>MTKW01012892.1_pt1 | contig 13975 bp, 16 predicted proteins | sample 1042761 | NCBI WGS metagenome assembly MTKW01 (sample SAMN06205366, study PRJNA360243) | anaerobic digester metagenome | biome: Wastewater treatment plant; feature: Anaerobic digester sludge; material: sludge; isolation source: anaerobic digester fed with sludge from wastewater treatment plant ...
CAGTTAAGGAGAGAGGTTCCCGGAAGAAGCGTAAGCACAATCATACAAATACTTGAATGGGAGAAACGGATTGCTCCCGGCTCCATTAAAAGAAGTACTTTACAGGAGCACTTGGCTGCTGCAGGCTACAGCAGCTCCCAGATGAGGATTTACCGTGACAGCCCTGTAGCGGCTAGGAGGTTTCAGCGGTCCAGCCGGAATAGCCTCTGGCAATCAGACATTAAATTTGGCCCCTACATAAGTGGGAAACAAGTCTATCTGGTGGCATTCATAGATGATTGCACAAGGTTCGTTCTCCATGCCGAATTCTATCCGGTGCTTGATGCAACTATCGTAGAAGATGCTTACCGCCAAGCATTGACAAAGTACGGAGCGCCTAAACGCGTCTACTTTGATAATGGAAAACAGTACAGAACAAAAGTAATGGAAAGGGCTTGTGCCAAGCTTGATATCAGACTCCTCTTTGCCCGGCCGTATTCCGCTGAATCGAAGGGCAAGGTAGAGCGCTTTAATAGAACCATTGACGGCTTTCTCTCAGAAATCAAGATAGAAAAGCCTGACACATTAAACAAGCTGAACCAGCGGTTCTGGGTCTGGCTTGACGAATGCTATCAGTATAAACCGCATAGTTCCCTCGCAGATAATGTGTCACCGGCAGTAGCTTTTAATATGGATAAAGAGCCCTTGCGATTTCTTGACGCCGAAAAAATAGCCGAAGCCTTCTTTCGTATTGAAGAGCGAAAAGTAGATAAATCAGGGTGTATCAGCTTTAATGGGAAAAAGTATGAGATTGAAAACGGTCTACTTTTAATCGGGCGTAAAGTTAACGTAATATATGAGCGGACAGACCCAGAATTTTTATGGATAGAACATGAAAGCTTCCCCAAAACAACAGCTAAACCCCTTGCGATCGGTGAGCGTGCCGGACAGCGACCGCCGCTTCCGCCATTGCTGGGAAAAGAAAGCGTAACCAGGTCAAGATTACTAGAAGCGGCAGAAAAGAGAACCCATAACCGCGAGAAACAGAAAAAAAGTGTCATCTCATTTCGTAACATAGGGGGTAAAGATAATGTTTGAAGCCTTCTATGAATGCACACGGACACCTTTTTCAAGAGAGATTCCGACAGAGGAGCTTTATCCTTCCGGTATGCTTGAAGAAACCTTGGGGCGACTTAGATACGCAGCAGCAAACCAGCTATTTGCAGTCCTGACCGGGGACTGTGGCACGGGAAAAACTACCACCGTTAGAAAGCTTAGAGATTCACTTGATGACAGCAAATACATTCTGCTTTACCTAACAGACTCACAGCTAACGCCCCGGCATTTTTACAATGGTCTCCTTTCGCAATTAGGCCGGGAAGGAGCCTTTTACCGGGGCGATGCAAGGCGTAAGCTTCATAATGAAATCGAGCTGATAAGAGGCCTTCAAAAGCTTAACCTTGTGGTAGTTGTGGATGAGGCGCACCTATTGAGTAAAGAGATGCTGGAAGAAGTGAGATTTCTGCTTAACTTCAAGATGGATGCAGTGAGCCCGCTTGCATTGATTCTTGTCGGGCAGAGTGAACTTTGGAACCGACTGGAATTAAAATCATTCACGGCTATTCGGCAAAGGATAGACATTAGGTGTAGGCTTGCAAGCTACGACAGAGCCGAGACTGGCAGCTTCATCACAAGGCAACTTGAATTTGCAGGTGTTTCTAAGCCCATATTTACAGAGGCCGCCATTAATGAGATATTCACATTTTCAGCAGGCGCTCCGAGGCTAATTAACAAACTATGTACGAATTGCCTCATCTATGGAGCCACTGGCAAGCACAGACTGATGGACGATCACATGGTCCGCCTTGTCATTGATGGGGAAATGAGCTAAATCTACAAAACTGGGATTGAGGGGTGCGGATACCTCTCATCCTGGATTATGCAACACCTGCATGGTCACGGTTTCCGTCTGTTAAGCGGCACTTGAAGCCATCAATTTCCTGGCAAAGCGAGGCGGCAGTAACAACATTATCTCGTTCCTGTTGTGTAACATAAGCCAATACCTGAAGAATTAAATCACTGATAAAAGTTCCTAATAAATCTTTGTGTAATGTAGTATCCAGTAACGCCATATTCAGAACTCTAATATCTGCTTTAATCTCATTTCAATCAAATTTTCAGCCATACCACAAATTGTAACAATACCCGTACAGTAAATACATCCATTACCATTGCAAACCAAGTCTCTTTCAGAATAGACCAAATAATAGAAATAGATTATTCACTAAACTCGTAACCCCAAATTTATCACCCTCAAACCATAGCTATTGCCAATTATATTCCCATGTACCATCAGAACCATAAACCTCAAGATAATACCAACCATGATAATTAAAACAATATGCAATATCTATAAAATTTACGCCCAAAATCACTTAACCTCACCTCATCGCCCAATAGATTGTCGACCTGGGCTCCAACTGTTATTTGAGTTGTGACAGAAATAATAAAACCATATTGCCTGAGTCGTTGCACTGCACCAGCAATTGCGTATGGATCAATGCCCGTTATACTAATCTTACTAATTTTATGGCCTCGATTCTGATTATAAAGCCATCCTATAAGATCACATTCCAACAATGACATAGCTTTAATTGTACCAAGAAAATAACGATGCTCATCAAAATTATCTGCAGTAATTGGTTGCTTAAGCATATTAATAAAATAATTTTTCAAAATAGTTCTTTTTTGCGCTGTTTGTTCCCTTTCAACATGTTCATTGAGTTCTTCGATTATAACTACCAAATACTCTTCATCGTGTTCTCTTATAGCGGCTAACTGTGCTTGCATATTTTCTATTTGCTCAGCAACCTCCTGATAAAATGACTCTAGCCTAGCAATTCTTTTTTCTTGCTTAGTTCCAAAATAGGCTGTAGCAATTGAACCTCCAACATATGGAATGAGCTGCAATCCGCTCTCTATAATTACATCTCTTATTTGTTCATTCTTAACTGAACTACCTTTCACCTAATTCGTCCTCCCCCTACTGTCGAAAATGCAATATAATCCCATATAGATAAACCGGCAGCATAACAGCAAGAATTATTATAATCCAGGCTGGATATGAACCGCCTATATGGTGTATTAACTCTCCTATTGTCGAGCCGGAGCCAGGAGGCACCATCCTTCACAAGAAGAACACGACTGGCAATATGAGTTACTATTACCTGAATATTGAGATTTTTTTTTGCTGATTTGTACTGGTTTCCCCGGACTTTTTCAGAAGGAACTATCTCTCATATAAATCAAATTGTCACAAACTGTTCTTTCTTAAATTGATTGCCTTCATTATTGCTCCACATTGTCTTAACTCTAAATTTATTAGGCATACCCATATATACTACAACGTGCTCCTCAAAGCTCTTGCCAGGCTCAAGCATTTCAAAAGGTACTTTATGTCTAAAGACTAAATCTTTCAAATCATCTGGAATACTGAAATCAACATTATATGCAGTGGCTTGACCTGAATTCCAGACTTTCATAGCATACTCACCCTTTGAAATCTTATAAACTCTTGCTTCTACACATGCCTTAGTAGATTCATCACGTTCTCTTTCTTTCTCTTCAAGCTCATATTGCTTCAGCTTCTCTTCCATTTCACTTAAGCGAGATTGAACCTTTGAAATTTTCTTCGAATCAATAAAAGAAATAATTGAAATTACAAGGGCAAGAATGGGTATTCCATAATTAACCAACAATTTAATGAGGTCTATTATTTCCAATTTTTAAACGCCTTCTTTAAGTCTTTTTCAACTTCCTTCATAATGTCCTGACTGAAATCTTCAAGATTTGCATCAATAATGTGGCTATTTTCTTCAAGGAAATTTTCCTTCGTTACCACCCTACCACAATCTGAACATTTTATAAGAGTATCATTAGGTGCGTCTAGTAAATCATCTATTGATTCATCTACGGTAGAAAATTGATCATTTCCGCATATACTACATTTTAAGCTAATACTCATTTCCATATCTTTCAATTCTTATACCGCCTTCCCCTGCATCTCTCTCCAGCAATCCTGACACACTTTTTTATCTTTATACTGTTGGGCATTCTCCACACTGCCGCAGAAGATACAGCCCGGGGTATATTTCTTTAATATAATCATATCTTCAGCAACAAATATTTCTAAGGGATCTTTTTCACCTATATTGAGTGTTCTTCTCAGCTCCATGGGAATTACAATTCGGCCTAGTTCATCCACCCTTCTGACGACTCCTGTTGATTTCATATAACGACCTCCTTGCTATAATATATATAATTATACATGATTTTCCAATAATATGGTAGGTTATGGGTATTTTTCTGGTGTGTACAGGCGGACGGAGGCACTTGCTTCAATCCTGCCGTTTTGCAAAAATCCGTACTGTAAATCACAACATATACATGAATTTCACAGGTTTGAATATTTCTCCTAGTTTACTAGGAATCACTCCGCAGAACACTGGTAAACCGGGTTGTTTAATAGCCAGTTGCAGTGTTTTTTTCAGGTTTATAACAAAATTTTCGAGTTCCTTGTCTGTGGAAAAGGTATGTCCTTTATAGAAATAGATCCCCGTTTCATCGTAATAGCCACGAATTAAATCATTGAATTTTTCATCTTGGCTGTTCTGAATCCAGCCTTCTTGTAAAAACCATTCTATATGAGATTGTTTTGTGTGATACTTTCTATGCATTTCTCCATTATAAAAAACAAACATTACTCTCTGCTTATGAAATGCTATTGTCGGGTTCACTTCCCTATCATGCAAATCATTCACCTTTACCGTGCGCCTTGCGCTTGCTAAAGAAGGATTTCTATGGTAAAATTATCTTTGGTAAACGTATAACATTTTAAATATATCTGTCGGGTTTCATTTCGCTATCCGGGATTTTTCACAAAACAATTCATCAATGATTCATATTTTCACCACACTAACCATAGTTATAAATCGTTGAGTTTTAACCGATATTTTCGAAATGCGCTTTTGATAAACTGCCGGCAGTATGTCTGTTTGCCAAACGCAGTGATATTTTACCTGCAAACCTGCTGATATCGAGATTTTAGTAAAGGTATACCCTTTGTTAAAATATAAACAAAAAAGAAGAAAAGGAGTTGTTATCATAATGAGCAATGAGAAATTGAATCAGTCTTTTACCATGGCTGATAATATGATGGAAAAATTTTGGGATATGTGGCTGGTAAGTCTGGGCAGCATGTCCTGGTCCCAGGAACAGTTGGAGAACATGGTGCAAAAATATCTGGAGCAGCGGAAGATCGCTCGGGAAGAATCCACCAAAATCGTCGAAGAGTTGATGGGCCAGGTCAAGAAAAACCAAAGCCAAATGCAGACTATGATGCAGGAAGCAGTTAAGGCGGCCTTTGAAAATATGGATTTCGCCAACTTCGATTTCATGGGTGTCAGTAAAAAAGTTGACGAACTTTCCAAAAAAGTGGATAACCTGTAAAACTCGGGTTATCCGGTGCGGTTACCAGTAAATGATAACCGCCTTTTTTTTGTTACCAACGGCAACTGCCTTCACCCGGAAGCCATATTCCGGGTGAAGGCGGCGGTGAGCCGATGAAAACCTGGTATCGACCGGTTGAAAACCGTGGTTGAAAGGAGCAGCTTCTATGTCGATGAACTCCAATGACAAAGAAAAAATTCATATGCCGGATTTTGCTGAGCTATGGAAAGAAATGTATTTCAAGACCGAAACAGCCTGGGCAGATGCTTTCAAGGAATTAATCAGCACCCAGACCTTCGTAGGGATCATCAACAAGGCCCTGGAACAGAATTTATCCAATGAAAATGTGACCCGGCAAATGGTCGATAAATATATGGAAATAAGCCCGGTGCCTTCTAAAAAGGACATCGCACGAGTAGCTGAATTAGTGATTTCCCTGGAAGAAAAAATTGATCAGTTGGAATACCAATTCAGCCAAACCATGGGCAAGATGGCTGACAGCCTTATCAAAATGGCCGATCATCAGGCCAGTTTGAAGGAAGAACTGCACAGCCTGCAACAGTCTCTGACTAAAGTCGAAAAAAAGCTGGAAACTGTTAATAAAAAGGTCAATGCGCCCAAAAAAGAAAAATCGGCGGCTAAAGAGAAACCAACCTCCAAAAAGAAAGAAGCCCCTGCCCCGCCTGAGAGCTAAAACAGCACCTTAGACAGTTGGGGGAAAGGAGACCATTTATGATCGAACATATATTTAGTGAACTTAAAATCGGGGATAAGGGTTATGTAGAAAAAACTATCACAGAAACGGATTTATATATTTTTGCTGGAGTAACCGGAGATTTCAGCTGGCTGCATATCAATGAAGTCCGGGCCGCTCAGGGACATTTCAAGACCCGGATCGTGCACGGTATGCTGCTGGCTGGTTTGATCTCCAATGTGGTAGGCAACCAGATGCCGGGAGTAGGCACGATTTATGAAACCCAGAATATGAAATTTCTTAAACCATGCTTTATCAATGACACCATCCGAGCTCAGACCGAGGTGGTTGAATTATTGGAGGCTGGCCGGGTCAGACTCAAAACCACCTGTTATAATCAACATGGTGAATTAGTGGTAGACGGTGAAGCCATCGTGATCCCACCGCGCAGACATGTGATCCGGGAAGCCATGCCAGGACAGGGAATAGGAGGAATAGCAAATGAGTAGGCTGCGTATACTAAGTGGTTCCCCCGATGAAGTCGGTGCCCTGTTACAGGAAAACTATGACCGCATGCTGGACAGCAGCCGCAAATGGGCGGAACTGTTGACTTTTGATCCAGACCCGCAAACGGGCATGACACCTAAAGATGTGGTGTGGCGGAAAAACAAGGCACGACTGTATCGTTATGTTAACAATCAGGGTATCAAGCACAAGACTCCCCTTTTAATGATTTATGCCCTGATCAATAAGCCCTATATATTGGACCTCATACCGGGGATGAGTTTGGTAGAATACTTGGTTGAACAGGGATTTGACGTTTATATGCTGGACTGGGGCGACTGGGAATGGGAGGATCGCGACCTCAGTTTTTGCGACCTGATCGATAATTATATCACCCGGGCAGTAAGGAAAGTGGCCCAGATTTCCGAATCCAGTGAAATAAGCCTTTTAGGCTATTGCATGGGTGGAACCATAACCACCATGTATGCATCACTTTACCCAGAACCTTTGATAAAAAATATTATCTATGTTGCAGCGCCTATCGACTTCCAGAACGCTGCTCTTTCCAGTGTGTGGCTGCAGGACCCGGAATTTGATCCAGATCGGGTAGCAGATACTTTTCAGCTGATCCCCAAGGATTTCATCGATTTCGGGGTTAAAATGCTGCGGCCAGTCAATAATTTCTGGGGCACTTACACCCGGCTGTGGAAATCCATCGATGATGGTACCCCCATCGCTGCCTGGAAAGCCCTGAACAAATGGGTCAATGATAACTCCAATTTCCCCGGCGCTGCATATCGGCAGTGGATCAAAGAGCTCTACCAAGGCAATAAACTGGTGAAAAAAGAATTCTATTTACGCGGGCGTTTAGTGGATATGGCCAATATCAAAGCCAATCTATTGGTTTTAAGCGGGGAAAACGACCATCTGGTCCTGCCCCACCAGACCAAAACCATATTAGATCATGCCTCCTCCACCGATAAGACCTATAAGGAATTCCCGGTGGGACACGGCGGGATAGTATTCGGCAGTTTTGCTAAACGGGAGCCCTATCCGTTTATGGCTGAATGGCTGGCAGAGCGCTCCTAACCGTTAAGCTGACGATGGACCCAGGCAGCCACCCGCGGATCGTAAAGCAGTTCCATATGATTCACAGGCAGCAGGGATTTTTCCTGTAAAAACGCCCCCCGTCGACTCATTCCCGCAGTGTTTAGAACACTGTCGACGAAAACGATGCCATCACCGGGGATGCTGTCCGGAGCAGGGGTCAGACCTAATATGCCATTATCACCGGCTAATACCGCGAAGATGATGTCGGGTTCCAGGCCTCGGGTTTCTAGTTTCTGCACCATATGACCCCCGTCATCCATGGCGGCTTGCAGACCGCGGGAACAGCTGATAAAACCGGTTCCGCCGTAATAGGTGGTCCACCAATCCTGTTGACCGATATCCAAGGGAAATTCGTTCACCCAGGGATACAGCATCTGACATTGACCGGGAAAACTGCCGTCAGCATAGATGGCCCGGGCTGATACATCGATGAAGCTGCCCAGGTGCAGCAGTTTATGCCAGGCAATGACACCGTTGCCACCAGCCAGATAAATCATATAGCACAGGCCCGGGTTACGGAAAGAATAATCGGTCCCCAGGTTGGGAGTGCCCAGCATAAGATAACGGCCCACATCGCCGCGATAGGGGGTCATGGCCAGATTGGATAAATAAAGGCGGGCAGCAAAGCCCCCTTTGCTATGGGCGATGATATCGATTTTTTCCGTCCCGGATAAATCCTTGACCTGCTGGATGGCTTGGGCCAATACTTCGGCCTGATGATGGTTGTCCCCATGAGAATGGGAAAATGTCAGAGAAAATACCCGGTAGCCCAAGGCAGTCAATTGCTGTTGCAGCCCGGTGAAGCCCATATTATACAAATTAGTATAAGAAGTGGCATCCAAGCCGGCACCATGCACCAACAAAACCGGCCTTTTGATCAGATTACGATCCCAGCCGGGAGCCAGATGCAGCAGATAATCACCAGGAGGTGGAGTAGCAGTCCCAAAGGCTTTTATCAAGTCCGGATCCAGCTGTTCATTGACTTCACAGAACGAATGGTGAGCCGCGGCCAGAGACTCGACTCTGGACAAGATGGTCTTATCCCAGCAGCGCAAGCTGTTTTCCGAATAGATCCTTAAATAATACTGCCAGTTTTTCAGCAAATGTTCATTGAAAGCCAATTAAATCAGTCCCCCGGGAAAATAGTAATACCAGTTTATCAAATAATTGCCGGCAGGTGTAGTGATCAGGCACCAGAATAAGGAGGTTCATTGCAATGAATATAAATCAACGTTACGCACTTCAAACCAAATTCATGGAAATACTTCGACAGCTTTCCCGCCCCTATTCTTATTGGTCCACCCCCAATCAGGTGATCTATGAACATCAGAACCTGCGTCTGCGGCGTTTTCCCAATCAGGACCTCAACGCCAAACGCCCAGTCCTGATCCTCCCACCCCAGGCGGGCCATCACGCCAATATCGCCGATTACTCCGACGAACAGAGCCTGGTCCGAGTCTTCCACCGCTACGGATTCGATGTCTATGTAACCGAATGGCTCAGTGCCCAGCGGCAACATAAACACCTGGGCATCGATGATCATATCCGCCTGACTGATGAAGCCATCGAAGAAATACGCCGGCGCACCGGGCTTTATAAAATCCATCTGGTAGGAGAATGCCAGGGAGGTTGGCAGGCCGCCGTCTATACTTCCCTGTTTCCAGAGAAAATCGCCAGCTTGGTAGTAGCTGCAGCGCCTATCGATCTAGAGGCAGTATCCTCACCCATGAATGAGTATGCCCGAATGCCCATGTCATTTTTCCGCTATATGGCAGCGGCCGGCGGCGGGATCATGAAAGGCCGCTATATCCTCACCGGCTTCAAGAATATGCAGCCGGAAGAGCATTATATCAATAAATATAAACGTCTGTGGAATTTGTTGGAGGAAGATGACCAGGAAGGTCTGGACCGCTTCATACGTTTCGAAAATTGGTATGAATACACCCAGGACTTGCCCGGCCGCTTTTATCTGGAAATCGTCCACGATATATTTAAAAACAACGGCCTGACCAAGCCCGGCTATCTAAAACTAGACGGGAAATCAGTGGACCTGAGCAAAATCGACTGCCCCCTAGTCATCATGGCCGGCAAAAAGGATCATATAACCCCGCCGGAGCAGGCCTTCGCCTTAAAACACCTGGTCAAGACCCCCGCCCATGACATCATCGAGATCCTCACCGAAGGCGGGCATATCGGTACCCTGATGGGAAACGAAGCATTGAAAACCAACTGGACCCAGGTAAACGAAATGCTGCAAATGGTGATCTGACCAAACACGGGGACGGACCAAACACGGGGACGGTTCTTTTGTTTGGTCACGTATTTTTTTATTTCATGGCTCACTGCGTTCGCCGTTATGGTGCGGGAAATTGCGGACCTGTCTAATAGCAATAAATTGTGGTCTTTTGATCATTCTTTCCTTTTATGATTTTCACCGTTACCGAATTGATTTCCCCTACGGCATTCCCGTGGGGGGTTTTTGCTTATTTCATCAAACACGGGGACAGGGATCTTGCCTTATTGTGGGGGGTCACCAAACTCAGGGACGGATTCATTGTTGCCCTGCGGTTGGAACTTCGTTCCAAACACTGAAGCCGTCGCCGGTTTGGTTTTTTCCGGCGCTGATGCCGTCCCCGGTTTGGTTTCTCCCGGCGCTTAAGTCGTCCCCGGTTTGGTTTCTCCCGGCGCTTAAGCCGTCCCCTGTTTGGTTACGTTAGCGTAAAATTACTTTGGGGAATTAAAAAGAATAAAAAAATAAGAGAATCCCCTTGTGATAATATAGATGTTGCAAAAGGCACCATATCACAGCAAAGGAGAGACTCTTATGGAACTAATTATACAGGAAATTGCGGAAGTTATCAGCTTAAAATATCAAGAAGAACTAAATAGGCTTTTTACAGAGGAAAGGGATATCTCAGAATTCATTAATGCCACCAAAGAAATGCTGGATGGAGTGGGGGCGAAATTAGTAGCTGAAGCCCTGGAAAGAATGGATAAAGCAGTTAAAAACAATAGGAATCGGAAACAAAGCTGGGTGGTTAAAAGTAAAGGTGACGCCAAAACCCTGGGGACAATATTTGGACCGGTAAGTTATAAAAGAACATACTACGAGAATAAGAAAACCGGTGAATATAGCTATTTATCAGATGAAATAGTAGGAATACTGCCCAATGATAAGCTGGATATGTCAATGAAGGCACGGCTAATAGAAGAAGCAATTGATACACCTTACAAAAGAAGCGGAGAAAAAGCAGCAGAAGCATTGATGCTGTCCTCCCAGACAGTAATGAATACCATCAGGGAACTTGGCAGCGTAGGTAATGCAGCTGTTAAGATAAAGGAAAAGAACCGGACAGTAAAGACCCTTTACATAGAAGCAGACGAAGATCATGTAGCACTCCAGGATGGCGGGTACGAAGAACCGAAGCTGGTATACGTGCATGAAGGCAAAGTTAAAGTTGGAAAAGACCGATACGAACTGGTAAACCCGCGTCACTTCAGCGGGGTATATGCCAATAGCGATGATCTTTGGCTGGAGGTAGCAGACTATATTGATGAAGCATACCAGATCGATTCCATTGAAAAAATATATTTGTCAGGAGACGGAGCCCACTGGATAAAAAACGGGTTGAATTGGATAAAAGGAAGCATCTATGTACTAGACAGATATCATTTATCAAAATACGTGACCCAGGCGACAGCGCATACAGATGGTATTAGTTTATTTATGTGGAAACATATTAATAATGGGGATAAGAAGAAATTGCAAGAACTATTTACCCAGATAATCAACGCAACTGAAGTAGAGACCAAGAGAAAGTCCGTTCGGGAAGCAAAAAGATATATACTTGGGAACTGGGAAGGCATAAGAAACCAGTATAAGCAAGATTACCAAGGTTGCAGTGCCGAAGGGCATATAAGCCATATATTATCATCCCGTTTAAGTTCAAGACCATTAGGCTGGAGTAAAATCGGCGTAGACCAAATGGCAAGATTAAGAGCCTTTGAAGCTAATGGTGGAGTCGTATATGATTTTCTGCTAGAAAAGAAGAAAGCTGAACAAAAAGAAGCAAGAATATCAAGACTAAAACAAGAAATAATCGAGAAAAGAAAAGCAGCCGGTTCATATGAAACAATGGGCAACCTGGAAATCCTAAACACTGGTAAAAGGACTGTAGCTTCCCGTTTCCTTAGGTCGATAAGAAGCTTTTAGTACCACCCAAACAACACAGGGGATTTTTTTATCTATTAAAAACCCAAAGTATCTTGACGCGATCCCTTTACCACCTCTTCACTGTTTCTTGTGCATACGCAAATGAATTCTGGTTGATACTGCCGTAGCTTCACGAAAATCCACATAAAAAAGCTCCCCGAAGGGAGCTTATGGGGTTATGTGCTTTGTATCGTCTTTGACAATTTATATTTTATTTCTGCCTGCATATCTTCGAGAATGTGTTCGTCAAATATAGATTCAGCAAGGTTTTGAGCGAACAGTTCAGCTTTTTCATGGTTTGTTAATAGCGACTGCGTGAATATGCTCCATTTATCCTCATAATACTGACTAAAAATAGCTGCGTCTAATTCAGGCAATACCTCCGCAATATCCAGCCTTTGTCTACTGTTACGTCCTAAGTAAACTATTCCCACTGATTTATCCTGGAGATAATATGTTCTTGTATATCTTCAGGTAGTTTATCAAAGTCTAGTTTTTCTCCTAAATGTTCTCCTTCTTTACAAAAAGTAAAATGGCTAAGTCCTTGAGGATGATCTGGGTTATCAGACAGTTTTAAACATATTCTAAATCTGCCGCTATAATCCCATTCATGCTCCAAGAAAACAGTATAGCGTTCAAATTCATTTTTGTTGCCCCATATTGATCTAACACGAGACAATGCTTTTTCTTTCATATAATTTTTATGCCAAACAAACATTGCTTATAATTATCCTTTCTTAAATCTTATCTGCGATCACGATTCAAGTCATGTGAACTACTCCCACTTACACTTCGTTTAGAAGTGGGAGCTTCTGGTTTCAATGCCCGGCCAACGCCGTAGCTCCACCTGGGGCCGTCCCGGCCCTTAAAATATTTATTGCGGCGTTTACATCACGGTCTATCTCTAATCCGCAGGAAGGGCATTTGTGAACCCTAACCGAAAGTGACTTTTTCACGATTGCACCGCAACCAGAACAGATTTGTGATGTATTCCTGGGATTCACAAATATAACTTTCTTACCGGCACTTTCAGCCTTGTAGGAAACATATTTAATGAATTTTGCCCAGGAAGCATCGGAGATTGACTTAGCTAAGTAATGGTTTTTAACCATATTCTTGATTCTCAAGTCCTCAAACACAATCACATCATAGCTTCTAACCAACTTACGACTTTCTATGTGAAGAAAATTATTACGCCGGTTCTTAATTTTGCAATGGAGTTTCGCAAGTTTATGTTTTTGCTTCTTGCGAGAATTGGAGCCTTTCTTTTTACGAGAAAGTTTTCTCTGTTCGTATTTAAGTTTAGCTTCTGATTCTCGAAGGAATTGCGGATTTTTAATAAGAGCACCATCTGACAAGGCAGCAAACTTTTCGATGCCAACATCAATACCAGCGTCTTTATAAGTCTTAGGCAATATCTCAGGCTTGGTTTCACAAGCAAAGCAAACATGCCATTTATCAAGCTCTCGCTTAATCATGCAGGTCTTAATATTGCCTTTGATGGCACGATGTAGGCGAACTGTAACTTTACCTATTTTTGATAATCTTAACTTTTGATTGCCTTTGCGGTTATCAGACAAAGAGAAACCAGACTGAGGATAAGTAAAACTGTCATACCAGCCACGGCCCTTGAATCTAGGGTAACCGGGTTTTTCGCCTGACTTAACTCTGTCAAAAAATTTCTTAAAGGCATCATCTAGTCGCAAAAGAACATTCTGTAAGACCTGTGAATAGATTTCTTTGTACTCAGAAACATATTTTTTTAATGTTTTCAATTCTTTAGCTTGAGTATTATAATTTAGCGATATTTTAAACTGCTTGTAAGCTGTTTTACGCTGTTCTAAGGCACAATTATACAGCACCCTGCAGGATTCCAAGGTATTTACCAATAGTTGCCTTTGTGTTTTATTCGGATATAATCGGTATTTATAGGTTATCATATCTATATTATACCAAACTGATGTTCG
>MTKW01006697.1_pt1 | contig 13954 bp, 15 predicted proteins | sample 1042761 | NCBI WGS metagenome assembly MTKW01 (sample SAMN06205366, study PRJNA360243) | anaerobic digester metagenome | biome: Wastewater treatment plant; feature: Anaerobic digester sludge; material: sludge; isolation source: anaerobic digester fed with sludge from wastewater treatment plant ...
ACCTTGTTGAGAAAGACTTTCGTTGTCTCAAGATCAATGTTCAGTTTTCAAGGTTCTACCGAAAGAAATAAGCCTTACAGAACAAGGCTTTGCGGGTCTGGCATGTCTTGTGCCCGACGCCTTAATCAATATACCACCGATCCTGTCAGCAATCAAGGACTTGAAATCGCCAATTTTGTCGTTTATGTCTGCCTATCTCATTCGCTCTTTACCATTCTCAGTTTTCCTATGAAAATCGGATGATATGCAAAGAAAAACCTGCCTGCAATGGCATTTTTTGCAATGCCGCAACAGACAGGTCAACATACTGATATAGATTATGAACGTGGACGCATATGCGGGAACAGCAGCACGTCACGGATGGACGGCGAGTCGGTGAACAGCATAACCATGCGGTCGATTCCCAGCCCCAGGCCCCCTGCAGGAGGCATTCCGTGCTCCAGAGCCCGGATGTAGTCTTCGTCCATCATATGGGCTTCGTCATCGCCCTTTTCACGCTGGGCCATTTGCTGCCTAAAGCGCTGTTCCTGATCAACAGGGTCGTTGAGCTCGGTAAAGCCGTTGGCAACTTCCCAAGTGACGATAAATGGTTCAAAGCGGTCTGTCAAGCGAGGATTGTCCTTCTTGCGCTTAGCCAGAGGACTCACCTCTACAGGGTGATCCGTAATGAACACGGGCTGGATCAGGTGCGGTTCCACATAGACATCGAAGAACTCATCAAGGACATGGGCGTAAGTAGCATTAGGCTCAATTTCAAGTCCCTTTTCCTTTGCCAGCTGTCTGGCCTGCTCATCATTGAGTCCCGTCAAATCGACGCCGGAATATTCCTTGATCGCTTCGAGCATGGGCTTTCTAGGCCAGGGCGGTGTCAAGTCAATTTCCTGCCCCTGGAACACGATCTTTGTGGAACCCACCAGCTCCATTGCTACATGGGCGTAGATTTCTTCTGTGATCTTCATCATATCGCTGGCATCACCGTAGGCCATGTACAGCTCGCACATGGTGAACTCAGGGTTGTGCTTAGTAGAGATGCCTTCGTTCCTGAACATTTTCCCAAGTTCAAAGACACGATCAAACCCGCCCACCAGCAGCCGCTTTAAATACAGCTCAGGCGCAATCCGCAGGTAGAGATCCATATCCAGCGCATTGTGATGGGTGGTAAAGGGACGGGCGCTTGCTCCGCCGGCGATCACATGCAGCATGGGTGTTTCAACCTCGATGTAACCCCGTTCAGACAAGAAGTTGCGCAGAATCTGGATAATCCTGCTCCTGGTCTCAAAAACCTCACGTACCCCAGGGTTGACAATCAAGTCCACATAACGCTGACGATACCGCAAATCTACATCTTTCAGCCCGTGCCACTTTTCAGGCAGCGGTCTGAGGGACTTGGACAGGAACTTGAAGTCCTGGACTTCGACGCTGATCTCACCCCGCCGGGTGCGAAAGATCTTGCCTGTAACACCTAGGATATCGCCGATGTCCAGTTTCTGCAGCAGTGCATACCCTTCTTCACCCAAGGTATTCACCCTGAAATAAAGCTGAATCCGGCCTGTATGATCCACAAGATCTGCAAAACTGGCCTTGCCATGGGTGCGCATGGACATGATGCGTCCGCAAATCTTGGTATCTTGCTCTTCTAACTCATCAAAGCGGTCGATAATCTCCTGGGCAGTATGAGTGCGTTCAAACTTCTCGCCAAAAGGATCGATGCCCAGGTCATAGAGGTCTTTTAACTTATCGCGGCGCACTCGCATTAGTTCATTCAGTTCTTCTCTATTCTCAGTATTATCCATAGGTTGCTCGTTCACCGTGATTACCTCCTGTATTATCTGGCCACTTTCAAAATCTCATATTGCAGCACTCCGTCCAAAACCTCGACTTCCACAATGGCTCCGCATGATTTACCCATAATTGCCTGCCCTACTGGAGACTCATTGCTGATCTTGGCTTCTGCGGGATCTGCTTCGGCAGAACCGACCAAGCGGTACTCAAAAACATCTAATGTCTCTAGATCTTTCAGTGTAATTGTCTTGCCTAACGTGACAACGGATTCATCCTCACCGTCATCTTCCTCTATAAGTTTCGCATTGCGCAGCAGTTTTTCCAGGGTCAGAATTCTGCCTTCGATGAAAGCCTGTTCGTTCTTAGCATCGTCGTACTCGGAGTTCTCGGAAATATCGCCGAATTCTAACGCTGCTCTGATGCGCTCAGCCACTTCTCGCCTTTTGACGCTCTTTAACGTGTCTAACTCAGCTTCTAACTTTTTTAAACCCTCCGGTGTCAGCAATACCTCTTTCTCAGCCATGCTCTCAGTCTCCTTTACAGTCCGCATTTCACGCAAGGGTATAGACACTTACTCAAATAGATCGTTCTCAATGCTCCATCTATTATAAGTAACAAAAAAAGGGATGTCAAGAATCAGACAATCCCCTTTCGTTAAACAATAAACAAGCTTTGGTGCCGCTGTTACGGCTGGATCTTCAGTTCCTGACCCAGCACTTCTCGGCGGGGCTCGAAGCCAATCCTGTCGAGCATGCGGTTGTAGTCATCAGGCGTGATTTCAGCCAGAGGTTTGTTTAAAAGGGCCACCAAGAGCGCTTCCATCACATTTGTGCCAAAGGATCTTCCCTCGATATTGGGCGTCGTTGTGATCAGTTCGCGCACATTGCGCTGCCTCAAGAACTCTACATCACTGGGGGTAATCGTATTAGTTATCAAGATTTTACCAGTCAGGTCATCCGGCATGTATCTGCGAATCATGTGGTAGTCGCCGCAGATCACATCAGCCCAGTCATAGTACTTGGCGTATTTTGCCTTGTCCGGGGATTTCTCCTGTTTGGAGCCTGTGGGATACAGCCAGGAAAAAGGCAGCTGCACTGCTATGGGCGCCAGCACCGTCACCACCCACTGGAGCACCTTCAGCCTGTAAATCGGCACCGAAAGGCCCAGTGCAAACATGACATCTCCGTACAGCATGCTGCTCCCAGTATCCTGGAGGGCCTGGGCCATGCCAAAGCGGTCCAGGGCGCAGGTTAAAAGTACATTCTTACCCCTGAACATGTCCGGGTTCTGCTTGGCAAGTGTCTCCACAGCCCTTCGCTCCAATGTGTTCTTGAGACCTGAACCGTCTACGATGGGCGTAATCTGCGCTGCTCTGGCAATCTGCTTCGCTTCCCTCAGAATGTAGCGCCGGGTGCCGCCCTGCAGGTAGAGGTCAATGCCTCCCATCCCAAAGGCCGCCACTTTGCCGTCGAGTTCCCGAATGAGGTCAACTGCCCTTTGCATATCGCCATCGGTGCCGATTCTCTCGATGGAGAACTTTTCCCCGCAGACAGTCACCACAGCCTTGCTGTCTCTTTGGGACGAGCCTATGCTAACACTCACTATCCGCCTCATCATTACTCCCCTTTAATCGATGTAATAAGTTCCCTCAACTTCTCAGGACTGTAATAAACATCCTCTTCAATCGGCGACGCACCGATCACGACCCCTAGAGCTTTGTCGCCAACAATTCCTTCCGCCAGCCTGATACGCATGTCTGAGCCAATCATGATCACATGATCGTACTCGCTCATCTCCAGCATCAGCCCCATCAGCCAATTCAACAGGCTCTTTCCGTCATGGGACTCAATCATTTCCCAGCGTTCTGCATCGTTCATCAGCAGAGTGTACTCTACACCCAGCTCCTGGCAGACGGCCTGAAGTTCCGAGGTATTTGCCAGCGGAAATCCTATAACGGCTACACTTCCGCCCTTGCGCACCTCCGCCAGGGACTCCAGGCGTGAAACAAAGGACCGATCACAGCCAACCCGGGCGGCGACCTCCTGTTGAGACAGTCCTGAAACCCTCAGTTGAAAAATGCGATCCACAATCCTGTCCAGCTTGTCGCGATTCAGCAGCTTATCGCCTACTCGAAAAAAGCCGCCCATATCCTCACCGCCATTGTGCACATTATGTTCACAATAATTATAGCATGGGGAATGAGAATCTACAATAAACCTTTCAGCACCTTCTCCATGCCTTCGGCCGTGGTTGTGGTGTTCAAAATGCGCCTGGCCTCAGCCGCATAGGGAATGCCCTTCAGATACCAGGCCAAATGTGGCCGCATTTCCCGAACCGCCCGGACTTCTCCATCGAATTCAACCTTCATCTGCAGATGCCGGAGGGCTAAACTGATGCGTTCCTCAACGCCAGGTTCAGGCAGAATCTTTCCTTCATCTAAATATGCCTTGATTTGCCGGAAAATCCACGGATTGCCCTGGGCTCCCCTGCCAACTGCCACATGGTCGCAGTTTGCCTGGTCAAGGAGGGCTTTCGCATCCTGGGGAGAGAAGACATCGCCATTGCCTACGATGGGAATCCCCACCGCTTCCTTCACTTTGGCTATCCATCCCCAGTTGGCCCGTCCAGAGTAGAACTGCTCCCGTGTGCGGCCGTGAACCGTGATCCAATGGACTCCCGCCTCTTCCAGACGCCTGGAAACCTCCACACAGTTGATGCTGTCCTGGTCCCAGCCCAGGCGGATTTTCGCAGTTACCGGAATCGGTACCGCCTCCACCACTGCGGAGGCGATTTGCACAAGCCTGTCTACGTCCTTTAGGAGGGCCGCCCCGTCACCGTTTTTCACGACCTTAGGCGTCGGGCAGCCGAAGTTCAGGTCAATCATCTCAGGAGCTGCCTCAGCAAAGACAATCTTAGCCCCCTCAGCACAAACCTTGGGATCATGTCCGAAGATCTGGATCGCGGTGGGTCGTTCAAGTTCGGACAAGGCAAGCATATTGAGGGTTCTGCGGTTGGCATAGACCAAGGCCTGGGCTGATACCATTTCGCTGACAACCAGATCAGCTCCATATTCTCTAGCCAGTATGCGAAATGGCAAATCGGTTACTCCAGCCATCGGGGCCAAGAAAACTCCCATATTAGAAAACCTCCCTCAACAAAAAAAGCAGGGTTTCCCCTGCCTTCCGCAATCGTATGATTAGTTCTGTTCCTTCATATTGTACCTGGTAAGGAAACGCTCTACGCGACCGCCAGTAGTGGTAACGGTTTGCCGCTGACCAGTATAGAAGGGGTGACATTTGGAACACAATTCCACCCTGATTTCAGGTTTGGTAGATCCTGTTTCAAAAGTCTCACCACAGGCACAGGTCACAACACTCTTACCATACTTGGGATGTATATCAGCTTTCATGTCCTCATTCACCTCACTAACTTTACTGGATAAGCCAAATCGTATTATAACATAGTCTAGCCACTCTTGGCAATGAGGTACTAAACTTATTTTAGATATGTCTGCGGATTCACAGGATTATTGCGGTAACGGATTTCAAAGTGGACGTGCGGTCCGGTGGAAACACCAGTATTGCCGCTGTAGGCGACCGTCTCTCCCCGGGATACCCTTTGCCCTACTTTCACATTCAGGCGGGAGTTATGGGCATAGCGGGTCTCAATATTGTTGCCGTGGTCAATGATGACCAGAATGCCGTAACCGCCGTTCCAGCCAGCGAAAGTGACCCGTCCGTCTGCAGCTGCTTTTACTTGGGTGCCAGTTGGCACAGCAATATCCAGACCATTATGCATCCTGCCCCAGCGCGGGCCAAAGGTTGAAGAAATTCTGCCCTTGACCGGCCAGTCAAAGGCCTTCTGCAGCTGCCCGTTAACCAGGAGAACATCACGGGGTCTCAGCTGGGTAGCCCCGGGAATAACCAGTTTTGTGTTGGGCTGGATGCGGTTGGGATCCGTAATGGCGTTTGCCCTGGTGATTTCATCCAAAGGCACATTGTAGCGCTCTGAGATCTCCCAAAGACTTTCACCGGAAGCCACCTGATGCAGCACCCCGTTAACCGAGGGGATTTGCAGCTCCTGGCCAATGGTGAGGAAATTCTTGTTTTTCAAATCGTTGGCCGAGGAAATGGTGTCCACAGAAACGCCGTAGGCTAGTGCGATATCCCACAAAGTCTCGCCTGGGTTAACCTTGTGAACAAAGATAGCCGGTTTCTCTTCCTTCTTTTCTTCCCGCTTTTCCTCAACCTTAGGCAGCTCAACCGAAGGAACAGCGGCTTCGACGCGCTGAACAGCCTGGGGCGCCTGTCCTGCTTCCGCCGCATCGGCTAGGGACTGCTCCCCTGTGTGATCAACCTCTGCCAGCCTTTCCGGTTCATACTCCAGTTCATAGCTGACTGCCGCAGATTCATCAGGATCAAAGGAAGATTCGGAACTGACCAGCTCCAACTTCTCCAGATCCAAATCCAGAATCTCCAGCGGGCCGAAATCAGACGCACTAGAGACTGAGTTATCCGTGTTTTGGAGGGATTTCCCGGTTTGCGCCGGTGCCTGTGCCAAAGGATATGTCTTGCTGTCGCTTTGGTGAGTTGGGTCATCCTGATAAATGAAGTCCTCCAAGACATAGCCGTCTATGTTGATATAGATCAGGCTGTCCATGTCCCAGTCACTTCCGCCAATGTGCATCCGGGTATCAACTTGGCCCAGAATGCCAAAGCTGAAGATGACCGCAAAAATTAACAGTATGAACCCTCGACTGCGGATCAACCGCCTCCACATGATAAATCCTCCCTCGACACGCAATAACCTACTTTGAACACTTCGACGCGCAGCAATAATATCCTTTTACTTATTCCGAACATTTTCTGCAAACGTTGAGGTAGTTATCAGCTCTATCAACTCTACATTGCTCTTTGTGTGGGTCACTCGATCTAACAGGAGATCCAGCGTTTCTGCGGGCCCTAAGGACCCCATGGCCTTGCGCAGCACCCAGGTTGCATCCAGCTCTTCCGGAGTGAGCAGCAGCTCCTCCCGGCGTGTGCCGGAGCGGTAAATATCGATGGCCGGAAATACTCGTCTTTCGGCCAGCTTACGGTCTAAATGCAGCTCCATGTTGCCGGTACCTTTAAACTCTTCGTAGATCACGTCGTCCATACGACTGCCGGTATCAACTAAAGCTGTAGCCAAAATTGTCAGACTTCCTTGCTCCTCCAGCTTTCTTGCTGCTCCAAAAAACCTCTTGGGTCTGTGGAGCGCAGCCGGATCCACACCCCCGGACAATGTGCGTCCGCTCGGCGGCACAATCAGATTGTGGGCTCTGGCCAAGCGCGTAATACTGTCCAGGAGAATTACTACATCTTTGCCTGACTCAACTAAACTTTTCGCTCTGGCCAGCACAATGTCGGCCGTTCGCACGTGATTTTCAGGAGGCATGTCAAAGGTTGAGCAAATGACCTCCCCGTTGACGGAACGCCGCATATCTGTCACTTCTTCAGGGCGTTCGTCAATCAGAAGCACAATAATCTCAACGTCGGGATGATTCTCCGCAATGGCNNTGACCTAACCCTAATGGGGATAATATATCCATTAAGCGCATGGAATAATTCGTCGGTGTCGTCTCTAAATGAAGACGCTGGTTGGGATAAATCGGTGTGAGATCATCGAAGCACGGCCTTTGGGCGGCCAGTTCCGGGTCAGACAGATTGATGGCCAGGACACGGAGGAGAGCAAAATATCTTTCCCCATCTTTTGGAGGTCTTACCTGTCCCAGGATTTCATCCCCGGTGCGCATGGAAAAACGCCTGATCTGCGAAGGAGAAACATAAACATCGTCAGGACTGGGCGTATAGTTGTCAACCCGTAGAAAACCGTATCCCTCAGGGGTAATTTCCAGAATCCCGCTGATGAACAGCAGATTTTCCTTGGTAGTTTCATGTTTCAAAATCTCAATGATCAATTCCTTCTTACGGAAACGTTTAATGCCTGACAACCCCAAGTTTCTTGCCAGTTCCTGCAGCTCAACAGAGGTCATCGATTCCAACTCTGCAATATTCAAGCATTCACCACCTTTAAAAAAGGGGAAGGACAGACCTTCCCCTTCAATTGCTTAAGCCCGTCCTGCTGAGCCAAAGAGCCTCATCTTTGCTCTTGCTACTTCTTTCATTGCCTCGCGGGCCGGTCCTAAAATCTTCCGAGGATCAATTTCATTCGGCTTCTCCGCCAGGAAATCTTTGATAGCCTGGGAGAAGGCAACTCTTAAGTCTGTATCAATATTGATCTTGGTGATTCCGTGAGGAATCGCCCTGCGAATCTGCTCATCGCTGATGCCCGAGGCGCCGTGCAGTACCAGGGGTACATCAGTTGCAGCTGCAATCTCCTCCAGGCGTGCGAAGTCCAGCTTGGGCTCGCCTTTGTACACGCCGTGGGCTGTGCCGATGGCGATGGCCAAAGCGTCGACATTGGTCCGCTCCGCAAACTCTGCGGCTTCCTTCGGATCAGTAAAGGTTGCATCGGCAGCATCAACCTTAATGTCATCTTCTACGCCGCCGATCTTGCCGAGTTCAGCTTCAACAGAAACTCCGCTTGGATGGGCGATTTCTACAACCTTTTGAGTAATTGCTATGTTCTCTTCAAAAGGCAGCTGGGAACCATCGATCATAACCGCGGAAAAACCGTGCCGCACACACTGCACAACCTGGTTAAAGCTGGTTCCGTGGTCGAGGTTCAGGGCCACAGGCACACTTACTTTCCTGGCGGCTGCTTCAGCCATGGCTACAATATACTCGATCCCGGCGTATTTGATGCCGCCCTGGCTGGCCTGCAGAAATACAGGGGATTTTTCCTCTTCTGCAGCCTCAATAATTGCCTGCATAATCTCCATATTGTTGAGATTAAAGGCTCCTACTGCATATCCACCTTTTTTTGCTGCTTGAAATAATTCCCTACCGTTGACTAACATATCGAAAGCCTCCTCTAAAATGAATTAAGTTAATGGTTTGAGCCATTCTCCCAAATATCGCGAAGTGCATGGTTCCATCACTATTTCCGCCACACGCTCCAGCTTTTCCTGGTGCTGGCGGGTGCTGGCTCCAATCTTCACCACGCTGCCGCAATAGGAGCATACCAACTCCACCAAATCGGAATAGACATCGATACCGATGGAGGCGTGCTCGCACTCGCAGCGGATCTTGTCTTGGCCCGCCAGTGCCTCCAAATTCTCGAGCACTCTCTTCATAACCTCCGGATTGACGAAAGCTTCGGCCTCCAGGAAAAGTCCCGACGGTTCACTTGACACCGCCTCGTCCACCTGGGCGGGCTCACCCAGATAACCCAGGCTGCATCCGCTCATGGGCGAGAGCAAATGGATCAGGGACATGCCAAAAAACTGGCTCCTGGGCAGTAAAATCCGGGCCCGTTCCCCTTCTATGCTCAGCACATCCAGTTCAAAATGCTTGTTCAAACGCCGCAGATGACCCTGGGAAAAACCGCAGCCGCACATCAGCTGCACCGGTTTTTGTGAGACAGAAAAAAGTGAGAATGTATGCTTTTGAATTCCTTGGCAAGCAGGACAGGTCAGTGCAATTGTCCTCTCGCTGTTCACAATCACGGAAATTCCTCCTATCGCGAATAGTTATTCGCCAACAAGAAGGATTTTCCTTTGAATTCATTTCAGATTCCCAAATATATCGTAGTGGACTAGCATGCCATCCTCTTCCCGCACAGAATAGTTCACCCAGATCTGGCTAAGCAGCCCCTGGGGATTAACCCAGCAGAGTGCATCCTGGAAAGCACTGGACGCCACCGGCCGCATTGACTCCAGGCTGGCGGGGGAACCCAAACGCAGAATCTGACACTCAGCATCCAGTTCATAGATCATCTTTTCGCCGGATGACTCCAGTAGAATCTTATGCTGCTCAGGAAACACCTGCAACACGTCGCCGTGGACTATTTTCCACGCTCCGGCCCGGCTGGATGCTGCAGACAGAAAGACAAGCACCAGGACAAGAACTAAGACCTGTTTAAGATTATGCAATAACATGGCGCACACCCCTTCTAGAAAAGAGTATGCGCCAAAATCTCCCATCTATGCAAAGTTCTAGGTCCCTCAGTTCTCCTTGCGGAAGTCGTCGGGGGAGACGTTTTCCAGGAAGGAGCGGAACTGCTCCATTTCAGGGTCATCCTCGCCGGATACAGCCATGGCGTAAGGTTTGATTTTCTCACTTACAAAGATTGCAGCACCTGAACGCAACGCCAGAGCAATGGCATCGCTTGGCCGTGCATCGACGCGCACCGTTTTTTCGCCCTGGATAAAGCAGATCTCTGCGTAGTATACATCGTCAGCCAAGTCTGTAATGACAACTTTGTCCACTTTAGCCCCCAGTGCGAGGACCGAACTGAGCAGCAAGTCATGGGTTAACGGCCTCGATATCTCCACACTCTCAAGCACCACAGCGATGGCATTGGCCTCCGCGGGACCGATCACCAGCGGAAGATAGGAGTCCTCGCCGTCATTTGTGAGGATCACAACAGGCAGAAACGTATCGCGATCCAAGCCCACAGCCTTTACTTTCATTCGAAGCATACTTACACCTCCAAGCGTCTGACAATCAGCAGGTTTTCAAAATCGCCTCGATAAAGTGAACAAACAATGGATGCGGTCTGGTGGGTCTAGACTTGAACTCAGGCTGGAACAGCGTTCCCACAAACCAGGGGTGGTCCTCCAATTCTATGATCTCAATCAGCTGACCGTCGGGGGAGATGCCTGCCACCCGCATCCCTGCATCTGCCAAGATGTCAAGATACTCTCGATTTAACTCATAGCGGTGCCGATGACGTTCATGAACGAGCTCTTCCCGGTAGGCCTCCCTGCTGTGGGTGCCTGCCTGAACCAGGCACGGATATGCTCCCAGGCGCATGGAACCTCCAAGGCCCGTCACCTCCGGCTGCCCTGGACCGAAACTGATCACGGGATGCTCACATTCTCCGAACTCCACGCTGCCTGCATCTGGCAGACCGGCCACATTGCGTGCGAGTTCAATCACAGCGCACTGCATGCCCAGAGAGATGCCGAAGAAGGGTATCTTCTTTTCCCTGGCGTATCGGGCTGCCCTAATCTTTCCTTCCACACCGCGTGAACCAAATCCTCCCGGAACTACAATTCCATCTAAACCTTCCAGTTCCTGGCTGCATCCCTGCTCCAGGTCCTCGGCCTCAATCCAGCGCAGCTCAACATGGGCGCCCTTGGCAAACCCGGCATGGCGCAATGATTCTGCCACGCTTAAGTACGAATCTGGAAGAGAAACATATTTCCCCACAATGCCTACAGTCACGGTGCGGGACAGGCCCTTGATCGCGGCCACCAGGTCCCGCCACTCATCCAGCTTCGCCGGACCGGCTTCCAGGTTTAGCTTTTCCAGCACGATCTCATCTAACCGGGACTCGGCAAAACAAAGGGGAACCTCATAAATGCTTTCTACATCCGTATTCGGAATGACTGCTTCCTCATCTATGTCACAGAACAGAGCAATCTTGGCACGTAAATCCTCGGTCATCGCCTGTTCACTGCGGCAGACAATGACGTCGGGCCTGATGCCGATGCTCCGCAGTTCTTTTACACTGTGCTGCGTAGGCTTGGTCTTGAGTTCCTGGGCAGCGGCAATGTAGGGAATCAGCGTCACGTGGATGTACAAACACGAATCTGCACCGACATCGATCCGCATTTGGCGAATGGCCTCAAAGAAGGGCAGGCCTTCTATGTCGCCTACCGTTCCGCCGATTTCCACCAGGATGACATCTGCGCCGCTGTCTTCAGCTACTGATAGAATACGGTTCTTGATCGCATTGGTCACATGGGGTATGACCTGTACGGTGCCTCCGTTGAACTGGCCCTGCCGTTCCCCGGAAAGAATGGACCAGTAAATCTGACCGGTGCTGACATTGCACTTCTTGGTCAGGTTCGTATCAATAAAGCGTTCGTAGTGCCCCAGATCAAGGTCGCACTGGCCTCCGTCCTCGGTAACAAAAACCTCGCCGTGCTGCAGCGGGCTCATGGTGCCCGGATCCATGTTTAGGTAAGGATCCAGCTTAAGTACGCTGACTTTCAGCCCCCTGCTTTTCAGAAGCATGCCCAGGGAGGCTACAGTAATACCTTTGCCCAGACTGGAAACAACACCACCAGTCACGAAAATAAACTTGCTCACTCTTCGTCCTCCCCTTCAGCATCTAATGTATTATCTTCCTCTACCTCAGTATACTTAACCATCAGTTCATGATAAAAACAGTTTTGCAGAAGCGCCAGAAAACTGGCGACAAAAACCAGCAGGGGCGCAGCCAAAACAGTGCACAGCACCGCAACAAGCGCGCTTGAAACAAGCAGGACCAGGGAAGGCAGGGGATTGTCCAAGACAATCAGGGCCGCCCTTTTCAAAGTCAAGAACACTCCGATATTCTGATTGACCAAAAAGGGAAACACAAACTGATGCAGCGCAATCCAGAAAATAATGCCCCAGATCCACAGTCCCGACAAGATTGTAAACACCACAGTCGGATAGTTTTGGCTGAACATGATGTTGAACGTCAGAATAAAGAGGGCCAAAACCGCCAAAAGCACAAGACCGGTTCCTCTGAGCCAATACAGCTTGAAACCTTCCCACAGATCCCGGAAGGATGTTTCCTCACCCCTTACCACACGATTCATGCGGTAGTGTACAAAGGCAGTGGCACCCCCCATGGTAATGAAGCTCAGGATTACAGACAGATAGAAGAACAGGTCGTTTTGCAGAAAAGGCAGGTAGGAAAAGGCTAACATCGGCCCGAAGCCCACACAGAACCAGATAAAGTTGGTGAGCATTACCTTGCCAATATGATCATAACTCAGTTTAAGGGCGTGCACAAAGGTACGCCAGCTCTGGCCAAAAGTCATAATCCACCATCCTTACATCTGATCAGGCGCATCCACACCCAGAATATCCAGCACTTTCCGCAGCACACGCTGAACCTGCATCACCAAAACCAAGCGTGCATCGCGCAGCTGCTCCTCCTCGCCGAGGATGTGGCAGTGGGTGTAGAAGGAATGGAAAAGGCCGGCTAACTCCAGTGCATAACGGGTCATGCGATGGGGTTCACGCTGTACAGCGGCTGTCAGCAGTTCTTCCGGCAGCGCGGCCAGCTGTTTGATCATCGCCAGCTCTGAATCATGGGTTAAAAGCTCCAACTTCACCTGATCAGAACTGGGCAGACTGACTCCCATTTCGCCTGCCTGACGCAGAATGCTGGCAATGCGGGCATGGGCATACTGCACGTAAAAGACCGGATTCTCATTGGACTGCTCTACAGCCAAATCCAGGTCAAAGTCTAAATGGCTCTCCGGGCTCCGATGCAGGAAGAAGAAACGTGCGGCATCCTTGCCTACTTCCTCCACCAGGTCTTCCATCGTAATGAACTCACCGGCGCGCTTGGACATTTTCACCTGCTGCCCGTTGCGCAGCAGCGCTACATACTGCAAAATCAGCACTTCCAAAGTGTCTTCGCTGTAGCCGAGGGCCTGGATNNTTAGTAAAGCCTCGCTTGAGCTTATCATGGTGATAGGCAATGTCTGCGGTTACATAGGTGTAGGTTCCGTCGCTCTTGACAATCACCCGGTCCTTGTCATCGCCAAACTCGGTTGATTTAAACCAGAGGGCATCTTCGGCTTCGTACAACAGGCCCCGGTCCTGCAGAAACTTGATGACTTCCTCCAGCGCACCTTGCTCGTGGAGGTCACGCTCCCTGAACCACAGGTCAAACTCTACACCATAGTTCTTCAAATCCTCACTCTGCATCTCTACCATCTTATCTGTTCCCCAGCGCTTGCAGAAGGCAAGGCGCTCCTCCAGGGACATCCCCTCGAGTTCAGGATGCTCCCTTTTCAGCACTTCTGCAAGTTCAGCCACGTAATCCCCAGGATACCCGTCCTCGGGAAACGGATAGTCCGCATTTGTCAGCTGCTGAAAGCGGGCTTCCAGCGAACGGGCAAAGACATCTGCCTGGTTGCCTGCATCATTCACATAAAACTCTGTGCCCACGGTATAGCCGGCCGCTCTGAAGAGACGGGCCAAAGTATCGCCAACGGCAGCCGCGCGGGCGTTGACCACATTCATCGGCCCCACCGGATTCGCGCTGACAAACTCCAGGA
>MTKW01004175.1_pt1 | contig 13937 bp, 15 predicted proteins | sample 1042761 | NCBI WGS metagenome assembly MTKW01 (sample SAMN06205366, study PRJNA360243) | anaerobic digester metagenome | biome: Wastewater treatment plant; feature: Anaerobic digester sludge; material: sludge; isolation source: anaerobic digester fed with sludge from wastewater treatment plant ...
TGAGCCAGGTCAACTGATCGAGTGCTAGGGGAGCCTGGGATGTATTTTTTGCTCTAGAGTATGGAGAAGGGGTTTGGTTAGCTGCCAAATCACGTGCAGCGCAGGAGCAGCACTCTATGCACTGGCCCTGAAGACCGTGGGAAATGATATCAGGAGGGGTTGGATATTGGAAAATGACTTGATCCAGCAGATCACCTTAGATCTCACAAAGACCACTAGTGTGGTGGGCACATCCGGGGAAATAGAGGTCGCCGAAAAGATTCATGATTTTTTCAAGGCCCTTGACTACTACACAAAACACCCTGAACACCTCAGGCTCTCCGACATAAGGGGTGATGCGTTGGGTAGAAAGAACGTGGTAGCCCTCGTAAAGGGTGAAAAGGGCCGTTCCAAGAAGACCGTGGTTCTAATAGGGCACATCGACACCGTAGGCATTGAGGACTACGGAAACATCAAAGAATATGCTACCGAACCCGAGAAGCTGAAAGAGCTCCTCCAGAAGAAAGACCTTGACGAGGAGACTCTCTGTGACCTGGAAAGCGGCAACTGGATGTTCGGCAGGGGGATATTCGACATGAAGGCCGGAGTGGCAGCTCATATGGCCCTCATGAAGAAACTCTCAGCGAACGCTGGCCAGCTCACGGGGAACGTGGTGTTTGTGGCCGTACCTGATGAGGAGGGCAACTCCAGCGGCATGCTTGCGGCAGTGGATGAGCTGGCACAGCTTGCAGAAAGCCACGGCCTGGATTACATAGCCGCTGTTGATACCGACTACATGTCACCCCACTTCCCCGGAGATGACCGGAAGTACATTTACATAGGAACCGTGGGAAAAATACTACCCTGTTTCTACGTTTACGGCAAGGAGACCCACGTGGGCCAGGCCTTTGAAGGGCTCGATGCCAACCTGTTGGCAGCCGAGATTCTCAGGGAGATCGACCTGAATTTCGATCTGTGTGACGTTGTAGAGAATGAAGTTACGGTCCCTCCAATCAGCCTCAGCATGCGCGATCTGAAAGCGGAGTACTCAGTGCAAACAGTCAATGAAGCTTACGCTTATTTCAATTACTCCACCCATAGCAGCCAGCCAGACGATGTGCTGGCGAAGATGAAGGTCAGCGCCGAAAGGGCTTTCCAGAGTGCATTAGATAAGCTGAATCACGAGTACAGGCGCTACTGCCAGGCTGCCGGCGTACCCTACAGAGAACTCCCCTGGGAAGTCCAGGTCCTTACCTTCGAAGAGCTCTATGCCGCGGTCAAGGCCGAAGTGGGCGACAGTATCGACGAATCCCTCGAGAAGTTGAAACAAGAGCTCTTGCAGGATAAGCCCGACGACAGGATATACAGCCTCGAGGTTGTCAGGGAACTCCACCGGCATTGGTCCAACAAGAATCCGGCCGTGATCTTGTTCCTTGCACCGCCGTATTATCCACACATCTACGTGAAAGGCGAAGATGGGAACGAGAAGAGATTGCTTGCAGCTGTAGGTGAAGCTGTGGAGCAGGTATCTGCCGGATCTCCACACAAGTTCGAGGTGAAGAAGTTCTATCCTTATATTTCTGATCTGAGCTATTGCTCTATCTCGCACAAACCTGAAGCTATTAATGCCCTGGTCAACAACATGCCGGGCTGGAATGAGATTTACTCGCTACCTGTGGAGTCAATAAGGAAACTGAATGTCCCAGTTGTCAACATCGGCCCCTGGGGCAAGGATGCCCACAAGTTCACTGAAAGGGTCAACATACCCTATTCCTTTGAGGTAATGCCTGAGCTTCTTGAGAACACAGTGGAGCTGTTGCTCAGCAAGTAGCAGGGCCTATTGCGAGGCTCGCCTCACCCTGGCTGGTTCAAAGCTCTGGGGGGCTTCTCCGGCCCCCCAGCCCTACGCCACCTGTGATTCGCCAGAGAACAGCCAGAATCCTCGGGTAAGAGACAAGCGAACGTGTTTCCAGGAAAGACAGGTTACAACCTGTCGGGCATGCTTCCAAAGCATTCGGGATCAAAACTCTTGACCTGGTTTCTCATTCAAGAAGAATACCGACAGTGTTCCCGGGCCTGAATGTGCGCCTATTGCACATCCTATGATGTTCACTACGAAGTCTCGGCAGCCATATCTCTCCTCGATCATTTCTTTCAGCTTGAGTGCGCCTTCCAGGTCATCTCCATGGTTGATTCCGATGGTCTGATTTCTCAAATCAGCATGGCCACCGCGTTCTTCCATGATCTCCAGCATCCGGCTTAATACTCTATTCCTTCCCCTTACCTTCTCAATAGGCCTCAGTGTGCCATCTGCGGGAATGTCCAGAATGGGTTTTATGCTCAATAGTCCTCCTACAAGAGCTTGGGCTCTTGTGACTCTTCCTCCCCGGAATAGATACTCCAAATCGTCCACAGTGAATATGTGCTCAACATGCGTCACATAGAAATCTAGCATCTTCAGTATCTCTTCCTTGGACTTGCCCTCCCTGGCCATCCTGGCGGCCTTGTACACCAAGAGCCCGAAACCTACGGAAGCAGATCTGGAATCGACTATGTCGATGTCAAGGTTTGGATACTTGCTCTTCATTGAGTCGCGGACCACTAGGGATGTGTTATATGTACCTGACAACCCCGACGAGAAGCATACATATATTACGCTTTCATTCTTCCTGGCTATCTCTTCGAACTTCTCGTCGAACATGTACGGCGGAATTTGTGCCGTCTTGTACACTTCACCCTTTCTCATGTCGTCATACATCTTCTTCGGATCCAGCGTGACTTTATCCAGATACTCTTGCTCGCCCTTGCTCACAAGTATGGGCAAGAGGTCAATATTGTACTCTTCTATTATTTCATCCGGCAAATCGCAAGCGCTGTCAGACAGAATTTTCACAGCCATAAGAGATCCCCTCCCCGCTTCTTTTAACTAATTATAATACATGGCTGCTATTCTGTCCGATAACCAGCAACGGTCGGCAGCAGAGCATGGCTTCATTGGTACACAAACGTGACACCCTGTTCACACTTGCGTGACATGGTGTGCATGCGCCTCCACGCGAGGTCTGGCAAGGCCCTCGCGGATTGAGCTAGCGAGGCACCGGGCGCACTGGCCTGGCCAACCGACCCAAGGGGATGCATAGAGGACATCCGGTTTGCAGCGAAGAAATCATGTTTCATCAGCCCGTTGCCGAACTGCTGTGATGCGGAGGTGAATCTCTGATGGATGTTCTTGCTGCCATAGTGAGTACAATCGTGGCAACTGCAGATCCGGACAAGATCATTCTGTTCGGTTCCAGAGCCTGCAATGATGTCAGCCCGGATAGCGACTATGACATACTGGTTCTTAAGGCAGGCGACTACCACAAGAGAAAGCTTGCACAAGAGCTTTACGTGGCGCTGGCAGACATCCCTGTCCCTATCGACCTGGTCGTGGAAGACCCCAACAGGGCGGAAGAGCTCCGCGATGTCCCTGGATTGATATATTCCGAAGCATTGAAAGGGCGTGTTCTTTATGAACGATAGGCCGTGGGAACCCTGGATCCGCAGGGCCAAGAGCAACCTCGCCCGCGCAAAGCACGGGAAACACTCAGAGGACGTGCTCTACGAAGACCTGGCTTTCGACGCTCAGCAAGCTGCGGAGAAATGTCTTAAAGCGCTTCTGCTCTCCCTGGGTGTCAATGCCCCCAGAACACACTCGATCGGTTATCTGCTGAACATGATCGAAAGAAACTGCGACATCCCGATTCCACAGAGGGTGTGGGATGCAGTTGTCCTGTCAGACTATGCAGTAACAACCAGGTATCCAGGGGACTATGAATCTGTAAGCGAGGAGGAGTACCGGCTTGCGGTGGAGCTGGCTGATGCGGTATGGCAGTGGGTTGCCTCTGTCACTGAATACTACTGAGGGGCTCACATTTGCCAGCGCGACTATCCAAGCCTGCCTAGACTTCCGATACACAGGCACGCGCCAAACTGCGCTCAGAGTCGCACAGCCAAAGGAAATACACAGAATCAGCCTAAGTAGCAAAGATCAGGCGCAGTAACACGACTCTCCGATCGACCATTCCCATTGGTCGATCTATCTGCTGCCACACACCTTCTTTGCCTGCGCAGTGACTAACGCTACGCTGTTACCTGTGGACAAATGTCCAGCTAAACGGCATAAATATGGGGCGGGCGTGGTTTCCCAGTGTTCGTCAAGGCTACTCCATACCCCATATGCGGAATCTACAAGGATCTGGAACCATGCTTCGACCTCTTCGCGCGTGAAGAGAGCAGATGGACGTTTGAACGCTACATCGTCGGGCTAGGATCCTACCGCCAGTTGCCTGTGAAGCCAACCGATTTCAGGCTGAACAAGTGTTGTTCCAAAGGTATGGACAAACGAGATTGAGAGGCGCCGCACCCTTCTGGTGTGACCCGCGTTCTGCCTGTCTTGAGGAGTTGCGCAACGCAGGCCCCCCAAACAGTTCAAGCACGGCCGCAATCAGGGCGGTTCCCCAATCGTTTGCTGGCTCCAGATTGCAGAGTGTGGGAATGGCTGCTACTTGGCTGCAGGAGAGTCACTTGCTCTCATCTGGCACACTCCCCACCTGTCCCCCGCACCGTTGCAATTGCGTGAGGTAAGGCAGGCATTAACACCTCAAGGCATTCCCGGACTGCTTTGGGGCTGCCCGGCAGGTTTATGATGAGCGTGCGACCGCGTATTCCTGCGACGGCCCTGCTCAGCATGGCATGTGGGGTTTTGCTCATGCTTACAGCCCTCATGGCCTCAGGGATCCCAGGTGCTAACCTGTCCAGCACCGATGTCGTAGCCTCGGGGGTAACATCCCGGGGTGCACATCCAGTGCCTCCGGTAGTAAGAACAAGGTCTGCGCCGAGCTTGTCAGCCATGTATCGGAGTTCCTCTGCAATGATGCTGAACTCGTCAGGCACGACTTTTCGCTCCTCAATTCTTCCTAGGCAGGATATGATCCGTTCAATCTCGGCACCGCTCAGGTCTTCCCTTTCGCCGGCAGAGCCCTTGTCGCTGACAGTCAGTATGCCTACACACACAGGCATTATCGGCCTGATAATGTCACCGTTGCTCACGACACCCCCGCGGATGACCCTGGCGAATATGCCCTCTATGGGCATAATGCACTCACCCAATTGCTCAAATATGGCACACCCTGTGTGGCACTCTTTTCCAATCTGAGTTACCTCTAGCACTACTTCAGAACCTATTTCAAGCCGCGTTCCAACGGGAAGGTCGCGAAGATTGATGCCGCTAGTGGTAAGATTCTCTGCAAACGCGCCGGGCCGCACTTCCAAACCCTTTGCCCGCATTTTGGCTATGCTCTCTTCAGCCAATAGGCTTACCTGCCTGTGCCATGCACCGGCATGGGCATCGCCCACCAGACCATGACCTTCTACCACCCTGGAGCTTCCCACGTTCTCCTTGGGCACTCCCTTTGTTCTGCTAATGCATACAGCTGTTACTACGCCCTGCATCCCTGATCCCCCCCTGGATTCGACGCTTCCTCGCGGCAGAACACGCCGCTCTTGCCGCCTGACTTGAATACCAGCCTGAGCTGGCCAATGGTCATTGCCTTGTCAACCGCCTTGCACATGTCGTAGATCGCAAGAGCAGCCACCGATGCCCCGCATAGAGCCTCCATTTCAGCCCCTGTTCGGCCCAGGGTGCGCACTGTGACCCGAATGTCGACTGCACTTGCCTGGTCATCAGCCACGAAATCCACCTCGATGCCTGTAGGGCTAATCGGGTGGCAAAGCGGGATTATTGAAGGCGTGTTCTTCACCGCCATGATTGCTGCGATGCGGGCTACTCCCAACACCTCACCCTTGGGTCCTTCCCCTCGCTGGATCAAGGCCAGCGTGTCACGATCCATGCTTATGCTGCACGTGGCAACAGCCACGCGAGCAGTCTCGGGCTTGGCCGATATGTCCACCATTCTAGCCTTCCCTGCCTCATCAAGGTGGGTCAGGCCATGGGCTGAATCGACCACGCTACCTTTGCAGTCCTTGCCTGAGAACATGCCATTCTCTCCTTTGCTGCAGTCTAGCCGCCAATATCCGACAGGGGGCGGGCTGTCCATTGCCCCCCGAAAGTTGCGCCGCTCTCAGGTTTTGCAGATACTGCCTGGCGAATGATGTCGGCAATGGCCTCGTCACAGGTATCACCGCGAAGGGCTTCTTTTACATCTATCATAGACTCAGAGAGCAAGCATGGTCTGAAGTGTCCGTCTGCAGTAAGACGAATTCTGTTACACCTGTTGCAGAACTCATATCCGTTTCGCGAGATGAACCCCACTTTGCCCAGGGCGCCCGGAATCTGCACGTACGCAGCCGGGCCGCTGCCAAAATCTTCGGTCTGCTGCACTGGCATGGCTCCGAGTGCAAGTACACGCCGCCTGATTTCGTCTATCGGGACCACATGTTCCTGCCCGTAGACCCCGCCATTTCCCCAGAAAGGCATGAATTCTATGAACCTGACATCCCAGGGATGCTCCACGGTGAGGGCAGCCAGGCTTTCGATCTCACCAAGATTGATGCCGCTGAGTACCACTGTGTTGAGCCTTATGGGTAAAAGACCCGCTCGTTCAGCCGCAGCGATCCCGGCGAAAGCGGACGACAGGCTACCGCGCCGAGTGATCTTGGCGTATGTTTCAGCCCTCAAGGAATCCAGGCTGATGTTGACTCGGGTCAACCCGGCTTTGGCCAGATCATGCGCAATTGGTTCAAGCAGGACGGCGTTGGTCGTCATCGATACGTCCCGTATCTCCGGAATCGCAGATACAGCGCTCACCAGTTCCACGATGCCCTTCCGGACCAGAGGCTCGCCACCTGTTATGCGTATCTTGGATATCCCCAGGCCAGCTGCAATTCGCGCCACCCGGGCGAACTCCTCGATGCCCAGCATTTCCGCATGTTTCCTGGGTTTGACGCCTTCTTCTGGCATGCAGTATATACATCGCAGGTTGCACTTGTCGGTTACCGAGATTCTCATATAGGTAATCGGGCGCCCAAACCCGTCAAGAAGCTGGCTCAACCCTCCCACACAACCCTTCCAGTATCTGAGGTGCCGTATCCACCCAGCCCGATCACGGCTTCCTTGAACTCGTCAGACCTTATCACCGTCAGCAACTTGTCCATCATCTCAGATGCCAGGAATACCTTGGTGCAAAGCAGGTCATAGCGTTCAGTGGATACTGGAATGAAGTCCAGGCCCAAAGCAGCGGCAGCGCTATGAATTCCCAACCCTACATCGGCCGCTCCATTTGCCACCGATGCCGCCACTCCCATATGTGAGTATTCCTCGTGCGTGTAGCCCTTCACTGAATCCGGGTCCATACCGAATCTGGCCAGTTCCATGTCGAGCAAGACTCTCGTTCCAGCCCCTCTCTGCCTGTTGACGAAGACCACGTCATCGCGTGCAAGATCGCCCAACTCCCCAATGCCCTTGGGATTGCCTTTGGGCACCATGAAGCCCTGCTCACGGTAGACCAGATTGACCAAGGCGTACTGTTCCGCCTGAAGCAACCGCTTTATGTAGGGAACGTTGTATTCGCCGGTGGCCTCGTCAATGAGATGCGTCCCTGCTATGTGGGCCTCACCTCTGCGCATGGCCATCAACCCGCCCATGCTGCCCACATGTGCCGATGATAGGTTCATGCCGGGATAGGCCCTTGCCAGGAAGGTCGCAAGGATATCCAGAGCCAGATCATGGCTGCCTATGGCTACCACAGTGCGCTTGATCTCATGAAGGCTGCGGAGCAGCTCCACTTCTACGGTGGTGCCCTCGTCAAGCCCTTGGGCCGAAGGCGGAATTCCTACTATTCCATCAGCCCTGACGAGTGACATCAGTGCACTCGCTCCACGCGCCAGAGGCGCTACAACCAGCTTGCCATCTACATAGCCAACCTTCACTCTGACGAACTCTTCAGCGCCTGGCGCCGACAGAATGCGCCGCGTGGAGACTGCCTTTACGCTGGGCCGAGGCTCTGCGGGACTACGCAGCATTCTGGCTATGAGAGGCTTGAGAAACAGCTCGCAGGCAAGAACAGCCGACACCGGGTAGCCGGGAACGCCTATGAATGGGCGACCACTAACCACACCCAGTAACGTAGGCTTGCCTGGTCTGATCGCTACCCCGTGCACAATGACTTCGCCAAGCTTCTCTACAACGCTGCGCGTATAGTCCTCGCTTCCCGCGGACGACCCTGCATTAACGATTATGATGTCGCCCTGTGCCGCCCCGCTCTGCACAGCCCGGGCAATCGCCTCAGGTTCATCGGGCACAATCTTCTCAAACACAGGGTCGGCGCCCCACTCACTTGCCAGTCCCCCGATGACACGGGAGTTGAACTCAACAACATCGCCGGCCTGCAACGTCGATCCCGCAGCGACCAGCTCGTCTCCAGTGGGGATAATCACTACTTTCGGGCGACGGCGCACATCCACCCTAGTCACTCCGGAAGCCAGCATGGCGCCTATGTCAGCCGCCCTTAACACATGGTTTTCAGGGAGCACAAGCTCTGTCGCTACAATATCTTCGCCCACACTCCTCACGTGCTGCCACGGTTTTGCCGGTGCAATAATGCTTACGCTCTGGTCTGTGATTTCCACAAGGTCTTCGATCATGATCACGGCGTCGAAACCGAATGGCAGAGGATCGCCTGTGTCCACCATGATAGCATGCTCCCCCAGGCTTAGGGTGACAGGTGAACGTTCGCTGGCTCCGAAGGTTGAAGCGCACCTCACTGCCACCCCATCCATTGCACATGCATGATAGTGAGGCGATGATTCCCTGGCAAACACTGGTTTGGCAGTCACTCGTCCTTGCGCCGAAGTATCTACGTCGATTGCCTCTTCGGGAAGAGCCATGACTGCACCGTCTTCAACAGCAGCGAGAAATCGGCGCAATGCTTCATCAAGCGGCACTTCGTTCAGATAGACACTGCGTTTCATACCACTCATCTCCATATCCAGACGGTGACAGTGTCGCCCTTCTGGATCCCTTCTAGTTCAGCAGGCACTCTCGCGAGACCGTCCGCTTTCACCAGCGCGGATATATGTGCAGACTTGGCAAATACCGGGTGGACCCATACTTCGCCATCACGCCGCTCCAACTTGACTGACACGTATTCCTCTCTGCCGGCGGCGCTGGCTACGTTGGCTTGCATGCGCGCTCTAAGCTCGCGTCTTTTGGGTCTGGTGCCCATCCATCGCGCAATGGCGGGTTCCACAAAAAGTCTGAAGATGTTGAGGCAGGATACGGGGTGGCCGGGCAGGCCGAACACAGGCTTGCTATCGGCCACAGCAAGGATAGTGGGCTTGCCTGGCTTTATTGCAACGCCGTGTACCAAGACGCCGGGTTTGCCCAGCGTCTCAATGGCCTCACGGGCAAAATCCCGAGATCCTATGGAACTGCCTCCTGAGACAATCAGCATGTCCGCATCAGAAAGACCCTCATGCATTGCCTTCACAAGGCTGTCATAGTCGTCACGCACAATCCCCAGAATCTCTGGTCGTGCGCCTGCTGCACAGGCCGCTGCATAGAGGGCATAAGAGTTCATGTCTCGAACCTGCCCGTGCAAGGGCACATCGGTCACGCTGACGATCTCGTCGCCTGTGGATATTATGCCTACTTTCGGGCCCACGGCTACATCGATTTCCAATACGCCGATGCCGCCCAACACGGCGATGTCGTGCTCGCGAAGCACACTCCCGCGGGTGAGTACTACCTCGCCCCGGGATACATCTTCATCCGCCGCAACCACGTTCTCTCCTGGAGCGACAGCTCTCAAGACGGCAATAGTGGTGTCGTCGAGTTTCTCAGTGACCTCAACCATTACCACTGCATCGGCACCGGGCGGGAGCATTGCGCCTGTAGCCACCTGAATACACGAATGTCTCGCCAGTTCCACCCGGGCATCTTCCCCCATGTGGACCTCTCCGGCAAGCGTAAGGAGGGCTGGCAGTGCCTCGGATGCCCCGAAAACGTCGGCGGCGCTCACAGCATATCCATCCATTGTGGATCTTGCAAATCCCGGCAAGTCGGCCGGGGACACAACATCCTGGGCCAGAACCCGGCCTTGGGCGTTAAGCAAAGAGACTCTCTCGGTTGCATGGGGACCCTCGGCTATGCAATGGGACAGCCTCCGCCACGCCTCATCTCTGGGCGTGAGAGATAGGAAAAGCGACATCTCCATCACCATCCTTGTCACATAGCCATCTGGCAGCATCCAGCAGCTCCGATAGGGCGCCTCGCGTCTCATCATGTAGTACGTCGCGAATGCTGCCATCTGCTACGATGCGTCCTGCGTCCATTATGAGAGTCCTCTCGCCGAAGAACGGAATCTCTGTCACGTCGTGCGTCACAAAGACGGCGGTGGTGTTGGTCGCGCGAACCACTTCGGCTACTTCAGTGAGAAGGGCCGTTCTGATTCCGAGATCCAGTGCGTTAAAGGGCTCGTCCAGAAAGAGTATCTCAGGCTCAAGCGCAAATGCCCTGGCTAGGCTCACCCTCTGGCCTTCACCGCCTGAAAGGGCCCGGGCAGGCCGGCTCGACAGGTGTTCGACGCGGAAGGTGGCCAGCGCGCGCATTACGCGGTCGCGGATCTGAGCCTCGGGGATCCTCCGGATCCTCAAACCCAGGGCGACGTTTTCATAGACCGAGAGATTAAGCAGGCACGCCTTCTGGAGCACCATGGCTGTGCGACGCCTCACCTGAATCGGGTTGGAACCACGCTTGATATTCTCGCCCAAAACAGTGAGTGAGCCGGAATCGAACGGAATCAAACATGCCATGACTTGCAGCAGTGTACTCTTTCCGGAACCATTGGGGCCTATGACTGCCACGCACTCTCCACGCTCTATCTCGAGATCAGAAACATCCAGCACAATACGGCCACCGCGCCAGAGTTTTATGTGCTTCAGGCTAATCATTGTATCGGGTACTACCTTTCTGTTGAAGATGTGTAAGCAAGGACGTAATAGTAAGTGTGATAGTTATCAACACAAGAGACAGAGCAATGGCAGTCCCGAAGTTGCCTCGCGATACTTCCATGGAAGTTGCGGTGGTAAGCACCCGGGTCTGCCCGATAACGTTTCCACCCACCATCATGGACGCTCCCACTTCAGATATCACACGGCCGAAACCTGCGATTATCGCGGCCAGGATCGCGAGCCTTGCCTCGCGCACAAGCAGCCACACAAGCTGCCAGCGTGTGGTTCCAAGTGACAGGATCTGAATGTGAATGCCCTCGTCGAGCTGTCCTATACCCGACATGGTGAGACCGGTAATTATGGGCAAGGCTATTAGTGTCTGGGCAATGACCATCGCAGCAGGCGTGTACATCAGGCGAAGTGAACCCAGTGGGCCATACCTCCACAGCATGATGCTGACCCAAAGCCCCACAACTACCGGAGGCAACCCCATTCCAGTATTGACGATGCTGGCTACTGCGTTGCGTCCCGGAAACGTTCCCAGTGCAAGTGCCGTTCCCAGGGGGACGCCTATTGCCAGGCTGATCAATGTGGCCAGACCTGATACCTTGAGCGTGAGAAGGGCAATCTGGAATACCCCCGGATCGCCCTTCACCAGTAGCCAGAAGGCTTTTACAATGCCTTCAGCAATGAGATCCAAAGCCGCTCTACCTTCCTATGCTTTCTTCGTCCTTGCCTGCATCGGGGAAGAACAATGGGTCTCCGTATTTGTCTACGCCGAATGTCCTGATAATTTCCTGCACCTCCGGCGACACCATGAACTCAACAAATGCCAGGCCGCCGCCGGCGTTTACCTTAGAGAACTTCGCCGGGTTAACCTGCATCACGTGATATATGTTGAGCAATACCGAATCGCCTTCAACCAGTACGTCGAGGGCTAGATTCTTCTTGAGCGCAAGGTAGGTGCCTCTGTCGGTCAAGGTATACCCTTCCTTCTCTGAGGCAATATCGAGAGCCCGGGCCATGCCGGCACCCGCCTGCCAGTACCATTTGCCAGAGGGCGTTATGTCCAGTTGGGCCCAGATCTGGTTCTCCTTCTTATGAGTACCCGAATCATCGCCACGAGATACGAATATCGACTGTGCCCCAGCTATCTTTGAGAGAGCTTCGGCTGCCGACCTCATCCCGCGCACCCTTGCGGGATCGTTGGCAGGACCTACGATTATGAAGTCGTTGTGCATGACCAGCTTGCGCTCAACCACATCTCCATTCTCCACCAGAACAAGTTCTGAAGCAGGGGCGTGACAAAGCAGCACATCAGCCTCGCCGCGGCTCCCCAGAGCCAAGGCCTGGCCGGTTCCTACGGCTATAGTCTTCACCATATATCCGGTTTTCTGCTCAAAGATTGGATTCAAGGCATCGAGCAGACCAGTATCGGCTGTGCTAGTCGTAGTAGCCAGGATTACCTCCTTGGCAGGTGCGGCAAAGCTCACAGAGCCGATGAGAAGTGAGAGTAGCAGAACGGTGAATGAGATTCGACGGATTCTGTTCCTGCGCGAAATAGACATTTATTGAGCCATCTCCTTTCCAAACGTGGGAGGCCTACCAGTTTCCCGACAGACCCTCGAAATGCCTAATACACTAGGCAATTGCCGGCCAGCCGCCACCCTCAACAGGGTAAGGCGGGTTGGCTCGGAGCGTAGCCAATATTGCTTGATTAAATACCGGACCATAGTGGACGCGTCAAACGTTCCTCATATCACCCCTCGCCCATCATGCTGCATCTGGACTGCCAGGTCAAGCATATTGACCTGGGTATACAGTAGAGCCTTCTTGCACAAAGCCAGCATAGTGCGCCGGATCTCCGACGATCACACAATGGCCAATGGTCCCCCCAGGCCAAACGCCAATCATGTTTGGCCTGGGAGTGTCCGGATTGTCGAGTAATCCTTGGCCTCCTGTAGTCCAAGGTCATGCAAGCCTGTCTAACCTTATGCCCAATCGCTTCAGGGTTTAGCTATCTCCGCCAGAGAATCAACAATGCCCTTGGCTGCCTGGTACACAATTCCAACATCCACTGACATAGCGATAAACTGTATGCCCGCCTTCAACCAGCGCCCAGCTGCAGCAGTATTGTCCACAAACGTTCCTACAGCTATGCCGGCTGCCCGTGCATTGTCGACGATGCGTTCGATCTCCTGAGTTACCCTGGGATTATCGACTTGGCCCGGGATTCCCAGGGACTGCGAAAGGTCATAAGGCCCTACAAACACGACGTCAATGCCAGGCACTGCAAGTATCTTGTCTATGTTGCTAATACCCTCGCTGCCTTCAGCTATGGCCACAACTAACGTGTCTTGGTTGGCCCTGCTGAAGTAAGTGTGTTGATCAGTTGCAGAGAAATCGGCAGCTCTCACATATTTGCATACTCCGCGCTCTCCCTCCGGGTAGTAGCGGGACGCCCTGGTCAGGCGTATGGCATCCTCCTCACTTGACACATGCGGCACAATAACGCCCTCTGCGCGGAGATCCAGCGCTCGAGAGATGAGTGCCGGATCATTCTTATAGACTCTCACCAAAGGGCTGATCCCTGCGACCTCTGAAGCTCGAATCAAGTCCTCAATGCTCTCAAATGTTATTGGGCCGTGCTCAGTATCGAATATGGCAAAATCAAAGCCAGCATGCCCCATGATCTCCACGATCGGAGGGCAAGATAGCTTCATGAATGGCCCAAATACAACTTCGCCTCTTCTAATCCGTTGCCTCAGTGATGTGTTGCGATCAGATCCATTTCTGGGCTTGCCTTTGTCGTCAGCGGCACTAACCATATTGTGTCACCATCCTGTTTCCGGATTTAGTCTGTATCTAGTAGGTCCTGATGAACCAGTAGCAAAAGGAAATTGGAGTGGGCCAGGAGAGAGAGGCAGGCAGCCTTTGCCTCTCCTCTCCCTGGGTTGGGTTGCCCAGGTTGTGCAACAGTTGCATTCGTGCTCATCTCTTTCTGAAGA
>MTKW01037283.1_pt1 | contig 13921 bp, 13 predicted proteins | sample 1042761 | NCBI WGS metagenome assembly MTKW01 (sample SAMN06205366, study PRJNA360243) | anaerobic digester metagenome | biome: Wastewater treatment plant; feature: Anaerobic digester sludge; material: sludge; isolation source: anaerobic digester fed with sludge from wastewater treatment plant ...
CGAATAGCCACGTAAATAATGCCGTTGAAAATGCATTCGTAGCCACACAAATAAATATCGGTCAAAATTCTCCGTAAGGAGGGCCGAGAAATGAGGTTACCAATGGCAACAAAACGACAGTTAATAGAGAGAAAGAAAGATGCCTATCGGAAAGCCAGTAAGAAGGAGAGAACTCGTATTCTGAACGGCTTGGAGGACAGTACCGGATTGACACGTGAGCATTTGAGTCGGGCACTACGCGACAAGTATATCTACGAAACGAAAGCCATCAAAACGGGTCGCGGCAGGAAACCGATTTACGGTCTGGCTCACAAAGAAGGACTGGTCAAAGTATGGACTATTCTTGGATTTCCATCCTCAAGACGGTTAGTAGGGGGACTGGCAGACACACTGGATAACCTGGAACGCTTTAACGAATATGTGATGGATCCAGAGGTAAAGAGACAGTTACTGCGTATTTCACATACGACCGTCGATCGTTTGCTCAAGTTTGACCGACTGAAGCTATATCCGTTTGGGAAGGCGACTACCAAACCGGGTACCTTACTCAAAAATGAGATTCCCATACGGCGTGGCACCGATTGGGACGACGTAAGACCGGGATACATGGAAATCGACTTAGTGGCTCATTGTGGTCATAACACACGGGGAGAATTCTTGTTCACGCTCGACTGTACGGATGTTTCAACCGGATGGACTGAGTGTCGGGCGGTAATCAATAAAGCGAGAATTCACACACTCAACGCCATAAAGCAAATCCGAGAACAGATTCCCTTTCCGTTGCTAGCGATCGACAGCGACAATGGATCCGAATTCATCAACGATCATTTCCTCTACTTCTGCCGTGATGAGAATATTTACTTTACTCGCTCACGACCAAACAAAAGCAATGACTCCTGCTACGTTGAGCAAAAGAACTGGTCTATCGTTCGACACGAAATGGGATATGACCGCTTTGCCGGTGAGGACGCGTTACATCTCTTCAACCGTTACTACCTGCTGCTGTCCAAACTCAACAACTACTTCGTTCCGTCGCAGAAACTTGTCGAAAGACAACGAACAGGCGCGACGGTGAGAAAAAAGCATGACCGTGCTCAAACACCGTACCGACGCCTGCTCGCCAATCCATACGTCAGTGAGGAAACCATCAATCAACTGAATCAAACATTCTACTCAATCAATGTCGTTCAGCTCCGAAAAGAAATGACGTCCATACTTGCACAGATTGAGAAGCTTAGTTTAGGCTATGACGGAAAGAGGTTCAACCGACGCCTTCACTGACATTTATTTATCGGGCGACGAATCGTATTTCACCGACATTTAATTATGTGGCGACGGGGCTTATTGAAGTCATTTTCTTATTTTGACGAATGATTATCCGTTCTTGCTGCATATATATGTTCAAAATTATGCATATTAACACAGTGCTTGTGGAAGTTAGTGTGCGGACGCACATACGCCTTGTTTGTATTATTGGATCATGGCGAGTGTATTTTTTATGCACTTCGTTCTTATTAGCCGTCTGAGGAATGAGGCTCATATGTGGAAACAGTGCATTGAAATGTACGAAATCCTCGATAGTGCATATGTTAACGGTCAACAGCTAGTCGAGCTGTTGCGTGCTCGCGGTGCCGACAATGTAGAAATGGAAACTCTGGTTCAGGGTGAGCGGCATACTGATTTTTTGCGCATTGTCATTGCAGGAGAGTCCGGCAAGAATCGAGGTCTGACTTCACCGACAATCAGTCTGATCGGTCGACTCGGTGGTCTGGGAGCAAGGCCGGATGCCGTCGGATTTGTTTCCGACGGAGACGGGGCACTGTGTGTGCTGTCTGTGGCTTTAAAACTGCTTGCCATGATTAAACAGGGAGACAGGTTGCAGGGCGATGTGGTCATATCTACTCACATCTGTCCAAACGCGCCGACTGTGGAGCACATACCTGTCCGAATGATGGGCTCACCCGTGGATGACGGACGACTTACATCCTTGGAGACTGCCTATCCGGCCGATGCCATTCTTTCGGTGGATACAACAAAAGGCAACCGCATCTTGTGCCAGCGGGGCTTTGCCATAACGCCGACCGTGAAAGAAGGGTATATACTTCGGGTCAGCGAATCTCTTCTAAACATCATGTGCCGTACGACAGGCAAGCTGCCAGTTGTCTTGCCCATAACGATGCAGGATATCACTCCGTACGGCAACGGAGTGTTCCACTTGAATAGTATCATGCAGCCTTCCACTGGTACGAAAGCTCCAACCGTGGGAGTTGCTATCACAACGGAAGTGCCGATAGCCGGTTGCGCCACAGGTGCTACGAATCTGGCTGATGTGGAATCGGCTGCTCGTTTCATTCTGGAAGTAGCCAAAGCATTCACTGCAGGAGACTGTACTTTCTTCGACGAAGCGGAGTTTCTACACCTGCGATCGTTATATGGTGAGATGACGCGACTACAGGGAAAATAATGCAGAACACAAAACACGATACAGCATACGCAACATGCACCAGACAACGACAGAAAAATTTACAGAAAGTAAGGAGGAGGACAATTGGAACGGCCATTAACGATAGCCTTAGCACAATCCGTATTCCAGCTTGGTGATGTCTCGTACAATTTGGCAAATATTGTGAATCTGATCCGCGAAGCAGCAGACAACAATGCCGACATTGTGATTTTTCCCGAGCTGTGTTTTACCGGGTATCAAATGGATGTTCTAGGAAGTAAGGTTCATTCGTTAAGCGACTTGTGGCAGGACAGGATAGAACAGGCTATACAGGAGGTAACGGCAGAATGCGGCATATATGCCATCGTCGGTCAGGCTGTCCGGAGGGGGCGGCATTTTGTGAATGCAGCCCGGCTTTTTGACAGAAATGGAATTCTCGTCGGTGAGTACTGCAAGAATTTTATTTTTGAAAAAGAGAAACAGTTTTTTAAACCGCACAATCAACTGCCGGTATTTGATACGGATTTCGGCAAAGCAGGTATTTTGATCTGTTATGATATCGGCTTCCCCGAGACAGCCAGGGCGTTAGCCTTGGCAGGTGCGGAAGTAATTTTTATTATTGCGTCCTGGCGTGCTCAGGATGAACATGCTTGGAACCTGAATGTCGCGTCACGAGCGCTTGAAAATCAGTGCTTTACCGCCGCTGTCAATCATGCCGGGCAATACGACGGTCTTTGTCTGTTCGGGCGTAGCATGGTTGTAGCACCTGATGGCAGGCCAGTACTGCAGCTAGCCTATGACCGGCAAATGCTCGGCATCTGCACGATTGACATTAATGATATTAGTCGCATCCGTCGAGAGATCGGCTATCTGTCGGATTTAAAAGCGTCCGGCCGAACGTTCACTCAGGTAATGAAATAGGAACGAATTGATTGATTATTGCAATTGAAAGAGAGGGTTTTTATGCCAACTATGAAACTTACCAGTCGGCAAGATGTGGAAGACTTTGTTCGGGGATGTACATTCTTTGCCACTGGCGGCGGAGGGTTACCGGACAACGGCATCCGGTCATTGATGGATGAACTTGCTGCAGGACGAGAAGTTGGCTGGGTCGACATCGAAGAAATCTCCGATGATGCACTTAGTGTCTGTCCATTTCTGATGGGTTCCATCGCGCCTTTAGATGATGAGACAAAAGCGGAAATGGCTGGTTATGGAATGACACCAGAGGCCAGTGTTAATCCGGAAGGCGACCGCCTGGCCAAAGCCATTCTCGCTCTAGGCGAATACATTGGGAAATCATTCGATGTGGTTGTGCCGATTGAGCTAGCCGGCGCCAATACACCCGGTCCGATCGCTGCAGCAACCAGACTCGGAATGGTCACGGTGGACGGCGACTATACATCACGGGCAATCCCCGAGATCGTGCAGATCACGTTCAATTATCACGGTCGGCCGATGCTGCCGATTGCATCTGTCGATGAATGGGGTAATGTCTGCATAATCAAAGAATCTATTAATCCGCGCGTTACGGAAAAGCTAGGGAAACTGATCAGTGTTGCAGGATACGGGCTCGCCGGACAGGCTGGCCTCGTTCAGGATGGCAAAGGACTGAAGGAAACACTGATACCAGGTACGCTGACTGAAAGCTACGAAACGGGCAAGCTATTGCGGGAAACAAGAGAACAAGGTCAAGATCCTGTGCAGGCGCTGATCAAAGCGATCGGTGGCTATGAACTCTGCCGAGGCACAATCACAAACATAGACGATTATAACGAAGGTGGTTATTACTGGGGCACTGTAACGGTCGATTGCAGGGAAGACACGTTCAAATACTGGTTTAAGAATGAGAATCACATTGTCTGGAAGAACGATATCCCCTTTGTGTCGAGCCCCGATCTGATCTCTGCCATAGACACGGATACTGGTGAACCGGTGCCGAATCCACTGGCTCATGTCGGACAACGTATTGCCCTGGTAGGAGTGCCGTGCAAGCCGCAACTGGAATGCCCTGAATGCTATGCGGTGCTAACACCTGAGTACTTCGGCTTCGAAATCAAGCATGTACCGATTCGAGAGGTTATGCATCGGACCGATAAGTAAATCACACTGAAATAAATGTGTAGAACCGCACTAAGGACAGGAGAATTATATGGACACAACTTATGCTTTGGAAATGGGGCGAGCCGGCTACATTATTGCGCACGACATGTGCAGAATTCAGCAGGACGAATCCGTTCTAATCACCATCGACTCTATTTCTGATACTGCGCCGGCTATGGCTGTGGCACAGGCTGCGGAAGCGCTCGGTGCGAAAGTGATGCTCATCTGGCACTCAACGCCGCATGGGTACGCCAAGGTAGCTGAAGCCAGGATGGCTGACGGCCTAAAGGCCGCCATTCCTGAATCGGATGTCTGGGTCGAATTCAACACGCAATGGTTGCTCTACTCGACGCCATGGACAACTGCTATGTTGAACGGACGAACTCGCTATCTGTTTCTTGGCGGGCTTGACCGTGAGCGAGTCTTTCGCTGTATTGCCAACCTAGACATGGACTTGCAGGCGAAATTTCAGAACACTCTGGTTGGGCTGACCAGAAAAGCAAAGCGCATGCACATTACGACCTCAGCCGGCACTGATGTAACGTTTGAGAATGATCAGACGCGCCCCATTCTCAATGAACTTGATGCCGCTACGCCGGGTGCACATTTTTTGACCGGACAAATGGGGTGGGCACCAATAGAAACATCGATCAATGGCACAATAGTTTTTGATGGCTCCTTTTCGGGAGGTGGAGATGCCGAGCTGGGTGTCTTGAAGTCCCCTGTACACCTCACAATCGAAGCCGGTGTCATTACCGATGTCCAGGGTGGCGAAGAGGCTAAGCGTATTGCTGACTGGCTGGCCAGCTTCAACGACAGCCGCATGTATAATTTGGCTCACATTTCCTATGGATTCAACCCGGGCTCTCAGCTTACCGGCTTATGCACGGAAGACGAGCGCGTCTGGGGCTGTACGGAGTGGGGAATCGGCTATCAGGGACCGATGTTCGGCGGCAGTCTTGGTGATGCACCAACACATGCAGACGGTATCTGTCTGAATTCAACAATTATTGCCGACGGAGTGCACTTTACCGAGAACGGGAAAGTGATACATCCCGATTTGGCACCTATAGCTCGAGAGATCGGGAAATAGATAAAAAACGAGGAGGAATATTCATGAGAACCAAGAGATTTATGATGTTGTTGCTGGCTGTCATCTTTTTAGTTGCCAGTCTAGCCGGCTGTGGTCCGGCAACCGATCCGACGGAGGTGAAGCCGGAAACAACGCAGCCGGATGCAACGCAAACGGAAACAACCCGACCGGATGCAGTGCAACCGGAAAAAACTGAAGATTCTACTGTTCAGGCGGATGCATCAATTGTGCGGACGACCGAGGACTGGCCTACTTATTATGACCCGGCGGTCGGATCGGATTATTCCAGCTCGACTGTGCAGGCGAATGTGTATGATCCGCTTGTATTCCCGATGGCGGACGGCTCAATCCGTCCGCATGTTGCAACTGAATGGGAAGTGTCGGATGATGCGCTCACCTACACATTTACGATCAGGGATGATATCAAGTTTCACAGCGGCAATCTCATGAAGGCGAGTGACGTAGCCTACAGCATGAACCGCATGCTGCAAATAGGTGAAGGCTATGCCTATCTTTACACAGGTGTCATTGAGAGCTGTACGGCACCTGATGACAAAACAGTTGTTTTCAAGCTTTCACAGCCGTTCGGTCCGTTCATCAATTCGCTGATCAGGATGATGATTGTTGAGGAGGCACTTGTCACTGCCAACTATGATCTGTCGGATGAAACGTACGGAGATAAGGGTGATTACGGCAAGAAATGGCTTCTCACGAACGATGCGGGATCTGGACCGTATAAGACACTGGAATTCAAACTAGATGAATATTTTCTCGGCATCAAGTTTGATGACTATTTCCTGGGCTGGGAAGAAAATGCTCCACAATATTTCAAGATTTCCAGCATGACTGAACCGGTTGCCGTCAGGACAGCAGTGGCTAATAAAGAGCTGGAGATTACGGATGAGCTACAGCCTCTGGAAAACTATAACACCATGGCCGAGTTCGAAGGCGTGGACCTTGCTGAGTGGGAAAACGGTAATACGTTCAACATGATGATGAACACCAAGGCAAAGTATACGGACGATATTCATCTGCGTAAAGCAGTAGCCTATTGTTTCGATTACGAGGCACTTCGCACCAGTATCTATCCCGGAGCGCGCGAAAGTCAGGGACCTGTAGCCAGAGTTTTGCCCGGATTTGACGAAACCGTCCCCGCCTATCGGAGAGACATCGAAAAAGCGAAAAGTGAGCTGGCCGAATCTTCCTACGCCGATGAAAAAATTTCGTTAAATCTGACCTGGTGTGCGGAAGTACCCGAGCAAGAAAAAATAGCGCTGCTCCTGCAGTCAAATCTTCAGGAGCTAGGTATTGATCTGGTCATCACAAAAAAACCGTTCGGTTCTATGATCGCCGACGCCCAGACAGTGGAAACGACGCCGCAGATCTCATTCGTTAATTTCGCCGCACCTTATTTCGAAGCCGGCGGCATGCTGAAAACGCGTTACCATTCATCATCAACCGGCACCTGGGAGCAGATGGAATGGCTACAGGATAAAGAACTGGATGCCAAGATTGACGATGCACTGGCCACAACGGATGATGAAGAACGTTATGCCAAATATGCAGAGATCCAGCACTACATATATGAGCTCTGTCCAACGGTCTGGGGCTTTAACTGGATTGAGAAACGTGCCGTGCAGACTGGTTATCTTGATTGGTCGGCTTATGAGGCGACTGCAACACAGACAGCTTATCACATGCCCATGGGCTTTGCGCTTTATGTGCGCGACATGACAATCACAAAGTGATGTTGTCTCGCCAATCATAGGATCAACCATTCAATCCTGTGCGCGGATTGCGTATGGGGGAAGCAGCTGTCAGCTGTCACAGATATGACAGTTGCTTCCCATTTTAGGAATAAGAGGAGGGAGCTGAGAAACAATGATATTCAAATTGATAAAGAAAATCGGGGTTTACCTTCTCGTGCTTCTGGGGCTTTCAATTCTCGTTTTTGTAATAGCTCGCGTCATACCGGGTGATCCGGCTAGACAAGCACTCGGGCCACACGTTTCGGAAGAAACCGTTCAGGCGCTTAGAAGGCAGATGAATCTCGACAAACCTCTGGTGACGCAGTATTTACTCTGGCTCAAAGGTGCTATACAACTGGATTTGGGTGACTCGCTTCTGACAAGACGTCCTGTTATTCAAGATATTCGTCAGTATTTGCCGGCTACACTGGAGATTGTTTTGTTGTCTGCAGTGCTTATGGCGGTCGGAGGCATATTGCTCGGCATTGTGGCCACGAAATACACAGGAAAATGGCAGGACGGTCTGATCCGCATTATGTCTTATCTCGGCATTGTTTCACCTGCCTTTGTTTGGGCGATCCTGTTTATGTTACTCTTCGGCTATCTCGTACCGATATTGCCGACTACCGGCAGAATTTCCATGTCGATGGCCGCCCCTGCCAGATCGATAACGGGTATGTTCACAGTGGATTACCTGTTGACCGGCAACTTTGCCGGCTGGTGGGATGCGTTTAAACATTTACTTCTGCCCGCCGTGGCACTTATGCTGGGCGGGATGGCACAGGCGGCTCGTCTGACAAGGAGCAATATGGTTGAGAATGCAACCAAAGATTATGTTCAGGCGCAACATGCGTATGGCGTGCCAGAGAAGAAACTGTTGCGCAAATATCTTCTAAAGCCGTCGCTGATTCCGACGATTTCTATTCTCGCACTCGATATTGCAGCCATCTTCGGCAACGCTTTTTTGGTCGAGAATCTTTTCAACTATCCTGGCGTTTCCAGATATGGATTAAGTGCCATGCTGAACAAAGACATTAATGCCATCTCGGGTGTCGTCATGGTATTAGGTCTGATTTTCATTATTGTAAATATTCTGAGGGACATAGTGGTTGCTTGGCTGGATCCCAGAGTACGTTTAATGGGAGGTAGTGATTAATGGACGCGTCAGCACAATTGAAGACGAACCCGGCCGTTATCCCAAAACGGGATCGGTGGGACGAGGTAAAGAAGCTCTGGTACAAATTTTCCTTGAACAAAACGTCGCTGATTGGTCTGGGAATCGTAATATTTGTACTGATACTCGCCGTTTTTCAGCCGTTGATCGCGCCATACCCGCATCATGTGGGTGCGGTGGTCGACTTTGCAAACGCGAACCGGCCGCCCGGTCTGCCTTATTTAATGGGCACTGATACGGTAGGACGAGATATCATGAGCCGCATCTTTTTCGCATATCGTAGCGCATTTACGATGGGACTCGGCGTATTGTTGGCGACAGTGCCACTCGGCAGTATTTTAGGTCTGGTTGCAGGTTACTGGAAAGATAAGTGGTTTTCTACACTGATCATGCGAGTCACCGATGTGTTTCTGGCTTTGCCACCGATGATCCTAGCTTTGGCTGTAGGTGCCATTTTGCGTCCGACTCTCTTTAACTCCATGATGGCGATGTCGATTGCGTGGTGGCCGTGGTATACACGACTGACCTACGGTATGGGCACATCATTGCGAAATGAAATGTATGTCAAATCGGCTGAGTTGCTCGGAGCCTCGAAAGGACACATTATTTTCAAGGAACTGCTGCCAAACTGTTTTGGCTCTATTCTTACGAAAATGACGTTGGATATGGGTTGGGTGATTCTGACCGGAGCCACGCTCAGCTTTGTCGGCATGGGTGAGCAGCCGCCTACACCGGCACTCGGTACCATGGTTTCCGACGGTGCCAAATATCTTCCTGCTCAATGGTGGATCTCGATATTCCCTGCCCTTGCGATCATGGTAATCGTGCTCGGTTTCAACCTGATGGGGGACGGTGTAAAGGACATGCTGTCCGGTGAGGAATAAAGATGAACAGTGAGATGAGCCAACAATTTGTAGCGGAAATAAAAAACCTATTTGTCGAGTACAAGACTTACGCCGGCATGTACAAGGTTTTGAACGGCGTCAATCTAGTCGTCAGAGCCGGCGAAAAAATCGCCATTGTTGGAGAGACTGGATGCGGCAAAACGACGACGGTCAAATCGATTCTGCGAATTCTAGCAAGCAATAGCCGAATACCGGCTGGTGAAATCATTTTCAAAGGCGAGGACGTCCTGAAAATGAGGTCTGCACAGATCAAAAAATTGCGTGGCTCCGGAATCTCAATGATCTTCCAGGATCCGACCATGTCTCTCAATCCGGTTTTCACCATCGGTCAGCAAATGATGGAAGTGATACGAAATTCGGGTCAGGAAGGAGCGGAATCGAAAGATGTTCAGCAGGAACTCGCAATAACTGCGCTTAAAGAAACATCTATGCCCGACCCGGAGCGTATTTTACTCAGCTATCCATTTCAGCTGAGTGGAGGGATGCGTCAACGGATCTGTATTGCCATGTCATTGGCGACTAAACGAGATATGGTCATTGCGGATGAACCGACTACCAATCTCGATGTAACGATTCAGGACCAGGTGTTGAAGATTTTGAAAGACCGGGTTGAGAGTAAGCACAGCTCATTGATCCTGATTACCCATTCGCTCGGTGTGGCGCGCGAAACAAGTGATCGGATTTATGTCATGTATGCCGGCAATATGGTGGAGACGGCGCCCACGCCGGAGCTTTTTGTAAAACAGTTACATCCATATACACAGGCACTGATGCAATGCATTCCACGCTTGTCAGGCGGCGGCGTAGCTGAAGGTATTCCAGGGCGGATACCAAGCTATTTGAAACCTCCTGTAGGCTGTCGATTTTCACCGCGTTGCCCTTATGTGATGGATCGATGCAAGGTTGAAAAACCGGAATTCTATGACGTCGGCAGTGGGCATATGGTGGCCTGTTTTCTTTACGCTGAAGAGGGAGGCAACGCATGAGTGAGATCATTCTGGATGTAAAAGGCTTGAAAAAATATTTTCCAATAAAGAAGGGCGCACAAAAAGGGCTGGCTGTAAAAGCGATCGACGGAATTGACTTTCATATCAAAAAAGGTGAAACTCTGGGCCTTGTCGGCGAGTCGGGATCCGGCAAGAGTACGACAGCCTACAATGTCATCGGCATGTATCATGCAACAGCGGGGAAAATGTTGTTCAAGGGTGAAGACATAAGCATGGACTCTGCGAAGCGGCCGCTTTGGATGAAAAGAGAGATCCAGATGGTTTTTCAAGATCCGGGCACAACGCTTAACCCGCAAAGAAACGTGCGACAAATCCTGACGTTGCCCTTAAAGATTCATGGATTAATTGATAAATCAAATCCGATAGGTCAGCTGCTCAGTTTGTTGGATGCAGTTGAACTCCCGGCCGAATATCTCTATAAGTTCCCCATGTCGTTCGGAGGTGGCGAAAGACAAATGCTTGCCGTCGCACGTGCACTGACGACAAACCCTTCAATGATTGTGCTTGATGAACCAACATCTTCTTTGGATGTGTCCGTTCAGGCAAAAATTATCAACATGTTGCTTAGGCAGCAAAAAGAACGCGAATTATCGTACCTATTCATTACGCATGATCTTAGCCTAATGCGCAATCTAGCCACAAACGTAGCCATTATGTATCTTGGTAAAATTGCCGAAATAGCACCCGTTGATGTCTTTTTCTCGGAACCCTGTCATCCGTACACCAAGATGCTATTGTCAGCAGTTCCTGTTGTGAGTGAGGAAGAGGAAATGTTACGACATACGGCAGTTGAGTCGCGCGGTGAGATCCCCAGCCCGGTAAATGTGCCGGTAGGTTGCAGTTTCAACACGCGTTGTCCATATGCATTTGAACGCTGCTTTATAGACGATCCGGAGATGGTTGAGATTAAGCCGGATCACTCTGTACGTTGCCATTTGTTCAACGAAGGTTGAATAAAGAATATACCCAATGGAAAGGAACAACTCATGGAAAAGAAATTTGTGATTAAGACACTGCGTGATGCGGAAGACTTTGTGCGCGGCTGTACGTTTTACGGTACGGGCGGTGGCGGCGATTTCAGCATGGGAGTGGAAGAATTAAAGAAGCAGCTTGCTAAAGGGAATGAGGTGGGCTGGGTAGATCCATATGATCTCAATGACGTAGATTTCTCATGCAGTCCGTTCCTGATGGGCTCCATTGCTCCGGAGGATCCTGTTGAAATAAAAAACCGGGAACTGATCTATGGGTTGGGACCACAAATATTTGATTACACTGAAGCAATGGTGGGTGCCGTGCGTGCGCTTGAGCAGTTGAAAGGCGTAGATATGAAAGTGTTAGTTCCCATAGAACTGGGCGGTGCCAATACGGCTTCATGTCTTTGTGCGGCTGCGGAAATGGGCATTAGTGTTGTAGACGGTGATTACACGGGGCGCGCAATTCCGGAAATTCAGCAGACGACACCTTTTATATTTGAGAAAGAATTACTTCCTGTTGCCTCTTTTGATTGCTGGGGTAATGAAGCAAATATCACTAAAACAGTTAACTGGCGCATGACGGAGCGCATTGGAAAAATGGTCGCCGACGCAGGCTATAGCAAATGTGCACAGGCAGGTTTCGCTTTTTCTGTCAAGGATATGAATGAAACATTGATGCACGGCACATTGACAGAGTGCTATGAAGTGGGCAAAGCGCTCAGGATCGCTGTGGAACAGGATAAAGATCCGGCTCAGGCGGCCATAGATACAGTTGGCGGCTGGATCGTCTGCCGTGGAAAAGTCACAAAAAAAGAGTGGTGGGATAAGATCGGATATTACTGGGGCATTCATACAATAACCGGTGAAGGTGAATTTGATGGCATGGAGCTGAGAATCTGGTTTAAGAATGAGAATCATGTCAGCTGGAAAAATGACAAGGAGTTTATCACCAGTCCGGACATGCTTCAGGTGATCGATACCGTTACAGGTGAACCCTACACGAATAATAAGATTGCTGAAGGTGACAATGTCACTGTAATTGCCATGAAAGCTCGTGACGTATTCCGCAGTGAGCGCGGCCTATATGTTCTGAGTGCCAAAGCGTTTGGCTTCGACATTCCATATGTTCCGGTCGAAACACTGCTGAAATAGCATTTAGAGCGACTAGGACGATGATTAGCAGGCATGTGAGTCAGGGAGTGGGATAATGAGCCATGATCCAGTGAAGTCGTGTATCTTTGCGAGACGAAGTATACGTTCGTTTACACACGCTAGTGTACCGCGCTCATTGCTTTTTGAGTTGATCGAAGCAGGGTGTATGGCACCGAGCGGCAGTAATCTGCAGACTTGGCGTTTTTTGGTTGTTGATGATTCTGATCTGCTATGGAAAATAGCTGCTGTGTCTCCCGGCATAGCAGAGACACCACCCTGTATCATTGTTATCTGCTCCGATCTTGAGTCGGCATCGAAGGGAGGTGTGTTGGCAACAGAGGAGCTGGCATTAATGGATGTTTGCATGGCGGCGCAAAACATAATGCTTTTGGCTGTAGAAAGAGGTTATGGCACTTGTGCAATCAAATCGTTTCACTCGGGTATGCTGCATGGTTTGTTAAATTTGCCGGAGCACCTTAAACCTCAACTCCTTTTGGCTATCGGTGTAGCTAGAGAGAACGCGTCTATTGTACCGTTTCGGCGGCCGCTGTCCGACATTGCTTTTCTCAATGAGTGGGGGAATGCTCTCGATGATCAATGAGTGGAACGCGATCATGGCGTTTATCATTTCGAGTGCCGTAGGCTGTGTAAACGAACCGCCGCTTTATGGTCCATTGCGTTTGCTTGAAACCATGGAGCGGCTGATCGGCTTTGCATCTGGGCATGGCGTAGAACAGGATGAACGCCTTTTGCTTGTAAAAGAACGCATTGCTGAGAATAAGCATTTATGCATGCACAGCGAAGCTGACTTTGCACGCTTGCTGGAAGAGCTTAGCATGGCGGTCACCGATATTCTGACGAGTTGATATGAAGGAAGAATGGATAGCGGCAAAACGAGCGTTTATCAATTGACCGGCAACGCCGATATCCTTAGCTGATTTCAGCATCCAAGGGTACGTTTCATTGAACTGAAACGCATTTAACGCTGGAACTCTTTTTGTAAATGCGACTAACCGTCTATGGCGGCAGGTTTTAAGTATGCTTTGAAAAAAAATATGTCGATTGGCAGATACGCGCACAACTTATCACTTAGTTTCAATTCGCACTCGGTTGTCATTTTTATACTCATCGCGGCAGTAGGTCTTCCCAGCGTGTGAATTGAAAAATAAGCACTGTTATCCAAAATCAACGGATATCACTTCGTGCGATTGCCACTTTTCCCGGAAAACTCCGATAAGACCAGCTATAAGAAGTCAAGCTCTGAAAAGGGATTGAAAGTGAAAGAAACAAGAAGCGACGTAGGCATCGGATGACAATAAATC
>MTKW01007733.1_pt1 | contig 13914 bp, 10 predicted proteins | sample 1042761 | NCBI WGS metagenome assembly MTKW01 (sample SAMN06205366, study PRJNA360243) | anaerobic digester metagenome | biome: Wastewater treatment plant; feature: Anaerobic digester sludge; material: sludge; isolation source: anaerobic digester fed with sludge from wastewater treatment plant ...
TGCAGCGGCAGGTTTTAAAGCTCCGGGGAAATAGGTTGAATAGGAAACGTTTTTAAAAAGTATTATTTACAGTTTTCTGGCGAGGAATTTAAAAACTTTTTAATTAGTGTTGAATCGAATCGAAAAAAGAAATGACTTTTTTCTTAGTATTTAAATGCACAACTAAATATGTAGTGTTTACCTCAAAACATCACGAGGGTTTTACCCTTTGGCCCAGCGAGCAAAGTTGGAATTGGAACAGTATGGATATTGGTCCACACCGTGATCTCTGTGGAGAGCTGACAAAAGTTGTAAAAGAGGCAGGGCTTCATATGGGCTTTTACTATTCCCTTTATGAATAGTATGACTCGCTGTGTCATAGTGATTTTGAAAAATATGTGGATGATCACATGATTCCGCAGATGAAAGATTTGGTGTTGCGGTATCAGCCGGATATTTTCTGGACGGACGGTGAATGGGATTATCCAAGTGAAAAATGGAAAAGTACCGAGTTCCTGACCTGGTTGTATAACGAATCACCCGTAAAGAATCGTGTGGCGGTAAACGATCGTTGGGGAAAAGAAACGCGAGGAGTACATGGGAAACGTCTTTTAATTAAATGATATTCTAATGAAAAAGTTGATCGGCATTTTGTTGTTTCTTATTATTTTTACTTTCGCTTTGGATGCAAAAGAATACTTTGTAAGATTATCTGGAAATGATGACAATCCTGGTTCCTATAAATTGCCTTTCCGAACAATTTTTAAAGCTTCTGAAATAGCCATGCCCGGCGATACGATCACTATTTGGGGAGGAAATTATAAATTGGAAAAGCAGTTTCGGCCAATTCGTTCAGGAGAACCGGAAAAATGGATTGTTTACCGTAGTGCACCCAATGAATCTGTTGTCTTTGATGACGACCAGATTAAAAAAGTATTCCGAAACGGAGATTCGGTGTCATTCAGCAGTTTAACGGAGGGGGGTCAAATAGAGAAAGTGAATTATCTGCGGTTTGAAAATATAGAGGTTCACAATTCCAATGCTGCCGGCTTTATTGTTCGTGGACCGAAGTGCAAAAAAATTGAATTGATCGGTTGTAAATCTCATCATTCCCATAATTCCGGGATCGGATTGTGGTATTGTGATTCGGTGTTGGTAAGCGGATGTGAAATTACCGGTGCCAATGACAATAGCGACCGCTATTTTGCATCCGGACAAAAAAAAGGGAAAGAGGCTCCCCATGAAGCATTGTCCATTTGTGGAGCCAGGTATTTTGAGGTAGCCAATAATTATATTCACGATTGTTTTAAAGAGGGCATCGATTGCAAAGAAGTGAGTAAACATAGGATTATGAGATGGGGTTTACATTTTCTCCTTTCTGAAGTAAAGCGGGCACTAAAAGAGCGAAATTTTATAGCAGAAGAAAATTTGTTTGAATGTTCAAAGAATTGTCCTAGCCGAGTGGGTCAGTTTGGCGTACAAGTTTACGAATATCTGCCCCCCAACAATCAAATAGGTGCTCCCCTTTATAGGAATGAATTGAAATTTGATTTCGTTCCCGAAAAAATACCTGAAGTGAAGTTGTCGGGAAGAAAATGGAAATACGAACCTTCCCCTTGGTTCGGCGCTTTTGAACCGTTAGGAATGAATAATTCATCAAAATAAATTTATATTGAATACAACTTATAACCAATAAACAATCACGAGTAAAAATACAATAGACGATCAAAAGCATGAAAAAATTAATGTGGATATTTTTTAGTGGTTTGATGTGTTATTCGAATATTCTTCATTCCCAGCAATTTCGATTAAACACAGGAGGATATTTTGAAAATGAGGGAGTCAACGTGATGGCCTATGACGATATTTATCCGGAAGGTCATCAGGGAGGGGTTTCGCTCATCATGCACGGCAAACGCTTGGCAACCAACGGGGATATCCGTTTGGAGTCGACGCCCGGACAGTGGCAGCCCGTTCCCAAGCAAAGGGAACGGCAGGTAAACCGGGATGAAAACGCCATTACCGTTCACTTGGGTTATCCCGATTCCTCGAGGCATTTGACCGGCTTCAATCCCATGATTTATCCCGATTTGGTATTCGATTATACGGTTACGGTGAAAGGGGTTGGTTCGTCGATTGTAGTAACCGTCGACCTGGATCGTCCGATACCGGCGAGGTTTTTAGGGAAAGTTGGTTTCAATCTTGAACTTTTTCCCGGCGCTCTTTTCGGTAAACCCTGGATAATGGATGATCAAACCGGAATATTTCCAAGACAACCCAATGGACCGACGCGTCATGAACCGTCCAATTTTTTCTATCGCGGGGATTTCAATCCGGGAGGGAAGGCATCCGTGGAGCAATTGGCGGGCGAGGGAGGATACAGCCCTATCATTGCGGACGATATCGTTTGCGAACCGTATGCCGTTGGGAAACGTCTGGTTGTTTGCCCCGATGATCCTTACAGCAGATTCACGATCGAATCGATGGGGAGTGAACTGAAACTGTATGACGGCCGCATGAACCACAACAACGGCTGGTTTGTGGTCAGGAGTGAGATTCCTGCAGGGAAAACCACGGGCGCAATCCGGTGGGTGATTACGCCGAATGTTGTCGAGGATTGGTTGTACGCTCCGGTGGTACAAATCTCGCAGGTGGGATATCATCCCGCACAACCCAAGTCGGCCGTTATCGAATTGGATAAAAGGGATACGAAAAGATATACCCCGACACTCTATCGTATTACGTCTGAAGGGGAAAAAGAGGTTTTCTCAAGCAAAGGGGCGGAATGGGGGGAGTTTCTGCGATATCATTATCTCAAGTTCGATTTTTCTCAGGTCAAGGAAGAAGGACTTTACCGTATTCGCTATGGGAATGCCTCTTCCTCTATTTTTCGCATAGCAAAGGATGTTTATGATCGGGGAGTTTGGCAGCCGGTGCTGGAGTATTTTCTTCCCGTGCAGATGTGTCACATGCGGGTGAACGAAAAATACAGGGTGTGGCACGACTGCTGCCATAGGGATGATGCCCGTATGGCGCCGATCGATTTCAACCATATCGACGGTTATGTACAGGGGCCTTCCACCTTAACGGAATATCATTCCGGCGATGTGGTTCCCGGTTTGAACATTGGTGGGTGGCACGATGCCGGTGATTTTGATCTTCGTGTAGAGTCGCAGGCAGGAGAAGCTTATATTTTATCTCTTGCCTACGAGAATTTCAAGGTAGATTATGATGTAACCACTATCGATCAACATGAGGGGGTGACGGAAATCCATCAGCCGGACGGGAAGCCCGACTTGCTTCAGCAGGTTGAGCACGGCGTTCTTTCTGTAGTTGGGGCTTATCGGTCATTGGGTCGGCTTTATCGAGGGATCATCTGCAACGATTTGCGGCAGTATGTCATGCTGGGCGATGGTGCTGCGATGACCGATAATGTCATTGGCAATAAAGACGATCGTTGGGTATTCACGGAAGATAATCCTTTCCGCGAACTCACCACTGCGGCTCAATTGGCTGCAGCATCCCGTGTGCTGAAAGGTTTCAACGATACATTGAGCATGCAGGCACTTACCTGTGCGGAAGAGTTGTACGAGGTAACACAGGTGAACCCACGTTGCCGTTCCGCAAAAATACATGCGGCGACCGAACTGTATTTAACGACAGGAGAAGAGAAATACAAAAACCATCTTCTTTCTGAGACGGAATTTATTGCAGCCAATATCGATCATATAGGCTGGTTTATCGGTCGGGCAGAAAACAAGATGAATCGTTTCGAGTTTACCGAAGCCCTTCGAAAAGCAATGTACGGATTACGGGATCAAATAGACAGGCAATCTGCCGAAACTCCTTATGGTGTACCTTACCGGCCACATATTTGGGGAGCAGGGTGGGATATCCAGTCGTTTGGGTTCCGTCATTATTTTCTTCATACCGCTTATCCCGATATTTTTGGTTCGGAGTACGTTTACGATGCCCTGAATTTTGTATTGGGTTGCCATCCGGGAGAGAATACCTCCTCTTTCGCCTCCGGTGTGGGAACACGTTCGGCAACGGTGGCTTATGGGTTTAATCGTGCTGATTGGTCATATATTCCCGGAGGTGTTGTTTCCGGCACGGCTTTGATTCGTCCCGATTTTCCCGAACTACTTGAGTTTCCTTATTTGTGGCAACAGGTAGAATATGTGATGGGTGGCGGATCTTCTCATTATATGTTTCTGGTTTTGGCGGCCCGTCAGTTGGCAGAAGAAAGATAGAGGACGATGAAAAAGGTTTTTGTTGCTCTCATGGTGACAGCTGCTATTCAAGGGTTTTCTTTTATTGCGGCACAGCTCTCTTCCGACGAGAAAGTGTTTTCCTTGGTGCAAGAAACGACAAAGGATGTGAGGAAAAATATTTCATTGATTCCGAATACGGTGGCACCTATTGGATTCTCCGGTCGGATGGTACGCCGGAGATACTGGATAAGCAGACTTACGGCATTGCTTTTGGAATTTATGGTTTAGCTCAGCATTTCCGTGCAACCGGCAATGAGGAAAGCTTGCGTCAGGCAATTGCTCTTTATCATACCTTGGAGGAACATGCCTACGATCCGGTCAACGGTGGTTACGTCGAATCGTTTACGCGCGATTGGCAGCCTCCGATGCGCTATGGTTATGATGGTAAGGGTATTGCCCCAAAAACCATGAACACCCATCTGCATGTGCTTGAAGCTTATACGCTGCTTTATCGGAATTGGTCCGATGCTGGTTTGAATGTTTTTATTACGAAATTTGTGTAACCCAAAAATTGCATTTATAATTTAAATTAAGCAAATATGGAAGTAACAAAACTCGGAAATTTTGAGAGTAGAATAATCAGGAAAAGCATTACTTATAATCTTTTATTATTGATATGCCATGTTTATTCATTTTATGTGAGTGGAATGCCGGGAAATTTTACGAATATTAATTCCAATGACTCTTTATGTTTATCTACTGCTCAATTTAATATTACCCTTCATGGATCTTCCCAAACAGCAACGACGTTATCTCCTTTTTCCGATCCGGAGTTTAATTTTACCACAGGAGAATGGTTTGAAGAGCGTAAAGGTGACGGTTATTATCAATTGGGAGATATTACTTTTCGTACAAAATTTGAAGGTGAAAAAGAGTGGAAAAGCTATTCGACAGCTGCAATGAGGTTGCCGATAGAACCGTTGAAAGATTTGAAAGAAAATGTTTTAGCCGCTGCTGATTTGGGTAATGCTTTACCTGAAGATGTGCCATTGGAAGTTAAACGTTATTGGGGAAAAAGTGATGACAAACTTGTGTTGCGTTTTGAATTGAAAAATAAGAGAGATAAAAATGTAGAAATCGGAGCTTTGGGCATTCCTTTGATTTTCAATAATATTCTTCACAATAAACATTTAGACGAAGTACATAAGGAAAATGTTTTTTTCGATCCTTATATAGGAATGGATGCGGGTTATCTTCAAGTAGTACGTTTGAACGGGGAGGGACCGGTACTTTTGGTACTTCCTCATGAGAAAACGCCGTTTGAGGCTTACCGTCCTTTACTTGACGATCCCATGCCGCAGGGAATTACTTTTGAGGGATTCCACGAATGGATGGTTCATAGTAAGGCTTATGCCGAAAACGAATGGATATCTGCCGAGCAATGGAATAAACCTACTTCAAAGATCCTTTCCCCCGGAGAAACTTATAGTGTTGGAATTGAATTTGTCTTGGTTGAAAATGTACACAATATCGAGAAGACTCTCGTTGATTATAATCGTCCTCTTGCTATGGGGATACCCGGTTATGTTTTGCCTCAGGATGTCGAAGGTAAATTATTTCTCAAATATGATGAAAGAGTAAAAACGATTCATGCGGAACCTGCAGGATCTTTATCGATTGAAGAAGATGAAAGTACTCCTAATGGCTGGATCACTTACCGGATAAAAGGGCAAAAGTGGGGAAGATCTCGTTTATCGATTATATATGATGATGGGATCATACAAACGATTCACTATAAAGTAATAAAGCCTGAATCCGATGTTGTTTCAGACAATGGACGTTTTCTCACTTCCGAACAATGGTTTGAGGATATTGATGATCCATTTAAACGGGCGCCATCCGTAATAACTTATGATGATGAAAAAAAAGAACAGGTGACACAGGATGGTCGTGTGTGGATTGCCGGACTCAGTGATGAAGGAGGAGCGGGGAGTTGGCTTAATGCCATTATGAAACAGCTGATTCAACCCGATCCTTATGAGGTGAAAAAAATGGAGGATTTTGTGAATCAGACTTTATGGAGTAGAATACAATATAGTGAAGGCAATTTGAAATATGGTGTTCGTAAAAGTTTGTTCTATTATGAGCCGGACAGTATGCCTAAGGGTACTTACAGGGAAAATATAAATTATAATACGTGGTCGGCATGGAAAAAAAAGGAGGCTGAATCTGTTGGGCGATCTTATAATTACCCTCATGTTACTGCAGCTTACTGGGTATTATATCGGTTGGCGCGCAATTACAAAGGGTTAGCAACTCAACGTTCTTGGGAATGGTATTTGGGGCAAGCTTTTCAAACGGTTATGGCAATGATAAAATATGCTCCATATTATGCTCAGTTTGGACAAATGGAAGGTACTGTTTTTCTTCTGGTTTTTGAAGATTTGCAAAGGGAAAAATGGACTAATGAGGCACAAAAGCTAGAGATCGCAATGAGGGAACGGGCTGAACATTGGAGTTCTTTAAATTATCCGTTTGGTAGTGAAATGCCGTGGGATTCAACAGGACAAGAAGAAGTATACATGTGGTCGAAGTATTTTGGATTTGATAAAAAAGCAGAGGTTACGTTAAAAGCTATTTTGGCATATATGCCTACAATTCCTCATTGGGGGTATAATGGCTGTGCACGTCGGTATTGGGATTTTCTATATGCCGGGAAATTATCGCGAATAGAGCGTCAAATTCATCATTACGGATCGGCTTTGAATGCGATACCTGTTTTGCATGCTTTTAAAGAAATGCCGGATGATTTTTACCTTCTCCGTGTGGGTTATGGTGGTTTAATGGGTGCTCTTTCCAATATTACGCAAGAAGGTTTTGCTCCATGTGCTTTTCATTCTTATCCTTCTACTCTATGTATTGATGGTATATCGGGAGATTATGGGCCGGGTTTTTTTGGTTATGCAGTGAATACGGCTTCTTTTTTGGTACATCATAATGAGTTTGGATGGCTTGCTTTCGGAGGGAATATTATCCGTGAAAGCGATTGGATTACGATGGAAGTGACTACTGCTGCGCGTTCGCGTATCTTTATTGCAGTTGAAGGAATAGAATTGGTATTAGATGCCGGTAAATTCAGATCGGTTTCCTATCATCCTCAAACCGGAAAAATTCGTATTGTGCTTGAACCTGCAAATGAATTCACTCCGCAAGCTTTGTTGCGGATTACGCCTTATCCTGATGAGGATTCAAAAAAGTACATTCCAAAAGGTTTTTCAAAAAATAATCGTGATCTCTATGAGGTACCTCTTATTGCGAAAGAGAAAATAGTAGAAATCCAAAGCAAATAGTTTTATTTTTCTTATTTAATTGGTTTGTGTGTGATTTTAATTAATAGATAACCGAAGGTATGAAAAAGAAAGTAATTATTATTTATGTTTTATTTTTCAGCGGTATTATGCTGTTTTACTCTTGTCAGAAGTCTGCTGAAAAGAAGAATTATGTAAAAACAGATGGTCCTGAGATCGTACCATTCCGAGCTTTACAGTTTGATCTTGAAAATGTAAAATTAAAAGAAGGGCCTTTTTTAAAGGCTATGAAGCTCAATGAAAAAATTCTTTTGAATTATGAGCCTGATCGTTTTCTTGCCAATTTTCGCATAGAAGCAGGGTTAAAACCAAAAGCCGAACACTATGGAGGGTGGGAATCGGAATCGTTGACAGGTCATAGTTTGGGACATTATTTATCGGCATGTTCCATGATGTATAAGACAACCGATAATAAAGAGTTTCTTAATCGGGTCAATTATATTGTGGATGAATTGGATACTATTCAAAAGGCCAATGGCGGCAGATATATTGGCGCCTTCAAAGATGGGGAAAAAATTTTCGAGGAGGAAATAGCCAAAGGCGATATTCGTTCTGCAGGATTTGATCTTAATGGCATCTGGGCACCCATTTATACACAGCATAAGATAATGATGGGATTGATAGATGCCTACAAGTTGTGTGGAAATAAAAAAGCGTTGCAGATAAATAAAAATTTTGCTGATTGGCTTGGATCCATTGTTCAAAATCTTACACATGAACAAGTGCAAAAAATGCTTCATTGCGAACATGGTGGAATTAATGAGGCGTATGCAGAATTATATGCGGTTACAGGTGAAGAGAAATACCTCGACCTTTCACGAGTGTTTCATCATGAAGCTGTTTTGGAACCTCTTTCAAAAGGAATCGATATTTTGCCCGGCCTACATGTTAATACACAAATTCCCAAAGTTATTGGATTGGCACGGCGTTATGAATTAACGGCAGATAGTGTTGATCGAAAAACTGCTGAATTTTTTTGGGACAGGGTGGTGCATCATCACTCTTACGTAACAGGAGGTGTGGGCGATCATGAATATTTTGGTCCCCCTGATACTCTGAGTAACAGGCTTAGCAGTAATACTACGGAAACGTGTTGTGTTTATAATATGCTTAAACTTTCCAATCATCTTTTTAAATGGGAAGGAGAACCACAAGTGGCCGATTATTACGAGCGAGCGCTTTTTAATCATATTCTCTCCTCTCAACATCCTGAAACAGGGCATGTTATTTATAACTTATCGTTGGAAATGGGAGGATATAAAGCTTACCAAAATCCTTTTGTCTTTACCTGTTGTGTAGGAACGGGGATGGAAAATCATGCAAAATATCCTTGGTTTATTTATTATCACAACGACAATGAACTATTTGTAAGTCAGTTTATTGCCTCTGAACTATCTTGGGAAGAAAAAGGATTGAAACTTGTCCAAGAAACGCGTTATCCGGAAGAACAGCACACTTCATTTATTTTTGAATGCAAAGAACCGGTTGACTTGACGCTGCAAATTCGTTATCCTTATTGGGCTGAAAAGGGGATTGTCGTTAAAGTAAATGGAAAGAAAATTAAGGTATCGAAGTCACCGGAAAGTTTTGTTGCTATTAATCGGATATGGAAATCCGGAGACAAAGTTGAAGTTGAATTTCCTTTCTCATTGCGATTGGAGCCTATGCCGGACAACAAGGACAGAGTTGCTTTAATGTATGGCCCGTTGGTTCTTGCAGGTCAATTGGGACCTGTTGATGATCCAAATGCTTCCGATCCTTTGTATGTGCCGGTATTGATGTCAAATGATCGCAATCCGGAGAATTGGATGACTATGATTTCGGATAGTCCAAATACTTTTAAAACGGAAGGTGTCGGACGCCCTCGCGATATAGTTTTTAAACCGTTTTATCAAACGCACGATTGTCGTTATTCTGTTTATTTCGATATATTTGATGAAAAGAAATGGGCAGAATTTCAAGAGGAGTATAAAGCTAAACAGGAAGAGAAAAAACAATTGGAAGCGCGTACTATAGATTTTTTTCAGCCGGGAGAAATGCAGCCGGAGAGAGATCATAATTTCAAAAGCGAAAAATGTTGGGTGGGGGAATTCCGGCGTCGCAAGTATCGTGAAGTTGATCGTGGCGGTTGGATGTCTTGCGAAATGAAGGTTAAAGAAGGTAGTCCAATACAACTGGCTGTTGAATATTGGGGAGGTTATCCGGGTTCCAGAACTTTTGATATTCTGGTTAATGGTCGTTTGATAGCCACCGAAAATATTTCCAATGCACGACCGGGCGAATTTTACACTAAAATATATGATCTGCCTGATGATTTGGATATTTCAGGGGAAACGATTACGGTTAAATTTGTTCCAAAAGATAATCATAGAGCAGGCCCCATATTTGGCATTAGGACATTAAAAAAATAATAGGGATCAGGTATTGTATTGTTTTAAAAGAATACGTATTGAAAAGGCGATTTGAGTTTACTATGAATTATTTTTAGGATTTAAAAGCATGATGCAATGAAACGTTTGGTTTTTCTTCAATTTTTTTTCTTTGTAGTATTAACAAGTGGAGCACAATTAACACAAAAAGATTATCAACGCGCAGATTCAGTTTCCGAGTTCCAACGTATGATATTACATGATGTGCTTGATTTGCAATGGATTGAAAACACTCATATATTGTGGTACAAAACAAGAACTTTGGATGAAGGGATTAAATTTTATTTGATAGATGCCGACAAACAAGACAGGCGGGATGCTTTTGATCATGATCGACTGGCACACTGTATTGAACAGAGAGTGAAAATAAAGGTTTCGAAAGATAATTTGCCTCTTCGAAATCTAAGATTTTCCAATGATTTATCGAATCTGACCTTTGAACAAAAAGATACTTTGTGGAGGTGTCATTTATCTGATGATTATCGATTGGAAGCACTTCATCCGGTAGAGAAAAGAATGCGCCGTTCGTACTGGGGAGAGATGCGCAATGAATTGGGAAATAGGCCTGTAATATCACCGGATGGTAAGACGGAAGCATTTATCAGGGATTATAATGTTTTTGTTCGTGATCTTAAAAATCAGACGACCACTCAATTAAGTTTTGATGGTTCGGCTGGGGATTATTATTCGTCTTTCATTGTATGGTCGCCCGATTCCCGCTATCTTACTACAAATAAAGTTCGACCGAATGAAAAACGGTACATTCATTTTGTAGAATCTGCACCTGCCGATCAACTTCAACCCCGGCTGCACAAGCTGGAATATCTCAAACCCGGTGATGCTCTTCCTATTTATCGGCCTTCTTTGTTTAATGTTGAAAAAGGTATTCAAATAAACGTCGATACTCGTCCTTTTGAGAATCAATACAGCATTTCTCATGTAAAGTGGGATTCCGACAGTCAGGCATTCACTTTTGAATTTAACCAACGCGGGCATCAAGTTTATCAGGTAGTGAGGGTAGAAGCTCAAACAGGAAAAATACAAATTATTGTTGATGAACGAAGCGATACTTTTATTGATTATAGCGGGAAGCATTTTCGTTACGATGTGGAAAATACCGGTGAAATAATATGGGCTTCCGAACGTGATGGATGGAATCATCTTTATTTAATAGACGGTGAAACGGGGAAAATTAAAAATCAAATAACTAAAGGGAATTGGGTAGTCAGGGGTGTTGAACACATTGATGAGCAGAATCGGATTATTATTTTCAAAGGAAGTGGTCGAAACAAGGACGAAGATCCTTATTTTGTCCATTATTATCGAGTAGGTTTTGATGGTAAGGGGTTGATTGATTTAACTCCGGAAAAGAGAAATCACGAGGCTAAATTTTCCGGCGATTATAGCTATTTTATCGATACATATTCTACGGTAAATATTCCGCCGGTCTCGGTTTTACGCAATGCTGCAGATGGGGCTCGGCTAATGACACTTGAAGAAGCCGATATTTCGTTGCTGGAGAAACACGGTTGGATAGCTCCCGAGCCTTTCGTAGCCAAAGGGAGGGATGGTAAAACAGATATTTGGGGTAATATTTATCGGCCCACGACTTTTGATCCGACCCGATCTTATCCGATAATCGAATATATTTATGCCGGACCCCAAAGTTCTTTTGTACAAAAGAATTTCAGTGCATATGTGCCGCCCTTTAGTGGTTTGGCCGAACTGGGATTTATTATCGTGCAAATCGATGGGATGGGAACTTCCAATCGGAGCAAGGCTTTTCATGATGTTTGTTACCGGAACTTGAAAGATGCCGGTTTTCCTGATCGTATTCGTTGGATAAAAGCTGCCGCTGAACAATATTCTTATATGGATACTACCCGAGTTGGGATTTTCGGTTCATCGGCCGGAGGACAAAATGCGATGGCAGGTGTTCTTTTTCATCCCGATTTTTATGATGCAGCCGTAGCGTCTTGTGGTTGTCATGATAATCGTATGGATAAAATGTGGTGGAACGAGCAATGGATGGGGTATCCCGTAGGACCTCACTATGCCGCTTCTTCCAATGTAGAAAACGCACATCTTTTGCAGGGAGATCTTTTGTTGATTGTGGGAGAGATTGACGATAATGTGGATCCCGCTTCAACTATGCAAGTGGCCAATGCTTTGATAAAGGCGGGGAAAGAATTTGAGTTGGTGGTTTTGCCCGGCGTAGGTCATACACTGGGAGGAGCTTATGGAGAAAGGAAGCGAAGAGATTTCTTTGTTCGAACGCTGCTTCACGAATCTACTCCCCTTTGGAATGAAAGATCTTTAAACAGGTGAATTATTTTTTTTCGGTCGGCACAAAATATTTTTTCTTTTTTTTGGAATTTCAGAAAGAAATGAGGAAAAACTTTATTTTTCATCGGGAAACGATTTTCTATGCTTCTTAAATGCTTTTTTATCGAATATAGCTCTGATATCTAGCAATATTCCCTATTTTCCACCGAAAGTAAATACTACCGGAATGGCAGTAGGGGCTTTGATGGGTGTTTTGCCAACCATCACTTTTGGCTTGAGCTTAACCACGACTTTTGTTTCATCGGGCGAGATGCCCAAAAACGAATTCAATACATTGGCAACCCGTTGTTGAGAGTATCGATCCATCAGATTTTTGAGATCTACGTTTATGCTCAAAGGCAAAACGGTGGTTTGTTGGGGCTCGATACGGATAGGGATGTCTATGTTCCCTGTTATGAATTTCAAATCGTTGATTTCGACAGCATAATCAAGGGCATTTAGGAAGGCCGGGGTCTGATTGGGGTTTTTCACGTTTATTTTTAATTTCATGTTTAANNGCCAATTGGATGTTATCCACAGAATTGTAAGTAAATTCGCATTGCGAAAAATTATAGGTTCCGGTTATCCGGTTCCAGATATTGCATCCCGAGAAAAATAAAATGGCAATTAAAGCAGACAAAAATACGATCGATTTTTTCATTTCTTCTAATTTGGTTTTGTGATTCCAAGTTTTTCGAATTTATTTAATAATAACCATTGTTGCACCGTATCCGTATTTTTGAAACGATGCATCCTGTACATAACATTTTCTGTATTTACTCTTCAGTTCTTTTAAAATGGCATTTTTCAATATGCCTTCTCCTTTGCCGTGGATAAATACTATTCGTTGATTTTTTCGGTGAAGGTTTTCTTGCATAACTTCGTTGAATTTCTGCAATTGATAGTCCAGTATTTCCGCGTTGGACATTCCTGCTGTTGTATCAAGCAATTGATCGATATGCAAATCTACCTCAATGATGGCTTCTTTTTTGGCTTTTTCGATTTTTTGCGTGCGGATGGGTTTTCTATCGGCATGTTTTTTTTCTTTCAAGAAACGTTCTGCTTCTTCCGGTGAAATAGTCATCGGCCGTTCGGGTATATCGTCTCGTGTGATGTAATACACAAGAGCGTCTTCGTTGAAGTAATCGTTTTCGCGAAATGCATGTAATTTGTAAAATTTCACCGGATCGATACGCAATTCCACCGAACAGGGGTTTTTCAATTCAAAAGGTTTGTTTGTTTTAAAAGCGATAAATTGCACGCATACCCTTTTCATTTCGTTGAGTTGCGACTTATCGAATTCTTCCAGAAAAATTTTTGTATTCGGTTCGATCACTCCCTTGTATCGGGTTTTCCATTCGGCATTATCATCGCGACCGAGGTAAGTGAAAAACAAATAGTAATTGCTGTCGTTGACAAAGTAGCATTCATAGGCGGTGGTCGAAAGATTTTTTTTATCGATGGGCAAATAGGCAAGACAAGTGGTGATTTTTTCTCCTTCGGGGGTTTCTTCCACTTCGTCCCGGACTTCTATCCCGGTTTCGGTGGTGGGTGCAATTTCGGCAACTTCTTCGACTTCGAGTTTTTCTTCCTTTGCCG
>MTKW01008223.1_pt1 | contig 13895 bp, 9 predicted proteins | sample 1042761 | NCBI WGS metagenome assembly MTKW01 (sample SAMN06205366, study PRJNA360243) | anaerobic digester metagenome | biome: Wastewater treatment plant; feature: Anaerobic digester sludge; material: sludge; isolation source: anaerobic digester fed with sludge from wastewater treatment plant ...
GCACGTGGCACAAATGAGACGTTCCTAATAATCCGGTGGAAAGGTGTGTACTTCGGCTGCGAATATCGTTTGCGAGAAATTGTGCCGACTTTGATCTCAAATCATCAGGCAAAAGATTAAACATAAGCGACAGCACATAAGATGTCTGAGAGTTGGTTCCCACTCTTCCGGCCGGAGTCACATATTCATGAATAAACACATTTTTGATTTTATTAAACAGTTCATCATAAGTCTGTGCGTCATCAGTTTTTCCCAACACACGGGCTGCATTGGCCAATATACTGGTTGAATAAGCATAGAAGGCCGTTGAAATGAAATCGTGATCCGTATGTCCGTCAGGGACTGTGTGGTCATTGACGAACGGGTGGAAAAATAACCAGTCTCCATAAACGCTTCCGCCTTTCCATATCATTTCGTCACCGGCTTTACTGCGAATATATTCAACCCAAGCCTTCATACTCGGATATTGTGTTTCAAGAAGTTGTTTATCACCGTAAACCAAATACATTTCCCAGGGAATAATGGTCGCCGCATCTCCCCATCCGGCAGAAGTACCTGCAGTTTCCGAACCTTGCGGATTTAATACATCGGGAACAACAACCGGAACTTCACCACCTTTGCGCTGATCGAGTGCAAGGTCTTTCATCCATTTCGTAAAGAAAGCAGCCACATCATAATTAAACGCAGCCGTACGGAAAAACAATTGAGCATCGCCTGTCCAACCCAGTCGCTCGTCACGTTGCGGACAGTCAGTAGGCACATCAAGGAAATTACCTTTTTGTGCCCAAACAATATTATGCTGCAACTTATTAAGCAGAGGATCCGAGGATTCATACTTACCTGTAGGTTGCATATCGGAATGTACTACAATACCTGTAATGTTATCCGCGGTGAGCGTTCCGGGAAAGCCGACAACTTCGATAAAACGAAATCCCATAAACGTAAAGCGGGGCTCATAAACTTCTTCACCTGTTCCTGCTAATGTATATTTGAGCACACACTCGGCAGAACGGAGATTTTCGGTATAAAATTCACCGTTTTTATCCAACACTTCAGCATGACGAATGGTTATTTCGGTTCCTTTCGGACCACTAACTTTGAGGCGAATCCAGCCGACCATGTTTTGCCCCATATCCACCAAAAGTTTGCCGCCGGGCGATTTGAAAATCTTTACCGGCTTTATCTCTTCAATTTTTCTGATTTCGGCACCTTCCGATGCCACTAAGTTGAAATCATAATTACCGATGCTGACATTTTTCCATGCATTATCGTTGTAGCCCGCCTTATTCCACCCATCCAGGTTTTTTGTAGCATCGTAATCTTCTCCGTAATAAATGCCATTTTTAACAACAGGTCCTTCATTAGTGGCTTTCCAACTATCATCGGTAACAATGAGGGACGAAGTTCCATCGGAATAATCAATGCGCATCTGCGCAAATAATCCGAGATTTTTTCCATAAATGCCCCAGTTATCATTCCAGGCCAGCGAACCACGATACCATCCATCGCCCAGGATTGCACCGATAGCGTTTGGACCCTTTTGAAGTTGTTTGGTAACATCATACACTTGATATTGTAATCGCTTTCCATATGTTGTCCAACCCGGTGTAAATACCTGGTCACCCACTTTTTCTCCATTCAGATACAACTCGTAAAGTCCGTGCGCCGTAGCATAAATAACTGCTTTCGATACTTTTTTAGGCACATCGAACTCTTTGCGAAAATAAGGTGCGGGGATATATCGATCCGCAGTTTCACTAAACTCAATCCATTGTGCTTTCCAATCCGATGAAGATAAAAGCCCGGTTTCCCAAAATGCCGTCGGGCTCCATTTGGATGCGCGACCTTTGTTATCCCAAACCTTCACTTGCCAGTAGTAACACTGTCCCGACTCAAGTTTATTGCCGGCGTATTTCTGTAAAACAGATTCGTCAGATGCCACTTTACCCGAGTTCCAAACCACACTTGAAGAAGAAAAAGATGCATTCGTTGCTACACGAATTTGATACGCGGTTTGCATAACATTGTTTCCCGTTGCTGAAATTTTCCACGAAAATCGAGGTTGAGTTGCATCGATTCCGATAGGATTAACTTTGTGTTCAGCCGTTAAATTATTCACAGATAATTGCTGTGCACTTAATCCTGCGAAAGAGATTAAGAAGAGTAAAAGAATTCTGAATGTTTTCATTGAATATTCATTTTTTAAGTACATGACAAAAATTTATATATGTTGATATTATCTTTAAAATAAGTGTTTAATAAAGTGTTTTCTATGTAATCTAACCCGTGTTTAAAGAAGCTTTTTGCTTTTCTGCCGTTTTCCAGGGTGAACCTTTTTGTCCGGCCTTGCCATCGCTGCCGGCTTTTCAATCATACCGCGGTTCGTTTACCACCTGATTGATTAGTGTTGTTTAGCTCATTTTTAAGCGGATTGTCCGTCATCTCTAATTTTGTTAAAGCATTTTCCTCAATCGAAAATTCCGGTACGACTCCGTCAGTTTCGAAATCGCCAAGTACGGTTTGCGAAAAGACGACAAACGGTAAGAATAGGACTATGAACGTAAATATGATTTTTTTTTGATTCATATTTTCCGATTTTTAATTGACTATTCTACTTTTATATAAATGGGGATATTCCTTACATTCATATTGATGTCCGTAGCCTCCAGAATTAGTTTATGATATTGTTGCACAATGGTTATTTTACTACCGTCGTTTCTGATCAATTCTTCATTCCATTGTTTTTCCGCGTCATCGGGAACTGTTATGGACGTTTCAAAAACGTAAGATTTCGGGTTTCCCGATTCATCCAATGTGATGGATTCAAACAAAAACCAATTTCCATATGAAAAGACAAGTTTTTTTAAACCGGCATTGTCTGTTACTTCTACTTTCAGTTCCACTGTTTGCCCTGCCTGAACCAATAAAGAGTCGGTAAGTACCTTATATGTTGGTACTTCATGGTCGAATCCCATGCTGATCTCTTCAGAGGTTTCGCAGGCATGGAAAACCACCATGAAGGCAGTTATGATAACGATTAATAATTTTCTCATATCTTCAATTTTTATCTATGGATTAATACATTTATTCCCAACCGGGGTTTTGCTCCAATGTGACACCCTTACTCTTATATTTCAGAATTTCGGTTCGGGGGATGGGATACCAATAAAATTTAGGGTCGAAAGAGCGTTTGGCTGCAGTGAATCGGGTGTAGGTAAACGTGTCGTCTGCTTTTTCGATTTGCATTCCTTGAATATCCTGGTTTAAAACCACTTCAGCATCTTTCCAACGTCTCAGGTCCCAGAAACGATGTTCTTCGAATGCCAGTTCAACTTGTCTTTCTCTTTTGATATAATCACGCATTTCTTCTTTAGTTTGAATGTATTCACTAGTGTTTCTGAAAGGGCGTAGGCCTGCACGACTGCGAATAAGATTTATCAGGTCATGTACGGTTTTGTCCGGAGCGTCCAATATCTCGTTTCTTGCCTCCGCATAATTGAGCAGCACTTCGGCATACCTGAAGAAAATCCAGGGGCGACGTGCAGTTTCATTCTTTTCCAGGTTGATGGCCGGGGTTACAAACTTTCTCATGTAATATCCCGTTTTGGTCGCTGTGGAAGTGGCAAACAGGCCGTCTTTACCTCCCACAAACGTTTCAACGGGAACGTCCTTGAAATTCGCATTATTGTGCAGAATCGTTGCATAAAATCTATTTTCACGCTTGGTATAAGGATCATTGGCATCATATCCGTTCATCTCATTCTTGTAGGAAGTACCGCTCATAACAAATGCATCCACCAAATTTTGTGAAGGGTTGGTATAACCACTTCCCTGGTAACTGATAGGGAAATTGGCACTTTCAATATCGTTGCGATTGGTGGCCCTGGACGCAAATATGATTTCGTTGTTATAAGGTGTTGTGAAAATACCGGAGAAAGAAGATTCCAGGCCAATCCCCAACTGTGAGCGATTATCATAAAGTTCTTTGGCAGCCGATTCCGCCTTACTCCATAGTTCTAAGTCATTGTCAGGGTTGTTCAATGGACTGGCGGCGTACAGGTACAGCCTGGCTTTTAAAGCCATGGGTGCGGCTTTACCGGGCCTTCCTTTTTGAGCATCATCGGTAATCCTGTTAGGGAGTAGATTAGCAGCTGAGTCACAATCGGCAGCAATTAGTTCTACAGCGGCATGAAAATCAATTTGTTTTAAGGCGTATATTTCATCTTCATCAAAAGGATCTATCACTTTATCAACGTATATAATTTTTTGATAGCGTTTGAGTAATTCGAAATGATAAAATGCACGTAAAAACAGTGCTTGTCCCTTGTAATTCGGTCGCTCTGCTTCGGGTATGCTGTTGTATTCAACTATCAACCCGTCCAATTCTTTCAGAAAAATATTGCACTTGCGAATACCTGTGTACATATTGCTCCACACATCATCAGGATTGTAAGAAGCAGATATTGAATTGCTGTTGAACAGACGGATGGGTGAGCCGGCATCCGAATGTTCCGCTTCGTCGCAAGCCGATGCCATCATGGCCGATCCTAAGCGGTTAAATCCATCGGGTAATAATGTGTAAGCATTATTTAGAAAACCGGGAGCTAAATGTGGGTCCTGGAATATCTGTTCGTATGTTAAATTGGTGTCTGTTCTTAAATCTTTGTCTAAAAAGTCTGTACAGGAAACACCAAGCGCTACAGACGTTAAGAAGATAATCGTATATAATATATTTTTTTTCATTGCTGTCGATTTTAAAATTTAACATTTAAACCGATATTATAAACTCTCGTTTCCGGGTAGGTTGTCACGCCGGCATCCGGGAACTCAGCACTCAGATTGAACTTTTTCAATGCATCGTAGGATAATAAATTGAATCCGTTTGTAAAAATGCGTAAGTTACTTGCACGTATTTTCTGTGTGATGCGGGTGGGGAAGTTATACCCTATCTCTACATTTTGAATACGCAGGAAGTTACCGCTGAACATCCACACGTCAGAGAGTTGATTGTTGTGATTGTTCGATTCGGTTGTCAGGCGCGGGTACAGTGCTGTGGATTCGTTTACGCCTTGTTGCCAGGTGTCGTACACGGTTGCAGTCACTTTGTTGTTGTTTTGCATCCCGCGCAACACGTTGTTGGTTACAAAAATGGAACGATTGGCTATTCCCGTCAATGCAATATTGAAGTCGAAGTTATAAACATCACATCCCAGCAACAAACCATAATTCCATTCCGGAATGGAAGGTTTTCCAAGAGGTACCCTGTCGTCGTCGTTAATAAAATTATCTTTGTTTTGGTCTATGTATTTCAAATCACCGGGTTTTACAAGGCCGTAGGTTGATACCGGCCAGGCATCTACTTCATCCTGATTGGCAAAGAATCCGTCTGTTTGCAGTCCCCATTGTTGTGTTACGGAACGCCCTATCATCGAGAGCCAGGGCTCTAAATTTTGTACCTCATCCGTGTAGGTAATCTTGTTGTTTGCATAAGAAACATGAGCCTGTACAAAGTATTTAAACTGACCTGCCTGTTTGCTGTGCGTAACGGATGCTTCAAAACCTTGATTCAGCACTGAACCTATATTTTCGTACGGCAATTCCTGTCCGACGATTCCGGGCAGGGTGCTGCTGCGCGTAGTAATGATCCTTGTTCTGTCGTTGCTGAACACATCCACACTGATGTCCAATGCACGGTTCAACAGTTCCAGATCGAGACCTATGTTGGCATTGAGGGATTGTTCGGCCCCAATCCACGGATTACCGATTCTTCCTTCGTAGGAACCGTCAGAACCTGCATAACCGGTTCCGAAGGTATATCCGCCTCCGGAGGTGAATATTGATTCATAAGGAAATCTGCCTATGCCCAGGTCCGCATTGCCTACCAGGCCGTAGGACCCCCGCAACTTTAAAAAGTCCAGTAATTTGCTGTTTTTTAAGAAACCTTCATTGGAAATAACCCAGGCCAGGGAGCCTACGGGATAGAAATGGAAGCGGTTTCCGGGTGCAAAATTTTCAGATCCGCTGTACGACCATCCAAATTCTGCAATGTATCTGTTGTCGAATCCGTAAGTTATTCTTCCGAAGACATCCTGCGTGTTGTAATCCACATTATTTCCGGATACATTTCTTCGGGACATGTCGAATTTGGCATCTATGGCCAGATCGTGTTTGTCAAAACTGTTTTTGTAACTCAAGCCTCCAAATCCGGTGAGCAGGAGATAATAATCACTGCTCCAGGTGCTGAAGTTCATGCTTATCTCGGAATCTTCTCCAAATTTGGTATAAGTACCGTCTAAATTTTCCTGATATACGGCAAATGTTCTGCTTTTACCCCTATCGTAATTTTTATAGGTGTCGAAGGCAAACATGGCATCTATGGCCAAACCTTTTATCAGGAAATCCAATTTTTGAGTCAGATTTAAATTTCCCTGCAGATAACGATTCACATAGTTACCATAGCCGGTTTTTGCTATCAGTCCATACGGATTGTTTTTATAAATTGAAGTTCCGGCGATGGATCCATCCCTGTTTTTGATGGGCATGGTAGAAGGTGTTTGTGATAAAGCACCGAAAATTGCAGCGGAGGACGTTGCAGGTGCCACTTTGGTTTCCACTCTTCCTGCCAGGTCCAGTGAAACAGTCAAATACTTGTTGATGTTCACGTCTACATTTGAGCGCACATTATACCGTGAATAGTCATAATTGGTCGAATAAGCACTGTTTTCATTGCCAAATTTAAAAAGTCCCTGCTGGTTGGTATAACCCAACAGTACGAAATATCGGGCTGTTTCAGATCCTCCGGCAATGGACAATTTATAGATTTGCTGCGGAGCCAGATTTTTGAGGAATTCACCGTACCAGTCCGTATTGGGATAAAGAAACGGATCACCGGTGCCGTTGTAATTGTCCGGATTGTAGCGAGGGTCGGTTGGAATGGTCAAAGACTCATTGTTCAAGGCGATATTTCTGTATTTTACATATTCGTAGGAATTTAAGTATTGCGGCAGGCGCGTGGGTTGTTGCATTCCTGCCTGCGCCTTGAATGTGATTTCGGGTTTACCCACAAAACCTCTTTTTGTCACTACGTTGATCACCCCGTTAGCAGCACGCATCCCGTAAGCTACCGTGGAAGCGGCATCTTTCAGAACCGTCAGGGATTGTATTTCCTCCGGGTCCAGTTGAGAGATGTCTCTTTCCACATTATCTACCATAAACAAAGGGCTTGTGCCTGCGCCGAAAGTGCCGATACCTCTCACAAAGAAATCCGAACCGGTCCAACCGGGTTCACTTCCGGTCACCCTGAGGGATGTCAGGCCCGGCAATTTACCCGGAATGGCATCATTGAGAATGGAGACGGGAACCTTGGATAATTCATCACCGCCAATGGTCGATATTGCAGCGGTCAGTTCCGTCCTGGTACGCGTTCCGTAAGCCACATCATATACTTTGCCTTGGCAGATGCTGTCATTTTCCTGAGCGTTAGCCGACTGTAAAACGAGCGATCCTATCAGAGCAGCCGTACCCAATAATAAAACCTTGTGATATATTGTTTTAAACATATTGTTGTATTTAACGTGTTAATTTAACGTGTTAATTATTATGCATAATTACCATCCCGGATTTTGTTGATAAAGCAGGTTTTTACGCATTTCACCTGTTGGAATGGGGTATAAGTCCATATAACTTCTGTATACCCGGTTGTAAAATGGTTTTTTGTTGAACACCAGGTTTCCGCCATCTTTGGTGATTTCCATTTCATACATGGCACCGCCAAACCATTCGACTGCTTTTTTCCATCTGCGGGCGTCCCACCAACGGTGTTCTTCAAAGGACAACTCTATGGCTCTTTCATTCCGGATACGTTCACGCATCTGTTCTTTGTTCAGGCCGGCCGGCAAATTAACCACACCTGAGCGTGAGCGTACGGCATTGACGGCATCATAGACATCTTGCGAAGGAGAAGACAGGACTTCATTCAATGCTTCTGCATAATTCAGATACATTTCTGCCAGGCGGAAATAAATCCAATTGTGATAAGCAGTATTGGTTGTTTGGTATTTAACGCCTTCCGGTAAGTATTTTCTCACATAATATCCGGTGCGGGTATATTCTTTTGTTTTGCGATGCGTACCGCTCAGGTCGGCATTGGGATTATACGTCAAATCCAATGTTTCTCCCTGCCAGGAAGAACCGTGATACAATACTATTTTGTAGAATCTCGGATCCCGGTTGGCATACGGATCTTGCGGATTGTAACCGGAACCTTCTTCATCAATCAACTTACCGTTTGACATTTCAAAAAGGTCAACGAAGTTTTGCGTAGGTGCAACAGCGCCATCACCGCCCAGGTTGCCACCTTTGGGTGCCCACACCTGAATTTCACTTGAGCTGAAACCCACCGGACCTGCATGACGGTAGAATATTATTTCTTTGTTGCCGGCTTCCCGTCTGGTAAAGAAGAGCTGTTCGTAATCGGCGGCTCCGTTTCCCGTATCGTACAGTTTATATATGTTTTCACCACCTTCTTTTAAGTCAATCACGCTTTTGGCGGCATCTGCAGCTTGTTGCCACAGGTCTTCCTTCATTTCGTTTTTCCAAAGGGGACTGGCAGCAAACAGCAATACTCTTGACTTTAGAGCCATGGCGGCACCTTTGGTGGCACGACCATATTCCGTCTCAGTAAGGGATACAGGCAACAAGTCAATGGCACGCTCCAGGTCGGCAAGGATAAAATCCACACATTCTTTGTAAGAGTTGCGGGCATAATTCATATTCTCACCCGGCATGATGATCCTGCTTTCATCCATGATGGGCATTCCGCCGAAACGTTTGACGATCTCGTTGAAATAGAACGCCCTGAGGAAGTGTACCTCTCCCAACATCTGATTCTTTTTGTTTTCAGATGGAAATGGTATGATATCCACTTTGGTTAAAAAAGTATTGGCTTTTCGGATACCGCCGTAATAATTCGAGAGATTAGCATCTATGCCATCGTATATACCCATGTTAAAGTTTTGCGTACCGTGATAGCCCATTGGAGAATCGGCTTCATCGGAGGCGGAAGCCAGGGGAACGGGCTGATAGTCGCCTACGGCGTTAAAGCGCGACTGCAAGTTTCCGTAAATATCATTGTGATAGCGCTCTGCATTGGCAAAAATCGTAAATACGGTTTCGTCATCCAAAGGTAATTCGGGTGCGCGATCGAGATAATCATCGCAGGAGAGCATGGCAAAACCCGTCAGCAACGTGAAAGTTGCATACTTGATTGTATTATATATTGTTTTCATCATCATCATGCAATTTTAAAAGTTAAGATTTAAACCTACATTAAATGCACGTGTCTGTGGCATCAAACCACCGCGTTCGTCACGGTTGTCGGGATCTATATAAGGTTCCTTTGCCCAAAGAAAGAGGTTGGTACCGCTTACATAAATACGGAAAGCGGACAAATGTAGCTTGCCGGTCAGCGAAGTGGGGAGGTTGTATCCCACCTCGGCACTTTTCAGTCTGAGATAACTTCCGCTACCCATTTTGTAGGTAGAACCCCATTCCGAGCCCTGCGGTTCGTTGTTCGTGTAAGAACCGTACAGGCGGACGTATTGTTCATTGCCGCTCATTTCGGGTGACCAGAAATACCAGTGTTTTTCAAATACATTGTCATTGTTGGAGAAGTGCCACATGATTTCCCAGTTTTTACTGAATTGAGAACGTCCTGAACCCTGGAACAACATATTGAAATCCAGTCCTTTGTAGTTTGCTCCCAGGTTTATTCCGTACTGTAGTTCGGGTACCGTACCATAGCCTTGACGGAATGCATCCGCCTCATCAATGATACCGTCGTTGTTAAAGTCCAGGAATTTTAGATCTCCGGGCTTGACTTCCGTGTTGCCGGGTAATCCCATTTGATTGGGACTGTTGTAAATCTCATCGTAGGTTTGAAAAATACCTATTGCCTGATACAGGCTTTGTACACCGATGGAATATCCTGCCTGTCGTTGATAGGGTAGTCTGCCTTCGGGGTCGTTTCTTTGAATAACCTTGTTTTGGGCAAATGAAATATTGGCTTTTGCAAAATAGGAAAAGTCTTTGCCTACTTTGTTTCGGTGGCTGATTTCCACTTCAAAACCTTTGTTTTCGACAATACCCAGGTTGGCTGACTTGAAAGAAGCCCCTACATAGGCGGGGGTGATGGTGGCCATACCACCGGAATCAATTAAAATTCTATCGCGGTACTCATGGAAAAAATCAAAGGTTACTCCCAAGAGTCCCCTCCACCAATCGGATTCGAATCCGATATTGGATTTGCGTCCCACTTCCCAACTTACATTGGTGTTGGCAATGCTTCCCATGCGGATGCCCTGCATCCAGGTGTCGCCCACACCCGTTTGGAAAGCGTTTACGTTGTCATAGGTCTGCAAATAAATAAAGCGTTGATCGTTACCGCCGGGTAATTTATCATTTCCAACCCAACCGATCGAGCCGCGAATTTTGAGCATACTCAGATGTCTTGACAGTGCGGATTCGCTGATAAACGACTCATTGGATATCAACCAACCCAAGGCAAAAGCCGGAAAGATCCCGTAGCGTTTTCCCTTGGGGAAGTTTTCTGAACCGTTGAATCCTACGTTGAATTCTGCAAAATACAATTTGCTGTAATCATAGGTGGCACGTCCCACCAAACCCTGGTTTGCCATACTGATATATGTATTTACGGTACGGCTGTCACGGTTGCCTATGAACAGTCCGGTTACCGAGTGCAATCCGAAAGTTCGTTCGTATTCCAACCCCAGCTCCATATATACCCGTTGGTCGAATGCTTCGCCACTCTCCCACGAATACCTCAGCGGAGAGTTTTCCCCGATTTGTTTGTAGGTGTCTTTGGTCAGGTTGTATTCGTAAGTGGCATAAGATTTATTCCACAAAATTCCGTTTTCGCCCATATTGTCAAAGGCAAGCTGACCGCGAGCAGTCAGTCCCGGAGTGATGAAGTCCAGTTTATGACGAAGGTTTAGACCTAACTCAACCACACTTTTGGTGCTTTTGTAAACACCGGCATTTCTCAATCCGCCCACCAGGTTATTTTGTTCGTCGCCATCCCGGCTTCCATAGGAGCCATCGGGGTTATAAAGCGGATATTTACGACCGCTGGCAACAAATGCACCGCGATATACGGGCCAGCTCCCGTACCATGCAATTCCCGGAAATCTTCTTTTTTCCACCCGTGCCCCTATATTCAGGGAAGCCGAAAAATCTTTGGTGATATCGAAATCCAGGTTGGAACGGAAGTTATAACGCGAAAACTTGGTGGCATCATCGTAGTTGTAAAAACTGTTTTGAGACAAAAATCCTCCCGAAATAAAATACTTGACACCTTCCGTCCCTCCGGTGATGTTTACATTATACTGTTGCATGGTGGAATAATCTTTCATGATGATATCTACCCAGTCCACATCGGGATACATATATGGAGAGGCGCCGGTACGATATTGCAATAACTCCAGGTTGGTGTAGGTGTTGTTACGGCCTGCGCCGTAATCCTGAAGGTTTTTAAGTGCACTTGCCCGGTACGCGTCCAAAGGTCTCGGAATGCGGGTGGGCTGTGTGATCACACCCTGTGCAGATATGGAAACCGTGGGCTTGCTGACGCTTCCGCGTCTTGTTGTCACGATAATTACGCCATTTGCTCCCCTTATACCATAAACGGCAGTTGCCGAAGCATCCTTTAAAACGTTCAGGGATTGTATCTCGTTGGGGTCTATTTGTGCAATGCTTTGTCTTTCAATACCGTCTACGATATAAATCGGCGTGGCATTGTTAAAGGTACCCATACCGCGCACGTAAACTTGTGCTTCGTCTTTTCCAACCTCACCGGAAGGTTGTACGATTTGTACGCCGGCAATACGTCCGGCAAGTGATTGGGTGATATTGGTTACGGGTACGGTTTTGATTTCTTCTCCACTCATGGAGGAAATAGAACCGATGATGGATTCCTTTTTCTGTTTACCGTACGCCACAATTATAACTTCTTCAAGGGCTTGCGAAGTTTCTGTCATGCTGACATTGATTGTTCTCTGATTCCCAATCTCTATTTCAATATCGCTGTATCCCAAATAGGTAAACCTTAATTTCGGATTTGAAATATCCGAAGGTATGGACAGTGAATAGTGTCCTTCAAAATCGGTTATCGTGCCTTGGGTACTACCTTCGACAATCACGTTAACCCCAATCAAGGCTTCTCCCGTTCCCGAATCTGTTACGACACCCCGTACTTCTCTGTTTTGTGCGGTAACCGGTACAGTAGAAAAGAATACAGTCAATAGAAAGGATAATATGGTAACTGTTCTGTTTTTCATCTGTTTATTTATTATTTTTAGTTGTCAGACGGAACCTTTGACGGTTAAAATAATCATTACTTTGTGTGTTTAATGATTATTTTAATCGTGTCGGTTTCATGTGATCATATTTTTAATTACTTTTCTTGAAAGTATAAATGTAGGTTTTCAGACTTTTAAATTCGGCATCAATCTCCTCCAAATTTGAATTTGTAATCACCGGACGTGCATTTTCGGTGAATAGTGCCGAGTATTTTTTATCTGCCTTATATGTTTTTAAGCGCAATTCCAGCACTTCACCGGTCACACTGAGAATTGTAAAACGGGTGACTATATGATTTTTCCTCCACTGATTGGCAGGAGCTTGAGACAGGGGGTCGTTAACCAATTGCCATCTGTCAACAGTTAATTCCAACCATGTGTTGTCCGTTACCGTCCAGGCACCGGTATGTTCCTTTACTGCCGCATCTTTACCAAAAGTCCTGTACACCCCGTTGGATTCAATCAATAAACTTAAGTGTTTTTCTTCATCCTGAAGCGGCATTTCGATACCGTCTTCGGTAATCTTCTCTTGAATCCAAAGACCTGTTATTAAAGCAGACTTATCATCAGGATCACTGTTACATGCTGCAAATAAAAAAGCTACAAGCGCGAACAGAGCCGGTAAAATGATTTTGTGAATATTTCGTTTCATGTTCTGTTTATGATGTGGTTGTCTATTGTTCGGGTATCATCGAATCATCGACCCGGGTATGTTTCATGATGCCGGTGTCTAATTTTCCATCAGCATTAAAATCGTAACGTTTCAGGTTTAAATTCAGATTGTTTACTGACAATATGTAGTAAGCCGCAGGCAGATCAAAAGAAATATTCAACATATCTCCCTTGTAGCTCCATCCACCTCGTGTGATAACATCAGTGGAAGAATCGTAAGTGATAAATATCTGATTGGACTGAAATTGAATGTAATCCGGATAAGCCGTTAAATCCTGTTCGACCTCATTGATCTGTACCGAAGTTAATTTCCATGTTCCGACCAGTGAAGTTTTGATTTGATCAGACGTCGTGTCCTCCTTTTCGCATGCCGACAGGAAACAACCTAATGTAAACGCAATAAGAAGTCCTAAAAAGACGTGTTTTTTCATGTGGTTGTCATTATAAATTGATAATAATGTAAAAAAAAGATTGGATGTTTTTTGGTAATGCCTGCCCTCTCCTTGCCAAGAATTTAAACAAGGAAAGGACAAGCTATGACAGGAAAAATTATTTCACTAAAACTTTGGAAATCTGTTTGATGTTATCACCGGAAGTGATCTTAACGATATAAACCCCTTTCATGGCAGGGATAACAGCGTTTCCGTGATAAACAGAAGATTGAACTGATTTACCAAGTATGTCGAACAATTCAACTTGTACGACCTTATCTGTTTGAATATTAATTTGATTTTCAGATGCGAAAACCAAAGCAAGATTATCGGCCTTTTGTTGGTTCAATCCCAAAGTAATTTCGCGCGGATTAGCATCATTGTTAAGTGCAATAGCATCCAAATAGAAAGTATTGGC
>MTKW01013464.1_pt1 | contig 13894 bp, 11 predicted proteins | sample 1042761 | NCBI WGS metagenome assembly MTKW01 (sample SAMN06205366, study PRJNA360243) | anaerobic digester metagenome | biome: Wastewater treatment plant; feature: Anaerobic digester sludge; material: sludge; isolation source: anaerobic digester fed with sludge from wastewater treatment plant ...
CCAGTATAGACCATGATCAGACTTGTATCCGCCGCTTCAGCCATGCTTCGTCTCCTGCTCCTTTCTGCTGTCAAAAGCCCCCGGGCCGGGCTGCGCGCTCATTTCCCGGGCCTCCTGCCGTTTCAAGATCACTTTGTCAGGTAGCGTGAAATAACCATGCGCTGTGCTTCGCTCGTCCCCTCGTAGATCTCGGTAATCTTGGCATCACGCATGAAGCGTTCCACCGGGTAGTCCCGGGTGTAGCCGTAACCGCCGAAAATCTGGACCGCCTTGGTGGTAATGGCCATGGCCGCCTCGGAAGCAAAAAGCTTGGCCATGGCCGAGGCCTTGCCGTAAGGCAAACCCTCGTTCTCGAGAAAAGCGGCCTGGTAGGTGAGCAGCCGCGCCGCCTCCACCTTCGTGGCCATATCGGCCAGCATGAAGGAGATGGCCTGGAAATTGGCAATGGGCTGGCCGAACTGCTCCCTGCTCTTGGCATAGGCCACCGCCTCATCCAGGGCCCCCTGGGCAATGCCCACGGCCTGGGCGGCAATGCCGTTGCGCCCGCCGTCCAGCGTGCTCAGGGCAATCTTGAAGCCTTCGCCCTCCTGACCCAGCAGGTTCTCCCTGGGAACGCGGCAATCCTCCAGTATAACCTCCAGCGTGGGCGAGGAGCGCAGCCCCATTTTCCGCTCNNCTTTTTGGCCGGATCGGTCATGGCAAAAACAAGATAGACCTCGGCCTCGCCCGCATTGGTGATGAAAGTTTTGGTCCCGTTGAGCACGTAGCTGTCGCCGTCAAGCCTGGCCGTGGTCTGGGCCCCCCCCACGTCGGTGCCGGCGGTGCTCTCCGTCAGCGCAAAGGCGCCCAGCATCTCGCCCAGCGCCAGCGGCTCCAGATATTTCTTCTTNNAGCGTTGTGCCGGTGGAAGCGTCAACGCGCGAGAGCTCCTCCACGGCGATGACATAGCTGATAAAATCGCTCCCTGCCCCGCCGTATTCTTCGGGCCAGGGAATTCCCGTCAACCCCAGCTCGCCCATCTTGTCGAAGATTTCGCGGGAAAATGTCTCTGTCTCATCCCTCTCCTCCGCGCTGGGCTGAACCTCTTTTTCGGCAAAATCCCTGACCATTTTCCGTGTCATCTCTTGTTCGTCTGTAAGTACGAAATTCATTTTACCTGCCTCCTGCTATTGTGTTTTATGGCTAAGCAGCTCCCGCGCAATGATCAGGCGCTGGATCTGATTGCTCCCCTCGTATATCTGGGTCACCTTGGCATCGCAAAAATAGCGCGCCACCGGATTGTCCGCCCTCGTCCCGGCCGGCCCCCAGAGATCGAGACAGCGGGTGGCGGCGGAAACAGCCAGGTCCGTGGCAAAGAGTTTCGCCATGGAGGCTTGCCTGGTGCAGGCGTCGCCTCTATCCTTGAGCAGCGCGGCGCGGTAAACAAGCAGGCGGGCCGCCTCCAGCCCGGTGTAGAGCGAGGCCAGGGTGAAACGGGCGTCCTGCCCGGGGGCGGTACCCTGCAGCCTGCGGTGCCGCTCCAGATGCGCGGCGGTCTCCTCCAGGGCGGCGCGAGCCAGGCCCAGACCCTGGGCGGCGATGCCGATACGCCCGCCGTCCAGAAGGGACATGGCCACGGAAAAGCCCTCACCCTCGGCACCGAGACGGTTCTCTTCGGGCACGGGGGCCTCGCTGAAACGCAGCTCCGTGGTCACCGAACCGTGCAGGCCCATCTTGCGCTCCGGCGGTCCTGTCTCCAGCCCGGGGGTATCCCGGTCAACGAGAAAGGCGGTGATCCCCTTTCTCCCCTTTTTCGGATCGGTCAGTGCAAAAACGGTGTACAGATCGGCCTCCCCGCCGCTGGTGATGAAAACCTTGCTTCCCTCCAGCAGGTATCCGCCCTGCGGTGCACGCCGGGCCGTCATGCGCAGCGCCGCCGCGTCGGAGCCGGCCCCCGCCTCCGTCAGGGCAAAGGCGCCCAGCAGCGAACCGCGGGCCAGGCCGGGCAGGTAGCGTTTCTTCTGGGCGGCGGTGCCGAAATAGAGCAGCGGGAAGCTGCCCACCGATGTATGCACCGCCAGAATGACTCCGGTGGAGGCGCAGATCCTGGAGATCTCCTCGATGAGCAGAATGTAGGTCAAAAAATCTTCACCCCGGCCGCCCCATTCCGCCGGGATGGGCAGCCCCATGTAGCCGCGCCGGGCCGCCCGCGCGACATTCTCACGGGCAAAGCCGGCGCTTCCCGGAGTCAGCTCCGCGCGGGCAAAGAGGCGAAATTCCTCCCGCCGGGCCAGATGCTTCTCGGACAGCAAAAAATCCATCTCCATGTGCGATCCCCCTGCCGGCGGCTCTGCATCCGCCCTCTCCGGCTCCGGGAGGGGTGCCGCCTGTACATGTTCCTGCTCCCGGCGCCGCAACATAAAAGGAAAACAAAAAGGACTTTCGCCTCCGAAGGGAATTATCCTTCAGACTCTTGGACTAGCTCTTGCCGCCAACCTGGATAACCGTGGCCTCACCCTGTGCGGCACCGCTGCAGATGGTGGCCAGACCGTAACCGCCGCCCCGCCGCCGCAGCTCCGCGATAAGGGTCATCAGGATGCGGCCCCCGCTGGCCCCGATGGGATGCCCCAGGGCCACGGCCCCGCCGTTCACATTGATCCTGCTTTCATCCCAGCCGCCCAGCTTGATGCAGGTCAGGGGCACCGCCGCGAAAGCCTCGTTTATTTCAATGAGATCCATCTGCTCCGCCGCCAGCCCCGCTTTCTGCAAGGCCTGAACCGCTGCCGCATAGGGCACCGTCGAGATGTAGCTCGGCTCCTGGGAGGCGCAGCCGTACGCCACGATCTCGGCCAGGGGCTCCAGACCCAGCTCCCGCGCTCTCTCCGCCGAGGCCAGGATGAGCGCCACCGCCCCGTCGCTGATGGGGGGCGCATTTCCCGCGGTGATCAGGCCGTCTTGCTGGAACGCCGGCGGCAGCGCCGCCATTGCCTCCAGTGAACTGTTGCGGCGCGGCAGCTCGTCGCGCTGAAAAAGGGCGGGCTCGCCCTTGCGCTGCGGCACGCTGACCGGCACGATCTCTTCATCCAGCAACCCTTTATCCATCGCTTCCACGGCGCGCTGCTGGCTGCGCAGGGCCCACCTGTCCATATCCTCGCGGGTGATCCCGTATTCTTCTGCAGGGACCCTGTCCCCGTGCACCCCCATATGCACATCATGAAAAGGGCACCAGAGCCCGTCCCTGATCATCCCATCAATGACGGGCCCGTCGCCCATGCGCAGCCCCTGCCTGGCCCGCGGCAGGTAATAGGGGACTGCGCTCATATTCTCCATCCCTCCGGCGGCCACGATCTCCGCCTCGCCGCTGCGGATGAGCAGATCGCCCAGATTGACGGCCCGCAGGCTGGAAGCACAGACCTTGTTGATCGTATCCGAGGGTACCTCTGCAGGTATACCCGCCCCGATCGCCGCCTGGCGGGAAGGGATCTGTCCGGCGCCCGCCTGAACCACCATCCCCATGAACAGATAATCAACATCCTTGCCCTGCACCCCTGCGCGCGACAGCGCCCCCCGAAGGGCGGCGGCGCCCAGTTCCACCGCGGGAATCTCCCGCAGCGTGCCCTGGAAACGGCCGAAAGGGGTGCGGGCAAAACCGACAATAACGGTATGCGGCATGTTCCACCTCGCCTGAATATTCTTGTCCAGGCCGCCCCGTTCCTGCTCCAGGGGGCGCGGCCCGCTCACCGGCCCGCTCAGGAGCGGCCGATGATGTAGCGGTAGGGATCCACCTTTTCTCGCAATGTTCTCAGCTCTTTTTCCACCGGCGGCGCACTTTCCGCCACGTCCGGCGCCCAGAGCAGCTCGAAGCCGGTATTCTCCAGGATCTGCTCCCTGGTGACGCCGGGGTGAATGCTTTCCACCTGCATCCGCTTGGACTCTTTTTCAAAACCGAGCACGCAGAGATCGGTGATCACCTTGTACGGTCCGGCGCCCGGCGGCAGCCCTGCAGCCTCGCGGGCGCCCTTGCCGGTGAGATAGCCCGGAGAGGTGATGAAATTGATCCTGTCGGTAAAGCGGCGCGCATCCTGGATCGTGATCACCATGATCCGCCAGCAGAAGGAGGCCAGGTCGCAGGCGCCGCCGCTGCCGGGGAAGCGCACCTTGGGCCTCTCGTAATCATCGCCGATCATGGTCGAGTTGATGTTGCCGTACATATCGATCTGGGCCCCGCCCAGGAAGGTGTAGTCAACCATGCCCCGCTGGCAGTTCTCCATGATCTCGGGCATGCTTCCGGCAGCCAGGCCGCGGTAGAATGTCCGCGAGTCGCCCACCGAGATGGGCATGGAGGGCAGCTGCGGCCCCAGCCCCCCCGCTTCGAACATGATCATCAGGTTGGGCGCGTAAAGGTCCTGCGCCAGCATGGCCGCGGCGCAGGGAGCCCCTGTGCCCACGACAACGGTGCGGTTATCCTCCAGCAAACGTGAAGCCAGGCAGATCATCAGCTCCATGCGGTTGTATTCCATTTTTCATTCAGCCCTCCCTGAAATCTATTTTTCCACCAGGACTTCCTGGTGGCGAAGTTCGTTCATCCGGCCGAGCCCGCCGTTCAGCTGGATGTAGTCCCAGAATTCCTCCACCCCGTAGATGTTCCGCTCCAGAAATCTTGCCAGCTCCTCCCGATCCTGCTCCACGCGCAGCCACTCCTGGATATGCTCCTCATCGCTGAAATATTCGTAGGGCATATTGGCGGGAAAGGACCCGAAGGGCACCTCCACAACGGCATCTACCAGGTAGTACGGGATGACCGTGCGGTCCGGTTTGCGGCGGATGACATCTTCGGGTACCAGCCGCTCCGTGGTGATGATCAGATGTTTCGCCGCCCGGGCCAGGTCATAATCCGAAACCATGATCCCGTCGATCTGGCAGTTCCCGTACACATCGGCCCGGTGCACATGGATCAGCGCCACATCGGGGAAGAGCGCCGGCAGCGCCAGGTACTTTTTCCCCGTAAAGGGGCACTCCATCTCCACGGCGGCGCTGTGCTTGACCGTATCCGTGCCCAGCATGGTCCGCGTGGGCACGAATGAAACCCCCATGGCCGCCGCCTTGTAGCGCCAGGCCAGCGCTGCATTGGTCCATTCCGTCACCTCCACCTCGCCGCTTTCCACCGCTTCCCGCGAGCGGCGGGAAAGCCCCCGCGCCTCCAGCCCGATGATATAGGCGATGTCGCAGCGGTTGATGCAGCGGCCCGCGGCAAGAATCTGAAAATCGTGAGTGGCGGTATGGCCGGAGAGGCCCAGGTTCTTCCTCCGCTGCCGCACGATCTCGTGCAGCAGGGCGGCGGATATGCGGGTGCCGCCGAAGCCCCCCACTGCAATATAGTCGCCGTCATGAACCAGGCGGGTCACGGCTTCCTTTACCGTAGTTGTCTTGTCCACCTTTTCGCGGGATTTGCCCTGAAAAAAGGCCCTCGCCTCATCCGCGTCGGGATTGGTGAAAAGCCTTCTGTCGCCGGCAGGTTCATAAACCACTGTCCTTTTTCCGGTTATTGCGTAATTCCGATCCAAATTGATCCTCCCTCCTGCACGATCCATTAGTAGTCTGAACAATTGTCAATAGAAGCAATTGTTGATACTATTCTATCATAAATTGATCATTTTGGGGATAGCGGATATTTGGTTTTTTTGCAGGTTCTATCCCTGCATGGCCCGGTGCCCGATGTCGCGGCGGTAGTGGCGGCCCTCGAATTCGATCTGCTCCGCCGCCCGGTAGGCGCTCTCCAGCGCCTTTTTGAGCCCGCGGTCCCAGGCTGTTACGCCGAGAACCCGGCCGCCGGCGGTGACCGTGCGGCCGCCGGCATCAAAAGCGGTACCTGCATGAAATATGGACAGCCCCTGATCCGCCTCCGCCGGACCGCTGCACAGAGCCGCGGCGCGATCAAGGCCCCGGATCACCTTACCTGTTTCGTAAGGCCCCGGATAGCCGCCCGAGGCGAGAACCACGCAGGCCGCCGCGCCCTCGCGCCAATGGATGTGAAGTCCGGGCGCCTCCTCCTGCAGCCGCCCCTCGGAGACGGCCAGCAGGAGCGGCAGCAGGTCTGACCGCAGCAGCGGCAGCAGAACCTGTGTCTCGGGATCGCCGAAGCGGACATTGAATTCCAGCACATCGAACCGGCCCTTGCCGACCATGAGCCCCGCATAGATGACCCCGCGGTAATCGATCCCCTCGGCCGCCGCTCCGGCCAGGAAAGGGCGGAAAACAGCACTCTCCACCAGGCGGGCCAGCTCCGCCGTCAGCAGCGGGGCCGGGGCGTACGCACCCATGCCCCCGGTATTCGGCCCGCTGTCGCCCTCTCCCACNNGCCAGGCCGTCGGCCTTGATCACCACGGGCTTGCCGGCGTAGCGCCCTTCAAGATGGCGCCGGGCCGCCTCATAATCATCAAAAGCCTCGAAAGGCGCCGTGGGAATGCCCCAGCGCAGCATCCGCTCCTTTGACCAGATCTTGCTCCACTCCAGCCGGGCGCCGTCTTTGCCGGGCCCGAAGATGCGCAGGCCCGCCTCGCGGAACCTGTCGCCCAGCCCCGCCGCCAGCGGCGCCTCCGGCCCGGCCACCGTCAGATCGATCCTCTCCCGGAGCGCAAATTCGAGCAGCCCGTCAATATCAACCGCCTGCAGATCCACGCATTCGGCCACCCCGGCAATGCCGGCATTGCCGGGAGCGCAGTAGAGCCTGCCTGCAAGCGGACTTTGCGCCAGTTTCCAGGCCAGGGTGTGCTCCCGGCCCCCTCCCCCCACGATGAGTACCCGCACCCTTCTCTTCCCCCTTTGGACAGGCTTCAGTGTTTGAAGTAGCGCCGCCCCGTAAAAACCATGGCGATACCGTGGCGGTTGCAGGCCTCGATGGCCTCGCTGTCCTTCAGCGATCCCCCGGGCTGAACAATGGCTGTTATGCCCGCCGCTGCGGCAGCCTCCACGGTATCGGGAAAGGGAAAGAAAGCGTCGGAACCGAGGACCGCGCCGCGGGCTCTCTCGCCGGCCTGCTCCAGGGCGATGCGCGCCGCCCCCACGCGGTTCATCTGCCCTGCGCCCACGCCCAGGGTGCGCTCTCCTCTGGCCGCGACGATGGCATTTGATTTCACATGCTTGACCACTTTCTGGGCAAAGGTCAGATCGCGCATCTCTTCCTCACCGGGCGCCCTCTCCGTAACCACCTTGCTNNTCTTCACCATCTCCCGGGCCGTCTCCGCGTCCACCGGGCGGTTCAAGGCCACAATGCCGCCAAAAATGGAAAGGGGGTCGGCCTCGTAAGCCAGCCTGTAGGCCTCCTCCAGCGTGGCCGCCGTGGCCACCCCGCAGGGATTGGTATGCTTGACCGCCACGGCCGTGGGCCCGGTAAATTCCAGCAGCAGCTCCCAGGCCGCCTGCAGATCGTTCAAATTGTTGAAGGAAAGCTCCTTCCCCTGCAGCTGCTTTGCCGCGGCCGGCCCCTGCTGCTCACCGCCCAGGGCATAAAAGGCCGCCTGCTGCTGCGGATTCTCCCCGTAGCGCAGGGCCATCACCTTCTGCAGCGGCAGGCTGAGCAGGGGTGGAAAAAGGTTTACTCCCCCTCGAAGCTGCCTGTTGAGATAACCGGCGATGAGGGCGTCGTAATGCGCCGTATGGGCAAAAGCTTCCGCCGCCAGCCTGTACCTGTTCTCATCGGATATGGACCCCCGTTCCGACAGCTCCGCGGCGATCTGCCGGTAGCGGGCCGGATTGACCACCACGGCAACATGGGCAAAATTCTTCGCGGCGGCACGGATCATGGCCGGCCCGCCGATATCGATATTCTCCACCGCCTCCTCCAGCCCGACCCCGGGCCTGGCCACGGTCTCGGCAAAGGGATAGAGATTGACCACCAGGAGCTGGATGGGCAAAATATCCTGTCCGGCAAGCTGGCGCCGGTCCTCCTCCAGATCCGGACGGGCCAGCAGGCCGCCGTGAATTTTCGGGTGCAGTGTTTTCAGCCTTCCCCCCAGAATCTCGGGAAAACCGGTCACCCCCGCCGCTTCGGTGACGGGGATGCCGGCATCGCCCAGAACGCGTGCCGTCCCCCCCGTGGAGATGATTTCCCAGCCCAGCTCATCCAGGCGGCGGGCCAGATCCAGAATCCCGCTTTTGTCCGATACACTAAGAAGCGCTCTCTTTCGATAATCGCTACCCCAGCTCAATGAAACACCTTCTTCCTTCAACTCTTAGCTTATCCAGGCAAAAAAGCTCGATGGCCCGGGGATATAGACGGTGTTCCAGGGCATGAATCCGCGCCTGCAGCGTCTCTACATTATCGCCCTGGAGCACCGGAACCGCCTCCTGCAGAATAATCGGCCCCGTGTCAAGCCCTTCATCCACAAAATGGACCGTGCACCCCGTTACCTTCACCCCGTAATCAAGGGCCTGCTGCGCTCCGATCATGCCCCGGAAGGAGGGCAGCAGCGAGGGATGAATATTCATGATCCGCATGGGGAAGGCCTGTACCAGGTGCGGCGAGAGCAGCCGCATGAAGCCGGCCAGCGCCACCAGCTCTATGNNTCTCCCGGTCGCTTGCCACCAGCGCCACCTCTCCGCTGATCTCGCCCCTGTCCGCCGCCTCCAGTATGGCCTGCAGATTCGTCCCCTCTCCCGAGGCCAGCACCGCAATCCGCTTCATCCNNCCGGTGCCAGGCACCAGGCGCAACTATTAGTTTTCTTAAGTGCCAGGTCTGCTAACATTCCCATCCTCGTATTGACCATAAAGATCAGTTGTGATAATATTCATGCAAATGTAATCTGTGGAGGGCTTCCATATGCCCAGAAAACCACGCATTCATTTTCCCGGCGCCATCTATCATGTCATTACCAGAGGAAACAACAGGCACACCATCTTCGCCGATAGAAAGGACAAACTCTTTTACCTGGATAAGCTCAAAGAACTCAGCCGCGAACTCCTCTTTGACCTTCTGATCTACGCAATTATGAACAACCATGCACATTTCACCATCCAGGTCGGAAATACCCCCCTTTCGAAAATAATGCACCATCTTCAGCAGGGATATGCAACTTATTACAACCGCGAACATGAGCAGTCCGGACATGTTTTTCAGAACAGGTACAGGGCCTTCCTCTGCGAGGATGAGCGTTACCTTCTGGCCCTGCTCCGATATATACACCTCAATCCGGTAAAGGCAAAGATAACCCGCGATCTCGACTACCCCTGGAGCAGCCATGCCTACTATGCCGGAAAGAAAAAAGACAACCTGGTGAACACATCCCTGATCCACGGTATGTTTCGCCAGGGAGCAAGCATAAGCCCGGCGGAAGGATACCTCCGCTTTATGAGGCGGGACGAAAATCCGCCCCAACCGGGCTACCTGTCCACCCTGCAGGAAAAACCCGCCGATGTTGCTCTGCTCTTGAATGACAAGGTTCTCAAGAACATTGATGAGATCGCGGCCCCTTTCGGGATCACCCGTGAAATACTTTTTTCCCCTTCGAGATCCGCGGAAACAGCTGCGGCGCGCAAGGAAACTATCCTGGCGCTATATCACAACCATAACTGGCAAATCAGGGACATCGCTTTGCTGCTCAAGGTCAGCCGCTCCTATGTCAGGAAAATACTGGCCGGTCGCATCCGCTTANNCCCATATTGAAGGTGCGGGCCATCTCTTCGGGCTCCACCGGACCCAGTTTTTCGATGAGGCCAAAAATAGGCGGCGCCTTCCACGATGAAGCATCGATCACCGCCTGCAGCCCCTCCGGCAGGATCCGCCGCACATTTCCCGCCAGCCCTCCGCCGGTGATGTGAGCCGCCCCCCTGATCCGGAAGCGCTGCAGCAGCGGCAGTATCCCGGGCACATAGATGCGCGTCGGCCGCAGCATCTCCTCGCCGAGCGCGATCCCCCCCAGTTCGGCAGGCTTATCCTCCAGCGCCAGACCCGCCTGCTCCAGCAGCACCTGCCGGGCCAGCGCAAAGCCGTTGCTGTGCAGCCCTGTCGAGGCCAGCCCGATCACGGCATCTCCTTCAACAATGGTGCTGCCGTCGACAATCCGCTCCTTTTCCACCACGCCCAGGGCAAAGCCGGCCAGATCATACTCGCCGGGCGGATAGAAACCGGGCATCTCCGCCGTCTCCCCTCCCAGAAGGGCGCAGCGGGCCAGGCGGCAGCCCCGGGCCAGCCCCGCCACCACCCGCTCCACCCGCTCCGGATCCAGTTTCCCCAGGGCCAGGTAGTCAAGAAAAAACAGCGGCTCCGCGCCCTGCGCCAGGATATCGTTCACGCACATGGCCACGCAGTCCTCGCCGATGGTATCATGTTTTCCTGCGGCAAAGGCCACCTTCAGCTTCGTGCCCACACCGTCGCATCCCGATACCAGCACCGGTTCGCGGTAGGCCTCCCGGTCCAGGGCGAATAGCCCGCCAAAACCGCCCAGATCCGTGAGCACTTCCTTCCTGAACGTGGAGCGGGCCAGCCCCTTGATCCGCTCCACGGCAGCCTCTCCCGCTGCTATATCCACCCCGGCTCGCCGGTAGTCAATCCCCTTGCNNATGTTCAGCGATGGGCCGGCGGTGTCCTTGAAGGGATCGCCCACGGTGTCGCCCACAACGGCGGCCTTGTGGGGATCCCCGCCCTTGCCGCCGTGCGCTCCCGCCTCTATATATTTCTTGGCATTATCCCAGGCGCCGCCGGCATTGGCCATGTAGATGGCCTGCAGCACGCCCACAACAAGTGAGCCGCCCAGAAGCCCGCCCAGCGCCTCTTTCCCCAGGAAGGGGATGAGCCCGACAGCCAGCGGCACGATCACTGCCGAAAGGCCGGGGATGATCATCTCTTTAAGCGCCGCACGGGTGCTGATATCTACACAGCGGGCATATTCCGGCCGCGCCTTCCCCTCCATCAGCCCGGGAATTTCCCTGAACTGGCGGCGGATCTCCTCGATGAGCGAGAATGCGGCATTGCCCACCGCCTCCATGGTCCGCGATGTGAAGAAGAAAACGAGCATGCCGCCGATAAAGAGGCCGGCAATAACCCTGGCGCTGTTGATATTGATCACATCCAGCCCGGCCACCTGGGAGTACGCGGTAAAAAGAGCCAGCGCCGTCAGGGCCGCCGAACCGATGGCAAAACCCTTGCCGATGGCGGCGGTGGTATTGCCCACCGAGTCGAGCTTGTCGGTGATCTCACGCACCTCTTTCTCCAGTCCGGCCATCTCGGCAATGCCTCCGGCATTGTCGGCCACGGGGCCGTAAGCATCCACGGCCACGGTCATGCTGACAGTGGATAGCATGCCCACGGCGGCAATGGCGATACCGTAAACCCCGGCGCACTCGTACGAGACCAGGATGGCCACCACGATGGCCAGCACGGGGAAGACGGTGCTCTTCATGCCCACGGCCAGCCCGCTGATGATATTGGTCGCCGGACCCGTCAGCGATGACTTGGCGATGGTCTGCACGGGCTTGAAATGATCGGAGGTGTAGTACTCGGTGATCCACCCTATGGCCACCCCGGCCGCAAGCCCCGCCACCACGGCATAGAAGGGCCCCATCTCGCCCAGGAGCGATCTGGTGATGAAGAAGGATACAACCAGGACAGCCAGGGAACTGATGATGATGCCGCGCTCCAGCACGGAGCTCAGCCGGGCGCCTTCCCTGGCCTTGACAAAGAATGAAGCGAAGACCGAGGCCAGGATGCCCACGGAAGAGACCAGCAGCGGCAGCAGCACCCCGGCAAAACCGTACTTGGAGACAACGCCCACCGTCATGGCGGCGATCATCGCCCCCACGTACGATTCAAAAAGGTCGGCCCCCATCCCGGCCACATCACCCACATTGTCGCCCACATTGTCGGCAATGACGCCGGCGTTGCGGGGATCGTCCTCTGGAATACCCGCCTCCACCTTGCCCACCAGGTCGGCGCCCACATCGGCCGCCTTTGTATAGATGCCCCCGCCCACACGGGCAAAGAGGGCAATGGAACTGGCCCCCAGGGCATAGCCGTTCACGATGGCCGGATCACGAATCCAGAGGTACAGGGCCCCCAGGCCCAGCAGCCCCAGCCCGGCAACCATCATCCCCATGATCGTGCCGCTGGAAAAGGCGATGGTCAGCGCCGCCCCCACGCCCGAGCGGGCGGCATGGGCGGTGCGCACATTGGCCCGCGTGGCCACGTTCATGCCCACATAACCGGCCAGCGCCGAGAAGAGCGCTCCCACCACGAAACAGACCGCAGTCAAAGGATTGATGAAAATTCCCAGCACCGCGGCCAGCACAACAACAAAGACAATGAGGTAGCTGTACTCACGGCGCAGAAATGTCATGGCCCCCTCGTAAATGGCCCCGGCAATCTCCCGCATCTTTTCATTTCCCGCCTCGGCCCGGTTCACCTTGAACCAGAGCAGCAGGGCGAAAAATAGACCGATGATGGCGGCCGCAGGCACCCCATACAGAAATCTCTCCATCTTTAAAATCCTCCTTCAATATACAATAAGCAATTCAAAATACAGCCGGCACTGTGATTTATTTACCTAACAGCGGCTGAAATTCCTGCTGCACCATAAATTTTTATCGCCAACCGCCTGTTCACGGCGTTCTCTGCGCCGGGCACCGCAGTTTCACCGGCTAGCGAAGGGAATAGCATCCGGTAAAACAGGAGCGGCAAAGTCCTTCCGCGGGAAGCCCCACCGCCGCTACCGTCCCCTCCAGGCTGAGGTAGCCCAGTGAATCGGCGCCAACCTCCCCGGCAATGGCCGCCATGCTGCGCCGGTAGGCAATGAGCTCGGGCGAGGCGGGCATATCGATACCGTAGAGGCAGGCATCGATGACGGGGGGAGAGCTGATGCGCAGGTGCACCTCCCGTGCCCCGGCCCGCCGCATCAGCCGGACCAGCTTCACACTGGTGGTGCCCCGGACAATGGAATCATCGACGATGACCACGCTTCTGCCCCTGACAATCTTCTCCACCGCATTCAGCTTCAGATCCACCCCCTCCTCGCGCATCTTCTGCGTGGGCCGCAGAAATGTGCGGCCGATATAGCGGTTCTTCACCAGCGCCATCTCGTAGGGCAGTCCCGCCTGCTCGGCATAACCCGAAGCGGCGGCGATGCTGGAATCGGGCACCCCCGTGACCATATCCGCGGTGGCGGGATGCTCCCGGGCCAGCCGCCGCCCCATTTCACGGCGGGCCAGATGCACATTTATCCCCTGCAGGTTGCTGTCGGGACGGGCAAAATAGATGAATTCAAAGATGCACAGCGACGCCGCCCCTGCGGGCAGCATCCGGTATGATTTAAGCCCCTCTCCGTCAAGCACCACCGCTTCGCCCGGCTCCACCTCGCGGACAAACCTGGCGCCGATGGTGTCGAAAGCGCAGGTCTCGGAGGCAAGGAAATATCCCTTTTCCCCCAGCCGCCCCAGCGAAAGGGGGCGGTACCCCCGGCTGTCGCGCAGCCCGATGATCTTCTTCCCGTCGCTCAGGATGAAGGCAAAGGCGCCCTGCAGGCGCGGCGCCGCCGCAGCCAGGGCCTCCTCCAGGCAGGGGTTGTTCTGCCTGGCAATGAGGTGGCCCAGCAGCTCGCTGTCCGTATCGGTCTGAAAGATGGCCCCCTGCCCGGCCAGCTCGTCGCGCAGCTCCCCCGCGTTGACGAGCCGCCCGTTATGGGCTATGGCCAGCTCACCGTGGCGATAGCGCAGCAGCAGCGGCTGGCTGTTCTCGGGGCCGCGCCCCCCGGCGCCGTAAGCGTAGCGCACATGCCCCAGGGCCAGCGGCCCGCGGCGCCTCTTCAGCTCCTCCGTATGCGGAAAGACCTCCGAAACCAGCCCCGGCCCCCTTTTGAGCCAGATCGCCCCTCCTTCCCCCGAACCTACGGCAATGCCGGCGCTCTCCTGGCCGCGGTGCTGCAGCGC
>MTKW01036668.1_pt1 | contig 13892 bp, 10 predicted proteins | sample 1042761 | NCBI WGS metagenome assembly MTKW01 (sample SAMN06205366, study PRJNA360243) | anaerobic digester metagenome | biome: Wastewater treatment plant; feature: Anaerobic digester sludge; material: sludge; isolation source: anaerobic digester fed with sludge from wastewater treatment plant ...
GTTGTAGCATTGGACGATCTGACGGTGGACTTTATGATCCGCGCTACCCAGGCCCAACGCAATTCGCGTCAGTTGACCGCGCCCAAGGTTGTTGTGATGAATGGGGAATCGGCCACGATGAATGTGCAAACGCAGAAGCGGATTAAATCCAGCAGTGACTTGGTTACGGATAGCACCACCACCGAAGGTGTTACCAACACATACGCCTATTGGGAAGTGGAACACGAAGATATCACGACCGGCATTTATATGTCGATCACACCGACCATCACAGCGGACAAAAAATATGTGCTTTTGCGGATTATGACCAATTTGTCGGAATTGTTGGATACGACACCGGTTACGACGGTTGGAATAACTCCGTTTTCGGATGAACCGCTAACAGATACCTATGATTTGCCCTTAACGCAGAACAGTTCGGTGATGACGCGTGTATCGGTACCGGATCGCGGCACCGTGATGCTCGGCGGTTTGACCCTGACCTCCGAACGCGAAATGGAATCCGGTGTGCCGGTGCTGGGTAAACTGCCGTTACTTGGACGTCTGTTTTCCAATCGCAGTCAAATCAAGGACAAACAGATCCTGCTTATTCTGGTCAAGCCGACGATTATGTTGCAGCAGGAAACCGAAGAAGATGCTATTGGTGCCTTGGCTCAGCAATCCTATCAACAATAGCCGGTTTCCTTCTTCTGACACTAAAAAAGGACGCATGGTTAACATTGCGTCCTTTTTTTGTGTTGGGTGAGTTGAATTTGACCTTGTGGCACGGCCTTCCGGCCTTAATGAATCAGCCTATTGTCCCTTTGTGACCCTGAGCGGAGGGTATCGCTTCATTGTCGGGTGTTGGGGTTTGGCTTTTTGTTCGCCGTTTAAGTAAGATACGCCGCGTGGGCGTGCCGGCGGCAGTTTGTCTTTTGGAGGTCAGGCCATCAGTTTTCGGTTCAAAAGTTCGGCGACGATTTTGGGGTTGGCCTGTCCTTTGCTTTTCTGGATGACCTGTCCCATCAGAAAGCCCATGGCCTTTTTGGCTTTTTTGGGGTTGGATTTCGCGTCGGAAACCGCTTTTTGATTTTCCCAAATGACCTGTTCAATTAAGGCCTCAATCTCGCCGGCGTCGTTTTTTTGCAGCAGATTTTTTTGTTCGGCAATCTGTGCCGGGTCCTCATCTGTTTGAGTCATGGTTTCAAAAATGACGGTTGCTGAGGTTGCGCTGATCTGTCCGGCTTCGACCATGTTGGCCAATGCCGCCAGCCGCCCGGGACTGATGCCAAGGGCATCCACTGTGGTTTGTTTCTCATTGGCCAGTTTCAGTCCCGTTTGAGTCAGCAGGTTGCAGATGCGTTTAGGCTGGGCCCCGCAGCGGACCGCCGCGTCAAAAAAGACCGCCGTGGATTTTTCGGCCGTCAAAACCTGCGCATCGTAATCGCTCAAACCGTAGTCACGAACAAAACGCTGCTGCATCGCCAGCGGCAATTCGCCCAAGCGAGAGGCGATGCGGCTAAGCCATTCGTCTGAGACTGCCACCGGCACCAAATCGGGATCGGGGAAATACCGATAATCGTGGGCTTCTTCCTTTTCCCGCTGCAGGACCGTCATTTGGTTGACGTCATCCCAGCCATAGGTGCTTTTATTGCCGATTTGCAGGGTCTTACCAGTGGCCAGAAATTCATCCAACTGGCGATTGACCTCGCAGGCGATGCTGCGTTCCAGCGCCCGAAAACTATTCAGATTCTTGACCTCGGTGATCGGCGTTTTGAAAACCTGCCCATCCTGTGTGATATGCAGGTTCACATTCGGCTCAAACCGCATATGTCCTTTTTGCATATCCGCTTCTGAAACACCCAGATAGCGCACGATCCGCTGAAGTTCCTGAGCCAACTGACGCACTTCGGAAGGGCTGTTCAGGTCCGGCTCGGTCACAATTTCCAGCAGGGGGGTACCGGCTCGATTCAAATCCACCGCCGAGAAATTGCCGAGAGTATGGGTGTTTTTCCCGGCGTCTTCCTCAAGGTGGGCACGACGGATGCGTATCTTTTTGCTGGTACCATCCTCCAGCGGGATTTCGATATAGCCGTTCTCGGCCAAAGGCAAGTCATATTGGCTGATCTGGTAGTTTTTCGGCAGATCCGGATAGTAGTAACTTTTGCGATCCCACTTGGTAAAGCGCGAAATCGTACAGTTTAACGCCAGACCTGTCAGGATGGCCGCCTCCACGGCCGCTTTGTTCATAACCGGCAACGCGCCGGGCATTCCGAGACAGACCGGACAAACCCGTGTGTTGGGCGGTTGGCCGAATTCCAATTCACAGCCGCAAAACATCTTTGTTCGCGTGGCCAGTTGAACGTGAATTTCAAGGCCGACGATAATGTTATAGTTTAAGCTCATTTCTGCATCCTTTTTTGCTCCAGAGACTACGAGCAAATTTGTCATTTTTCGCTCACGTTTTGAACCTTAAATCCTTGGAGCAGGTCGTTATTTCCGAGATTCAAAATGGTTTACAGCGGCAGGTTGCGCTTATGCCAATCGGTCACCGACTGATACATCTGTCCGATACGCAGCAGCTTATCTTCCGTGAAGGCGTTGGTGATAATTTGCAGACCGATGGGCAGATTCTTCGCGTCAAAGCCGCAAGGCAGGCTCAGGCCGGGCAGCCCCGCCAGATTCACGGCGATGGTATAGATATCGGCCAGATACATCTGAAGCGGGTCGTCGGTTTTTTCCCCGATTTTGAAGGCGGTTGTCGGGCTGACAGGCAACATCAGGCAATCTGCCTTTTCAAATGCCTTGACGAAGTCCTGCCGAATCAGGTTTCTCACCTTCAGGGCTTTCACGTAGTAGGCGTCATAGTAGCCGCTGGACAGGGCGAATGTGCCGAGCATGATGCGGCGTTTAACCTCCGGGCCAAAACCTTCGTCGCGGGATTTGGAATAGACCTCAATATAGTTGCCGGCGTTAGGACTGCGATAGCCGTAATGGACGCCGTCAAAACGAGCCAAATTGCTGGACGCTTCGGCGGTGGCGATGACATAATATGCGGCGATCGCGTAATCAAAGTGCGGCATGGTGATTTCGATCCGTTCTGCCCCGAGCGATTGGTAGACCTTCAACGCTTCTTCGATTGCGTTTTGCACACTCGCCTCGGCACCGGCATTCAGAGTTGGCACAACGGCGATCCGAAGGCCATTTATCGGCTGCTTCAGGTCGGCCAGATAGTCGGGCTTGACCGCAATGGACTCACTGGCACTGGTGCTGTCACGACTGTCATGTCCGGCGATGATGTTCATCAACAGAGCGGCGTCGGCTGTGTCGCGGGTCAGCGGGCCGATTTGGTCGAGGCTGGAACCATAGGTGATCAATCCATATCGCGATACCCGACCGTAAGTCGGTTTTAGCCCCGTAACACCGCAAAAAGAGGCAGGTTGACGAATCGAGCCGCCGGTATCCGAACCCAGCGAGGCGGCACATAGCCCGGCCGCGACCGCCGCTGCGGAACCGCCGCTGCTGCCGCCGGCTACCCGTGAGCTGTCCCACGGGTTGACCGTCTTTCGCAGGGCGGAGTTCTCTGTGCTGGAGCCCATGGCAAATTCATCGAGGTTGGTTTTGCCGATGATAATCGCGTCGGCAGCCTGCAAGCGCTCAATGACATGGGCATTGTAGGGGGCGACAAAATGCTCCAGCATTTTTGAGCCGCAGGTGGTCGTCCCAAAGGTGGTGCAAAGATTGTCTTTGACGGCCACAGGAACCCCCGCCAGCGGGCCGACGGGCTGGCCGGCGGCGATTTTTTGGTCGATACGCTTGGCGTCTTGAATCGCTCGGTCAGCAAAAATGGAAAGATAAGCCCCAACCGTCGGGTCCACTTGTTCGATGCGGTTGAGCATTTGTTGCACGGCCTGTGTACTTGAGCAGTGTTGGGCGGCAATAGCATCCCGCAGTTCTAATGCTGTCTGAAAATCACTCATAAGATTGGCCTTTTGGGCTAATTACGTTACGTTATGCGCCTGAATTATCGTCCAGTATCTTGGGGACTTTGAAATAGCCGTCGATCGTGTCGGGGGCATTGGCCAGGGCTTCGGCATTGCTCAGCGAACCCCGCGGCTCATCGGCACGCAGCACATTATGCACCGGCAGGCAGTGGGCCAGCGGTTCGACGTGTTCGGTGTGCAGCGTGTTGATTTTCTCGATATACTCCACAATAGCACTCAGTTGTGTGCTGAACTGCGCGATTTCTGATTCGCTCAACTCCAGCCGTGACAGCAGTGCCGCACGCTCGACCAGTTGTCTGTCTATTTGATGGTTCATGGGTTTCCGTTTGACTTCAGCGTTATGGTTTCAGTTCCTGTCAACAGGGGTATTGTCGCGCACTATACCACGTCGAGACGCCTTTGGCAAGGGACAAGATGGACAAATACCTCCCCTCCGCAGGCCGCCTGTCAAGGCGTTCTGCGAAGCCAGGCATTTTGGGAATACGGCGGGGGCGGGATGTTGGTGCCGTGTTATTGTGAATAACTTTTTGCGGATAGCTGGCTCTAATCGAGCGGCTTGATCGAATCTTTCAGATAGGGCTGCCAGCGGTGCCGCAGGGTGGTCAACAACTCAAACCGTTCGGGCGAAAGACCGAGTGCGTTCTTGTAAAAGTTCGAATCAAGCGTGCTCAGATGTCCGCTTTTGAGCAATAACTGAATGAAACTGTCAAGATGATTGATCCGGCCGTCTCCGTTTATGTCCTGCCACATCCGATCGCCCAGCGAGCGGTCAGGTCCGACCGACCAGGCCAGTGCAAACGGTTCTTCTTCAGGTGCAAGGCCTTTGCTTTTCGGGCTGAATTGAACGGCCAGGGCATACCACGTATAACCGCTGCTTAGCGGCGTCCACAAGTGCTCAACGGTATCGACCGGACTGTCACTGACATCGATTAATACCATCTCGTTTGAGACATTGGGGTCAAATGCCCACAATTCCAGTCGCAAATCGCTTTGCTGAGTTTTGGCTCGAAAGGGGTAACTGTCTTCGTAATGCCGATTCCACGTCAGTGTTGCCGTCAGCACTGCGTTCGGGTCGGGCGATTCAAAGAGATACAAAAAGGTATCCATCTGCGATAATGAGCGACTGTCCCAGCCGATTGCCCTAACCTCACCCGGCGGCTGCTTGCCGGCAGCCAACTGGGCCTTGGCCGCGGCGGCATCGAGGGCTCCGGCACCCTGAAGCCGATCCAGCGGCGAGGTCTGGTCGTCTTCTTCGGAAATCCAGCCTTTATGCCAATAGGGCAGTTTTTTTGCAGAATTCATCAAAACGGCTTTGATGACACAGTTAAGGGGCGACTGTACCAACTCCGCCGAAAGCGTGGGGTCCTCATAGGCATATTGCAACAGCAACGCAGCGGCGCCGGCCGTAAGAGGGGCGGCAAGGCTGGTCGCGTTGGTCACGGTCGTATATCCGTCTTCTGAAAAGGCCTGCGGGACAATCGCACTTCCGGGAGCAATAAGGTCGGGTTTGGAACGCAAGTCTTCTGTTGGTCCGCCGCTGGAGATCTCGACGGTCGGCGGGATAAATCGGTCCAACGCGACGCTTCCGTCGGGATTAACAGCGGACCGCATCGTGCCAACCCCGATGACGTTGGCGCCAGCGGCAGGGTAAAGCAGAGGGTCTTTGACGGTGTGTCCGTTGCCGATGGATGCGACGATGATCGTCCCCTGTTCGGCGGCCACCCGTTCAATGGCCCGCGTCCACCAATCCTCAAACAAGTCACCCAAACTCAGGGTAATCACATCGGCCGGGATCGGTTTTTTTGCAAACAAACGCAACGCCGCAAATCGCCAGAACTCGTACACCTCTACAGAAGCCGACGGACAGACTCCGCGATATTCAAATCCGGTGTTGTCGGGCAAATGGGCCTGCGGGTCAAGTCCGATAAGAATGCCTCCTATGGCCGTAGCGTGGGATGAGATGCCGTCAAGGCCGTCCGAATGGTCATCAAAAAGCACGTCAGCGCCGGCCAGGCTGGTGTGATGCATGTTGAACCGATAATCATTTTGCGGCAGGCCGTTGAGGTAGCTCATACTCCGACAGACCGCGGCGATGACGATACCTGTGCCGGTCAGATTCGGATCGGTCTGCTGAAGTTCTCGAATGCCTGAGATGTCCAAAGCGGCCGGTTCTAAAGGGTATTTTGGGCTTTCAATGTCTCCAAACGCAACCCCCACTGAACAGGCTAACAGTGGCAAAAGAATTCCGCCGGTTTTCAAAATTGATGCCAGCAATCTGCAAACTCTCCATAAACACCAAACTTTTTTGATTATAGTCCTTATACGACTTAATTTCAATATCACATTATCACATTCGCTCAAATTTGAGTCAAATCGCTGTGGACCGGCGGCTTATCGCAAAAAAACCTTCTGCTTGCATTCCCTTGTTGCGAGGGTTATACTCTGGGGGACTTCAACGGAAACGGATCGGGAAGCCGGAAAGCGGTTTATCGAACCTCATTCTGCGTCCTTATTTTGTTTTTGCGGCAGTACGGCGGGCATTTTTCAGTCCCGTTTGGCTGAGAATCGGCTGCAAGCAACGTGTCCGTTGACTTTTACGGCACACTAATATTTACGAAATAAATTATAATAGACCAAGAATCTATGAAAATTCTACTAAACGCAGATCAAATCAACGCCACCATAGAGAAAATGTTCCGGGATATTGTTGCCGATATCGGTTCGGAATCTGAGTTGGCAGTGATCGGGATTCGCAGCCGCGGCGAAATTTTGGCCAAACGGTTGACCCGCAAATTGGAAACGCACTTCGGGCGCGAGATACCCTGCGGCACACTGGATATCACCTTATACAGGGATGACCTTCAAATCCCGCGCAGCGGTTCACAGCCGACAGTGCGGTCCACGGAAATTGAGTTTGATGTGGATAATAAGTTTATCCTACTGGTCGATGATGTCCTGCACACGGGCCGAAGCGTCCGGGCGGCAATGGATGCGCTGACCGATCTCGGACGCCCGCGTGCAGTGCGACTGGCGGTGCTGATTGACCGGGGCCAGCGAGAATTGCCGATTCGTGCCGATTATGTCGGCCTTCGAGTGGAAGCGGGTGCGACTGAAATGATCAAGGTATATCTGGTCGAGGAGGATGGCATCGATCAGGTTATTGTGGAACCAATGGACGATCTATGAAAAAAACAGCATTCCAATGGATGCGAAAGCATTTGATCGGGCTGCGTGATCTTAGCCGAGAAGAGTTGGAATTTATTCTTGACACGGCCGATGGATTCGCCGAGATCAGCACCCGTTCAATCAAAAAGGCGCCGACGCTGCGGGGCAAGGTGGTGGTGAATATGTTCTTTGAAGACAGCACCCGCACCCGTAACAGTTTTACGCTGGCCGCCGGTCGGCTCAGCGCTGACGTGATAGAATTTACCAAGAAATCCAGCGCGGTCAACAAAGGCGAAACATTGGTTGATACCGCTCGCAATCTTGAGGCGATGGGCGTGGATATTATTGTGATTCGCCACAGTGCCGGCGGTGCTCCGACACTGCTGAGCCGCAGCATCAACGCCTGCGTGGTGAATGCCGGCGATGGCTACCATGAGCACCCCACACAGGCACTGCTGGATGTCTATACCATTCGTCAGGTTCGCGGCCGGCTGGACGGTCTGAAGATTGGCATTGTCGGCGATATTGCCCATTCTCGTGTCGCGCGCAGTAACATTTACGCAATGACCAAACTGGGCGCTGAGGTGACGCTGATCGGCCCGCCGACTCTGATGCCCCCGCATGTGCGGGATTTGCCGGTGCGGGTCTCCAACAGTCTGGATAATGTGATTGAGGAATTGGATGTGATCAATATGCTGCGGATTCAGTTTGAGCGAATGGGCGGCAATCCCTTTCCTTCGGTGCGGGAGTATTCGCACTTTTTTGCGCTGACCGCGGAACGAATGAAACGGGCCAAGCCCGATATCACGGTGATGCACCCGGGACCGTTGAATCGCGGGGTTGAAATCGAGTCGGAAGTGGCCGACGGTCCGAACAGCGTCATCCTCCGGCAGGTCGCCAACGGGCTGGCTATTCGCATGGCGGTTTTGTTCCTGGTCAATCAGGCCGCGATGCAAACAGAATCCTCAAAATCTTGAAGCGAATAAGCGAAACGGACAATGGAAAAGATACTCATCACCGGCGGGCGGGTCATTGACCCGGCCAATCAGTTCGACAGCCAGGCCGATGTGCTGTTGGCCGCAGGTCAGGTGGCCCGGATCGGCACGCATTTAAGCGCAAGTGCTGATCGGCATATCGACGCGACGGGCAAAATTGTCTGCCCCGGCTTAATCGATCTGCATGTTCATTTTCGCGAGCCGGGCGACGAAGAAGAAGAGACCATCGCCTCTGGCTCGGCGGCGGCGGTGGCCGGCGGCTTTACGTCGGTGGTATGCATGCCCAACACAACCCCGCCGATTGACGAGGCAACCGCTGTAGAATATGTCCACCGGATGGGCAGGCAGGCACGCAAGACGTTTATTTATGTGATGGGGGCGCTGACGAAAGATCGCGCCGGCCAGGAGTTGTCTGAGATCGGGTTGATGCATCAGGCCGGGGCCGTCGGTTTTACCGATGACGGCAGCGGCGTTCAGAATACCGCTGTGATGCTGCGGGCAATGAAATACGCCTCGATGTTCAATACCCTCGTGGCCCAACACTGTCAGGACAATACCCTGATCAAAGACGGCGTGATGAACTCCGGCTACCATTCCACCGTGCTGGGGTTGCCGGGGATGGACCCGCTGGGCGAGGAATTGATGCTGTGGCGCGACGTCCAGTTGGTCCGAAAGACCGGCGTCCGCTATCACGCCCAGCATATTTCAACCGCCGGCGCTGTCGAGATTATCCGCCAGGCCAAACGCGATGGCCTGCCCGTTTCGTGTGAGGTGACGCCGCATCATCTGCTGCTGACTGAAGATTGCGTGATGGATTATGATACCTATTTCAAGGTCAATCCGCCGCTTCGCACCGCCGCTGATGTCCAGGCGATCCGAGAGGCTGTGCGGGAGGGCCTTGTCGATGCGCTGGCCACCGATCATGCGCCGCACCTCCAGAGCGAAAAAGAACTTGAATTTTTGGCCGCACCGTTCGGTATTGCTTCACTGGAGTGCGCGCTGCCGTTGTATAGGAAGGCACTGATTGATACAGGGCTGACTGATTGGATGGGGATGCTGGCAATGTTGACCTGCCGTCCGGCGAAAATCCTCGGCATTGACAAAGGGCGAATCGGACCTGGCGATCGCGCCGATGTTGCTATTATCGACCCCAATGCCGAGTGGGTAATTGATGCCGAGGCGTTTTATTCCAAGAGCCGTAATTGTCCCTATCACGGCTGGACGGTCAAAGGCAAAGTGCTTGCCACAATGGTTGCCGGAGAGATACGCTATTTCTGTCCGGAATGGAGTTCAATAAAGCAATGAAACCTTTTCATGATCTCACGGAGGTGACAATGCGAATCGTGTTCAGTTTAATGGTTGCAGCAGCGCTGGTATTGACAAGTTGCTCACCCGTGCCGAAAACTACCGAATCGATGAAGGTCTTGGAAGCCGAAGTTCAAGAGACCATCGTTTTGTTCGAAAAGGAGGATCCCGGGATTCGGCGTTTTTTTGAGCAGTCTGCCGGCTATGCGGTGCTGCCGAAAGTCTTCAAAGGCGCCTTGTGGATTGGCGGTGCCTATGGCAAGGGGCTGGTGTATCAAAATGAGAAACTTATCGGCTACTGCAATATGTCCCAGGCAACGCTCGGGTTTTCATTTGGCGGAGAGTTTTTCCGCGAAATCATTTTCTTTCGAACCCAGGCGGATCTGGACCGCTTTAAGTCCGGAGAATATACATTTTCCGCTCAGGCTACGGCGGTGGCTTTGACGGCCGGCGCAGCGGCCAAGGCGGATTACAAAGACGGAATGGCGGTCTTTGTGATGGCCGATTCCGGGCTGATGGTCGACGCTTCCATCGGCGGCCAGAAATTCGAGTTTGTGCCGCACCACAATCGTTAACCCCGACTGATTTTGTCCAGAACAAGACGCAATGCCGTTTTTAATTGATGGCTACAATCTGTTGCGCGCAGTGCAGAAAATCGATGCCTTTGCGGAGTTGAACGAGGCGCAGTTATGTCGGTATCTGGCCGATTTTTTGCATCTGGTCAAGGACCGCGGTACGATTGTGTTTGACGGCATCGGTCCGTCCGATAAACGTGAACTGATGTCCATTCGAGGGCTGGAGATCCGCTTTTCCGGACAGCGGTCGGATGCCGATACGGTGATTGAGTGGAAAATCGAGGAAAATACCGCGCCGCGTCGCTTAATGGTGGTCAGCAGTGACCGTCGGTTGCGGAATGCCGCGGCCCGGCGCAAATCCAAATCGATTCCGGTCGATGTGTTCTGGGCGGCGATGAGCAAGACCCTCGAGTCTGCTTCTCGCACGCCTGCCGAACCGCGTGAAAAACAGACCGGCATCAGTGAGGGCGAAACGGACGTATGGATGAAGTATTTCAACTTGGATTCATAGAAATTGGTTTTGGGAGTGATATTGAGAGCATATGGGAAAAAATACGAATTCATCGAACAGAACTTTTTTGAATGAACAGGCAAGGAAACATCTTTATCGGCGATTTGTCAGTTTTAAGGCCGATGATACGGTTGCTCAGGCCCTGGCGAAAATCCAAAAACAGCGAGCAGATCAGCAGATTACCTATTTTTACGTGCTTGATGACCAACAGCGCCTTGTCGGTGTGGTGCCGGTGCGCAACCTATTGTTTGCAAAGCCCGATACGAAGATTGCCGATTGCATGCTGCCCGATGTAGTCGCGGTGTCCGACGAAGCAACAATTGCTCAGGCCGGCTCGCTGATGCTTGAGCATAAACTATTGGCTGTGCCGGTGGTTGATGAGGAACGAAAGATGCTCGGCGTGCTGGATTTAGGGCATTTTACTGAAGATGCCATCGATTCGCTTTCGATGATGCAGCGCCCTCAGATAGATCGGTTTTTTCAGATGCTCGGCCTGCACATCAGCCTCAATCGGCACGTTTCGCCCTGGGCACGATTCAAGGAACGGTTTCCCTGGCTGTTGTGTAATGTCGCCAGCGGTTTACTGTGTGCATTTATCGCAAGTTTTTATGAACTGTTGATTCAGCAGGTGGTATTGCTGGCGATGTTTATAACCGTTGTGCTGGCGCTGGGTGAGAGTGTCAGTACGCAGTCAATGACTGTTACGCTGCAGGCCCTCGATGAGCGGTACTTTTCGTGGAGTATTGTTCGTCGTTTTCTCAGCAAGGAGTTGGCAACGTCACTGCTGCTGGGGGCAGGCTGCGGCTTGCTGATCGGAATAGCTGCATTTGTTGCGAAACGGCAGTTTATCCAGAGTTTGGCGGTCGGTATGAGTGTGTCGCTTTCGATTTTGACCGCTTGCGGGCTGGGTGTGCTGATCCCGTCGCTGATTCGTTCGCTGAGAATGGACCCTAAAGTTGCCGCCGGCCCGATTGTGCTGGCGTGTGCTGACGTTGCCACACTGCTGTATTACTTCAATTTAATGAAATGGTTGGTGATGTAAATCACGTGCAAACATTCGCTGTATGCAGACCCTCGCGTTCAGAGGTCAGAGAAAAGTCTTGGTTTTTCTCTGACCTCTGATTTCTATCCTTTGTCCTTCGCCTTCCCTATGGCTGGACGATCTCGACAGGGGCGAGGGTTTCCAGCGGCTTTTTGAGCACCTTTGCATCGCCGACAACCACGATCGTCAGTTTGTCGGGATAAATGATCTTCTGAATGACGTGAATGCAGGCTTCAGGTGTGGCGTGCTCAATAGTGCCGTAAAATTTTTGGAAATAGTCGCGTCCAAGCTGTTGCGATTCAATCAGCCATAAATCCCTTGCGACTTGCTGCGGAGTTTCACGATTGCGGGCAAAACTGCCCAGCAGATAGCTTTGGGTGTCGCTGAATTCGGTTTCACTTGGGAAAACGGTTCGGAACTGCTTAATCTGATCAAAAATCACCTCCAGCGTTTCCATCACGCTCTCATTGCGGGTAAAGGTTGAGACCTCAAACGTGCCGGCCATTCGCAGCGCGTTGAACCAGCCGCTGGCCCCGTAGGTCAGGCCGCGTTTGACACGGATATTTTCGTTTAGTCGGCTGTTGAAAGCACCGCCGAAATAATTCGCACCCATCAGGGCGTAAAAATAATCCGGCTGTTGGTGGCGTGTGATCCCCAAATGCCCCACATGGAGCTGAGCCTGGGCACTGCCGGGACGATCCACCAGCACGATATGAGTCGGTTTGGGCGTCGGAACATCGGCCGGAACCTGGGGTGTTTCCGCCGACACCGTTTTCCATTGGCCAAGGTATTTCCCGGCCAGCATCGCGGCCTTTTCCTGCGTGATATCGCCGGCAAAAATCAGCGCCGTTTGATCAGGACGGGCAAACTTGTTCCACCACGATTTCAGGTCGCTCGGCAGGATCTGCCGGAGGTGTTCCGGTGTTCCTTTGATCGGGCGGCTATAGGGATGCTCGTCAAAGACAGACCTGTAAAACCATGTCTCCGCCAGGTAACGCGGGTCTTGCTGGCGAACTTTTAAGGTGGTAATTTCCTGAGCCAGCAATTTCTCAAATTCAGTCTCGACAAAGGTCGGTTTTAAGACCGTCTCGGTCATCAGCTCCATCCCGCGCTCGAGATGCTCAGTCAAGGCGCTCATCGACACGAGGGCGTTGTCTTTATTGGCCGATCCTTCTAAAGAAATGGCATACCGTTCAAGAAGTCGGGCCAATTCGGCTTCGCTGTATTTTTCCGTACCGCGGGTCAACATTTCCAGCGTTATGGCGGCAAGGCCGGGCTTATCTTCCGTCCAAGCCCCGTTGGGCAGGCCCAGCATCACCGACACAAACGGCGCCTTGGGATTAGACACGGTCATCACCTTTAGACCGTTGGGCAAGACACTTTCGCGGTAAGGCAGGTCAAAGTTGGTGGTACGCGACTTGGCGAACGGAGGCGTTTCGGGGAAATCTTCCGGTCGCTGGACGCCCGGCCGTCCCGGCGGCGGGGAAACACGTTCCGGCTCGGCAGTAATCGGGGCACTGTCATCGTCCAGCCGTGCGCCGAGCATGCCTTTTTCATTCTTTTTGACGATAAACCGAAATACGCGATCTTTTCTGAGATAGGCATTGGCGGCCTGCTGCACATCCTCGGCGGTAACGGCTCGAATTTCATCCAAAAGCCGATCGACGCGGGTCACCTCGCCAATGATGACTGCCGCGATTCCGATGAGTCGGGCCTTGCTTCGAACGGTCAACGTGGCGGTTACTGTATTTCGGAGCAGTTGGTTGCGGGCCTTTTCCAGCTCCTCTTCGGAAATACCGTTTTCTTGAATCGCCTCGAGTTGTTCAGCCAGCGCTGCCAGGGCGGTTTCGTACTCTTCTGACGTGGTCGGCAGGGTCGCCGAGAGGGTAAACAGACCGGCTTGCTGCAAATTTTGCGTCCAACTGCCAGCGTCCACAGCGATTTGCTGCTCGGCAACCAAACGGCGATAAACACGGCTGCTTTTTCCGCCGCCGAGAATTTCACTCAGAAAATCCAGCGCCGTTTCATCGGGATGGCCCATCGGGACGGTTCGCCAGATCATCATCACCTCGCCGGTCGGCGCGTTTTCATCATCAATCACAATCGTTCGGGCAGAGGTTGGCTGCGGTTCTTCAATCGTCACACGCGGCGGCTGCGGCCCGGGGGAAATCCAGCCGAAATAACGCTCGGCCATCTTTTGGGCATCTTGATGTTTAACGGCCCCTACAATTACCAACGTGGCGTTGTTGGGCAGATAATAACGATTCCAGAACGAGCGCAGGTCCCCAACACTGGTAGCACGCAGATGGGCGATAT
>MTKW01008672.1_pt1 | contig 13890 bp, 12 predicted proteins | sample 1042761 | NCBI WGS metagenome assembly MTKW01 (sample SAMN06205366, study PRJNA360243) | anaerobic digester metagenome | biome: Wastewater treatment plant; feature: Anaerobic digester sludge; material: sludge; isolation source: anaerobic digester fed with sludge from wastewater treatment plant ...
GGCCATAATTGTAAATCCCTCTGTTGTCATTATCACCTGATACCAAAATAATAAGCCACTGGAGTTATCCTTTCAAACAAGAAGTTGGCCAGTGACAACCTAAATACACCGGGAAACATAATGTCGGCGTTACCGTCCGATCTAGCAGTATAAACCAGTAACCTGTTAATCACAGCCTCGTTCATAGTATTTCGTCCCGATATCTCGCTATTTTTCGAGTTTAGGCAGAATTTGGCACCCCATTACACTGGGAACCTTCCAAAACGAGTAGCAGGTTTACCACTAATCTGTAACCATTTTCTGTCATAATGTGTCGAACGATTCACGGTTGTCCACAAGGGAATCCACAGGAATATCCGAGAAGTCAGTCGTTACTCAAAAAGACAGTATCTTAATGAACAGGAGGATTGTAATGTCGAGAAAGGCTGTCCTTAAGGAGCGTATACGAGAATACTGCCAGGATGGGCGAACCTTCGTAATACGCTATGAACTTGAATCTCTAAATGATACTGAATCCTACTTAATAAGGGCTCATTTAACAGAAGAGCGGACAAATGGCAATGGCCCGGAGACAGTCTCCAGCGTTGAACTGGTATACCCATACCGAGAACTAGGAGAGCACCTGTTCGACCTCATACAGAATGCTTCTGATCCGGTCTTCCCGGTACACCTTCCCGAAATCGTACGGGATCAAATCTCTTGTACGTTATTTGACAACATTCGTTTTACTTGGAAGACCAATCCCTAGTGATCTTAGGCAATATATCGTATAGTTCGATAAACTCATCGGCGGCATCAACTAGTTCGTCTGCAGCCTTGAAGTTGCACTTGGCATAGGCTTCTGAATGTTGTGTAGACAAAACATGTATGCGTACCCCCCGCTGTGCCACAGCGCGAACAAGGGGAACAAAGTCGCCGTCACCGGAGCAGAGTATGTACTTATCACAACGATCAACCAACGAGAGCATGTCAATTGCAAGTTCAAGGTCAAGATCAGCTTTGATGGTGCCGCCTGCAAAGACTTTTAGTGGCTTACGAACAACCATATAACCATTGCGGTTCAAAAACCTATAGAACGATTGGGAACGACGTCTTTGGTTTTCAAGGTCATCTTTTAGGTTTTGNNGAGTCAGGCTGGGAAGAAAGTTTTACGTATTGGTCAATGGTATCTGTAGTCCACTCGCCGGTGTAATAATACGCCCTGATGAGGATGCTTCCGCCGGTCAGGTACTCAAGCAGTTTTATAAAGTCGACATGGATACCAAAGGCATCATAAGTGGCATATTTGAAGTTCCACCCATCCACAAATACTCCCAGTCTTGCCAGGGGATATCGATTGTCTTCTTTCATGATATTTCCTCCTGAAATTGATGAATTTGAATCATTTTAATTTGCTAAGCGAATCTTGCTCTAAATAAGTGGTGCGCCCGGCGCGAATCGAACGCGCAACCTTTGGCTCCGGAGGCCAACGCTCTGTCCAATTGAGCTACGGGCGCATACATGGGACTTTAATAGAATTATACCTTTAAGACACAGGGAACTCAACATAGAGGCGGCCTAACCTGGGTTACAACCGCCCTAACAACATCAGAAGGCCGATAATTACAAAAGCACCACCTGCTGAATACTTGATAATGTGGCCAGGAACTACCCTGTACAGACTATCCCCTACCAAGACTCCAATAAATGACGATAACACCAATGCCATTGCGGATCCAAGAAACACACTCCATGGAGTCTTCTTAGAAGCAGCCAGCATCATTGTAGAAAGCTGTGTCTTGTCTCCTAATTCAGCCAAAAATACTGCNNTAATGCAGGTTTTACCTTCCGAGGGTAATTCTACACCGGATAATATGGCAAGTCCATATGTTCGCTTTCATGAAACTATGCCATGCACCGATAGCTAGACCGCTAACCGCCCTTCTCCTGTCCTGGGAGTCTTAACCCAGGCTTTAGGCTCTTTTCCCACAGTCTTCAATAGCAAAGCCGTAGTGTATGGCACCGGAAACATGAACGCTGCAAGAGGAAGCAGCAACAGCCCCAAGTAAACAGCCAGCCGGCCTGTGAAAGCATCAGGCTCATGGGATGTATCAAGGTGTCCCCGGTACCTTCTGAACGCATAAATGGTAAACCCCATATACACAATGGAAAACAAGCTCAGCATCCATTGGCCTGCTGCCGGAATAACGTGGGGGTCCAAGAGCCGCTTGTAGTGGAGAACCATGGCCACAGGCGGGACAAAGGTAGCTATCTGGTAAGCAACCCATTCCAGCTGCCCTTTGATTATCAAGTTTCTCTTNNTGAAGATGTCCAGTGCCCCAGCGCAACCTTTGCTTGAAGAAAGCCCTAAAATTAGGAGGGGTCTGTTCAGAAGAAGAATACGGTAAATACTCTGGCCAAGCAGAGCATTTGAGGTATGCCCGAACCCCAAGTTCCAGGTCCTCGGTTAGGACGTGGCAATCCCAGCCGCCTATCTCTCTTATAAGATTTCGCTCAACAAATACGTTAGTCCCACCTACAAAGGGCAGAGTTCGAAAAAGCCAGGGTAAGTACCAATCGTGGGCTATAGCCTGATAGAGGGCTGCAATTCGACAAAAAGGACTCATGCTGTAGAAATTCCTTACCTGGAAAACCGGCCCCTGAAGCACTCTGGACGCGCCTGGCTCCAGTAAGCGCCTGTACCCTACGTACAGAAGAACTTCTTGGTGAGGGCGGCTTTCTGCATCATAGAACCCACAAATCTCAGAACGGGGATTGAGAAAACCAAGGCCCCAGTTCAGTGCCCGCCCCTTGGTCGAAGGCACATTCTCTCCGGTTCTGTTTCCGCCCAATTTTCCGTCGAAATCAAAAGGAACCACTATGTGTTTGACTTCCGGGCTAGCATTTCCCAGCTTCTTCAAGTCCTTCTTCACATATGCCACGACTTCTTGGGTAGTAGGGTACATCTCCTCCATCGCCGACAGAAGTCTCTTTCTGAATTCCTGGGTATTGACTGAACTCTTCAGTACAGCGGCTACCCTTCCGGCTATGACTTCAGTCATTCGTAAGATTATGTCCTGGGTTAGCTCGTGGTTCGCTTTGGCAGTATGGTTAATAGCCTTCTTCAGTACCGAATACCCAGTATCATCGAAGATCTGCGTATACGCTGCCAATACAGGCATAGATACAGCTAATGAAGCAGGGTATAGACGGTCTATATCCAATTCAGAAAGCCACGGGCATGTTCTCTTTACTATAGTGCGCAGCCGCTTAACATTAGGAGTGCCCCTGCAGTTAAATATCTCAATTGAAATATCCCTTACAATTACGTGCCTTTCCTTTGCCGGTAAGAGGGATAATTCAGGAATGCCAAGTGAATAATCGGCTTCGAACTTCTTAGACATAAACTCAGTAAGGGCATAATCGCTAAGCGAAGAGATGATTCCTTCCCTGATCTTCTGAGCAATGCCATTTCCCAACAAGTGCTTGCCATAGGGGTCTCTGACCAGCTCTTGGGCTCTGTCAAGGATATCTTGCCTCTCTCTGTTAGCGGCAAGAATCTCCTTCTCATCGGTTACAACGATTATTTCAAATGAGTTTTCAGGATATTTGAGAGATGACAGGTGCCTTAGGGTATTTTCTATAACCAGTGACTCATTTCTGGCAGGAACGAGGATACTGATAAAAGGTGCTTCCTTACCCAGCTTCTTTGCGGTCATATCAAGATCTTGTTGCGTTAGGCGCGGCCTCTGGTTCCAGTACTTCTTCTCACTGTAATTCTTCCATACGAAAAACCTTGCAAATAACACGAAAAATAGGAGATACACAGAAAAGGCTACAACATATAAAGTCTGGGCAGTTGTCATTTTTTGCAGTGGGCCTCCTCTTGCACTAACTTAGGGTCAGGATTTTTCTTGCCCAGACTAGTGTTGCGCTACCTGCGTGTACCTATTCGTCAAGAGAAAAGGAAAGGAGCGGCTAGGTTCCTGCCGCTCCAGAATTTGGCCTTGGGGAAACAACTGTACTACGATATGACACCCATCATCCTCATTGCTTGTTCCAGGCTGGGAGTTCCAATCTCCTGCAGCTCGTAGTGCACTCTCATAGACGGTTTGTCGATTTTCATTACCCGGCGAAGATCAATTGGCGTAGCAACAATGACCAGATCGCAAGGAACGTTATTGGCAGTCTCTTCAAGCTCTCTAATTTGCTTTGGCGAGTATCCCATTGCAGGCAACAGATTCCCTATATGCGTGTACTTCTCGAAGGTTTCCTTGATTGAACCAACTGCCCATGGCCTGGGGTCCACAGTCTCAAGGGCACCCCATTTTCTGGCTGCAATCATCCCTGCACCGTATGGCATCTCACCGTGGGTCAAGGTCGGCCCGTCTTCGATAACCAGGACTCGCTTACCGGCGACCTCTTGGGGCTTTTCAAGCATTACAGGGGATGCTGCCTCTACAACAATTGCCTTGGGGTTAACATCTCTAATTGTGTTCCGCAGCTCATCTACGTGCTTCGGATCGGCAGTGTCGACTTTATTGACAACCACAATGTCTGCCATTCTCAGGTTCGTCTCTCCCGGGTGGTACAACATTTCGTGGCCTGGCCTGTGTGGGTCAACCAGAACAATCTGGCAATCGGACTTGTAGAAGGGCACGTCGTTATTTCCTCCGTCCCAGAGGATAACGTCTGCCTCTTCTTCGGCTCTTTTCAGAATCTCAGCGTAGTCCACACCTGCGAATACCAGGATTCCCTTGTCGATGTGAGGTTCGTATTCTTCTCGTTCTTCAATGGTGCATTTGTGAATATCCAAATCCTCGTAAGTAGCAAACCGCTGCCAAATCTGTTCTTCAAGGTTCCCGTACGGCATTGGGTGGCGAATTACTGCAGTCTTCTTACCGGTTTCGGCAAGAATCTCAGAAACCCGCCTTGTAGTCTGACTCTTCCCTACACCGGTTCGCACAGCACAGACCGAGATAACCGGTTTCCTAGATTCAATGGCAGTTGCTTTGTAGCTAAGGAACTTGAAATTGGCACCCTTGGCTAAAACCGCAGAAGCCTTGTGCATCAAGTTAACATGAGAGACGTCGCTGTAAGAAAACACCACGTCATCTACGCCGTACTTCTCAATAAGCTCCGGAAGTTCCGCCTCTGAGTAGATCGGAATTCCGTTGGGATAAAGTTCCCCTGACAATTTAGGGGGATAGGTCCTACCCTCAATGTCAGGAATCTGAGTCGCTGTAAAACATACTACTTCTACATCGGGATTTTCTCTGTATACTGTGTTGAAATTGTGAAAATCCCTTCCGGCAGCTCCCATAATGATTACTTTTCTTCGTGCCATTGGTTTTCCTCCTGTTTTTGATATCTTGGTTTCCGGCGCTACATCCAGATTTTGCCTACGATCTCCAGAGTTTCCAGGCAGTTGGGGCAAGCCCCATTCTCAAAATGAACACCCTCTAGTTCAAGGGCTCCTCTTTCCAACAAAGTCTCTCCACACCGGGGACAGTACGTATCAGCGTACCCTTTCTTCCAAGCATTTCCGATATACACATGTTGAAGCCTCTCTCTGGCCAATTGGCGCAACCTTTCCAGTGTCGAAAGAGGCGTAGGGGGAAAATCAAGTTGATAGGCAGGAAAGTACCGGGAAAGGTGCAGTGGAATCCCTGGGCTGATTTTGCCCAGCCAGGCCGTAAGTTCCTTCATGTCCTCATCGCTGTCATTTTCGCCTGGCACCACCAGATAGGTTATCTCAACCCATGCACCTGCCTCACAGGCCGATTCTACAGTTTCCTTTACCGGCTTTAGCCTTCCGCCTGCAATACGCCGGTAGAAATCTTCCTGCCATGCTTTTACATCAATGTTCAGCGCATCGGCCAAAGGCATTAGGCCGCGTAGTGCTTCTTTTGATATGTAGCCGTTTGTTACAATTACGTTGCTAAGTCCCTGCAATTTTGCCTCCTGCGCACATTCCTTGACAAACTCATACCAGACTGTGGGCTCATTGTAGGTATATGCAATACCCACTGTATTTGGGTACCGCTTCTTATGAGCCAGGCATATCTCTACTATTTGCCCGGGAGTTAGCATTGTATAGGAAGGGTTCATCTGGGAGATCTGCCANNAAGGCTGCCAGGGTTAAAGTGAAACAGAGGCTTTTTTTCTACCGGGTCCAAGCCAAGGGAAGCAACCTGTCCGTAATTAACCGAGTAAAGGCGGCCGCCCTGGTTCTCCCTGGCCCTGCAAACCCCCTGCTTGCCAGGTAGAATGACGCATGTATTAGGGCAAAGATTGCACTTGACTCTTCCCTGTTCAAGGGCTTCCCAGAAAAGTGCTTCTTTCAAACCCTCAAGCCTCCTTTTCCCCTGATTGTCAGTGGTACCTTGAGACAGTAAACCGGTAAATTTTCACCTGGCTATCAGACGGGCTTATTCCTGCCTTTTTCTTGGCTATTGAAAGCTGCTCCGAAACAGTATCAACACCTGGCAAGTCAGGCAGGAGCAATCCTTTCCTATAACCTTTCACACAAATTACTCCGTACTTCTTTGGATCAAGGTCTGAAAGGGCGGCAACCCTGGTAGGTTCAGACAAGATATCAACCGAATAGTCCAAAAGGCCAAGTTCCTCAAGAGTAACAGGCGCAAAGCGGGGGTCTTCTGTTGCGGCACTAATAGCATTTTGTACGATTTCTTCAGCAATGCTCCCGGTGGCCGGCTCTATAGTGCCGATGCATCCTCTTAGACTGCCTTCTTTATGGATAGATACAAACACACCGGCCCTTTTCCTGAACTCATCAGGGACATCAGCTATCAATTCTTTCAGACTGCCCCCTGTAACGTAGGCCTCTATACTCTTTCGTGCCAGAGATACAGGGTACGACTGCCTTTTTCCCGTAATCAACGGGACACGGGAATTGATCGTTCCCCAATCCGTTGGCCTGAAAATTGCCACACAGTATCCTACGCCAAATGGCCCCTCATAGGACAAAACTTGAGATTCAACTATGGCCTCATCAAGGGCGCCAAGCATAATGGATATTGGCCTTAGTCCGCACTCTCCTGCATCTTCCACAAAGGAAGGCGACACAAGCAAAATATCTTCGACAGAAAAGGCCTTGAGTTTGTCTACAAGGTAATTATCAAATGCTTTGCCTTGTTCATTAAAACCTCCCGGAGCGCCCGGTGTAAGCCTGTGGGACAGATCTCCTGAAGCGAGAATGCCTATCTTGCGTCCAAGGCGGGAAGCTGCACGTGCGATAACTTTGCCAAAAAGATAGAGATCGAAATATGATAGAAATCCAATACTGATGACAACTACAGGTTTTTTGAAACCGTGTTTCTTCAAGTAGTAGAGAGGTACCAGGACTCCATGATCCAGTTTGGGGCTTATCCCATAACGCAATAGATTGGCTTTGTCCAAGGCCACAGCTTCGACTGAAGCATCCTTGCTGTCTTCCACTATGGCCCTGGACAGTTCCATATCGTTTTCCAAGCGAACACTTACCTTACTGCCAAAGTACCCAAAATCCCCTTCAAGGATCGGGATACCCGTAACAGAAACAACATCAGAAAATACGGGCCCATGGGGAGTAATCACAATCAGGCCATCGATTTCAGTTTGGGCAAATTCCCTTCCGAGCCGGTCCATTGCAAGGACGGTGCTAATTGCTCCTTGCTCCTCACCTTGCCCTACTTCCGGAATAATAATGGGCGGATGTGGCGATAGGCCTGCAATAACCACACTACCCGGCATGCTCTAACCCTCCTTATCCCAAACCTAAACTTGCCAGAAGCAACGATCTTGCCTGCTCAGGATATTTCTTCGACAACACCCCGCATGTAGCCATAATATACTCAGCATCTATAGCAACCCGGGCAGCCTTAGGATAGAGTTCCCTGCCATATCCCTGGCCGGACAGCTCCGCAAGGGCCCTTTCACCGCCTGGCAGCCGTGTAAGCGGGCCACCGGTGCCTATGATTGTACCTACACTCGAAAGGTCTTTGCCTGAAGCTACTGTCATTCTTCCCTGGGGCCCGTATAAATGCTTAATCACGCCGGCGTGTCGCTTAAACGCCATTTCACAAGCGATATCCCTCAGGTAAGATACTAAACGTATGTGCCTGTCATCCTCCGGTATCACCTGTAAGTGTTCCAAAACCGGTTCAGAATCAAACCCAAGATCAAGGTCAATCCTATCTTTCACCAGACTTGCAATGTTTCTGGCATTAACATGTATGCCAAGGTCTCCCTCTACTGTTCTCTTGGCCAAGGGCTCAGGCCCTTCCAGAATCGCCTGAATCTCAGGGCTTCCTTTTGCCACCGAATGAATATCGGTTGTTGCTCCGCCAACATCAACGGCGCATAAATCGCCAAGAACGGGCCAAAGCAGTTTGCACGATTCCATTACTGCCCCAGGCGTGGGCATTATGGGGCCGTTGACCATGCTTCTAATCCTGTCCATTCCTGGCGCAGTCACAATGTGCTCCTCAAAAACATCCTGGATAACCTTGCGGGCAGGCTCAACCACCAGTTCGTCAACTTTGGGATAAACGTTGTCTACAAAGTAAGTTTTTATCCCGGCCTCATCGAATATCCGGCGTATCTCACTCCTAGCTGCAACATTACCGGCGTAAATCACCGGGGATGCCAGGCCGGATCCGGCAATTAAGGCGGCATTCTTTATGGCAGTAGTTTTCTCGCCATAATCAACCCCGCCTGCCAGCAAGATAATCTTGGGGCATACTTGCTTAAGATCCTCAATATCGGAAGGGGACATCTCCCCTGCGGTGACCATTTTAATCACTGCACCTGCGCCCAGGGCGGCTTCTCTGGCTGCCTTCACAGTCATGTCATAGACCAGCCCGTGAACGCTCATTGACAGGCCTCCTGCTGCACTGGACGCAGCCATCATCATATCCCACTCCAAATTATCTGCTCCGAGGTTGGCAGCAAGATCGTCCACAGCAGCCCTAAGGGCAACAGTCACGTCCCCTGGATCCTCCATTGTGCATGATACGCCCTGTCCCAGAAAACGAACCTTACCATCCAGGCCAATTGCATTTACCACAGTTGTGGTACTGCCAATCTCTGCAACCAGGACACTAACTCTCATCGAACTCTTGCCTCTTTCCCTTTCCCTGGGCCCAAAGGTTCTTGCGCTTTTCAACCAGGAACGAAGCAACATGCAACCCCTTGGTCCCGCGCCCGAATCCGGCATCCATGCCTGCCTCAAGGGCAAGGTCATTAGTAACCTGAGTTCCCCCGCCAACAAGAATGAACCGGTCTCTTACGCCTTTTTCTGTGCAAAGCTGGACCAGGCGTTCCATGTTCTTTCGATGGATATCTGCATGGCTGATAATGGTGGATATCAAAATGGCATCGGCATCTTCTTCAATGGCCGCATCAATCATCTTTTCAACAGGGACTGACGTACCAAGGTATACTGCCTTAATACCGAAACCCTCAATTCCGCCGTGCTTAATATCTATGATCTCTCTCATTCCGACTGAGTGCTCGTCTTCACCTACAGTGCCGCAAACCACTTTCATTGAATGCCTGGATATTTCCTGCCTGATCTCATCTTCTGACAGCATCTTGGGTTTCTCAGGAATCTTAAGGGAAGAACGATCGATAGAAAACGGCAGTATTCCCTTTACTTCAACAAGGGTCCCCTCTGATGGGTGGATAACCCTCTTGTGGATGACCTCAGGGTCTTGAAGGCCCATTTTCCTGGCCATCTCCAGCGAAGCATACTCTGCGATTTCTGCTCTTTCAGGGATGAAAATGGTACATGTAATGTATCCGTCGCCTTTCCATTCAACCTCAGGCTTAATCGAACCGTCAGGGCTTCTGTGCTCAGTATCCTGCAGCCTCTGATTGACATTATCTTCAGGATCAAGTTCGTCGATGTAAGAGATCTTGCTTCCCGAACACAAAGTGCACCCGTTGATTATGTCACATGGCTTTGAAAAACCATCGGGCAGGTTGTTATACCCAAAATGGTTGCACACAGGAGCCATATAATCTTCATCTCGCTTGACTATGCTCCCTGCAGCAATACCTCCGTTTGGATCTCTGGAAATCCCATCACCGTTTCTCTCAGGATACTGGCCTGAATCCACAAAGAACCCCTGGCCTACAGCATTGAAGTAGCCTGTTTCCTTTATCTCTTCTAAGAAAAGAACTGCCCTTTCTGCAAGCTCTCTTACCTTCTCAGGAAGGGGGCCGTCTTTCTTGAGTTCTACCATGTCCTTTAGGCCGTCCATTCCCAGAAGTGCCTGTTTAGCAGTTTCTACAGCTGCTACGTTATTGTAGTGCCAGGGAACGTTCCGCCCTTCATCAGGCGTAATTGTGCTTTGAACGTCTGCCGAAGTAAGCCTGGACACCAGCAAGTTCAAAACGTGAGTCACTGTGGCTTCTCTTGAATCAGACTCTATGTACCTGGTATTTTGCTGAGCCCTTACCTTGTAGTCTGAGAAAAGCCACCTGAGGCAAACTGCATATGGAAGGTCATACGAAATAGCAGGGGCAGGAGGGGCTGTTGGAGGCACCGACGAAAGAGCAATATTCGCTCTCTTCATCCCTGCCAATTCTGAGAAAGCACTATTTATTGCATGCTGTACCAGAAGTTCAGGCATTACCTTCCATGCCTCTCTGGCAGTAGCGTTAGCGTTATGGGCGCCATCGATTTGCAGCATATTGCATGAAGCCATTATTCTCTTGGCAACTGCTGCATCCACGAAAGACCTCTGCATGTTAACGTTTCTGTACAGCACGTTGTACTGAGGATCTTGGTGAGCCCCATTAACCCCATCCTCTGCAAACATGACTGCTATCTCAGGGCCTGCCACGCCTGACACATAAGAATGAAAGTTTATGGGCCTTCCGACCTCATCTTCTATTAGGTCAAGGGCCTTCCTCGTAGCCCTAACTTGCTTTCTGGTAATGGGAATCCCGCCGACTCCTTCAGGAGTACCCTCAAGAAGCCCATCAATATGGCTCTGGCCGGTAGTACGAATTACCATCATGTGGTCTGCGCCGTGCCAGGCGGCCATGCGCATCCGCCGTATGTCGTCTTCGAAACGCCCAGAGGCTATCTCAGTTGTAATTACGCAATCAGGCTGAGGGTCAATCCCTCCAAAATACTTTGCTGCCGGCAATGGTACAGACTGCCTGAGCGGATCCGAAACCTGGCGGTACTCAAAAGGCCCACACTTCCGGCCCGGCTGCTGCTTACGCCAAGTCCATCCAACCCGCCGGGGCCTGTAGTCCTCCAGGCCCTTGAGAATCTCCTCAATATCGATCTTCTCATTTGGGCTCAGTGTATACTTGCCGCCCTTAGGAGCTTCTACCGAATTGTCATGGCATTTTCGGCACCGAGTCATTTTGAGCCACCTCCTGCTTTGCCTGCAGGTGCATCAAGGTTGTCCCAACCTGTTCCGGCAGAGAGCCGCTTACCCGCAGTAAGGTAGTCTGTATTGGTGGCTCTGGCGTACCTGAGCACAAGATTGCCTGCCCCTTTGCCAAGCAGGCCCCTCTTTTCTGCAAAAGATACAATCGACTGCGCCTCAAGGCTTGAAAAACCCATTCGCAGAAGAACAGACCTTTCAATTGAAGGCGAGGTATAAGCATATGCAAGATCGCTTAGCGGTTTAACTATCTCAAATGCCAATTCCCAGAATCTTTCCTTTAAAGCCTGATCCGACAAATCTGCCAGATGTTTACGCCTGCTCTCAAAATCACAAGCCCTTTGCATCAAACATTCACTCCCATACCTGTGAGTACAGAAACTACAAACTCCGGTGTTGATTTGGTGTCTTCTGCCAGGAACCGTACTTCTTCTTCTGAAATTTCTGCAGCCTGATTTCTTTCTATTGCATTTCTGATATACGATTTCCGCATTCTGTCCAGATCCATTTCGCTTACATGTAGCTGGGAGAAACGTTCGGGGATGACTATTGCCTTGCCAGGAATATTGTCCTTGGGATCCCCTCGCCGTACTTCGATTCCATTGGTTCTGGCAAAATCAAGCTGGGCCTGAGAATGCTTTCCTGCCCCTGTATATTCAGTCTCCTGAACGACTACGATCTGGTCTTCAGGCAGCTCCCTTGCAAGAGGAATCGCGGCAGCCAGCGACGTATTTCCTGCCGGCCCTCTTTCCATTCCTTCAACCTGGGCAAGAGCTTCTGTCACATAGAACACCTCGCCCTGGGTGACAGTAACATACCTGTCCAGATACCTAAGAGGCCTGGCAGCGTTCTTGGGAACATCAGTCCTGTCCGGCCACGTGGCAAACGGCACACCAAAACCTGTATGGCCTGTGGTAAAGGACTTTTTGTTAAAGTCATGGTCAGAAGCCATATGAAGCCCTGAGAGATCCACGCTGGCTCCGATTACCTTGGAATCCTTTGCCCCTGCCTTAATCATGCCTCTTGCAGTACCTGTCACATTCCCGCCGCCGGCGTGGGTTACCACAACGTAAGCAGGGTCCTTGCCATATTTGCTTCGCACTTGCTCAATAAGTTCATGACCCAGGGTCTCAACTCCAGAGATGCCAAATGGGCTGTACAACGATGCATTGAAATACCCGGTCTCTTCAAGCAGAATAAGGGCTGAGTAGAAGAGCTCAGGGCCTACTGTAAGCTGAACTACTTCAGCTCCATATGCTTCACACTTCCTGGACTTCTCGATTATCTCAGGCTGGCCAACCCGGCGTGAGTCGAACACTTCCTGAACAATAATGCACCCCAAGTTCATCATGGCAGCCTGGGAAGCAACTGCAGCTCCGTAGTTTCCACTTGTAGCCGCGAGAACGCCTGGGTATCCCAGTTTCTTTGCATGGTATACAGAAACACTGGCTCTTCTGTCCTTGAAACTTCCTGATGGGTTGGCAGCTTCATCCTTAACCAGAATTCTGGCGCCGTAACCCTTTTTCGAGGTTCTCCTTACCAGCTCTGTTATGTTCTTGAGTTCCAGGAGAGGAGTATTTCCAACGCCGTTCTGTCTTTGAATCTCACTTACTTTCTCAAGAGAGTACCCGGCCTTTTGCATCATACCTTCATAATCAAAAGCGATTTTCGATTGTATAAACTCATCATATTCAATACCAAGGGCTTTCTTCATGATCTCGCTTCGCCGCCCCATTACGGCACTGTAAGATAGATCCCGGGACATATTAATTCCCCTCCCTTAACATGGACCTGAGTTCTTGCCCTATGCTTGAAAGCTCAGGGACAGCCGGCCCAAAGGTNNCTGGATCTCATCTCCGGTTTCTCCTAGGCTAAGCGCCCAGCCCTTAATCCAACATTCCATTGGAACTTTCTTGGTATCATCTGGTACGCCTTCTGAACGTTCTTCAGGTTTCAAAACGGTATAGTGGATTTCAACCCACTGTCCTTTACTGCATCCCTTTGCCAAGATTCACACCTCACTGTGTCATTTGGTTGAAGTTGTTATCAGGCCTTACAAGTAAGGCCCGGAATCCCTCTCGGAACAGGTAGATCAGCCATTGTCAGCAGCCCGGGGGACCCCTCCCTCAATACCAGAGGAATCATGTTGACAGCAATTGCTATTGTCCCTACACCTCCAGGGATTTCAGGTTCAATTGCCAGGTTAAGAGGCGGATCTCCATCAATTGCGACATAATCGCCTGTCTTTATCCCCTCGGCCTCGGGACATACTTGCTGTGGATGCTCTAGGAATATGACNNCCGATCAGCATTAACGACTGCCTGAATCCAACGTGGCCCACAATTTCTCCAGAAACCAGGCCTTGACGGAATTCATCAGGAGTCGTGCCTACTCCCTGAGTTCTCATAACCGTAGGCCCGAAGGGGGCGAGATTGTTCACTCTCTTTCCGTGGATATGCTTGACTTCTCTGCAGATACCGGTAAGTGAGATAATCAGAGT
>MTKW01004443.1_pt1 | contig 13880 bp, 10 predicted proteins | sample 1042761 | NCBI WGS metagenome assembly MTKW01 (sample SAMN06205366, study PRJNA360243) | anaerobic digester metagenome | biome: Wastewater treatment plant; feature: Anaerobic digester sludge; material: sludge; isolation source: anaerobic digester fed with sludge from wastewater treatment plant ...
ACTCTCGGCTGATGGGTATAGGGCTCTTGCTGTCGCATACAAGCCTATTGGCAACAGCCGGACAATCTATTCAATATCTGACGAAGCGGATCTTGTATTCGTAGGTTACGTCTCTTTCATTGACCCGCCAAAAGCCACTACCCGGCAGGCTGTACAGGAAGCCGGAAAGCTCGGGGTAGCTATAAAGATCCTTACAGGTGACAATGAGCTTGTGACAGCGAGAATCTGTGAGCGGGTCGGTCTTGAGGTGAAAGGCGTCCTAATGGGGCATGAGGTGGATGCGCTAACCGATGATGAACTCGCCCGCCGTGCTGAAGAGTCCACTGTATGCGCCAGGCTCAGTCCGGAGCAGAAAAACAGGATTATTATGGCTCTAAAGAACAAGGGGCATGTTGTAGGTTATATGGGCGACGGGATCAACGATGCTCCGTCGCTCAGGGCAGCGGATGTAGGGATCTCTGTTGAGAACGCGGTGGATATCGCCAGGGAGGCAGCGGACATAATCCTCTTGGAGGCAGGGCTTGATATACTCGACACCGGGATTATCGAAGGCAGAAGGACTTTCGCTAACACGCTGAAATACATCATGATGGGGACAAGCTCAAACTTCGGGAATGTGTTCAGTGTCCCTGCTGCCCTCTTCATAGTGCCTTTCCTTCCAATGAGGCCTGTGCAGATACTCCTTAACAATCTGCTCTACGACTTTGCGCAGGTAACGATCCCCACGGACAGGGTGGATGAAGACCAGATAGCGAAGCCGAGGCGCTGGAATATAGACTTCATCCGCAACTTCATGGTAATCTTCGGGCCCATAAGCTCGGCATTCGACATATTACTCTTTGTGGTGCTGCTCAGAGTATTCAATGCAGATGAAGCCTTGTTTCAGACCGGGTGGTTCCTGCAATCCTTGGCTACCCAGACCTTGGTCATACACGTGATAAGATCGAGGCATGGGTTTCCAAAGAGCAGGGCAAGCATCCCACTGACTATCTCCACGCTGGCAATAGTTGCAATCGGGTTTGTGATCCCATATTCCGGCCTCGCAGGGTTCTTCGGGCTTGTCCCGCTCCCGCCTGNNGCAGTCAAAGGATGGTTCTATCGAAGATTCGACTAAACTGAACACTTCTTGCAGGGATTTTGGATGAGAGGTAATTCTAGTCTGCACTAAACAGATCTTCGGGAGAAAGCGATTTTCATTCCCAGGTCTCCGGCTTTTTGTAGGGTTCACATGCCTGTTCACTGTAGGATTCGGGTGTGCTTCATAATTATTACTGTATGTGCTTTTAGTGTAGTAGAAACAGTTAGAATAGAGGCTCTAGACAGAGTTTCTACGCAATCACAAAATCGTTCACATATTTGCAAAATGAAGGAGGAGTTTGGTGAAACATGGCGTAATAACTAGAATATAACTTATTTAACTCAAACAAAGAAGTTTAGGTGGGTATAAAGTGATTATTCAAAAAGGTAGTCTGCAATTGATGCAGCAACTGAACAGATCTTTTATTCTTGATTTGATCAAAAGCAACGGACCTATTTCCCGAGTGGAATTGGCGAAACGGACAGAATTGAGTAATCCCGCAGTTTCAACGATTATTTCATCCCTGATGGAAGAAGGTTGGGTGGAAGAAATCGGGATGGCTGAGTCTACAGGGGGACGTCCTGCCCGCTTATTAAAGTTTAATCCCAGTGCAGGATTTCTCATTGGTGTGGATATTGGTGGTACGAAGATGGCCGGGGCGGCGGTCGATCTTGCCGGCAATATTCTGGCACAGCAAACTATTGCATCGAAGAGAAAGGGAACCGACCGGAGCTCTATTGAGAGATTGACTAATCTAATCTCGGACTTAAAAATTGAGGTGGGCTCGTCGAGTGGTAGCTTTAAGGGCATTGGTCTTGGAATACCCGGTGTTACGGATCCTAGGGGGCAACAGGTGCGCCTTGCACCCGGTATTGGCTGGGAAAATATAGATATTGGCCGTATCCTAACAAATAGATTTGGTGTGCCGTTGTTCGCAGATAATGACGCTAACTGTTTTGCCCGTGGCGAATTTTGGCGAGGTGGCCTGCAAGGTGTGAAAAATGCGATTGCCATTACTGTCGGTACGGGCATTGGCGTCGGCATTCTAATCAACGGAAATGTTTACCAGGGATTCCATAATGCTGCAGGAGAAGTTGGCTATTGGCTCTTAGGGAGTCTTGGCCCAATTAAGAAGAATCCGGGGTATGGACCTTTGGAGTCCTTAGCATCAGGGACAGGTGTAGCCAATCGGGTCCGTAGGGATCTGAGGGACGAGAAGATAACTAGTACTTTGCGAGAACGAGTTGAGAATGACTTAACTAGACTAACAGCTCAACATGTGTTTGAAGAAGCAAAACGTGGAGATAGTTATGCCCGCCATGTGGTGAATGAAACCACGACTTTATTAGGGATTCTTGTCGCTAATATGGCATCGTTGTTGGATGTTGAGAAAATCGTTATTGGTGGTGGCGTTTCCCGCGCGGGGGAACAGTTGATCGCTCCGATTAGGGAGATTGTAGAAAAACTTGCTCCATACGCCCCGGAGATTTCAATTTCTCAGTTTCCAGAAAAAGCTGCTATTTTGGGTGCTGTGGCAGGTGTCTTAGAACAAAATAAAAGTCTGATTCGTTTTTCGCAATTGATCTGAAATCAAGGTGAATGGGAATATTTATTGGGCTCCGAAATTGCCCAAAAGACCGATTGCAGATTTCTATGACTGTGGCGAATCCGAGAGTTTCCTTCGCCGATAGTCATAAAGCGATGGAAATCGTAGCTGCAATCATGTAAAGAGTGCACGTTCAAACGTGGAAGGGGGAGGTGGTGAGTGACAGGGTTCTTAAGGCGTAGGTATAAAATAGACAATTACGAGAAAAGGGGTATGAAGAGAATGCGTAAATTGAGTGTTTTTGTCCTAGCTTTAGTCTTATTCGTTGTCGGTTTTGCAGGACAAGTGGCTCAGGCCAAAGATTTGACTTTTGGTTATATCTCTCCAGGTCCCGACACATGGTATCTCCGTACCGTTGAAGGTTTTGAATGGGCATGTAAACTTCTAGGTATAAAAACCATCGTTTTGAACTCTCAATATGATGTAAGCACAGAAGTGGCAAACATCGATTCTTTGATTAGTCAAGAGGTAGATGGCATGGGTATATTCTCCTTTAATCCACAAGGTGCTGTCCTTGCAGCTAATCGTGCTGAGCGTGCTGGCATCCCTTTAGTTACTGTCGATAATTGTGGGCAAGTCTTGAAAACTGGCAATAAGGTTGTGGCCGCTGTTGACTTCGATTGGGAAACCATGGGGTCAAATTATGCAGAATATATGGCTGCTAACTACCCGGGTAAAAAGATCGCCATTATTGCTGGTATACTCGATCACCTTCCAGTACAAATGATCAATGGTGCCATGTCACAACGAGTAAAGGAACTTGGCAAAAACGAAATCGTAACTATCCGCGCCGGCGAGTATGATCCATCTGTTGCCGTTAACCAAATTCAAGATTTGGTTCAATCTGGTCTAAAATTCGATATTGTCTGGGTCATGGATGAAGATATGGCGGCGGCTGTGATTCGCTATCTCGAAGGGCAACAGCTTCTCAGTGACTATGTGGTTATGGCTCAAAATGGTTCTCCGACAGGCATTGAGCTAATTAAGCAAGGCAAACTGAATTACACTATTAGTAGTTCTCCTGGTTGGGAGGGAGCCATTGCAGCTTTAGTATTATACCAACACGTTATGGGTGACAGTAAAGAAGTCAACCAGAGAATTCTACTTCCAATTACTCCGGTAGGCCAAAGTAATATTGATAACAAGAAAGAAGTTATACCCTGGGAAATCGATGACGTTTGGGTTGAATTAACTAAAGACCACTTCCCTAAGCTAGGTATTTACCTTCCGTAGATGGAAAATCGGTGGTGGGCATCTTAAAAGATGCCCTGCCACACTCCAAAGGTGAGGGAAACACATGCCTAAGCAAGATTCTATATTGTCTATGCTGGATATAAGTAAACGATATGGTGAGATGCTGGCGCTAAATGGGATAGAGTTTGATTTGTTGGCTGGCGAAGTGCACTGCCTTGTGGGCGAAAACGGTGCCGGTAAATCAACGTTAATTAAAATACTCTCGGGGGCCGAAAGACCCACCACCGGGATGATTCAGTTGTTCGGCAAAGAGTTTATCGCCTTAACTCCCCATCAGGCTCTTAAGATGGGTGTTGCTACCATTTATCAAGATGTAGAATTGATTAGCTCCTTAACAGTGGCGGACAACATCTTTTTGGGTTATGAGCGGAATCGCCTACCAGGTCTAGTAGACTTTCGGCTCCAGAAAGCAGCCACCAAAGAGCTCTTAGATTCTCTGAGCATTCATATTGACGAAAACGAGATCGTAGAGAACCTTTCCCCTGCTCAACAACAAATGCTCCAGATCGCGAAGGCTTTACACCATGACGCCAAGATTCTGATTATGGATGAGCCTACTTCATCTCTAGGGATCGAAGAAAGAAAGGCGTTAATGAAGTTAGTGAGACGCTTGGCATCTCAAGGAATTGGGATTATTTACGTTTCCCATTATTTAGATGAAGTGTTTGAAATCGGGGATCGTATTACGGTTCTCAAAGATGGTCTGAAGGTAGGAACTTTTGAAGCCAAAGAACTGGACGTGCGGGGTTTAGCCACTAAGATGATCGGGCGAGAAAAGTCAGATTTCTTCGAACGTAAGCCAGTCTCCATAGGTGAACCCATTTTCGAAGTGAAAGAGTTGCATGCTCCATGCCTTGTAAACAATATCAGTTTTCAATTGCGCAGGGGTGAAATCCTAGGCTTTGGCGGCATAGTTGGGGCCGGACGCAGTGAGTTGATGCGGGTTCTATTTGGAGTCGACCAGGCCTCCAGTGGCGAAGTGCTTCTCCGCGGGGTACCTCTTAAAGTCAAATCACCGAGTGATGCTATCAAGGCAGGCTTTGGTATTATACCGGAGGATAGAAAGAAAGATGGGCTCTTAATGTCACGCTCAGTTCTGGAGAATGTGGCCATTATTCAAAACGAAGACGGGAATTTCATTCTAGATTTGAAGGGCGAACTTTCTCTAGTTCGAGCTATGGTTAAGAGCCTCAGTATAGTCACAAGTAGTCTATTAAAGCCTGTGGGACAACTAAGTGGTGGCAATCAACAGAAGGTAGTTATAGCTAGATGGCTTGCAAGTGACGCGGAAATCTTTATTCTTGACGAGCCGACAAAAGGAGTAGATATCGGAGCGAAGAAACAGATTCATGATTTAATGGTAAGTCTGGCCGAAATGGGCAAGAGCATTATGATGGTTTCGTCTGATATGACCGAGTTGATTTCCATGAGTGATCGTATTGTGATTATGCGTGGCAATGCCATCGTCGATGTTGTGGACTCGAAATCAGCTACAGAGCAAAGCCTTGTGGAAGCATTTCTAGGTATAGAGTCGTGGGGGGATGTTGCGAACCATGGTAGAATTAGGCAGCCGGTTTAAGCGCTTGTTTGTTTCTAAACAATGGGTATTTTTGCTATTAGTTATGGTCATTATTTCGGCTATTACGGGCATGGTGAATCCTAGATTCTCAACAGTCCGAAACCTGACGAATCTACTGAGCCAAGTCTCTGTTTTGAGTTTAGTCGCTTGTGGCGCGACAATTTTGATTATCGCAGGGGAGATAGATATCTCCGCGGGTGCAAACATAGGCTTAACGGCCTGTATTACGGCAATCCTGATGCGAGCGGGTCTTTCTAGTTTTGCCGCAGCGGCGGTGGGTATTTTAGTGGCTATCATCTGTTCGGGCTTAATTGGATTGGGTTGCATTGTCTTTCGCGCTCCGTCCTTCATAATTTCCTTAGCGGCTATAAGCGTCTTTAAAGGAATTGCTTTAGCTTCCACGAGTGGTACTCTCCAGATGATTATGGACAGAATGGAACTACTAGGTTCGGGGACAATACTTGGTTTCGTACCTATCATTTTTGTGATTGCAATATTTGGTTATTTCGTTACCCATTCCATTTTAGCCTATACCAAACTGGGGCGACGTATCTACGCTATTGGCGACAATCCTAGAGCTTCCTTTTTGGCGGGTATTGAGATTGCCAAAAACAGAATCGTGTTCTTTGTCCTCAATGGCTTATTTGTTGGCCTTGCGGCCATTTTGCTTCTGGCTAGAGTTGGAGCAGCCCAACCTACGACCGGGTCCGGCATGGAATTGCAGGCCATTGGTGCAGTTGTTATTGGTGGAACGCCCATGTCCGGTGGTAAGGGAAACGTGGCGGGAACCTTTTTTGGGGTATTGTTATGGGGCCTTATAGCTAATGCCTTAAACATGCTAGGCATCAGCCTGTTTTGGCAAGAGGCGACTATGGGCTCCTTGATTATTGTGGCTGTGGCTGTCACGTCTTTACGCACATTGGCCGAAAAATCGTTAGTCGCCTAGAATTTCCATAATGAGCAAAAACGGACTTTGAAACAACAGGTCACCATAAGACAATAGCATTAAGTCACTATGGAGTGGACATAAGACTTTGGAGATCAAGAAGGCTACACTAACTGGTCGAGTTGCCGTTGGTAAAAAAACGCACTGTGCTAGAGCTTTTAACGATGTAGACCGAGGTATTACCGGTTCAACTTAGGCTGATCTTGAAGCCTTACCATAGTCAAATGACAATAAACCTGGTAAGAGAGGCAACAAGGTTCCAGAAACCATCGGTATGATGTTGAAGATAGTAGGTGCCGGGATGTGTACGTTCTGGAGGGCAATTATCGGGCACTGTAGAAATTGCTTGACGGGAACGCCTTCAGGAACGACCTGGAGCACTAAGCAATCGTATTATACGGCACCTAGAATTTGTTTCCCAAAATTCGTGGCGGTATTCAAAATCGGCGTGGGAAAGCCGCTGGGATAGGGTTATCTTACGCGAACGCGATTTAATTCGGTTTCGAACCCTTTGACGAAGACACGGTCATTCATGGCCCTATGTGGTAAACTCGCAAGGGTGCTTTTCGCATCGTTCATGGATAGTATTGACACTAAGGAAAATGAAGTGGCGTGGGCATTAAGCTACAACCGTACGTTTTTGTTTCTGGTTCGGTGTGAAGGTATTCCCAGCCTGTAGGGGTGTTGCATCCTTAGGTCACAAAGATGACGAGGTGGTTCTCTCTGTTGTAGCCTTTTTCTGTAACACATCACGATAAGTGAAATGATTGTTAGAGGGTGGCTCGGAGCGAAGAAAGTGAAATGCTCAGCTATCTGAAGAGAATAGAAAAAAGAAGAGATGATTGGGGGGAGTCTTTGTGGCAAAACGTGTAGGTGTCGGGTTTGTTGGTGATGGCTTTATAGCTCATTTCCATGCTAAAAGCTGGGTAAGTGTGCGCGATGGGGATATTGTTGCAGTAACAAGTCGTGTTGCAGAAAAGGGCGAAGAATTCGCTACAGTGTGCCGGGATCTTAATGTGGGCAATCCGGCAGTCTATACCGATGTCCGGAAAATGGTCCGGCAGACGGATGTGGACGTGGTTTACGTTTTGGCTCCAAACTATTTACGTGTTTCCATCATAGAAGCCATCGTGGAAGAAATCAGGGCCGGGCGTTCCAAAGTTGGCGCAATCGCGGTAGAGAAACCGTTGGCTCGCAATGTCCAAGAGGCAAAAGCCATTATACAACTCGTTGAGGGGCAGAATTTACTCCACGGTTACTTGGAAAATCAAGTGTTCATGCCATCGGTCACACGGGGTCAAGAACTTATTTGGAAACGAGGGGTTCCGATTGCGGGAGTTCCCTACCTGGCTCGTGCATCGGAAGAGCATAGCGGTCCCCACCGCCCTTGGTTTTGGCGAGGTTCTTTACAGGGTGGGGGCTCTCTTAGTGATTTAATGTGTCATTCTGTGGAGGCGAATCGGTATTTGCTTTCTCCACCCGAGGTGAAAGACTATTTGCGTCCCGTTGCAATTAATGCTTCCATTGCAAGTTTGAAATGGTCATTGCCTAGATACGCAGAGTTGTTGAAACAGAATACGGCTGGTGAGGTAGACTATACAAAATTCGCCGCGGAAGACTATGCCTCTGCGGAAATCGTTTACGAAACAAAACATGGTGATTTAGTAGTCAGTCAAGTGAATACTTCTTGGAGTTATGTTGGCCCAGGTTTACGTATTACATTTGAGCTGTTAGGGCCCGAATACTCTTTGGCTGTGAATACTCTCGAACCTGAGGCCAAGATTTTCTTTGGGCGCGAAGTTAAGGGCCCTGCCGGTGAAGATCTCGTAGAGAAACAAAGTGCCGAGCAAGGACAAATGCCCTATTTGGGTGATGAAGCCCATGTCTATGGATATACCGCGGAGAATCAGCATATGATCAGATCTTTTGCGAAAGGCGTTATGCCTCGAGAAACACTTCATGATGGGCTGCTAGTCATCAAACTTTTGATTGCTGCTTATAAATCTTCCGAAATGGGGCAAGTCGTACGTTTCACAGATGACGCTTTTGACCATATAATTCCCTTGGTACAACAGGACAAGTGGCATCCGCGTCAATTGGTTGAAAGGGCAAAATAGCCCGGGATCTAGTGGGAAGCCATTTCGGGTTAAATAATCGACCGCTCACCTGTAATCTGAGGCACATTACCTAATTGGGCTGCATCACGTAGTGCATGTTCTTTGAGATACTCTGTAACCTGCTCGAGATGCGGTACGCCCGGGAGGTGCTTCGCTCTCCGTAGCGATTATTGGTGCAGGTAGAGCGATTGAAGTTGGGGCAATCTCTCTGGATTCGCTATCTAGGATGTGTTTATTCGGAAAGAGGAGGAGAAAAATGGAAGTCGGGTTAAATCTATCTTTTGCTGTTAAACGTTGGCTTGAACCCGAATATCTAGCGAATATGTTAAGGGAAGATTTGGGTGTAAAGTATGTCCAATTTACTTGGGATTTGTTAGATCCTTGGTGGCCTTCAACTTATAGAGACAATTTGGCACAACGTTGGGCGGATGCCTTTCGAAATGAGGGCTTAGTGTTAAGTGGTACATTCAGCGGTTTGGCTTCTTATACCTATCCACAATTATTGGCGCCAACTGAGGAACTTCGAGGCATCTCATTGCAGTACTTTAAGCGTGCGATAGATATGACAGTAGCCATGGGGACAGACACCATGGGGAATCCATTAGGAGGCATGACGCACTCTGATGCTTACAACCCCGAAAGGAGGGAAGTTATCTACCGCCGGGCTTTGGAATCGATCCGTGAGTTAGCATCGTATGGAAAGACTGCGGGTCTGAAAAAGATTTTAGTTGAACCGACCCCCATTCTTAATGAATTTCCAAGTACTCCACAAGACTGTCGCAAGTTCATGGAAGACCTGGATGGTTCCACCGATATTCCGGTATTGCTTTTAATTGATTGGGGTCATGCTTTAATGAAGCCGTTTCTTAAGGAAGATGCGGATGTTGAGGTGTGGTTGGAGCAGTGTCATCCTTATATCGATGCGTTTCATCTACAGCAAACCGATGGAATACTAGACCGTCACTGGGGGTTTACGACTGACGGTGTCATCAGTGTCTCTGAAATTCAGGATTCCCTGGAGAAATACGGATTGGACGCTTTGATTAGTTTTCTTGAAGCCATCTACCCCTTCGAAATGACGGATGAGGATGTCTTTGACGACGTCAAGAAATCAATGCAGTACTTGCATGACTCTGTTAGAAGAGAATAGAGACATGTGAGTTGTACGTAGACATCAATGTATTCTAAGTGAGGTTCGATTAATTATTGGCAGATTTAGGCTGCGAGCGTAAGGGCTTCCGATGCCGTTAATTCTTGAAGAACGTCGCTATGGCATCTACATAAGAGCATGTAGCATCCCGCAGGGTCTATTTGCTTCAACTGCGCCTTTAGGTTGCCACCATATCTTCTCCATAGGGTTCAGTTGTGACATGTCGCAAGGTAAATAGTACAGCTTTACCCACAGGTGACCAGTAAGTTATTTCATTGCCTCCAACCCGATGTTTATCTGGACCATTGTACACCTCTATCTCCCATTACCCCAGAAAATCGCAGTTACCAATGTCTACATGCGGAGGGTCAGATTAAGCATTGGTATCCCCTGACGAGGGCGGAGAGCGATGCTCTGGAAGACACGTTTTGCCTTTGATAGGTAGCTCTCAGCAGTTTTGCGCTTCTCCGGTTAGACGCCGCCAGTAAGCCAAGACCTGATTTCCGACTCAGTCGGAACCCTGCCTTCACATTTCTTGTCCCCGTCCAGAAATACTGCAGGAGTCAACATGACACCCCGCTCTACGATTTCGTTGAGATCCGTGACATGGACGATGTCGACTTTGAGACTAAGTTGGCTTGCGACTTCTCTAATTGAACCAGCTAGTTTATGGCATCTTGGGCATCCTCTACCTAGGACTTCAGCTTTCATCGTGATAATCCCCTTTCTCAGCAAGCGAGCGTACGTCTGCCGGGTGAGTGTGCGCACTCCATTTCTGAATTTCAGCGGTCCGGTGTTTTAGCGTCTCAGGTTAACAAACCAGCGTCCCGAAAATCATACCGGTTACAGTCGCCATGACAACTACCAGCAAAATGTAAGTTGCCGTTTTCTTAGTCCCCAGCACACTGTTGATCACAAGCATACTCGGCAAACTCAAAGCCGGTCCTGCAAGAAGCAAAGCAAGCGCCGGTCCCTGGCCCATCCCTGCGCCCATCAGCCCCTGTATGATCGGAATCTCCGTCAAGGTGGCAAAGTACATAAAAGCGCCAATGACAGAGGCAGCTAGATTCGCAAGGAAAGAGTTGCCTCCTACCAGGGACGCGATGTATTGGGACGGAATGAGACCTGCGCCTGTCCCGGGACGGCCCATCAGAAGGCCGGCGACTGCGACTCCGCCAAAAAGAAGGGGGAGGGTGCGTTTTGCGAATTCCCAGGTTGAGCCTGTCCACGTGACGGCTTCGTCCTTCGAGAACCATGTTCTTATCATGTACCCTAAGGTAATAAGAAGCGCAGCGACGATATACCATTTTATTCTGAAGACATCAGACCAGAAGCCAACGTGGTCAGAAGGCTTCCCCCATGCGGCAAAGACTAAGATTCCTGCAAGGACTGCGAAATATGCTGTTGTCCGGGCTAAGGTTCGCGTATCTTCATCCTCCGTGGCGTCGTGAGTGGTAAGGCTCCTCTGCCTCGTGTCTTCTTCTTCCCTGAACAGGAACGCCATGACAAGGCCGATGATTACTGAAAATGCCACAGCGCCTATGGCCCTTGCGAGCCCCATTTGCCATCCTAAGACGCGGGCTGTCAGAGTAATTGCCAAGATGTTTACGGCAGGCCCTGAATACAGAAAGGCTGAAGCAGGTCCGAGTCCTGCGCCTCGTTTATAGATGCCCATAAAGAGAGGGAGCACTGTACATGAGCACACTGCCAAGATCGCGCCGGATACTGAGGCTACGGCATACGCGAGCCATCGTTTGGCCTTTGACCCCAGGTATTTCATAACTGACTGCCTGGATATGAAATTCTCCATAGCTCCGGCAATAAAGAACGCAGGGATTAGGCAAAACAGTACGTGTTCTCTGGCGTACTCTTGAAGCATGTGAAAGCTTTCAAGGATCGCTGCCTGCACCTCCGGGTTTCCCAACGGAGCGAAGGACATTAAGAGAAATACGCCTACAATCCCTGCGAATATCTTTAGTTCTTTCACACAATCGCACCTCTCGTGATCCAACTTTAGCGGGAGCCTGTTGCCGAGAAGGCTGTCGCATTTGATGTGTCTTCTACACCATTACCCTGTTTGTCTCGTGCCTCAGGATACACCCGGCGCCTGTCCCGTTATGGCTACAAGTTGCCTCCAGACACTTCATGAATTGCCTGACGCACGGCATTGCCAGACGGTAGACTACGTTAAGCCCTTCTTTTCTGGAATCGACAATTCCGGATGCTTTCAATACCCCAAGATGCCTTGAGATGGTAGATTGATCAAAGCCTAACCTTTCCACCAGCTCTGTAACGTGTTTTTCACCTTCATCAGCCAATATCGCGATTATCCTGGCACGGGTCTCATGGCCTAAAGCCTTAAAAACCTGAACTTGTCTTTGGATACACTCTTCCGGCAAAGACATCACCTCTATGGCTATATTGCCATATAAGCATATATGGTGTCAACTCTTTTCTCAGGCATCTTTACGGCAGGACATACTTTTGGAAGGGATTTTGGATGAGAGCTATAAAGAGTATAATGGCACAATACATACACAGAAGAAGTCCGATGAACCGGGATAAGAAGGAGGAGTCAATAGTGAAAGTGGAAGAGAGACTCAGAGAGCTTGGCGTTAAGTTGCCGGAACCTGGCAAGCCATTGGCTGCCTATGTACCTTACGTAAGGACGGGCAATTTGGTTTTCATTTCAGGCCAGGTTTGCACGGTTGACGGTGAACTGAGGTATAAGGGTAAAGTTGGCGAGGATGTCACTGAAGAACAGGCATACGAAGCTGCAAGGATTGCCGCTATTAATCTTTTGGCTATCTTGAAGAGCGCAGTTGGCGACTTGGATAAGGTCAAGAGAATTGTAAATGTACACGGCTATGTTAACAGCGCAAAGGGTTTCGTAAGGCACCCCATGGTTATTAACGGAGCTTCAGAGTTCCTGGTTGAGGTGTTCGGAGATAAGGGCAAACACTCCAGATGTGCATTGTCCTGTAATGAGCTTCCTTTTGATACTCCGGTTGAGGTTGAAATGATCGCTGAAGTCGAAGACTAGCCGTTGGGACCGGTTGGGGCAGTTAGGCTCCTCTGAGTTTAGTTAGGCGCATATCTGCCCCTGGACCGACTTGTTGTCTCGGAAGGGTCTGTGCAATCACGTCTTTGCCTCACTTGCCCGCTTCCTCGAAAAGTGCCTTCACCTCCTTGAGGTGATGAGTAATGGGCAGGTGTTGAGGGCATAAGTCTTCGCACTTCTTGCACTCGATGCAGGCTGTAGGGCCTGCATTTGCTTTCTTTAGATAAGCATAGTTTTCTCTGGAAGAATCCTCTGCTCCATATGCGAAAAAGTCATTATAAACTGAGAAAACGTCAGGGATGGCGACATTGTTGGGGCAGGGGACACAGTAGTTACACTCAGTGCAAGGTATCTTTATGCGGTCTTCATATATGGCTTTCACTTCACTAATCAGGCGGAGGTCTTCACCGGTCAAGGAATTAGGCCGGGCATTACCGGCTATACGCACGTTCTCAATAACCTGATTCATGGAACTCATCCCGCTGAGGACGCAAGAGACCTCAGGATGGTTCCATACCCACCTGAGCCCCCATTCAGCAGGGCTTCGTCTGATTCTTGCCTTATCCCATACAGACTGTACATCATGGGGTACGTTCTGTGCAAGTTTCCCACCGCGGAGAGGCTCCATGACTACCACGCCGAGGCCTTTTGACGACGCATATTTCATACCTGCAAGGCCTGCCTGGTAGTAATCATCCACATAGTTCAGGTGAATCAGCGTAAGTGTCCATTCATACGCATCAACGATCTCACGGAACACATCAATAGAGTCATGGAATGAAAACCCTATATGCCTTATGAGACCACGACTACGGGCATTATCCATATAGTCTAGGACTTTCAACTTCTTCGCTTTATCCCACAGATCCTTATTGAGGGAATGCAAGAGGTAAAAGTCTACGTAGTCAGTGGCGAGTTTTTCCAGTTGCTCAGTTAAGTACTTGTCGAAATCAGGAGGAGACTCTAAAAGCCAGACAGGGCACTTAGTGGCAAGGAAGACTTTTTCGCGGTATCCGTCTGCCAGGGCTTCCCCCACCGCGATTTCCCCTTGGCGACCATGATAGTTGTATGCTGTGTCTATGTAGTTTA
>MTKW01014658.1_pt1 | contig 13876 bp, 12 predicted proteins | sample 1042761 | NCBI WGS metagenome assembly MTKW01 (sample SAMN06205366, study PRJNA360243) | anaerobic digester metagenome | biome: Wastewater treatment plant; feature: Anaerobic digester sludge; material: sludge; isolation source: anaerobic digester fed with sludge from wastewater treatment plant ...
ACTGATGGGGCGATCGGAAGGCGATGACAATTTTGCAGCGCAATAGGGACTTGACCTTAGCAGAAGGTAGATTTCTGGCCTGTGGCGTTATAAGCTCATCTTAGGCTTTGACAGCCTGAACTTGATCTTAATTGGTTAAAATGAAAGGAGCCTAGACATGTATGATTACATTCTTCGTGGCGGTACCGTAGTAGATGGTACCGGATCCCCGGCATTCCAAGCCGACGTGGCCATCAAAGACGGGAGAATCGTTGATATTGCAGCTACTTTAGTAGGCGCAGCCAAACAGATTGTCGATGTAACAGGCTTAGCAGTAGCACCTGGCTTCATCGATATTCATTCCCATTCCGATACTTCTTTCTTACTGGACGGCCGTTGCGAAAGCAAGATTTACCAAGGAGTAACCACAGAGCTGGCCGGCCAGTGTGGGTCTACCATCTATCCTTGCCCCAAAGATCGCATGGACAATATCCGCAACTTCGCGGGCAGCGTTTTCACGGGTTTTGCTTCAGACTCTTTTCAAGCATTTATGAATAAGGTACAAGCCCAGGGTAAGAAGATGAGCACTAACCTGATTTCCCTTATTGGCCATGGGGCATTAAGGTGTGGCGTGATGGGTTTTGAAGACCGCAAAGCGACGCCAGAAGAACTTAAAGAGATGCAGGAACTGCTCCATCGCGACATGCAGGCAGGCGCGTGGGGACTGTCACTTGGGCTGGGGTATGCGCCAGGTGTATCTTCCGATCAGGAAGAATTGAATGCTTTAGGCGAGGTAGTGGCCAAATATGACGGCATCATAACCTCCCATATGCGCGACCAAGGCAGCAACACGCCCTCGTCCTTAGAAGAAATGTATGAAATCAACCGCAAGACTGGAGCACACATACATATTGCGCATTTTAAAGCCAGCGAAAAGAACAACTGGGGACGCGCCCCCGAGTTTGTGCAAAATGTTGCTGCCGCGCGAGAGGCCGGTATCAATGTGACCGTAGACCTTTATCCCTATACAGCCGCTTCGTCCGGCATCACCACTTCCTTCCCCAAGTGGTCCATTCAAGGTGGTACAGATATGGCCATTGCACGTCTCAAGAGTGAAGAACGGCACCGTATTATGGATTTCTTGGAAGATGCCTTTCAAACTAAATCCGACGGTGAAAGCTTATATGTCGTTACCACCGAAGGGCGCTACCCTACAGCCGACGGCAAGAATATCTGGGAACTGAGTCAGGAGCTCGGTCTTAGCATGGCAGAAACCATGGCCAAGGTCACCATAGAAACTGAAGCTAGATGCACGTGCATTTCTTTTTGTATGAGCGAGGGTGACGTTGATTATATGCTGGCCCAGAAAAACTATACTATCGGTAGCGATGGCCGCGGGCTACCGTTAGCAGCCGAGGAGAACAAAGGCAAACCCCACCCGCGCAATTTTGGCACCTTCCCTCGTTTTTTGCGTTGGGCCCGTGAAAAGGGAATCTCCCTAGAAGAATCCGTGTATCGAATAACTGGGCTTTCTGCTGATGTTCTGGGGCTTACCGACCGCGGCACTCTTAGAATCGGCCTGGTAGCCGATATCACTGTATTTGATCCGGTCAATGTTGCAGATAAAGCTACTTATGTTGATCCGTTCCAGAAACCTGAGGGCATTAAGCATGTTTTCATAAACGGCCATCCTGCTTTACTGTATGGCCAGCAAACAGATAAACGGTTGGGCCAATTTATTCTAAAGAAGTAGCGTTCCTGATTAGTGGCAATTGTGAAACTCTGAACCTCGGTGAACCTCGGTGAACCTCGGGGACGGTCCTAACGTTTCAGTTAGACTTGTGAAACGTTAGGACCGTCCCCGGGTTTCACCCGGGTTTCAGCTTCTATATTCCTAAGTACCATCTTGCAGTAAAGAAATAGGTGATCACTCCAAGTATGTCTGCTATTGAAGTGACTAAAGGCGAGCTGGCAGACGCAGGATCCCAACCAAGCTTGTTCAACAAAAACGGAATCATGGCACCTAGCAAACAGGTCATCACAACGGTTATCAACATGGTCAAACCAACAACAACACCTACATCCAAACCTACAGAAACTGCTCCTACCGTTAATACAGTAAGGCCCATTATTGCTCCTAGGATGGCCGAAACTCCAAGTTCCCTCAGTAAGACCTCTGCCCAATCCCTTGCGGTGACATCTCCAACTCCAATGGCCCGGACCATGAGAATAGCAGACTGGGATCCTGCATTCCCTGCACTGTCGATTATCAACGGAAGGAAAAACACTAAAGATACAGCCCTGGCTATGGTATCTTCAAAAGACGCCATGAGCCTGCCTGAAAGAAGGTACACGATTACCAGGCCCAAAAGCCATCCAACACGATTCTTGTATAAAAGTAAAGGGCCTGCATCCTTCAGGCTGACCCTTATTGGTGCAACACCTGCACCTTTATGAAAATCCTCAGTAATCTCTTCTCTTACCAGTTCAAAAACGTCGTCGCCGGTGACGATCCCTACCAGTGCCCCCTGTGAGTCGGTGACCGGGAGCACCCACAGCCCATAACGTTCCATAATCTCAGAAGCCCTTAGTCGATCGTCAAAAGCCCTGACACTCACCGTCGAAGTCCGCATAATGTCTTTGACCTGAGTATCCGGGCTATCAAGAACCAGCTGCCGGAGGGATACTGCACCGATTAGCGTTCCCTTGTCATCTTTAACATAGACCATATTCACAGTTTCACTGTCCCTGCCCCACCTCCTGACGTGTTCCAAAGCCTGCCGCACAGTCCAATTAGGCAGCACAGCCACATAATCAGGAGTCATAAGCCGCCCAATGCTCTTTTCCGGATAGCCCAAAAGCCACATTGCTTCTTTGGAATCCTCAGGACGCAAAAGGTCAAGAAGTCTGGTGGTAACCTGGGCAGGCAGTTCTTCAAGCAACTCGGTACGGTCGTCAGGGGCCAGATTTGCAATAATATGCCTGGTCTCTTCGTCTGTGAGCTCTTTGAGCAGTTCGTCTTGCTCAGAAGTCTCAAGGTAGGAAAACACCTCTGTGGCCACGTTCCTTGGCAGGACCCGGAACAAAAGGACTCTGTCAGGTTTGCCCAGCTCTGAAAGGAAATCTGCTATTTCAGCCACAGGCCGCCTGGCAATATGCTTTCGCAACGAGGCCCAGTCACGATTGTCGATAAGGGCCATTATAGTGTCTTTCGCCGTATATTTCATTTCGTCCCCTGTGGTACCCTTTATGTTGTTTTCTTCGTTCCTAACTTCATCCATGGCCTCCACCTCCCTGAAGATGGGCTATCTGTATTCACAGCCCTAAGAACCGGTTTGCCAAAGAAAAATAGATAATAACCCCTAAAATATCTGCAATAGATGTAATAAGTGGTGAGCTTGAAGTAGCCGGGTCGAACCCCAACCTGTTTAGCAAAAACGGGGTTAACATCCCCACTGTTCCGCCTACGACAACTATCAGAACAGAGCTAAGAGCAACCACTGCTCCTACCCCGGCACCTCCCTGAAGAATTGCAGGCCTCCAAACCGCAAATCCAATAGTCAAACCCAGGCCCGCGGACACGACGATTTCTTTAAGCGTAAGTCTTCGCCAATCCCCCCGGTCAACTTCTCCTAAAGCCAGGTCCCGAACTGCGAGGGTAGACGACTGAGAACCTGCGTTTCCGCTGCAACCGATAATGAGGGGCATGAAAAACACAAGAGATACGACCTTGGAGATTATTCCTTCATACGTTGCCATTACCCGGGCAGCCACCAAATCCACTGCAATGAGAGTGAGAAGCCACCCTANNACGATTCCCACCATTACCCCATCAGAAGCAACCACGGGCAATACAGACAAGTCATATTTATCCATTACCCGGGCTGCTTCTTCACGGTCATCGAGAGCAGACAGGGATATGGCAGGAGAGGCCATGATGCTCTCCGCTGTCTGATCCGGCTTGGCCAGAATCAGCTGTCTCAAAGAAACAGCTCCAAGGAGTTTCCACCCTGGATCCACTACATACAATGTATCTACAGTCTCGCTGTCACGCCCTCTTTGCCTCACCTGCTCCATAGATCGGGAAACGGGCCAATCAGGGCGAATTGCCACGTAGTCAGGAGTCATAAGGCGTCCGATGCTCCTTTCAGGGTATCCCAGAAGGCTGCGTGCCTCTCTTAGATCATCTGGGCTCAAGAGATTCAATAGCCGCTGAGTAACCTGTCCCGGAAGTTCCTCAAGGAGCTCAGTCCTATCGTCAGGACGCATATAGGCAAGCAAAAGCCTGGTCTCTTCGTCGGTCAGTTCCTTCAACAAAGAGTCAGTGTCCTCACCTTCAAGTTCAGAAAAGACGTCAGCCGCCGTCTTCCTGGGAAGGCACCTGAACAGAAGCACCCGGCTCGGTTTATCGAGTTGAATCAAAACATCGGCAATATCAGGAACACGCCAGCCTGAAAGCAAATCCCTGAGAGCCGCCCAGTTATGGGCCAAAATCATGGTAGCCACTTCGGTAACATTTACCTGGGCCAAGGGAATCGCCCCCTTCTATTATCATGTGCAGAAACTCATTGAACACCCATTGCAGGAAAACCCTGATCATCCGGCTGCTAAGGAATACATTTCAAAATCAGGCAAAACAAGTTCCCCAGGGGCCCAATACTCGATGTAATGAAGGGGATTCTGCCCATACCGTGTACCTTCCGGTGCCAAAAAACAGGTACCTGGCGAGCGCCTTTTCTCACAACCTGTGACACTTGCCGTTACAACCGGCAATCAGTGACTTACTGCTGCTAACCAGGCCATAACCGGCTATGTCAGATACACTTAGGGCCAATACTTCAGGTTAAGAACCAGGCAAGGCAGTCCGGCGAGAAAGCAGACTCCTCTTCATTGATCAAGTTCTTACTGCTAGGCCCAGGGTCATTGCTTGCACCTGCGTCCACTTTCCTCACCTGCCTCTTTCAAGAGGATTGTCTATAGTGGATATATTTTAATTCCTATCCCAGTTTACTCCTCCTGCGAAAGAAATGGAAGCAAACTGACAAGGCGGGGGCGCGTTTTTTCGGTGAAATCATTTCTCAACTGCAATTTCAACCAAACTCTTTATCGTAGCCCCACTCAAAACTATCCAGGCTAAGATCCATTTAATCGCAAGACTCCTGTTGATAGTCTCGCGGGGATCTACATATTCGTTGTCTTAAAGTACTTACGCACTGCCGATCTTTCCACTCATAATCTCGTGGGAATCTTTATCCTTTGGTTGTAAACACAGGTAGATCGTGCAAATAGATCAAGTCTCCTGAATAGGAAGTGCCTTCCTTTAAGACAGCAGCTTTACAGGCAATAGTAGCACCTGCCTTTTTCATCAGTCCCTCGACTGACATCATGCTTCCCCCTGTAGACACCACGTCATCAACAACTGCCACCCTCTTACCTCTTATTCGGGCTGCATCTATGCCGTCAAGGACCAGAGTCTGCGCCCCCGGGGTAGTTATTGCTTGGACCTCAACCTTTATAGGGTCGTGCATGTAAGCCTTTACGCTCTTTCTGCAGACAACATACCTTTGATGCCCTAATAAAGTGGACAGTGCTTGAAGCAAAGGAACTGCTTTAGCCTCAGGCCCTACGATTACGTCGAAATCATACCTGGCTATTTCCCCAGCCAATGCACCTGCACAGACATTTACCAATTGTGTATCTCCCAGCATCACAAAGGAAGCGATCCAAAGATCCGGAGCTACCTGAATCACAGGAAGACTCCTCTTTAGTCCGCATATATCAAGTTCATACGTAGTTTGACCTGTGTACTTCATCTAGACGGATTAGCCCCTTTCTTTTGAGGAGATGAATTCAGTTCCTTTTCTAATAATACCTCTTCAGGGTGCGGTTCGTCATTACAGTCACTTTCCCAGGCTATTGACACGAGTATCTTTGAGAAATAAGCTGGAGTAGTTCGAATAAGAACTACGCAATCCTTATTGACACTACTATGTAGGCTTTGCCTAACAGATAGCCTGAATGGTTTGAGCGGTGAAAAATACAATGCTAAGGTGATGAGCATGGAAACACCGGGCAAGAATGCAACTCTTGATGCAATGACAGAACTTGGGTTCACAGAATACGAGGCTAAAACCTACCTGGCCCTTCTGAAAAATAACCCGGCAACAGGATACCAAGTCAGCAAGGACGCGGGAATCCCACGGTCTATGGTATATGAGGCTTTGGGTCGCCTTACCAACAAAGGTGCGATTATGTCCATTCCAATGGGCGATACAACAAGATACGCGCCTGTACCTGTGACCACACTATTGGATAGTCTGCGGCACAAATACGAAGATGCCCTTGATGCCGCCCACGAGCTGTTGTCCCGGGAAGAGTGTCAAACACCCCTTGAGCAAGTGTGGAACCTGGTAGGCCAAGATTCCATCATCGCCCGTGCCAGGGAGATGATCAGATCTTCGAGCAAAGAGATCCTGGCTTCTTTGGATGACAACGCCCTTGCCCAGCTGTCCTCTGAACTTGAAGACGCCTGGAATAGGGACGTTTCAGTTCGTTTGATACTCTCCGGCGAGGCCGAAGTTGACTTTGGGCAAGTTGTCCGGCATCCACGGGAAGAAAGTGAACTCCAGCAGACTACCGAGAGCCTGGTTCTCGTTTCCGACAATAGCCAGGCACTGGTAGGCGGAACCGGCACTTCTGATACTTGCATCTGGACCGGTAACAAGCATGTAGTCTTCATCTCCCGTCAATTCATCTGGCAAGAAATCTTCAGCCAAAAGGCAATGGAGTACTTGGGCAAAGAGATTCTGTCAATACTTACTGATGAAGAACGAAATGCCATACTTGGCCGGTAAAGCCTGGCGAGCCAGGCACAACGGCCTCTCAGAAACCAGGCCCGGGATGGGGGGCCTTCCCCGTTCCGGAATCCTAATAAGGAACCCTTGATGGAACGCTCGGACCGTCCCCTCATCTCACCTTGACGCCATCTGCGACCTTGCCCTTTGCATTGAGTGAAGCGCAAGGCTGGCAGCAATAATTGCATAAGCAATAAATACTCGGAAATACTCTCCTACCTGGGCACTTCCAAGCAGATTCTGGCCTGCGTATGGAGACACAATAAAAAGTAAGTGGAACAAGAATGTGCCCAGAAGCGCCTGGCCAACAGTAGCCCTTGACACAGTCGCACCTCCCACAAGCACTGCTGCAATGGCAAAAGTCGCTATCTGCCCGTGGCTGTCGTACACGTTCAAAGTACCGATATTCTGCAAGAATATAATCTGTCCAATAGCCCCTAACACTGTAGAAATCATCATAGCAACTATCCTGGTTCGGTCCACCTGAATTCCTGCAACCTGGCTTACCTTCATGTCCTGGCCTATGGCTCTAATATCCTGTCCCAGCTTGGTTCTGTAAAGCCCGATCACGAGCCACGCAAGAATCGCACTGAGAGCCAGGGTAGCCAGTGGAACCTGCACTTTCCCCACCTTGACCATTGCCAGCTCATCAAGCACCCATTTGATTGACTTAAGTTCGACAGTATTCCGTAACCCTATTCCGCTTGGAAGCACCATGTCCTTGTTTGAAAAAGGTATCACTGTACCTATTCCAAACAAAAACACCAGCTGATATATGCCGTTCATGAAGAACCCCAGGATCATTCCGGCAATCATTTCCCTGCCTTTGGCCTTATTCATGATTTTCCCTATCAAATAGCCGAGTCCAAGAGCCAGGGGAATGGCCACAAGGCACGCCACCGAAAATCCCAACATGCCCGGAATCTGCTTTGCTGCAACAAAAATCAGGCCGGCCTGGCCTGCCATGGCTCCGATCACAAGGCCGAAGTTGAGCCCTAACCCTGCCATAACCGGAATAACCAATGACAACACCAGAAATGAGTTCCGGCTCATACGAAATACTACTTCTTGGAGAAGGAAAACCGGAGGTTTACCGCTCCATTTCACACCTAAGAGGCAAAGGCCAAGAAACATTATGGGCACTATGTTGAGCCCGAGAAACTGCTGAATGTTCTTCTTGTAATCCCTATTCACCGTTGCCACCTCCGTGCCCCCGGGTCAATGCATAGAGTACCATCCCATTAGAGACTATAAGCCGCACAATCTCGCTAATATCCCCACCGATTACACTCTGAGTAACCGGGACCGTAGTAGCCAACAATGACTGAAAGAGAAACGTGCCAATGAGAGCATTTGATACAGATGCTGATGAAGGGGTAGCCCCGCCGATCAATACGGAAGCAACAGCAGGGAAAGCCATAAGCAAAGGAGCCGTATACAGCTGGATAAAACCGTAACTCTGGGCATACACAATTATCCCAACTGCCCCTAACGCCGTGGAAATCGCAGTCCCTACTATTCTCATACGCTCACAATTAACCCCTGCTGCCCGTGCAAAACGCTCATTCTGCCCGGCCAAATCCATTGCGATTCCAACTTTGGTCATTTCGAAAATCTTGTAGGCGGCAGTAAACCCAAGTACAATTGCAATCAACCCTGTAGGGATTTCTACCCGGCCAATCTTGAACTTCCAGAACCGGTCAAGCAAGTGGCCAAATGTATCTTTCAGACTGATTGTAAGCCGGAGCCCCTTTCCACCCAGGACCCATATAAGTTCAGGATTCCTAAACGGAAGTATCAACCATGAAATGCACATAAGGGATACGGCGGCAAATCCGGCGTACGTCCCAACCATCATTTCCTGGCCTTTGACCTTATTGAGAAATAATCCAAAGCCGATTCCAAGCAATGTGCCAAGCCCGGCACCGATAACTATAGCCAGGAGAAGGCCGTCAAACCCTCTGAACCCTAACTCCAGGGCTGAAACCATACCGATTAGGCCGGCTAGCAATCCGATTGGAAGGCCGAAGTTGGGGCCTATCCCACATTGAACCGCAGGAACCATGGCAAGGGCCATAACTGCATTCATGGCAAACCTGCTCAGGGAATTAGTCATTAAATTATGCAGGGGTAAACCTTTTATTCCGCCAAGGATGAAAAGGGCAACCACAAAACCACCTACTGTAAGCCTTGGAAGCCCTATAGTGTTAAGCACTTTGGTAAAATCCTTCAGTCTATCAGTGTCTGAATTCATCTATGCCTCCACCCTCCTCCCGGACATGGTCAGGCCGAATCTGGCGTTTGAATCATCAGGCGAAAGAATATCTACAAGTCTCCCTCCGTATATAACTGCGATCCTGTCACAGACTTTCCGGAGTTCTGCAAGTTCGCTGCTTGTAAGTATTATTGTCATTCCTTTTTCTCTGTTGAGGCTTACCAGCAGATCCAAGATTATTTCCTTGGCTCCCACATCTATGCCTCTCGTAGGCTCAGACACAAGCAGGATCTCAGGCTCCAATGCAAGAGCCCGGGCAATGCAAATCTTCTGTTGATTCCCGCCGCTAAGGCGCCTGACTATTTGATCTGGGCCGGTACATCTAATGTCCAATTCCCCAATCATCTGCCGGGCAAACTTCCGGGCGCTTTTCTTGTCCCGTACCTTGATTCCACCAGATCTGACGCCAAAGGTTTTCTGGAACATAGACTTAACCAGAGTGGCAACAACGGTTACGTTATACTCAATGGGCCGGTCAAGAATAAGCCCTACTACCTTGCGATCTTCTGAAAGAAATGCGAGTTTTCGCTGATACGCCTGTGCCGGATTGTTCAAAGGAATCTCTGCGCCGTCTTTCAGCACAAACCCTGTAGCCGGGAAGAGGCCCATTATTCCGTTACTAACACCAATCTTCCCCTGCCCTGCAAGCCCACCTATTCCAAGAATCTCGCCACGCCGGACACCAAGGGAAATACCGTGTACCTCCTCTCCCGGCATGTCCACGTGTAAATCCTTAATGTCGAGAACAATGTCTTCATCGCTTGGTTCTTTGGTTCTTTTTGCATAGTCGGGTCTTTCTACTTTGCGCCCCACCATCAGTTCTGCAATCCTGGCTATAGTAGTATCTGAAGCCCCAAGTGAGGTTACGACTTCCCCGTCCCTCATTACTGTGACGTTATCGCATATTGAAAGTACCTCGTCGAGCCTGTGGGAGATGAATATGACAGCCACTCCGGCCGCTGCTATCTTCTTTATTGCCGACAGAAGCTGCTCTGATTCAGTTTCTGTGAGCAAAGCCGTAGGTTCATCGAAGACAAGGAGTTTGACACCTTCTTTATCAACCTCACGGGCAATTTCGATAAACTGCATGTAGCCAACAGGCAATCCTGCAATTGGGAGCATCTCGTCGATTCCAAGGCCAACCATATCAAGGGATACCCTTGCATCTGAGGCAATTTTGGGCCAGTCCAGTTTCATCATGCGTGGCCCAAAAAATCTTGTTAGGAACGAATCTTTCAGTGGTTCGCGGTTAAGTTTAATATTCTCGGCAACTGAGAAGCCTGGAATCAACATGAACTCCTGGTGTACCATACCTATTCCTGATTCCAAAGCCTGGCGTGGAGAATCGAAGAACACAGGATGCCCGCAAAATTTGATTTCTCCGTTGAAGCCACCGGTGAAATGAATCACAGGCATTCCGAAGAGTATGTTCATCAGAGTGCTCTTTCCTGCGCCGTTTTCTCCAATAAGTCCATGAATTTCCCCGGGCTTGACTCTCAGTGTTACATCGTTCAATACACGGTTGCCAAAAAAGTGTTTAGTAATACCATGCATCTCCAGAACATAATCTGTCATTACCCCAACTCCCAAAGGAAAGTTGGGGAGAAGCCCCTGCCCCGGTACTCGATACACCAATGCACAGCAGCCTGAGTTATAAATCACATGGTACGGCAACACAATACTGTAGGCGAAGCTTACAAAGCACCACCATCAGTGGCCACTGTAGCCGGCTATCAGCCCCTGCATTTGAGGGCGGACTATCTCCCCTTGCTATTTACTTGTCTTTACCGAAAACCACCGAACCAACGATACCGAGGAACATATTGCCTTCTTCGCTATACCGCTGCAACTCTACTGGGACTCCTGTTTCCTTTTCCAGTGCCTTGGATAGGTCGTCGATGTTTGTTAGTTCAGCTTCGCCTTCTACAGCCAGAATCGCCAGTTCAATTCCGCCTCTCAGAAGAGCCATGTTGATAGGTACCGGCCATGTTGCAAAACGTCCGGCTCCTCCCTTTTCAACAATCTTCTCGTCAATGGCAGCAACGATTTTGGGCATATCTCCTGCTATGCCGCTAACATCCAAACCAAGGGCTCCTGGATAACCGTGGGTGGGGCTTGGGCAACACTGCTCAGGGAAAATTGCGCCGGTTTCCAGTGCGGCTGTAATCAGAGGTTCTTGCATACCGCAGTTGGTGCTGAAAACAGCGATGTTCTTGCCATGCTGTTCCACCTGCCTGGGCACATCTTCGAGGATGAATTTCTGAGCGCCTGGAATTCCATCTGGGCCCATTGGGTCAGGAGCAGTTACAAAAATAAACTCCAAACCCAAATTCCCGCATTCTTCTTCCATTTGTTCACGCCGTTTAGCAAGAAGCTCCATGGACATGTGTCTCGGGAATGAGTAGTGGAGGAACTTCCCTGCTCCCATCTCCTTTGCCAGTCTTACAATAGAGACTCCTCTGGTGAGGTTATTAACATCCAATACCAGATCTCCCTTTGTATCCATCATGGCAGCGTCTTCGTGGGAGCTTACCACTACGATGACAATATCATCCCTGGTCTGCCGGATCTTATCAATTGCCGCGGCTGTTCCCGGAACACCCTGGCATATGGCGATGATCTTGATATCCGGATCAGACGCAAGCCCGGCCATCTGGCCAATAGTAGTCTCCTGCTCTGCCATAAAGTTGTCCGGATATGTAACATGAACAACTCTGTCGCCATACCTTTCTTTCATCTGCTCGCCTGCACGATACTCATCTTCACCCTGTGACACAGTTCCTGTAACAATTCCAATCTTGAAAGGCGTCGGAGTTTCTGCGCCAGGGCCTGATTCCGGCTCTTTTTCCGGTGTGCAACTTGCCAACAACGTTAGGGCTAACACTAAAGACAACAACAAACACGAAAAACGGGAAAATTTTTTCATTTCCCTCCCCCTTTGGTTTGCGAATTTACACTATATTCGCTCATATTCACGTAATCCCCTTCTAATTACTTACAAGATGTCAACTTTTTGTGAATAGAGCCTAATTGGGGGGGAATTATGGGATTCGTGTTTGGCAAGCCCCAGCTTCTATATTCCCAGGTAATACCTGTGAATCACGAAATAAAAATGAGCACTCCTGGCTGCGCCATTAACCGGGACAGATAAAGGACTACACGGGCCGGCCTTCAAAAAACTACCGAGGCCGGTGCTCAAGCCCGAATAGATCGTCAATCTTCTCACTCATTATCTCATGTGCGTCTCTAACGGCCTGATTGTATATGTACGGCCCTACAGTCTCGATTATGAAGTCAAGCAGAAGTGATGCGTTAAAATCACTAACCTCCTCGCCTTTCTCTACTGAGAAGTAGTGTTTGATTTGGCTGACAACTTCTTGCCGTTCGATCTTGTTTAACTTGATCTCCTTCATCAGATCACCTCCAATCCACCCTAAGTNNGCAACAGCAGTACCAGACATCACCAAATTAACCGATTCATTGATCGTGCCTCTTACCGGGCTTTGGTTGTAAACACAGGCAAATCCTGCAGGTAGATCAAATCACCTGACTAAGAAAAGCCTTCCTTTAGAACTGCAAGAGCGTATAGAACCCGGGACTAATGAGTCTAGCAGGCACCCCACTGTGAAGCCATCATGGTGACATTTTCTCAGTCCCCTTACAGGGTGACAATATCATTGTCCGGTAACAGTCAGCATCTGCAACACTTGACACAAATTAGCCCTGGGGAATATGCTATAGTAGTTTGATTACGAACCACGTCATCCTTTTAAGAACTACTTGTTCGCGAAAGGGAACCTTAGAACTTTTTGGCCCTGCCTGGCCAACGAGAGAGCAGAGGTGACAAACATGGAGATGCCGGGCAAGAACGCCACCCTGGATGCAATGGCCGCACTTGGGTTCACTGAGTACGAAGCCAAGACCTACCTGGCCCTTCTCAGAAGTAACCCGGCAACAGGCTATCAGGTCAGCAAGGACGCCGGAATTCCCAGGTCCATGGTTTACGAAGCCCTGGGGCGCCTAACAAATAAAGGTGCAGTCATGTCCCTTCCCATGGGTGATACCACAAAGTACGCACCTGTACCTGTAGCTGTGCTTTTGGACAGCCTGCGGCATAGATACGAGGATGCCCTGGACGCTGCACATGAGCTATTGTCTCGCGAAGAATCCCAGACACCTGTTGAGCAAGTGTGGAACCTGGTAGGCCACGATTCAATCATCACCCGTGCCAGGAATATGATTAGAACTTCCAAACAGGAGGTCTTGGCCTCACTTGACGATAGCACTTTGGTACAACTGTTTGGCGACCTTGAAGATGCCTGGAACAGGGGCGTTGCAGTACGTATGATTCTATCAGGCGAAGCCGAGGTTGAATTTGGCCAGGTAATCCGGCACCCGCGAGAAGAAAGCGAACTGCAGCAAACTACTCAGAGCCTGGTTCTCGTTTCCGACAACAGCCAGTCACTGGTCGGCGGAACCGGCACATCTGATACCTGCATCTGGACCGGCAACAAGCATGTGGTATTCATCTCACGCCAGTTCATCTGGCAAGAGATATTCAGCCAGAAAGCAACCGAGTATTTGGGCAAGGAGATTCTGTCAATACTTACTGATGAAGAACGCAATGCCATACTGGGGCAGTGAGATATCAGGGCAGAGCACTGTTATTACCGGTGCCATGTCCCAGAAATCAGTGAGGCCGATTGTTCACAGGCTTTCGTTCACTACAACTGCACAGTATCGGGCCGGCAATTCCCAGCGCTTTAGT
>MTKW01004545.1_pt1 | contig 13869 bp, 9 predicted proteins | sample 1042761 | NCBI WGS metagenome assembly MTKW01 (sample SAMN06205366, study PRJNA360243) | anaerobic digester metagenome | biome: Wastewater treatment plant; feature: Anaerobic digester sludge; material: sludge; isolation source: anaerobic digester fed with sludge from wastewater treatment plant ...
CGGGACGAGAGTCAAGATGCTCGCGACGGTCGTTAACGGCGCGGCGATTGCTTGCGGCGGCTTGATCGGCGCCCTTTTGGGGGGCAGGATCAAAAAAGATATTTGCGCGGCGGTTTTAAAAGTCGTCGGCTTCGCCGTTTTTTTGCTCGGGCTGATCGGCGTCGCAAACTCGGCGTTTTATTTCGACAGGTTTGATCTGCTTTTAATCATTAGTCTCGCGTTGGGGACTTTTATCGGCGAGGCGCTGAAAATTGATTTCCGCCTGAAGCGCTTCGGCGATTATTTGGAGAGAAAAATAAACCGGGGAGCTTTTTCCGAGGGCTTTATCGCCGCGACTTTGATATTTTGCGTCGGGGCGATGGCGATTGTCGGCAGTATCAACGCCGCCCTGGGCGACCCCTCGATAATATACCTTAAGGCCGCGATCGACGGAATCACGGCGATGGTTTTGGCTTCGTCCCTGGGCGCCGGCGTCGTTTTCGCCTTCGCGCCTGTCTTGCTTTACCAGGGCGCGCTTACCGGGCTGGGCCTTGCTTTCGGAAATTTCATTCCCGCGGGCCTAATCGACGCTTTCGGCATCGTCGGTTACGCGATCGTCGGCGTTATCGGGCTGAATTTTATCTTTGGGGAAAAAATCAAGGCGGCGAACATGCTTCCGGCATTGGCCCTCGTAATCATTCTATATTTGGCCGGTTTGCGCTAAATTTGTTGGGAGGAGAGAGTTATGAAAAAAGCGGTAATGCTGTTGCACGGGTTTTTGACCGACCCCTCCGATTTTGAAGCCCTGCTTCCCAGTCTGCGGGACCGCTACGAACGGATTGAGATCCCGACGTATCCCGGCCATGACGAGGATGAGAGTTTTCATGATTTTGATTCCGGGAAGACGCTTGAACTTGTTCGCGGGAGGATGGAAGAGCTCCTCGCCGCGGGCGCGCGAGTCGATCTCGTCGGTTTTTCGCTTGGCGGCGCCCTGGCGGCTTATCTTTCCCAAAATTATCCCGTAAACAAGCTTGTTCTTTTAGCCCCGGCCAATAAGTATTTTAATTTTTATCTGCCTTTTTCGAAAATCCGTTACTTGGTGAAAAACTTTTACGCGATGGAAAAGGCGTTTTTCAAACGCGACCGCGAGAAAGTCGCTTATTACAAAAGTAAGTTAAAGACGATGTTCGCCGACGATATCAAGGCTTTGAAAATCGCCCGAGAAAAATACTTTAAAAGATATTTGCGGCGAATGTATCAAAATTTCAAAAGCCTGATCAAAACGGTCAACGAGGAGACGGACGCGATTACCGTCCCCTGCTTNNCAGCGAGGAAATCGTCAGGGATATCCTTGCTTTCCTCGACGCCTGATTTTTCCGTATTTTTTTCCGTTCCCGGAAAATAATAGGGATATGAAGAAGAAAATCATCCTCGATTATCCTCGTTTATTCTTAATGATCATTACCGCGGTGGCGATATGGCTCATCATTTATTTCGCCCGGGAAGGCATGTATAATTACAAACTGCTCGCTGCGGCGGGACTCGTCGCTTCCGCCTGGCTTCCCAACCTCATCGCGGCGCTTCTGAAGGTCAGGATCCCGAATGTCGTCGTGATCGTCTATTATTATTTTCTCGTCCTTACAATCTTGCTCGGGATCATCCTCGGCTTTTACCGGATCATCTCCTGGTACGACGATTTCACGCACTTCCTAGCCGGGGCGCTATTAGTCCTGCTCGGGATCTTCATCGCGACGCGGCTCGACAACGTCGGTTTTCTGAAGTTCTCACTGCTTTTGACCTACGGGTTGTTTTTCGCGGGCTTTTGCGTCGGCATCTGGGAAATCGTCGAATACGTCCTTGTTCGCACCGTCATGCCGGCCGGATCATATTCCCCCGCAAGGTCGGAAGTGGTGATCGACCTCATCATGAACGCGCTCGGGGCCTTTATGGTCGTCATCCTGCTTACGCTCGATGCTCGGGCATACGGACACAAATACCTGGAAAGGCTTTTGAGAAAGTTTACGCATGAGGGACCGCCGGATCGGACGAACGAAAAGAGTTTTTAAAGGCATGCGATTGTGATATAATGATTGCACCGAAAGGGAGAAAGCATGGTTAAAAAACTGGTCACGGATTTTATCAAGGGAATCCCGATTGGGGCCGCAAACGTCATTCCCGGGTTCAGCGGCGGCACGATGGCCGTCATTTTGAACGTTTACGAGCGCCTGATCGGCGCGTTGAGCGATATTCTGAGACGACCGCTGCGCGCGCTCAAGGACGTGTGGGCGCTCTTTTTAGGCGTGATCGTCGGTGTCATCATTGCCGTCAAGCTGATCATCTTTTTGCTTGGTAATTTCCCAATCCCGACGACGATGTTCTTCGTCGGACTCATCATCGGCGCGATCCCCAGCATCCGCGCCAAGGCCGCGGAGGGTAAGGGCAAACCGGCCGACCTCATCGCCTTTTTTGCCTGCGCGATCATCGTGATCGTCGTTTCTTTCCTGAAGGGAAAGACCCCGAGCGCGGTCGATTACGATTTTCAAACCGCGATCATTATTTTCTTCCTTTCCGTCATCGCCGCCGCCGCGATGGTCATCCCCGGCGTGAGCGGTTCGATGATTTTGCTTGCCTTCGGTTATTACGATTTCATCTGGGAAGGCCTGATCGGCAACTTCATCGCCGCCTTCACCACCATCGATTTTCCCGGGATGGTGAATGCGGGCGTGATGCTGCTACCGTTTGCCTTGGGTGTGATCGCGGGCATCATCATCATCGCCAAGATCATCAAGGCCATGCTTGCCAGATATCCGCGGACCGTCTATCACGCGATTTTCGGACTGCTCATTGCTTCGCCCTTCGCGATCATTTACGGGATGTACCGGGAATACGGCGAAGCGATCAAGGGAAGCGGTTTTTGGGAATGGGCGGTCGGGGTGCTTGCGATTATCGTAAGCGCGTATCTTGTCAATTATCTGACCCGCTTCGACGAGAAGAAGGGCGCGGACACAACGGAATAAAAAATTCTGCCGGCAACGCCGGCTTTTTTGTTATATAAGGAGGTCCGGGCGGCTTTGTTTAGGCGGGAAAAATGACGGATTTTTCGTTTTTTATTGTCAAATTAAAAAAATAATTGAAAATATGGAAAAATTTTTATATAATATACATGATGCGTAACGGCGGCGAATTCTTTTGGGGAGTCCGGCATGAAAAAAAACTTGATTAATTCGGTTTTACTGTTCGCGGCGGCCTTACTTCTGCTGTTCGGCGTGGTCTACGCCTGGATCACGCTGACACCGGCGGTGCGGGTGCAGCAGTTTGTGGTCAACGTCAACAATTATTCGGCGGATCTAAGGCTGGATATCAAAAGGAACGACGACGAGTATACCGAGGCGGTTTCCGCTGCCGACGTCTACGAGCTTTTCCATAACACCCTCCCCAACGACCGCTTGTATTTCCGCCTGTCCATAACCAACAACGGCAATCATCCCGTGACCGCAGACATCTGGATGCTCGGCGTGTTCAGCGAGAACGAAAACGAAGGTTACGACATGCTCGACGTCTTTTTCCTGGACGGGGGGAAGTTCGTCCTCGACGGCACGGATTATCCCGTAGCGGTCGAACCGGAAGAGCCGGTCATCCGGCACGGCCAGGAATTAAACCTGTACCGTTTGAACAACATCATCGATGCCAATCACGATTTTCAGATATTCGACGATCTGGAATTTTCGGCGAATCAGACGCGGGTGCTGGAATTCATCCTCGTATATGATCAGAATACCGAAGCCCTGGGCTATCAGGGCGGGATCCTTTCCATCGCCGCAATCAACATAATCTTCAACATCACGGGAGAATAATATGGGAAAGAAGAAGTTCATCGCCATCTTAACGTTGCTTTTTCTCGCCATAGCCGCGCTCACGGCCAACCTGATCGTCGCCTGGCTGACCGATACCGCCACGACCGGGCCGACGGATTTCACCCTCGGGGACGTTTCCTTTGAGTGGTCGGGCGCAGTCAGCACCAACTACGTCGTACCCGGGGAGAATGTCGTCACCACCCCGTACAAATTGACCAACACTTCGACGATCCGGACCGAACTGCGGTTCAAAATCGAAATCACATCCGAGTATCTGGAGGGCGACGGTTCCGATTACGTCAATCTGACGATTGGGACGGGCTGGGTGCTATCAGACGGGTATTATTACTACCGCGGCANNGATCACGGTGATCACGGGCATCGAGCTGGACGGCAGTAAGGTTGGAAACGACTTTAGCGGTTCGTCTTTCACGATCACCCTCGTGTTCGAGGCCAAGCAAGGCGACTTCGTCGATTGGGCGACGCTCGACCAGGATGAAATCAACTTCTCGACCGGCCTGCCCGCCTCATCCGGGACATGATAAAGAAGGTTCTGGCCGTCCCGCTGGTGCTGCTGTTGGTGTTTTTGGCGGTGACAGCGGTGGTGCAGCTTTTCGGGATCAGGCATTATGTCGTGGCCTCGGACAGCATGGCGCCGGCCATCCGGAAATATGCCCTTGTGTATGTGAAAACGGACGGGAAGTATGAAAAGGGGTCGATCATCGCGGTGAAGACCGCCGGCTACCCGCTTTTGCATCGGGTGGTGGAAATCGGGGACGATTATGTCGTGACCAAGGGGGACGCCAACGACAATCCCGACGCACCGCGCCCATTGACGGACGTGATCGGCGTGATGGTCTTCCAGATTCCTTTCGCCGGCATCCTGTTTAAGAGCCGGTATCCGCTTTTGATCATCTTGTCGGTCGTCCTGCTTTACGTCGTCGGCCGGCAACTTTATGTGGAAATCAAGAAAAAAGGGAAGTGACGGCGACTTGAAAAGGACATTGCTTTACAGCATTTTTACCGTCATCGTCGCTTTTTTTCTTACCGTCGTCATCGTCCTCGCTTGGTTCATGGTGAGCGAAAAGACCGAGCCGGTCGTCATCACCACCGGCGCGCTGCGAGCCCGATGCAATCTCTACTACGGGCTTGACTCCGATTTCGACGGCGAACTCGACGACGGAACGTACGCCGAGATCACCACGGCCGGAATCGAGTTTACCAACGTAATTCCCGGTCAAATCTATACCTACCGGCTCGTCGTCAGCAACATGGGGACGGTCGACGGAATCCTGTCGATATCGATCAACGACATCATCGCCACCGCCGCCGGCATGTACGAAGGCTTTTCCGTGTCCTTCACCGACCCGGAAACCAAAGACCTGGCCTTCGTCAACGGCGATTTGGAGCTTTTTACGGAGTTGTTCCTGGCCGAAGGGGACACCTACGAATTCAATTTCCTAATCAAAATAAACGAAACGATTTCAGCGGAATTCCGATACGAATCGCTGACGATCACCAATTTCATCGTGAGGCTGGATCAGACTTACTAAAACAGGATATCTTAAGAAGCAAGATATCTGTTTTTTCTAAAGGGGCGGTTCTGCATGAGAAAACAATACATCATCATCGCCATGATCGCATTCATCCTGGTATTGCTGGGAACGCTGATCACCGCTTTTCTGCTGGATATCGGCAGCGCGGGAAACAACGTCGTCCTCGGCACGGTGCACGTTTCGACCGAACTTTATTACGAAAAGGGCGGAAACGAATACCCGGCGTCCGAGGTCGTCATCAATCCCACCCTCAATATCAAGAAAAAGGGCGTGTACCAGGTCAACGTCGTCGACCGCGAGAGCGTCGAGTTCATCGAGAACGTGCGGATGCGGGTCGTGGTCGAAAGTGACGTCGACACCTATATCCGGATAAAACTGCTTGACCAGCTGGTGATAACGACGGTCGACTATCTCGGGAACCGCACGGAGATCCCGATCATCGCGGAACGGACGGAATTCTATTACGACCAAACCAACTGGTATTACAACGAGGCCGACGATTATTATTACTGCAAGCAGAAGGTCCAGCGCGTCAGCGCAAACGAAGCGAACATTATTTCCTTCGTTGCCTCGTATTTCCCCGGCGTTCATTACAACACCCGGCCGCTCGGTTATTCGATCCAGATGGGAATCAGGACGGAAGCGGTCCAGGCTTACCGGGGACCGCAGGAAAACTGGGGACTCAATAATCCCCCGTGGGGAGGAACATGGTGATGAAAAGAGCGATATACGCATTAACGATCGTCTGCCTGTTCGTTTTCGTCAGCACCGTCCAGATGGTAAGGATCCTTGACGAGCAGCAGGAATATGTGCCGCGTGAGCGCCTCGGTAACCACGACTTCGACCCGATCATCCCGACGACGCCCGACGATACCTATATTTCCTATACCGAATTCCGGGCGACGATCGCGACCGCGACCGCCACGGCCGCCCAGATCGAAGCGGGCGCGGCGGGGAAGAAGATCCGTTTCGACAGCGCCGAGGAACTTTACCGTTTCTCGATCGATGTCTGCTATCATCCCGACCAGATCTACATGACCTCCGACCCGACGCAAAACGTGAAACTGTCGCCCGAGGTCATCGGCGTGCTCCTTTCCCTTGATTACGTGCTGGGTCAGGACATCGATTACGCGGTGATGAAATCGCGGCAGTTCATCCCGATCGGTTATTCCTTTGAACTTTTAAGCGGCGCGAAGCCGCACAACATCTTCACCGGGACCTTCGACGGCCGCGGGTTTGAGATCAGCAACCTTTACTTCGCGGACTACGACCTCTTGACGACCGTCGACGGCGAAGGGGAGTACCAGGAGGATCTGGCTCTGGCGCCTTATTACGCGATGTTCCCCTACAACGCCGGACGGATCTGCAATCTCGGAATCATCAATCCTACGTTCGAGCTGACGATGGAGCATACGAGCATTTACCGCGCCGCCAACCTCGTTGGACACAACACCGAGGACGGCGTCATCGAGAACGTCTACGTCATCGACAACCGCGACGACATCTTCCGTGCCGGCATCCGGATGCGGGCGACGGTGGGCGCCGGCGGCGGCGACTACCAGGCCGCGGGCATCGTTTTCGAAAACGACGGCATCTTCATTGATTCCTATTATGTGTCGAAAGTCGTCATCAACGGCTCCTATATCAACAGTTTCGAGGTCCAGCCGGTGTTGTTCACGAACCGGGGTACGGCCCTTAACCTGGCGTATGATGCGAACGTATATCAATTGACCGTCAACATCGGTGGAATCGACTTCACCGTCACTGCTCCCAACACCCTGGCGACCGGCGAGGAAACGGCAACCCTGAAATCGGGCTCCGAGGTCCTGCGTCCGGGCTGGTTTTATTACGACGACGACCGCTATCCTTCGCTTCTGGGACTCGCATACGATAACGATACGGACGAGTATCTGATCGCCGACGCGCGCGATCTGGTCATCTTCGCGAAGCTCCTCAATTACATCACCGTCTATCACGACAAACCATTCCGATCATCCCACTACCGCCTGGTTGACGACATCGACATGAACCAGGTGTCGCCGACGGCGTACGTGCCCCCTTCGATCGAGTTTTCCGGGCAACTGAGCGGTGACGACGGCGCGGGCGGACGTTTCTACATTTCCCGTTTCGCGCTTAACAACGGCATCATCATCGACGGTAACTACCATACCGGCATGTTTACATATTTGAGCGGGGTCGTATCCGACATCGTCTTTTATGACGCATCGTTGACCCTCACCGACACAGCTGCATATTACAGCTCGGAATTTAGGATCGGCCTGATTGCCGCGGTTTTGGACGGCGGTTCGATCCTCGACGTCTCCGTCGACCTCACCGCCGATCTTGGCGCCACTTCGATCGGCGAGATGGCGGCCGGCGGCGTTGTCGGACTAGCAGGAGGAAGGATCGAGGGCGTGTATATCGAAGGGACCTTCAACGCCGGTTCCAATCGCGCCTATTCCTCCGATCACAACGTCGTCATTGACTACGCCATCGGCGGCGTCGTCGGAAAAACCCTGGAAACGCGGGCCCTGCGCCTCTATAATATCTTGAACGCGATGGAGATCACGGGCGTCGGCTCGACGGGCGCGGTCGTGAGTTCGGACGCGACGAAGGAAATCAAGACCGGCGGGATCATCGGCGAGGTCGTCAACGCTCAGAACGTCCGCCATTTCTTAGGCTGGATCACCAATGCTGGCGAAATAAACGTCAGCAGTTTAAGCACCTCCGGCTTAAGACAATACGTCGGCGGCGTAGTCGGCATGAGCCGGGGACGGGCGTATGAGCTTGCATCCGGTTTCGGCGAATGGACGAACCAGGGACTATTGGATTTCACCGGCGCCGGGACCAACGCGGTCTATGCGGGCGGAGTGGCTGCCTGCGGCCATGAGGAAGCGGCGGAACTTGTCTGCCTGTATAACGACGGCGGTATTTCCGTAAGCAATTACACCAGCCTGCAATACGCCGCGCTTGTCTGCGACGTGAGTACGCACGGATTCACCCTATCGCAATCCACGAACTACGCCAATTTCACGATCAACGCGGATGCCGATTTCCGCGGCGTCTACCATAATCCCAACGCTTCTGCTCCGGTGTTGCTCCGTTTCGTCGAAAACGAGGGTGACATCACCTATCACGATCGCACGTTCAACCGCGAGGTCTCGATCGCGGCGATCACGCTTAAGGAAAACGTCGATTTCCTGAACGTGTACAACAAAGGGCAGATTACCCTTTACTCCATCACGAATAACTCGTATTCGCTTTGGATCGCCGGCATTGCCAAGACGCTTTCGAACAACAAATACATGCGGAACTGCCTAAACGAAGGCGATATCATCCTGGCGAATTACAACACCCCGCTTACGGTCTCCTCAGGCACGACCTATACCGGCAATGTCTACATTTCCGGTCTGGTCAACCTGAATTACGCCGGCGACTTGCAGAATCAGGACGATTCTAACAGGCCGGTCGCGACGTATGGGATCATCAATTCCGTCAACTACGGCAACTTGAAATCAACGTACAGTTCCACTATCTACGGCATCAAGGGCCAGGTAAATATCTTTGCGGGGGGGGTCGTGACGATCAACCGCGGTTCCGTGCAGGACGTCATCAACATGGGGAATGTGACGTTCGCGAACCTGAGCGACCTCAACTCTAATCTGATCGACATCGATGACAACGAATACGTTGCCGGATCGGTCAAGTCGTTCCGCGGCGGTATCACGGCGGGCGGCGTCGCGGCGGCGGTTGGCGCTGGAACTTCACGGATCTACGACTCCGCCAACAGCGGCGAAGTGCTGGCCGTGGCCAAGAACTACGCCCGCGCCGGCGGGATCCTGGCCGTCTGCCTTTACTCGGAAATAACGGCCGGTTCCGTACCGACGAGCTTTTTGGTCAACGATATTCAAAGTTCGATCCTTTCCAACTGCATCAACTACGGCAAGATCAGCAGCGTCACCAAGACGATCGTTGAATACTCCACGAAAACAACAACGTCCAGCGCGACGCAATACTACGCCAGCGAGCAGGGCGGTACAAATTCGGTCACGACGACCGAAGGCACCAACGAACGTCCCGGTATCTACTCCTCGGCCGGCGGCGTCATCGGCTATGGTTTGAGCGTCATGCGCCGAATGGTCAACCACGGGGATGTCAGTTCGACCGACGTGGCCGGAGGAATCATTGGCGCGACCTATGTTACTGGCGGAAGCAGCACGGTTACCACGACGGTATCCATCGACACCGCCATCCATTACGGCTCGGTCCGCGCCGTCAACGTCGAGGACCGTCCGAGTGGACAGAACAATTATGATCTGATCAATAAGGTCAATATGTCGTATGCTGACATCTCGTCGTATTTTTACGATCCGGACGATGACTTCATCTTTCCCCATAATACCGTCGCCGGCGACATCACCCGGTGGCCGGAAGGCAAACGCGGCATCGGCGGTATCTTCGGCCGCCTGCAGCGCGGCCGTAACGGTCAGATGACGGCATCGGGATCGGGCGGGAATTTCGACTTCATCGTCAACATGGACCCGAACGTCGACCTGATCGGCAGGCTTGACCAGGTTTACGAATGGTCGAGTACGGCCCGTTATTACATTTTCCCCGACTGTATTTATTACAGCGCCCGCATCAACGACACGACCCAGGCCGTGTTTACCGGCTACGAATATTTTCACGAAGAAAGCAGAACGCAATCGAACCGTTTACGATATACTTATCAGGTCGAACGCATCAATAACGAGCGTTATCGTTACGAATATGTCGGCGGGACGTGGCGGCGATATACGCAGCGGTACGTCGAGCGCTTCAGCGAAACATCTATTTACGCCACGATGTATTACGCGATCGGCGGAACCGAGTATGAGAAGGGACGTGTGGAATCGGTCGTCACCAGCACGCTCATCAATGCCGAGTGGCGTGACGTGTCCGACAGCGCCACCGTCGTTTCCGGCGGGCCGTACGAGGAGTACAGCAACCCGTGGCGGCTTTCCAGCACCATCGAGACGTATTTCAACCGCACCCAGTCCAACTTGGACAGGAACAAATATTACCGCGGTAAAAACATTCCGATGCGCCTCATTACCGAAAATCCCTACGCCTTGCACGGGGAATTCGTCTACGCTGAAGATTTCGAGATGCGCGACGACAGCACCCTGCTTTCCAACGACGAACCGATCACCTCGTACATTTATTACGTCGAAAACGGGGTCCTGTCCGACTTTTTCCGTCCCAACCGTTTATACGGGATGTACGTCTTGTCCACATCATCGGGAAGCACCTTCGGCTCGGTCCTACCGGCCAATACCGACCTGACCGATCTGTACCGTCTGAAGGAGATCCTGCCCTTTGACAGCGATTACGAAACCATCGATTCCACGAAACGCGATCCGCTCAGTCAGGATATCCGCGACAGCTACACGGCGCTCTTACAGACGCGCTACAGCGATAAATCCGCCCTGCTTGAGGAAGGTCAGAGCATCTGGCTTGAAGAGGTGGGAGGCAGCGGTACGGTTTTGATCAATCCGACGATCAACTATAATACCAGGACCATCACCTTCGAACTCAGCCTCCAGCAGATCATATCCACCCAGACCACGACGACCTTCCGGATCGCTTCCGCCGTCGTTCCGGCGATGGCGATGGTCGCGGCGCGCATCGAGGACTTCGACGGCGGTTCCTATCTATCCGACCTTGCGGGCTTCGTCGAGTTATTGAGCGCCGATGAAGGCCAGGTCATATCGAGCAACGCGCCGCCGGACATGTCCTTCAACGCCGACGACTATCGCGACATCTCCTCGAACACGACGATCGACCTGGGCTATTTCACCGTGTACTCGCAGGCGGCCTACAGTAACACCGTATTCCTGACCGACGATAACTATTCCACCGACTATCTGGTGCGCCTTACCCTGAAACCGCGGCTCGGCGCCGGCGTGCAAAGTCCGTATCCGTTGACCGTCGTCGTCGATGGAACTTCGCGCACGTACTCTGACTACATCGCTAACCCCCCCACGCTGGCGCAGACGATCACCGTGAACTTTACCGACCCGCAACGGGTGCTTACGGCCGGTTGGAACATCGGCCATTATATCAAACTGTACTATGGAACCACCGAGGTCGATCCCGCCTATTACGAACTGCAGGTGGCATCGGTCTCATCGTCCGGGAACTTCTCGTTCACGATGACCTTCAGCGACGCGCTCCGGGCGGGCGACTATACGATCAAATACAAGTATTATCACAGCGACGAGCCCTCGCATGAGTTGCCGGTTGTCCGCGGCGGCTCTTCCACGGCCGCGATTCTGTATTTGCGCCATTATTCTTATGACGAGATGACGGATCCGCCGGGCGCGAGTTTCACCACTTACGTCAATTTCGGCTATGATTTTGATTTTGAGAACCTGTCCTGGAGCGTCAGCACCGAGGACGATTTTCCGCCATATCTTGATAACCGCACCTACGAGGTCAGCTATCTCGACGCGATCGTCCTGTCGCCGTATACGACGATTACCAACATTACCTTCAACCCGGCGACCGACATCGTATATAACAACGGTTATCGGACGTATAGGATCCATTATTCGTTGACCGCCGGCAATGGGACGACGACCGCGACCTACACGCATAACATCACGGAGCGGCCGATGGAACTTACCGAGGTCTTCAAGAACCAGAATCGCGTCAGTATTGACAATGTCTTCTGCGCCCGCGAGGCCGAGGTGACGAACTTCGCCGTCGATCTGGGCGTCGACCAAAGTTACGCGGCCCGGATCTACAACCTCTACGCGGACAATCCCGATTCCTATTTCGTCATTTCTGTCATCGGGGAAACGATGGGCGGGACGGCCTATACTCTGGAAGAAATCGTCGGCATCGCCTACAGCGCCGACCGTTACCTGAACATCATCATTGACAAGACGACGAAGCCCGGAAGATATTATTTCACGTTTAGATATTACCGCGACGGTCAGGTGATCGTAGTGGAAGATGAGCTTATGATCACCAAGAACCTGGGAACGAGCGCCTACATTACCGACATCCGTTTCGCGGAGTCGGCGGTGGAGACCTCCTACGGCACCATCTTCGTTTCCGACCATAACGGCATCGAGGTCGTAAGCGAATATCGCCCGCGCATCTATTACGCCGGCATCGACTATGACGGCGCCGACGTCGCTGGTGTTGCGGACTTCCGCATCATCGGCTATGTCGCGAACATCCCGCTCGTTGAATATACGCCGATCTTCCTGCCTTATCTGCCACCCGGCTCGACCGTGTCCCGGTTGGCGTACAGCTCCCAATATCCCAACGGGTACTGGACGCCGGAAGTAAACGATGAAAGCGCGCCGGAACTCAAAGCGACGCTGGCGACGGACTTTACCCTGATGCCGCGAACCGGTCAGGATCCGGAGGAAGACGAGGACGTCATCATCACCTACCGCGTCACCTCGGAAAACGGCCAAAGCGTCGTCTATTACCACATCACCGTCACCGACATCGTTTATAACGTTTCGATCATTTTCGACATCTTCTACGATGACAACGGGACGTTGATCCCGGCGCACGAGGCCGCGGCAATCAAAGACCTCGTCCTGCTCATCAACGTCAGGAACTTCAATACCGACGTGCCGATCGGCGTCGCGCCGGCGCCCACGGTCGCGGATTTTCCCGCGTTCTCCGAGATAACCGGGTATAACAACAGCGTGCTGATGTATTACCTGCCGACCAACTCCTTCTACAAATACCGTTTCGGCCGGAACATGAGCGGTTTTTACGCTTTCACCGTCGACATTCCCGTCTCGAGCGATAACTATACTTATACTTACAAGATATATTTCAACAACGACGAGCTTAACGACATCGGCGATTACGTCGCGGGCGCGGACGGGAAATACTACTATATTCAAGCGGGAACGAAACCGCGCACCCGCCGGTTCGAGATCCGCATCAGCAAATCCTCTCCTTATGAGGATCCTTCCTGGGGNNAAAAATTGCGGGACGCAAATGATTTGTCCGACTCTCAGGTTGTTCGGGTTAATGCCGGGATTGGCGAGCATGATCGCCCGGACCGTGGTGTTATGCCTCCGGGCTATTAACCATAATGTATCCCCGGGACGGACGGCATGACCGATTGTTCCGATAGGGCACATAAGCATTTCTCCTTTCTTCATCTTAGTTTATGTAAAAAGAGATCAATCGGTATATACGCTTGCCGTGTATTAACCGGAAACGAATTTCCCGCCGTTAACGTGAATGGTCGCGCCCGTGATATAGCCCGCCTCGTCGGAGGCTAAAAACAAATAAGCCCCGGCGACCTCAAACGGCTGGCCCGGCCGCCCGAGCGGCGTGTCGGCGCCGAAGGTCGTTACGTTTTCCGGTTCGGAAGTCGCCGCCACAAGCGGCGTCCAAATCGGCCCCGGGGCGACGGCGTTAACCCGGATCCCCTTGTCGGCAAGATTTAGGGCGAGCGA
>MTKW01003934.1_pt2 | contig 13863 bp, 17 predicted proteins | sample 1042761 | NCBI WGS metagenome assembly MTKW01 (sample SAMN06205366, study PRJNA360243) | anaerobic digester metagenome | biome: Wastewater treatment plant; feature: Anaerobic digester sludge; material: sludge; isolation source: anaerobic digester fed with sludge from wastewater treatment plant ...
TGTGCAGGGCTACTTTGACGATTACACATCAGAATGGTAATCAATTTGGCAAGGATGACCGGGACGAAATTAATTATTTGCAACATAGTTGCATTTCCTCTTTCTGTAGCTTATATTTAATTTTAGATGCCGACATCAAGACCCACGAAATTGCATCACTTAAAGCATCTAAATAAATTAAAGGAGGCGTCATTTTTATGTTATCCCGGTTAAGTAAGGGTTTAGCGGTTATGGTAGTGATAGTATCATTTTTGTCTCCCTCTTTTGTCCTCGCCGCCCCAACGGATGATGTGGTAGCTGTTGCTGCGAGCATGCACGAATGCATAAACGAATTGGCTACCCAATTTGAAAACCATGGTCTAGGAACCCCACCCAAAATCGTTTCCGGAGCATCGGGCAAACTAGCATCCCAGATAATAGCTGGAGCACCTTTTGGGTTATTTTTATCGGCAAGTCCCGAATGGACCAAAAAACTTGAAAGTGAGGAATTGCTTTATGAGGTGTCCCCAATGGCAACGTCCCCAGTCGTGGCATGGTGGCTAAAAGAAGAAACCATCACTTTGGAAACGATAGAAAGAAAGGACGTTCGCATAGCCATTGCAGATCCGGAAGCAGCTCCCTTTGGCAAAGCCGCTGCGGAATATTTAAAAACAATGGGAATTTACGACGAGCTTTTAAAAGAAAACCGGTTAGTGATAATGGGCAATGTAGAACAAGCCGCATTGGCAGCTAAAACAGGTGGGGCCGATATCGGGATGTTTTCGCTATCTGTGGCAAAAAAACTAAATGAAGGAAGTTACGTTATCTTACCGGTGGATCCACTAGAAAATAGTGGCGGACTTGTAAAGGGCAAGGCTACCAAAAATATCGAGGCCTTCTGGCATTACATCAGGTCCGAAGCTAGTTATGACATTTGGATTAAATGGGGTTTTGAGCCGGTGCGATAAAGATGACGCCATCTTTTATTGTAAGCCTAAAGGTGCTGATCATAGATGTTCCTATACTTTTTTTCATGGGTACTTTAATAGGTTGGACATTGGCTAAAAAGCAATTCAAAGGCAGGACATTGGTCGATACTCTAGTAGTGTTGCCAATCGTCCTTCCGCCTTCCGTTTTAGGATTGTACCTCCTTATGACATTGTCTCATATTCCTTTTATAAGGGAATCCAGGATCCTTTTTTCTTTTCCGGCAGCCGCTTTAGCGCCTCTTTTTCCCTCTTTGCCAATAATGATACAAGCTGCAAAGTCGGGCTTTTGCTCTGTAGATGAGAAGCTCGAACAGGCCGCCCGCACCTTAGGAGACAATGAACTTAGAGTGTTTTGTAGGGTCACCTTTCCTTTGGCAAGGTCATCCTTGATGGCCGGCCTTGCCCTGGCTTCCATGAGGGCCCTTGGAGATTTCGGTGTTACGCTTATGATAGCGGGAAACATACCCGAAAGAACTCAGACGTTGCCGCTTTATATTTACAGCAGAGTTGAGTCCATGAAGTTTTTTGAGGCGAACTTAGCGGCCCTTTTATTGACTATTCTTGGAATAGCCAGTCTATCAATCGTTAAAAAGCTGGAGGGAAAGCATGCAGGATTGTCTTGAGGCAAATTTCTCTAAAATGCTTGGAAACTTTCATTTAGATGTTTCGCTCCATCTGGGAGAGGAAATAGGTGTGCTTTTTGGCCCCAGCGGCGCAGGGAAAAGTCAAACCTTGAATGTTTTAGCTGGCCTCGTCAAGCCTGATCGAGGTAAAATCAACCTTAGAAGGCGTATCTTGTACGACTCCGCCTCTTCTACATTTCTAAAGCCGGCTGCAAGGAAGATTGGGTTAGTCTTTCAGGAATTGGCCCTATTTCCTCACTTGTCTGCGATAGAGAATGTTGCATACGGATTAAAGGGACCAAATAAGTGGCGGCTTGCCCAGAAGTGGCTTGACAAGATGAGGCTGGAAGGACTTTACGAGAGAATGCCTCATCAGCTGTCAGGTGGTCAAAAACAACGCGTTGCTCTAGCTCGAGCGCTTGCACCCAAGCCCGATCTTTTGCTACTTGATGAGCCTTTTAGCGCACTGGAGGGACCAATGCGTCGGGCATTAAGGAGGGAATTAAAAAACTTATTTCTTGAAATAAGGATCCCGATTTTGTATGTTACTCATGACGTAGAAGACGTGTGCTCGCTGGCAACCAAGGTTTTTTTAATTCGCGACGGATCTATAACTGCCGCTATCGATGCAAACAAACTTTGGGACCCCCAATGCCAGGAAAATGTTTGGCATTCCTTGGGTTGGGGAACTCTGGTACAGGGCGAAATCATAACGGAGGAAGGAAACCATTGGCTCAGTTGGCCTGGGGGAAAACTAAAACTATTACAACCCACAGGCCCGGCAAAAGGAAAGGTCACCGTCTTTATACCTCCCGATCACGTCAAATTGCTTTACCCAGACCTTCCCGTTGACCCGGAATTAAGGCCCAACGTCATGGAGGGAAAGATAATAGAAAGGATCGAGATGAACCACTTAGTACGACTTTACATTCATAGTGCCGGAATAGAATGGCACACAGAACATCCCAAAGATTCTTATTCCACTTTAAACCTGCATGAAGGGCAAAATGTTTCATTTAGCATAAAGCCGTCAATGATATACGTACTCACTCAAGAATGTGATCCACCGAGATGAGCTAGCTTAAAGCATAAACATAAAGAAGTTTACATAGCAAGCGATGAAATTTTGTGTTAAAATTGTATATGTGTCCTGGGGGAGTCGGTTTACCGACTGAGAGGAAGCTAAAAAAGCTTCGACCCTTAGAACCTGATCCGGGTCATGCCGGCGTAGGGAAGGTGTAGGTTTTCAGGCCTTCAAAAAATAATTCCTTCCCCAATATGCCGACTGATCCTTAAACAAGGAGGTCGGCTTTAATTTGTTAAGGGTTTGCGACATCAGTAAAATTTACTCAGATCTCGCTGTATTTACAAATATAAGCTTCATGGTAGAAAAGGGAAGTTTTGCCGCCTTCTTAGGACCTTCTGGATGCGGCAAAAGCACTTTATTTCGCGTCATTGCCGGGATAGAGTCCTCTGACAGCGGTCACATAGAGTGGGAGGGCCTAAAGCTACTAAACTTGAAAGAAAATACCGCAATGATGCTCCAAAAGGATTTGCTGCTTCCATGGTTCGACATTTTAGACAACGTTTTAATCCCGATAAAAACTTTAAAGAGAGATACAAAAACCGGAGAATCTGAGGCAAAACGTCTTTTATCCCGATTTGGCTTATCAGGATTTGAGCATTACTTACCCTATCAAATATCTGGAGGCATGCGCCAAAGAGCCGCTTTGGTCCGCACATTGCTTTTTGACAGAGAAATATTCTTGCTAGACGAACCTCTTTCAGCTCTTGACGCACTCACGCGTCAATCGCTTCAAAAGGAAATTTTGCGCATCCAATTGGAATTCGATAAAACCGTATTGATGATCACCCATGACATCATGGAAGCTTTAATGCTCGCGGATAAGATATTTTTACTTTCACACCTGCCTATGCGCATAATAAAGGAGATTGACTTGAGCAATTTACCAAAGCCCAGGTATCATTTGGACTTCGAGCTAGCGGAGATGGCAGAAAANNCATTCCTAAATTCATACTTCCTGCTCCAAGTCTTATTATATATACGTGTTTTTCTCAAGCACCTCTGCTTTTAGAAAACACGCTGGTTACCGCAGTCGAGATTTTACTCGGTTTAATGATCAGCCTTGCCATATCTATACCTCTTGCAATAGTCATGTTCAGCTTTCCAAGCGTTGATGCCGCAATAACACCTTTTCTCGTCATATCGCAGGCCATACCAATCTTCGCTTTAGCCCCCTTGCTTGTCGTGTGGTTCGGGTATGGACTTTTGAGCAAGATCATCATGGCAACTATAGTAATATTTTTCCCTTTGACCGTTTCGCTGCACTCTGGTTTTAAACAAGTTGATCCGGATTATGAGGTGCTTTTTGACCTCCTCGATGCATCTTTTTGGAAAAAGATGCGCTTTCTTTATTGGCCAGCCGCCCTGCCCTCATTTTTTGCCGGGCTTAAGATGGCCGTCGCTGTCGCTACCATTGGAGCCGTACTTGGGGAGTGGGTGGGTGCTCAAAAGGGCTTAGGATACTTGATGATTCAAATGAACGCCAGATTGAGAACTGACATGCTCTTTGCAGCCCTGGTCTGGCTAAGTGCTATGGGTATGGGGATGTGGTTGCTAGTAGGCAAACTGGAAAAACATTTTTTATTTTGGCTGAACGATACAAAGAATTAATTTATCGTTATTAAATGTTAGGTTAGCTAATTAAACGATATTTAAACAGGAGGCGATTTTAGAGTGAAACGCATAGGTTTGGCAGTGTTGATTTTTCTTCTTTTTACGGTTCCGGCAAGAGGAGAGAATTTGACGTTAGTATTGGATTGGTTTCCAAACGTTGACCACTTGCCGCTTTATGTAGCACAAGAAAAGGGGTTTTTCGCAGAGGAAGGTCTAAAGATAAACATAACGTCACCCTCAGAAAGCGCTGATGCGCTGAAACTGGTTGCAGCGGGCAGAGCGGAATTAGGAATCAGTTACGAGCCACAAGCTTTAGTTGCAGCATCGGAGGGTGTTCCAGTATTAGTCATAGGCAGGCTTATAGGCCATCCTCTATCCACTGTTTTGTACATTAAAGATCGTGGTATAGAAAAACCCCAGGACCTGAATGGAAAGTTAATGGGCTATACCGTCGCTGGGATGGAAGACGTGCTGGCCAGGGCTTTTTGTGAACTAAACGAAATTAAAGATTACACACTAATACATATAGAATTTGCGATCATACCCTCTTTGGTATCGAAAAGGGTCGATTCCGTAATGGGTGGTTTTAGAAATTATGAAGTAGTGGAACTAGAGCTTGAAGGATATGCGCCTGGTTACTTTGCACTGGAAGAATATGGATTTCCCGATTACGATGAACTTGTAGTAATTGCTAATCCAAAATTTGCCAAAGAAAACAAGAAGACAATCTCCTCCTTCAGAAGAGCTTTGTCTAAGGCCATAGAAATAAGTAAGGATACTCCCGAAGAAGCTCTCGACCATTACTTCAAGGCCGTACCCGAATCGGACAAAAAACTTGAAAAACGCGCTTTCGAAAAGACTTTGCCTTTTTACGCCGAAAACCAAAACCTCGAGGCTGAACGATGGCAAGCCTTCGCAGACTTTGCGCTTCAAGTGGGGCTGATAGAGCATCAGGTTGACACAAAACAGCTTTTATGGAAGGACTAAAAACCCAAAAGTTAAGACAAAGGAGGCACATAAAAGTTATGAAGGCCACGTTGAAAAACCTTATCTTAGCGGCTCTTTTTGCTGCAATGGCAGTCCTTCTATCGGGATTCAGCATTCCCGTGGGTCCGACTCGCTGCTTTCCCTTTCAACATGCGATTAATGCAATATCAGGGGTATTGCTTGGACCGTGGTGGGCAGCAGGTGCAGCTTTAACTGCGAGTATAATTAGAAATGCTTTAGGTACCGGAACATTATTTGCCTTTCCAGGTAGCATACCAGGAGCTTTAGTTGTGGGCATCACAGCTAGACTCCTCAAAAACAAGAGATATTATGCCGCCTTAACGGAACCTCTGGGCACGGGAATAATAGGAGCTATTATAAGCGTTTATATCTTGGCGCCGACAATCGGCAAGGAGACAGCTCTGTGGTTAATAATGTCTGCCTTTCTTTTAAGTAGCGTTCCTGGCTCTTTCCTCGGGTTTGCACTCCTCCTCGCTTTTAGCAAGGCTGGCTGGTTTCAGAAAAACATTGGCAGATCGAACATATAATGCTATTCTTTTCTATGATATAAAACGCAGGGGTGATAATCTTTGAGTTTCATGCGCTTGATGGAAATGGGCGGTCCGTGTATGTATGCAATATTGTTGGTTTCCATAATCGGACTGGCAGTTGTCATTGAACGCTTTTGGTTTTACACGAAGTCGTGGACAAACCCGGAACCACTGGAGCACAAATTGGGTGAATTGCTATACAAAGGAGATGCTGAAGGAGCGTCTTCCTTAGTTCGCGAAAAAGAAACTTCACTACATCGCCTGTTTCGTGCAGCAGTAGACCATTGGCAGGCGCCATCCGAAGCGCTAAAAATGTTATTGGAACAAGAGGTCCGACACGAAATTTACAGGTGGGAAAAGGGACTAACCCTTCTTTCCACGATTGCCCGTGTTGAACCTTTATTGGGACTTCTGGGCACCGTTTTGGGGATTGTCAATGTCTTTCGAGCTGTTGCTGAGTCCGAAGGAGCTGCTAATATGGCCCTGCTTGCCTCGGGCATTTGGGAGGCTTTGCTAACCACCGTCGCCGGATTGTCCGTCGCAATACCTGCTGTATTATGTTATTCATGGTTTTCATCGAAAATCGACGCTGCGGAGGAATCCCTTTGGAGAGGAACCGATTTTATCTTGAGGGAAAAGTTATTACGAGGAAAAATGGAGCATGAGTAATTTTAAGAAACAGGTGTGTTTGGCCTATCTTTTGTGGGCGATCTTAAGCTGGGTTTTTATACCTTCAGCAACGGCAGACCAAAAGTACGAAAGAATTGTTTCGCTAGCACCAAGCATCACTGAGTCATTATATTTTTTGGATTCCATTGATTTCGTAGTGGGAGTAACGGATTATGATACCTTTCCTCCTGAAGTATCAAAAATACAAAGTGTCGGCGGCAACATAAACCCTTCGCTCGAAAAAATACTTAACTTAAAACCCGATCTTGTCATAGGCGAAAAGATTTTCCATCACGACCTGTTAAAACGCCTCCGGACCTTTAACATTGACACTTTAGAATTGACGCTGCACCACAGGTTGAATGACGTAAGGGAAGCCTTCTTTACGATAGCAGCTAAAATTGACAAGACAATGAAAGCAACGGAAGTATGGGAAGAAATTGAAAAAGGACTAGAGGAAAGAAAGCTTCTAGCGTCAAAAAATCATAAAAAACCCGTGTCGATGCTAGTGGTGGTATGGCATGACCCTTTAATAGTTGCCGGGGGGTGGAGTTACATCAGCGATATCATGGAATCATTGGGCATTACAAATACAGCAGGAAGCAAGAGGTTTTCCTTTCCCGTGATGAGTAAGGAAGAATTGCTGTCCTTCAATCCTGATGTGATATTTTTGGTGCAAGCAAGTAAGGGCATGTCCATCACGGCAAGGGATTTCATAAGCATAATGGGGGACCTGCCAATTAAGGCAAAAAATGGAGGAATTGTCTCCTTCGAAGCAGAAGTGCTCCTTCATCCTGGACCTAGAGTTCTTGAAAGTGCGGATATGCTAATCAAAGCCTTAAACAGGGCCTCTAAGGAGGAACGCTCCCTTCGATGAGATCAAAAAGAAGGACTTCTCCAGAAATTGAATTGACCTCTTTAGTAGATGTCGTCTTTCAATTGATCATTTTTTTCGTCTTAACTGCAACCTTTGTCCAAGGAAGCATTACAGTTGTGCTTCCGGAAGGCACCGGAGACTCCCTATCACGAACGCCTTTCGTGATAAACGTCGATCGCCATGGTGCTATTATAATTAACGAGAAAACGGTTAACATTGACGAAGCAGTAGCGCTTGTTCAGCAAGAAAGATCGCAAGGCCAATCGATACTTTTAGCTGGAGATAAAAAAACACCCTACGAAGCAATAATTCATGTATTAGACGCATTAAAGCAAGCTGGAGTTGAGGAAGTCTCGTTGGCAGTGGGAGGAGGCGAAAAAGCGATTCCATGAGAGACAATATCGGAAAGTGGATGGGCCCTCTGCTATTGAGTTTGCTCATACACGCTGTGATAATTTGTAACTTCGAGATTCCTCGCGCTCAAGTCAAAACACCAAGCGTGAGTAAAACTATTAGCGTCAAGCTGGCAAGACTTGAGCAAGCCGAAACGACCAAAGATGCTAGCAGCGATAAAAACTCTAAAGATGAAGTCAAGAACCATCCCGCTTTTGAAGTGATGCCAAAAAAAATTCCTGCCACAAAGACCCTCATTGAAAAAAAGGAACCAACTGAGCCAAAAAAAGAATCTGCAACTATCAAATCTTCGAGCGAAACTAAAAAGGAAATTGCCTCAAAAAACCCCTCTTCTATCGATGCGCAAGCTACCCACTTAAGTAAAAACGTAAAAGAGATTCAGGAAGAAACGCGAACCCGAAATTCTGGCGAGGCAGCACAAAAACCCGCCCCCTCTCAGGCAAAGAGCGTACAGTACGAAAAAGGTGACGGTCAGGCTGGTGCTGTTAACTTGAGCAATGATGTTTCAAACAACTCGCTTGGCTGGCAACAAAAGTCGCTACAAATGGCAAGTGATCTTGATATCCTTCGAAGCGTAAAACCCACATATCCTTTGATCTCGAGGAGACGTGGCGAAGAAGGAACCACAACAATATACGTGCGCGTTTCGTCTGACGGCACTGTTGTTGAGGCCAACGTTTACAAATCGAGTGGTTATGACTTATTAGATGAAAGTGCACTAAAAGCCGTTAAACAGTGGGTCTTTAAAAGCACGAAGGAAGGCGAGTTCTTAGTTCCAGTCGTCTTTAAATTAAAACCATAAAAACTCCAGCGTAATAAGTTATAATTAATAACGTCGTAATATAGTTCATAAAAATCACTACGAAACAAAAGGAGGGTGAAGTAATGTCGGAAGAAGGGAAAAAAAGAGGCTTTATGAGTTGGTATTTCGGGTCAAATTTGTTGATGCGCATATTAATNNGGGGATTTATTCATCAGGCTCCTTAAAATGATAGTCGTCCCAGTTATATTGTTTAGTCTCATCGTTGGAACGGCGAGCATCAGCCCCTATCGCCTGGGCAAGGTTGGCATAAAAATAATAGTTTATTATTTACTGACCACTGTCTTTGCCGTCGTAATAGGCTTAATTTTTGCCAATTTATTCAAACCGGGATTGGGATTGGAGCTAGCCGCCGGTGAAGTTGCAGGATTTGAGCTTAAAAAACCTTCACTGGTAACTACATTTTTAAATATAGTCCCGACAAACCCCGTCGAAGCTTTGTCCAAGGGCGACGTCTTGCCCATTATCTTCTTTGCGCTTCTTTTTGGAATAGGACTTTCGTTTTTGTTAGAAAGCGATAACGAGGAATTAAGGGCATCTGCGAAAACGGTCTTTAATTTCGCCAATGGTGCAGCCGAGGCCATGTACAAAGTTGTAAGGGGAATAATGGAATACGCTCCCATTGGAGTTTTTGCATTAGTGGCTGTGGTGTTGGCGAAAGAGGGCCCCAGGGTAATCGGGCCGCTAGCAACAGCAGTGGGGGCGGAATACCTTGCCATCGTCGTTCACGTAGTGGTGGTTTACGGGCTCATATTGAGGTTTTACGGCTTACGCTTGACTAAATTTTTAGCCTACGCCCAGGAAGCCATGATAACCGCTTTTGTAACGAGAAGTAGTAGCGGAACATTGCCGGTGACCATGGCATGTGCGGAAAATATGGGCACACCGAAGGGGATTTATTCTTTTACGCTCCCCCTCGGAGCAACAATCAACATGGATGGGACGGCAATTTATCAAGGAGTTTGTGCCCTTTTTATCGCCTTCGCCGTAGGTCGCCACATGCCACTGTCGGATCAACTTATCATTATAGTTACTGCTATGCTCGCCTCAATAGGAACTGCCGGCGTACCCGGTGCAGGTGCAATTATGCTCCTTTTGGTCCTGGATTCGGTCGGACTACCAGTTGATCCGGGCACTCCCGTCGCCGCTGCTTATGCGATGATATTGGGAGTTGACGCAATATTCGATATGGGAAGAACCTGCATAAACGTCACCGGTGACCTTGTAGGGACGGCTATCGTGGCCAAAAGCGAAGGGGAACTGGACATATCTAGGTGGGCATAATAAAAAAGAGGGGGAATTTCCCCCTCTTTTTTATTATCACCGGTTGTCCGCAACCTCCTCGCCTTTTAAGGAAAGCCACTTTCCCCAATCGATTCCAATAGGACCACTAAAGACGTAAATCGACGTGTAAGCTAATGCAGATTTATCCCTTAAAAATATTGAAATGGTGACGATGCAACTAATCAGAAACAAAAGCCTTAAGACGTTGATGTTATTTTTGCTGAGCTGTTTTATGTTTCCGTAAGAGATGCTGGAAATCATTAACGCCCCTGTCGTAGTAGCTATTATCGCAGCTGTTGATGGAGGCAAAGCAATACCTGATATGACAAAGGATACTAAAAACAACCCCGCGGCAGGTATAGGAAGACCCTGAAAGTTACCGCTGGAATGGACTACGTTAAAACGAGCTAGTCTCAACGCCCCACATAAAACGTAAAATGATATAACCAAAGCCCCTAAAACCCCACCGAAGGCATATAAATAAGACACATAAAAAATCAAGCCGGGCACGACTCCAAAGCTGACTATATCAGCGAGGCTATCGAATTCCATCCCAAAGGCGCTATCTCCTCCTAAAGATCTGGCGACTTTTCCGTCCATCAAATCAAAAAAGGCAGCCACAAAAATCAACCATACAGCAGGGACTGCATGACCATGAAAGATCAATACTAAAGACATTACTCCGCATAAAATGCTACCGCTAGTAATCATATTGGGAGCTAATCTGCGAAAAGGAATCGGTTTTTTAATCATTCGCTTCCTAGAAAACTTTTTGTACACCTATATCACTTCCCTTTGTTTTTAAACACGGCCTATGACGCTGGATCCTGCTTTGACTTTATCTCCAACCCTCACCACGGGTTTCACTATCGGTGGTAAGTATACATCTACCCTGGAACCAAATTTGATCATGCCGTAAGCTTCTCCCTTGGACACGAATTGTCCAACTTTGACTCTACACGCTATTCGCCTTGCTACCAACCCTGCGATTTGTACTAACAAGACGTTGCCGTGTCTTGTCTCAAGTCCCGCATATAGCCTTTCATTAACTTCGGAGGATTTGGGGGCAAAAGCTACCAAATGCTTGCCCCGCTTATACTTTAAAAAAGATATTTTGCCATCATAAGGGATCCGATTAACGTGCACGTCGGCAACGGACATGAATATGCCTATTTTCATAGATCTCCCCACAAAGGGATCAGGATCGTCAACATCCGTTATTTCAACGACCTTGCCGCTCGCAGGGCTGACAAACAACAAGGGATCCTTGGATATGTTTACGCGAGGCTCCCTGTAAAACCAGGCCAAAAAAAATGCACAGGCGCCCAAAATAACTCCTAAAACGGAAGAAAAAAGCCAAGCCCCGTACGCCATAAAAGCTGCGGTAACTACCGGCACCACTCCCTCACGAGCCAAGGCCACCTTCCCTAGACCTCCTCCATAGCATCTTCGCGAATTATCGTTACATCAGCTACACTGTCACCCCGATCGAGCCTAACTAAAATATTGCCCATCGCGGTTCGAGACAATACAGGCACATCTTCTACAGCTATGCGAACCACTCGTCCCTTGCTCGTTACAATCATCACCTCATCGTCCTCGGTTACACTCCATGCCCCTACCAACAATCCCGTACGGTTCGATAATCTCATTGCCTTTACTCCGGAGCTACCACGGTGGTACAAAGGAAACTCATCATAGCGAGTTCGTTTGCCCACGCCTTTTTCGCTTATGAGCAAAATTAACGTCCCCTCACGTAGAGGTTCGCAACCGACCAAGACATCACCACGCGAGAGACGCATAGCACGCACTCCTCTAGCCTGGCGACCCAAAGGTCGAAACTCGTCTTCCTTGGTCCTCAAAGCTTTCCCCTTCGCAGAGACAAATAGAAGCTCGTCATTACCAGAGGTAAACCTTACCCTGGCAATGATGTTTCCTTCATCCAGGCTTATGACGCGCCTACCTGCACGAGTCAAATTTGCCAGCTCTCTCACATCAAGCCGCTTGGCAATGCCCATCTTGGTCGCAAAGAACACATATTTCGCACCCCGCATCGTATCATCCCTTATTGCCACAACGCGTTCATTTTCTTCCAGCGTGAAGAAGGCGCTCACATGTTTGCCTTTTCCATTTTTTGGCGCAGGAAGCAAATACCCCTTTATGGCAAATACACGACCCAAATTGGTGAACAAAAATATGTCATGATGCGTCGTTGTGGCAGTAAACATCTCTATTTCATCGTCTTTTTGNNGCTCGCCTTAAATATCCATCCTTGGTCAAAACCACCACGATATCCTCTTCAGGGATAAGATCAACCTCCGACACTTCGGTAATTTCGTCCAATATTTCCGTCTTTCTGGAATCGCCATATCGCCTTTTTAGCTCAATTAACTCTTCGCGGACAACAGAATCCAATACAGAGGGATTTTCAAGTATGGAACGATATCTTTCTATGTCCTGTAGGAGTTGTTTTAGCTCTTCCTCCAGTTTATTTCTTTCCAAATTCGTAAGTCGCTGCAACCTCATATCCANNTGAGCTCTTTCCTCCGCTCTTTTAAGTCGATAATTTGTCCTGCGACGAACAACATTTCTTCGATGATCAAGAAATATATTAAGCATATCAATGAGGCTTAATTCCTTCGGTATTCCATCCACTAGTGCAAGATTTATGACACCGAAGGTGGTCTGAAGAGGCGTCCTACTATAAAGCTGTCTCAACACTAAATGAGGATCTGCATCTCGCTGTAACTCGACAACAATTCTGATGCCTTCCCTATCGGACTCATCTCTTAGATCGGCAATTCCCCATAAGTGCTCCTGCTGTACGCCCTTAGCTATAGCCTCTAACAACGATGTTTTGTTGACCATATAGGGAATTTCTGTTATCACGATGTTAGCTTTGCCGCGCTTCATCTGCTCAATGGAGACCTTCCCTCGAAGAATGATTTTTCCCCGGCCGGTTGTGTAGGCGTTTATTATCCCTTCCCTTCCCGCTATGGATCCGCCAGTGGGAAAATCCGGGCCCGGCAAGACCTCGATTATATCCCCAAGTTCCATGTCTTCTCCTCTTTCAATGAGCAGACAAATAGCATCAACTACTTCGCATAAATTGTGGGGTGGGATGTTCGTTGCCATGCCCACGGCAATTCCGGAGCTGCCGTTGACCAAAAGATTTGGGAGCAGCGAGGGCAAAACGAGAGGTTCCTGTAAAGTTTCGTCGAAGTTAGGACCCCAGTCCACCGTGTCCTCATTTATATCCCTTAACATCTCTTCTCCCAGAGGAGAAAGTCTGGCCTCGGTGTAACGCATAGCTGCGGGCGGATCTCCGTCTATCGAGCCAAAGTTGCCTTGACCATCCACCAGCGGATATCGCATGGAGAAATCTTGAGCCATTCTCACCATAGCATCATATATGGCTGCATCACCATGGGGGTGATATTTTCCCATCGTTTCGCCAACTATCCTGGCAGACTTCCTATAGGGTTGATTGGATCTCAAGCCCAATTCCATCATGGCATAAAGTATCCTGCGCTGCACGGGCTTTAACCCATCTCGAGCATCGGGTAAAGCTCGACCGACTATCACGCTCATAGCATAGTCTAAGTAGCTATGCTTTACTTCCTCCTCGATGGGCAATCTTATTACCTTACCTATATTATTTTCTAGCATCTCAATACCTCCGCCTAAATCAACCAATGCAATTTTTCAATAAAGACTAGCAATAAATAAGCGACGGTGTCGCTAGGAGCCCGTCGCTTACACTAACTATTTTAACACACATATTCGAGTATTGGGATCTTTTTTTCACCACTTGTTATGATGAACTTTGTTGCTATCATAACCCTTGTGAGGCTCTTTAACTTCGGCCGGGTAGCCAATTGCGGCTATGCTCAGTACATTAATATAATCTGGTATTCCTAAAACTCGTCTTATCGCCTCGGGACGACCAGGAGAGTTATGAACACCCAGCCA
>MTKW01009051.1_pt1 | contig 13853 bp, 8 predicted proteins | sample 1042761 | NCBI WGS metagenome assembly MTKW01 (sample SAMN06205366, study PRJNA360243) | anaerobic digester metagenome | biome: Wastewater treatment plant; feature: Anaerobic digester sludge; material: sludge; isolation source: anaerobic digester fed with sludge from wastewater treatment plant ...
ACTTAATCAAAAGTAGTGACTATCAAGTTATTAAAGTGTCTACATTTAGTTGACTAGTGCACTATTGAGAATTAATGTATTATAGTTTATAAAAACTATTAGATTTTATTTATTGCGTCTTTTTTTCGCTAGGATAGTAAAGCCTGCAAGAGCGACAAAAGCCATAATGCCAAAGCTGCCCGCTACTAACATTGTGCGATGTTCACCTACGACAATTGGTTGTCTTGCTGGTGCAGGTGCAACAACACGGTCCATAAAGTTTGCAAATGTTGCCACTCCATATTTTTGGACGACATAATCATAACGCGCTACTGCTTGTGCCACTAAGTCACCATTTACATTAGCCACTGCATTTTTAAGCTCTGCTTTAACTTCAGTAGTAAGTGCGTTAAATTCACCCGCTAATTCAGTCCACTTGTCAGCAGGAACATTATTAGCCGCTCCTGTAGCGTCACAAAGTCTTGTTTCATGGAAAATCCTAATCGCAAAGAGTGTTGCTTCGTGATGGACAGCGCTCATTACGCCCCACACATAATTTTCCCCATCATGACCATATAAATTCTTACCGACTTCCCATACTAAGTCAGGTGTTTGTGCACCAGCGTTATTATGGAAGAGAATATTTTCAGTAACATTAGCCGCTAAAACATCAAGACTATAATAGCCATACCCGTGTTTAGTCATAAGTGTTCCAGGCCATTCACCTAACTGTTGAGCACCATTATTGTTCCAGCCATAAGCATACACGTCTCCGCCTTGTGCAAAAACTTCACCACGATCAAATACTGTTAATTTTGTATCAACATTATCAACAAATTTTGCGTACAAGTCCATGGCGCTAGTTACATTATCTGGAACGTATTTTGTGGTAAGCGCAGCATCAGTGTACCATCCTTCTAATCTTTTACCAACTTGGGTTGCAACTTTAGAAGGAACGTAATTGACACCACTCCAAGCAGCTTCTTTTTCAAGAAGTGTGCTTCCATAATATTTAGAAACCATTGCGTGAGTTGTTGTACCTGTATGAAAGTACATTTTTCCAATCTTCATATCAATTACTACTAAATAATTTCCCGCAGTTTCTACATCAATGTTATTTCCAGAGCCTTCTTTAATAGCTTCTCTAGCTGTTGAGTTATCTAAATCAACATTTGAAAAGCCCATCTCCCCTTCCCAGGTTTTCCATCTAAATGATTTGAACCCACCAACGACAAAATCGGTTGTTTTAGTTAAATAACGACCACCATAATCACCAATGGGTTCCATTCTGTTTTCTGGATTTGTATCTGTGTGCCAGCCACCTGGTAAAGCATTACCCGCGAGGACAATATTACTTCTTCCTGCTAAAGGTGTTGTAGTTAAATTAATCGTAAACCGACGTGGACCCGCGGGTGAAGTTGGCGAATCTTGTGGATTATAAAGTGTAATAGTAAATTCACCGGAATGTAAAACATAGAAGTTTTGATTTTCATCCGCTAAATTAGGCTCAGTAACTATTAAATAACCTAAGTTTGAGTTTTCTCTATCATAGTCACTAGCTGGAACACGAGCCCAAATGCCTGCATTTTTAAGTAATTGAAATTGGGCTGTACCATCAGCAGGAGTTAGTGTTTTTTCAAATATGTCAGTCTCAAAGCCCGTTTCCGTTAATTGATTTGCTGCATTTGGAGTAGCCCAACCAATGTCTTCAGAGGGACCAACTAACTGTGGATCGTCGGCTGCAGCATTAACCTTTAATCTTTCGCGACTAATTGTTGGTGCGACAGCAGCACCCACTAGCAGTGCTGTTATAACGCCTTTTAAAAGCCATCTCTTATTTTTCGTCTTCATTGTTTGACCTCCTTTTTTTGTCAAATAAGACTTATTTTAGTAACTATTTATAAACGCTGTTACTCTGCGTATTTTGTGCTTATAATTTTGTCTTTATACTTATAATATACAAATATTTGTTATCGTTATCAATATCATTATCGTTAATTTAATTATATTTTCTTCTGCGGAGCATACCTACTCCCGCTATAGCGCTAAGCGAGAAACCACCAATTACTAATGCAACCATTAAACTATCAGTATTTGTATCAACAGGCTTACGAACCCCACTTGGTGTTTGTGAACGATTAATGAAGTTTGCGTAATCAGCACCGCCATATTTACCAACAAAATAATCATAACGCGCCATCGCTTGCGCTAACACATCACCATTTACATCAGCAGTCGCTCCTTGTAAAACACTCTTTACTGCAACATCGAGAGCTGCGTATTCAGTCGCTAATTCGCCCCATTTTGGGTTGTTACATTATTAGCAGCACCTGTTGGATCACAATTTAGTGTTTCATGTAAAATCCTAATACCAAATAATGTTGCATCACTTTGTGCAGCAGTGTATATTTGCCATGAATTCATAGTTTGTTCAGTGAGATTTAAACAATTAAAACGATTCTCACCAGACTCCCAATTCCATACAATATCATGTGTTTTTACTTCCACACCACCATAAAATCCGTTATTAAAAACAAGGTTATCGCTAACTTGTACAGCCTCAATATCTAATGTATGGTATCCGTATCCATGTTTTGTCATCTGAGTGCCAGGGTAGCCACCAAGCGGTTCGCCCCCGGTATTATTCCATCCAAAAACAGAAACTTCTTCCGTTGTAACTAATTGGTTTTTATCATAAAACACTAATTTTGTATCGGTTTTAGGTGTATATTTAGCATATAAAGCAAGACCTGTACCAGTTATCGCTCTAGGTGTATATGGCTTAGTGAGTGCTGCATCAGTAAACCAGCCATCAAATCGCTTTCCTGGTTGTTCAACAGAAGTTGGTGTATAAACTAAGTTATCGAAAGTCGCTTCTTTTTCAATAACCGTCGCTCCTTCAAATTTAGTAACAAGTTTAATCTCAGTATTATTATTTTGGAAAAGAAGTTTTCTTGTTTTGAAATCAAAAAGGAGTTTGTAATTTGCCGCTGTTTTAACCCTAATATTATTGTCAGTTCCTTGTGCATATTCAATTGCACCACTGGCGGTTGAATTAGATAAATCAACAGCGGAGTAACCCCAGTCCCCAACCCATGTTTTGTAAACAAAGGCTTTGAATTGACTGGCGTCAAACCAACGACTTAATTCTGCATATCGCCCATCAAAACCACTTAAGGGTGACATCCTGGTATTAGGATCATCCTTATTCCAACCACTAGTGTGCCCAACTGCACCACCCACAACGACAATTGAACTTTTACCAGATGGTTGTAAATTCGTATAATTCACCGTATATCGTCGTGGTCCATACGCCGTAATATTATCAGGGTTATACATTCTAATAGTTACTTCGCCAGGATAAGCGATGGTAAAGTTTTCGTCACCACCTGGAAAAGTAATAACAAAATCTTTAGCGTTTGAATTTGCTTTATCATACTCACTACTGGGAAATCTTTGCCATGGATCAGTACCCTTTTTTACAAGTTGATAAGTGCTTGGAGATACATCTGGATCACTCGCAGTAAATGTAAGTTTATATACTTCTGGGTTTGATGAGGCTCCTTCTTTTGTAAATAAGTAGTTAGATGTTGCACTATTACTCCAACCAACACTTGGGCCTGCTAGTACCGGCACATTAGTTGCAGCCTCCGTCTTCACCTTAATCTCATCTCTAATTACAGGTATCATGACAATACCAAACAGTATTGTGGTAATAATACCGTTAATTAACCATCGTTTACTAATTCTTCTTTTCATATGTATGCCCTCCTATTTCACTAAGCTATACTATTAACTTTTTCTTACGCCAGAACCATAACCCTACTCCTAGACCAGCGCCGACAAGCGTGATACTTGGAATACCGATTCCTAAAGCAAGTTTTAATTTATTATTTGGTGTTTCAGGTTCATCAAATCCCGTCACCCATAAGGCATTGATTGTTAAGTCACCGTTTGGCATTGTTTCCGGAATTGGACGATCCCAACCGTTAAATGTATATCCGTCTTTAACCGGATCTTCAGGTACTACTATTGTAGCACCTACTTCGTAAGTAGTTTGACTAATAATAGTGTCACCATCTTTAAATGTTAAAACAAAGGTGTTTTTAACGATGCCTTCAACAGTGATATAGAGATCTTCTTGTACATCAGTGACAGTATAAACACCTTCTACTGGTGTAACGACTTCGTTATTAACTTTTACGACAGCGTTTGATTTACTATAGTGCGCGTGAAGACTTAATTTAAAGGAAACATCTTCACCCGCAATAACTTCCGTCGGTAAATCAATAAAGGAATAATGATTGCTTTCTTCTGTGTGAATTAAAAATGTTCCCGCTTTATCAACTAGTCCGAGTTCAATATAGTCGTAATTCACCCAACTGCCAAGTTCGCATGACCCAGTTAAAGTAACTGTGTGATTACCAGCGCTTAGATTAAGTTCAATAAATGCTGTTTCTTGCATTGATTTCCACCCTGTTGTGTTATAGAGTGAAAGTTTATGCCAGCCTTTATTATCAAAATTAACATAGGCTGAAGCTGTGTCAACTTGAGTTGCGTATCCTACTGTAAAGCTATATCTTCCAGCAACTGGGGCATTAACATTAAAGGTTAAGACTTTAACATCACTTCCGTCTAATAAGATATCATTAGGATTTGTAATTGCTTTGTCTGGCCCTAAGTCACCAACGTATCCCGCGTTACTCCACGGTGTACTTAAGTCTGCGTCACTCTGTTTAGTGGCCGCGCCAGTAAGACTAGCCTCTTCTGCTTCATAACGCACTGGAGTTGGTAAAAGCGGATTTTCTACACCTAAGAATTCTGCGATTTGCGGACTTAACTCTTTCGCGATTGATTCGTGTTGTGAATATGAAGGATGACTATCAGCGCCCGCACCGTAGAGATGCGTATATACATAACCCGTATTCGGGTCAGTTGTCTTTAACTCTGTTACAGTAGCGCTAAATTCTGCGTTAAAGCGACGATTAACATAGTGTCCATATTCATAAAGAATATAAGCGTTAGGATAGAGTTCACGGACACGCGCGTGAAATGCTTTTACTTCTGCTGTAAAGTTTTCAATCGTCGTGCCAAATGTTTGCATAATATTTACACCTAAATCATTATGACCAATACTTAAAACAATCACATCATAATCAAGGAGTGTATGATCGTAAAGGTTTTCATTATCACGGAAGTGACTTGTTTTTTCAAAGAGATGTTTAAGTTGGTTTTCTTGACTCGGTGCCCATCCAAGTTCACTATTATACCCTTGCATTAAGCCGCGACCTGAACAACTTACAACATCAAAGTGAGCGTTATAAGCATCGGCAAGTACACGCGGGAAAGCACCATAAGCATTAATATTTTTATGAATATCAATTTGGTTGCCACAGCTTGTACTTGACCCCAGGAAGAAGAAATTAAGTGCTTTTTGCTCGGGTTTACTAATAGTTGCATCACTTTCTAAGTTAAGTGACACTAGTTCACATAAGCTACCAGCAGCTTCACTAGCTTTATATATTCGAATTAAATATGTTTTAAGTGGATTTAAGTTGTCCACTAGTTTTATTTTTTGATTATTAGCGGCGGCAATATCAATCATTGTTGTTCTTTCATTATCAACACTTGTAGTAATGCGCGCACCAGTTGGTGAATTAAACACCGCTAATACTACTCTAGTCCCCGTCACATTAACATCGATACCACTAGCGCTCCAGTCCATCACAATAACACCGTCTTTCGCAAATTGTCTGCCGCGCAGTAGTGCTTTTTCTTTTAAAGTTTCAGCGCCTATTGATGTTGTTTCGATTTCTTCAGGTGGGACTTCGCCCCCAATTTCTTCATCACTTAATTCTAAGGCTGTGACCGCTACTTTGTTTGAATTAGTAGCGTTAACAGAAACATTAACTTTATTTTCAGCGTTAAAGTTAAATCCTATGTTATTTACTTTAATAAGTGCAACTAAGTCAGTGTTTGTATCACTTGCAGGAAGTGCGACAAATTCTGTCGGATAATCATTAATACTTATCATTATCCCTGTATTACTACCCGCACTAGTGTCACTTAAGCGATAATGAACTTTAAGTGATTTAGTCGTACTTTTTGGTGTAATTTTATATTCAGCGTACCCATTAAAACTTGGATCATTATCATATTTAAACGCTACCGGAATTAAATGCGCATCATGGTCATGAATTGATTTAGTTTCACTAGGATGCGTGACAATTCGTGTGGTGTTAAGTTTAGAATCAACGGTGTAATAAATCCCGTCACTTTCATCATGGGTAATGACTTTAAGTTCGTTTGGAAAAGTAAAGTGCGTAATCCCGCCCCAGTTATTAAATTGTAAAATTAAAACATTTAAGCCGGCATTAAGTGTTACTGGGAAGTCATCGCGCTTTAAAGCCCAACCCGTATCACCTAAATCGCCTTCAAGCGCTAAAGTGCCATTAACATAAAGCCGTACTGGGTAAGCACCTGTAGCGCGCGTAATACCTAAGAGATATGTACCTGCGCTTGGGGCTTCAAGCGTTAAACGAATAAATGATGCCTCAATGTTAAATAAGTCGGGCATCGCGTTTTGTTGCCAATTTGTGCCAACATCTAGCCCTGCTGTTACTTCACTAGCGTCGTATCTTACGTGTGACTTTTGACTAATTTCGCGGGCAACATACTCTGTTTCACCTTCCGCGGCTTTAACTTTTAGAAAGCTAGATGGAGCAGCGCTCACACTAAGAAAGAAAATTGTGCCTAGTAATTTTATTAACTTCTTCATCTTACACCTCCACAAGCGTATTTATCGAACGCCCTTTAAATAGAGCGATATAAGACTTGTCGCGGATGTTAAGCGTTACAGAAACATCATCATCACTTTCATTTTGAATAATCGTGACAATCTTGTTATCGGGATTTAAGTAACTGCATGCATAAAACTTTTGCTCTATATCATGAGCAGTGTATAACCTTTTCGCCCCAACTTCGATATATTTAGCGAAGTGACTAATAAAGTAGAAGGAAGGATTATACACAACTTCTTTCCTTTTTGTATCAAACATTACTGGTGCTTCACAGAAATTATTAACGTGATTTGGTCCACCTCTTTCATCAAGCACTAAGTTCCAATCAATAAAGGCTTCATTATAATTATTAAAGTCATTAATAATATTACGACCATAAGTTTCACCGTGTTTCCATGAACCCATTTCTCCTAGTGGCACTAGGACTTTATTTGCCATTTCGACACATCCTTCCGTGAAATAGAGGTGCTTTTCAGGGAATAAATTATGGACAATACTTAAATGATGATGAGCGTCACTTACATACCAATGATAAGCAATCCCGTAAACATGCTTTCTAACTTCTGGGTCACCTAAAGTAATGCGCGCACGCCGTACGATTTCATCACGGTTATGGTCCCAAATAAATATTTTAGTGTCTAACTTATGTGCCTTAAGCTCCGGCACTAAGTAATCACGAATAAATAAGGCTTCTTCTTCCGCAGTCCAAAGACATGACTCCCAGCGCTGTTTAGCTTCTGGCTCATTTTGAATGCTAATATAATCAACTTTAAGGTCATAACTTTCCATACCCTTTAAATAAAGCGCAAAGTATTTAGCCCAAGTACTATAATGCTCAGGTAAAAGTTTACCGCCTTCATTCATCGTTTTTGTTGTTTTCATAAACGCTGGCGGTGACCACGGTGAGGCAAAAAGTTTAATCTTTTCACCGTGAATTTTATTTACTTCCTTAATCGCTGGAATCGCCCGTGTTTCTTCATTCTTTAAGGTGAAGCTTTCTAGCGAAGCATCCGCCCCGTCAAGGTAATCATAATTACCATATCCAAAGTCACTGGAGTTAATAGTAATTCGCGCTAAGTTGTAATTTAGGCCGTTTTTGCCGAAGTAGGCTGCTAAAACACTTTCTTTTTGTGCTTGTGACATTTTATTTAACACTGAGGTCGTTGCTTCAGTTAATGCCCCGCCAAACCCCGCATGAGTTTGATAAGTTATTTTTTCATCAACGATTAAAAAGCGATTACTCTTCACTTCTTTTGTAGCGTTAAGCTTACCAATTTCTTTTAATCTTTCACCACACTTTGTACTACGAATTAATTTCAACATATTACTTTACCTTATGCACTTTTAAGAGCCCTTCCCATTCTTCAAATTTATATACATCACCACCGACAGAAATTGCTTGCGTTAAATCAGCGCTTTCCGCAAGTAAGTCATAGCGATTACTATTGCTTTTATATTCAATAAGGATGTCGTACCATATCCCCTTCCGTCTAATTTGTGTTAAGTCGAAGTGATATTCGCCGACCCCTAGATTCGCGTCATATTCCGCAAAATGAATGTCGACAACATTATCTTTAACAACAAGACGGAATTTATCAAAGTTTTCAGGCGCTACACCGTTTAATTTCACAATTAAGAACGGCACTCCAGCTTTTACTTCAAGCCTTGCTGAAGTAGAACCAATTAAATGTTCCTGACTAATCAGCGGATAACTAATAATTGTCCCAAGCCCGTTTTTACTCGTTAACACAATAAAGTAATACGGCTCATTATTATCAGGATGATTATCCGTAAATGATTCGTCAGTGATATAAATCGGAAAATGATTACCACTTGTATCAACATTAACAAGCGTAGCACTTTCATCATAATAATGTTTACTACTCCGATAAATATTTTTACCGTACGGATCACAATAACTTGACCACGATGTTTTAGGGTCAAATTCAAACTGAATTAAGACACTGCCATCAGGCTGAGTATCTGCCCGTGGATTCATGTGCGGAATTGTAAAATTGAACACCCCGCTTAAGTCATCAAGCACCATATGTAGTGAATAATTACCAGCGTCGATATTGTCAAAATCAAAGTGATAATTACTACCTTCTAGTGAATACGGAAATAAGTCACTTGGTTTATATGCTTCTTGTTCGGGTGTTAAGTAAAATTTCATATTCGGATTACGATGACTAAGTTTTAATTCAAAGTCATAATTACGCGCATTTTGTTGTGTAAGGGTAAAGTTTTCGACACTGATACTTTGATGCGGAGTTGTCACTGGTTCTTTTGGTGTAACAATTGTTACCGCACTTTCTGCTTGAATGCGGACACTAAGCATCTTGTCTTCGTCATAGACAACACTTACATCTTCATAGGTCGTTGAGTCAATGTTAACAATAACCGTAACATGCGCCCCATCTGCTCGTCTATAAGTCGCGGTATTAATCTTTGCTTCGTTATCAGCGTAACTATCGACTCGGACCGGATAAACGCCGTCAATTGGATAAAGATAACGGGCATTATGCGCTAAAGAGTAAAAGGCAGGATTACGATATAAACTAGTGCCATCATACGTTAAAAGTCCGTAACACACTGCAGTATTGCCTTTAATTGGTTTCCCGTTCGCATCTAATATCCCGTTCCAATAAATCGCCGCATTTGCGCCACTAGATAAGGGACCAACTGTGACATTTTTCATCGACCACGCAAGGTTAAGCGCAAAGTCAACACCAGACGTCGCTGATTCAGTAATTTCTGTGACAAATAACTTTTTATCGGGGTTATTCATGCGTGCTGTTTTAAGAAAATCACGATGCCCATCTTGCCATCCTTGTGAATAACAATGGAAGCCGTAAGAAGAAACATAACTAGAAAGTTCAGCGTCTTCATTTACTAAATCCGTCCATTGTTCAAAAATAATTTCATCACTCGGATCACCAGCGTTATGGTCATAGCCCATAATCGTTGTGTCGTATCCCGCACTCTTAATATGTCTACCTAATAATTTAGCGACGCGCGCAAATTGATAAGCATCCATTGACATACACGGATAATTAACAAAGCCAATATTTGGTTCATTCACTAGTGAAATATATTTAATATTAATATCATGAGCGCGATAAGCTTCAAGTGCTTTAAATAAATATTTAGCGTAACTAATTTCTTCATTACTCGGTGTTGTGCCACTTCCTTCCACAAGTGAACCGCCGCGTAATATCCCTGTTGTTTTCATCCACCCTGGTGCACTCCACGGTGCAGCAAAGAAAATTAGATCAGGCTTAATAAGTAAAGCATCTTTTAGTGACGGGATTAAATATTCTAAATCGCGTTCGATTGAAAAACCGTTTAAATCGTAATCACTAAAACCAATTGTGTCATTAAAAGTATAGAAGTCATTCGTATATGTAAAGTCACTTGTGCCAAGCGGAATCCGAATAATATTTAAATTCGCGCCACTTGGTAAGAGTAAATCTTCAAGTGCTTGTTGTTTAAGCGCTGGACTCATGTTTTGCAGCCAATAGGCCGTAGAATGCGTCATTGCAAACCCAAACCCTGTTAACTCTTCTTTATCCGTGTCGGTGTAGACATGAATCTCATTATTACCAGTTATTTCGTAAGGCACCCACTCTAAATCATTTTCACGACTAAGCATTTTGGCTTTAGTGCCTGTTGTTTCATATAGTTCAGCGTAGTTACTAAGTTCAGCAACAATGCCGCTACTACTGCTACTACTAGTTCTTCTGTTATTTTTACAGCCTGAAAGTAATAAGGCTACAATCATCATTCCCCATAAGAGTTTTCGGTTTTTATGCATATTTACCTCCCCTACCCCTTTACGGCCCCGCTACTGAGACCACCAACGATATATTTTTGTAATGCAAAGAAAATAATGACAAGCGGTAGTGAGACAAGTACTGAACCCGCTAGCATAATTGGATACATGGATGGATTAGAGCTACCTGCGCTCACTAGGTCCCCAAGAGACCTTGCTAATGTGAAGTTCTCTGGGGACTGGATCGCGACTAATGTCCAAAGAAAGTTGTTATAGTTCCACATAAATGTCGTAATCCCTAACACAACCATCATTGGAGTGACAAGCGGGAGACTAATCTTAAAGAAAATTTTAAGTGGTCCCGCGCCATCAAGAATTGCTGCTTCTTCTAATTCATCTGGTAAATTATAAAATTGTTGACGCATTAAAAACACATTGTACACACTCATAACAAACGGTAAAATAAGCACAAGCAATGTGTCATCAATTTTAAGTAACCGACAAATAATTAAATTTGGAATCGTCATTATTGTCCCTGGAATCATAATTGATAAAATGATAATTCTAAAGGTTATTTCACGCCCTTTAAATTTAAGGCGGGCAAACGCATAACCCGCAAGCGCATTTAAAAATAAATTAACGACAGTATTAACACCACAGACAATCAGTGTATTTAAAAATACCTGTCCTAAATTAAGATGCTCAATAGCGTTTTTATAATTACTAAATACAAACTTAACATTGTTATTTAAATCACGGGGAATAAGTGAAAAATGTTCAGCGCTAAAAATAGCCGCAGGTTCTTTAAAGGAATTAGAAATAAGCCATAAGTAAGGGAAAATAAACGCAATTGCTAAAATGCTAAGAATACAGTACTTTGCCACAGTACCAAGCTTATGCACGACAATCTTACGCTTATTTTCCCGGCGTCGCTTTTCAAGTAATTCTTGTAACCTCTCTGCGGATGACACTTCACTTTTAACGACTAATAAGCTCGGAACAAAATCATCTTTTTTCCCAAGTTTAAGCGCTTCGTCACTTACCTTTTTAAGCGAAGTATCGCCACGCGCCACTTCTGTTTGATAACCTTGTGGCACAATTTTAGATTGAATAATGGTAATAACAATAATGATAAAGAATAAGAAATAACTCATCGCCGAAGCTACTCCTGCTTCTTCATATTCAAACATCGTTTTATAGACAGTGAGCATAAAAGTTGTTGTGCTCCCTTCAGGCCCGCCACCCGTCATTAAATACATCTGGTCAAAAGCTTGGAGAGAACCAATAACACTTGTAATAATCATAAAGTAAAGCGTCGGCATAATTCCGGGGATTGTTACATGGAAAAATTGTCGGAAGAAACCGCCACCATCAACTTCACACGCTTCATATAACTGCGGATTAATATTTTTCATCGCACTTAAAATAATGAGCACGTTATATCCTAACCCGCCCCACACTGCCATAATCCCTAAGGTAAAAAGGGCGGTATCAGTTTTGCCGAGGAGATTAATGTGCGTCCCAAACGTCTTATTAATGAAACCGACCGCCCCAATTGTTGGATCGAGTAAAAATAGCCAAATTGCCGAAATAGCCGTGCCTGCTGTCACAGCAGGAATGTAAAAAGCGGTCTTAAAGAACCGCTCGCCCTTAATCTTACTATTTAAGATTGCCGCCACAAAAGTCGCTAATACAATGGAAAGCGGCACTGTAATTAGCATAAACTTAAAGGTTGTCCCAAGTGACTTCCAAAAGTTAGGATAAAGTATCCTATCAGTAAAGATAGCAATATAATTTTTAAAACCAACAAAATCAAATGTTGGTGAGCGCCCATTCCAATTCGTAAATGAGATAAAAAACGAAATTAAGATTGGCGCTAATTGGAAAATAGCAAAATACACTAACAGTGGCAAAACGAAAAGAAAGCCAACACGACCTCTCTTCTTTTTAGCTTGTGTTAGTGTTTGTGCCATACTTTAACTCCCGAACAATCTCCGATTAGCGGCAGTTGCCGCTTCATCTAGTGCACTTTGAATATCACGCCGTGCGGGATCTTCACTTAATACTTTGTCACTAATGGCAATCCCTAAATATTGGTCATTAACTTCAATCCATTTTGGCACGACAGGACGCGGCACTGAATTTTTAAGTTGTTCTAAAATAACTGCTTTGCGTGCCCGTGATTCTTCTTTAATAACGGGAATTGATTCAATATTGGCATATTCTTCAATAGCAGGAAAGTTCCCAGTAAAGCTAGCAATTTTATTAATGTTTTCTTCACGTAATAAAAATTCAATAAGTTTTAAACAATTTGCTTTCTTTGGCGAATGATTAAATATTACAAGATTTTCACCACCCATATTTGAATAAGACTTTTCACCTTTTACTTTTGGTGGAATCATGCTTATACCATAATTTAAGTTTGGATAGTTGGTATCAAGCGCATCAATATCACTTGATGAGCCAAGTTTATAAGCAATAAGGCCACGGCCAAAAGCATTATTTGCCGAACGATTAATTGAACCTTGCGGTTTATCAAAAGTGTAAAGATCTTGAATCATCTTTGCAGCTTCTACTCCTTTTGCGTCATTAAACGCAACGGCAGTACCCGCATCATTAAGTAACTTACCGCCATTATTAGCGAGAAATACTTGATAATACCATCCTGCATAACCGCCAGTACCAATTCCGTCAAAAAGTGACTGATTAGGTCCAGTTACTGGGGTATTTAGCCATTCTTGCCAACTAGTGGGCGGGGTTGCAACGATATCTTTATTGTAAAAAAGCACTGAAGTTGTCATATTCAGCGGTACACCGTACTGACTACCTTTATACATCGTTGTCGCTAACCCTGAGGCAAAGAATTTAGTGTTATCAATACCCTCACTATTAGCGATATATTCATCTAGTTTAGCAATCGTGTCATCATGCGCATAATCACTAATCCGCGGTTGGTCAAGATAGGCTAAATCTGGTTTACTGCGCGAACTAATTGCCGCATTAAGTGATTTATTATAACTATCTTTAACGACCATTAGTAATTTAACTTTAATTCCTGTTTCCGCTGTAAATTCAGCAATTAAATTTTTATACGCTGTTTGGTCTGTTTGTTTTGAAGGCTGATAGGCCCAAAAGTTAATTGGTTCATCACTCCCACCATTCTCACTGTTATCTTTACAGCCAGTAACAACACTGAGCGATAAAGCCAAAAAAAGACTAAATAAGATTGTCGTTATTTTTTTCGGTTTCATTTTGTGCACCTCTATAAAATGTTATCGTTATCATTTTAAAATATAATTGCT
>MTKW01010772.1_pt1 | contig 13831 bp, 10 predicted proteins | sample 1042761 | NCBI WGS metagenome assembly MTKW01 (sample SAMN06205366, study PRJNA360243) | anaerobic digester metagenome | biome: Wastewater treatment plant; feature: Anaerobic digester sludge; material: sludge; isolation source: anaerobic digester fed with sludge from wastewater treatment plant ...
GGGAAAGACCGGAATGTTGGAAAAGCTGCTGGGCGACAAGGTAGATCTTATTATCAAGAATATCGACAGGAACATGTTTATCTGTCATATCGAGCACGAACTCTTCACCCATAAGCGCATTGTGGTGGTTTCACCTCCGCTTGTAGAACGGGAGATCGGATTCGATCTCTGGCTTCAAAAAGTGGTGGAGTTGTCGAAGGAGCTTTCGGTGCCCATCCTCCACCTCGGACATCCCGATACACAGGCTGTGATCGCAGCCAAAAAGAATAGCGGTAGCCTCTTCTCTTTCAAGACGTTTGTCGATTGGCACGATCCACTCTCGTGCGGCGACCATATCAGGGAGGGAGATATGATTATTTTTGTCTCGGCTCACCAGGGATATCTTTCGCACATGTCCATTCTGGATAATCTGCCTACCCGACTCGAGGAGCGTTTTCCTCACCACAGCCGCATAGTTATCTATCCCAAACAGAGAACGATGAGGGGACTGCTCGAGAGCGACGACTCCCTGTTTGTCCCTTCCAATTTTTAAGTGAGACGATGAAGCGACCATTTGATTCAGTTATATCCTTATCGATGATTACAGGCAAGTTTCTCAGGATTGCCGCGACCCTTTTCACGACAATCCTGATGTTTGGCTGCGGTGTGTCAAGGCAGCCTGTCACCCGTGGCGTGGATCCGTTTCCCAAGCGTGAATTCAGGGGGGTCTGGGTACAGACCGTCGGTCAGTCACGCTATCAGCAGATGAACAGTGCGGCCATGAAGCACTATCTCTCCGAGATGGTACGTAAGTTCGACGAAGCCGGTATCAATGCGTTGATATTCCAGGTCCGTCCCGAAGCGGACGCTTTCTACAAATCGAATCTTGAACCCTGGAGCCGTTTCATGACCGGAATACAGGGCAAAGCGCCCGATGATCCCGATTTCGATCCGCTGGCTTTCCTTATCGCGGAGTGCCACAAGCGAGGAATGGAGCTGCATGCCTGGCTTAACCCCTACCGGGTGAAATCAAACATCAGCAGCCAGCTTGCCCCCGGTCATATCTACTGGAAATATCCCGAAAGGTTCGTTCAATACGGAAACCAGCTTTTTTTTGATCCGGGTTTACCCGAAAACCGCAGTTTTATCTGCGAGGTGGTACGCGATATCGTCTCCCGCTATGATGTGGATGCGATTCACATGGACGACTATTTTTATCCCTATCCCATTGCCGGAACTCCGTTTCCGGATGATGGAAGTTTCAATGCATACGCTGCATCTCAAGGTTTCTCACCCGGACAACGGGACGACTGGAGACGCAACAATGTCAACCTGCTGATACGGCAGCTCAAGTATACCATTGCCGGAACAAAGCCGTGGGTCCGTTTCGGCATAAGTCCTTTCGGCATCTACCGTAACAAGCGCAACACCCCCGACGGTTCCGGAAGCGACACCAACGGATTGGAGAATTATAGCGACCTCTATGCCGACATCAAGCTATGGGTGGAAAAGGGATGGATCGATTACAACCTTCCCCAGCTCTATTGGGAGATCGGACATGATCGGGCAGATTACACCACACTGCTGAGATGGTGGAACGATAATAACTTCGGGCAGCCGCTTTACATCGGACAGGATCTGGAGCGCAGCATGAAGAGGAATGAACTGGATGTCAAGATCCGCCAATCGCGGGAGATGCCGTTTGTGCAGGGTAACTGCTACTGGTACGGCTACCAGATCCTGGAGAATACCGGAGGGGTTGCCGATCAGCTTAAGAGGGGTGCCCACCGTGCCAAGGCGCTTATCCCGCCCTATACCCATCTGCACCAGGGAGCTCCCGGCAAGGTGAAGCGGCTGGCTCAGGTGTTTACCGAGGATATGCACTTCCTAACCTGGGAAGAGCGGAAAGATCCAAACAATCCTGAAGCGGCAAGAGAGTTCGTGATCTATCGGTTCGATGCCGGCGAGAAGATCGATATCAGTCGGGCAGAGAAGATTGTGGCGGTGACATCGGACAACTTCTACCTCTTGCCCTACGAAGGGGGACGCAACCGGTATACCTATGTAGTGACCGCATTAGATGCATTTAAGAACGAAGGAAAAGGGGCAAAGATCAAGGTCGTGCTTTGATGTTTAAAACCGTTTCTGCTAATTTATTTGGAAACAGAAGAATGATTCAATCGGAAAATTATCCCATGATCGCCAAAACCCTGGCGTCACTCGAGGATGTCCTGGCCGAGGAGCTGATCGCCCTGGGAGCCAACGATGTGGAAATAGGAACAAGGATGGTCTCCTTTACTGGCGACAAGGCCCTGATGTACAAGGCAAACGTCCATTGCCGTACGGCATTGCGGATATTGAAGCCGATCTACAGCTTCAAGGCTGAAAATGCGACCGAGGTGTACGATGCCCTGAAACAGCTCGATTGGGAAGATTACCTGTCGCTCGACAAGACCTTTTCGGTAGATGCGGTTGTCTTTTCCCATATTTTCACCCACTCCAAGTTTGTGGCCTACAAGGTGAAGGATGCCATTGTCGACTGGTTTAATGAAAAGTATGAAAAACGGCCTTCGGTGAGTGTGACCAATCCCGATCTGGTCTTCAATATCCATATCGCTCATAACAAGTGTACGTTGTCGCTCGACAGTTCGGGCGAGTCGCTCCACAAGCGGGGTTACAGGGTGGCACAGACCGAAGCGCCGCTTAACGAGGTGTTGGCTGCGGGCATGATCCTGAAATCGGGCTGGCGTGGAGAATCCACCTTTGTCGACCCCATGTGCGGGTCGGGCACACTGCTGATCGAGGCGGCGATGATCGCTCTCGGGATCCCGCCGGGAATTCACCGGCAACGCTTCGGGTTCGAGAAGTGGGGCGATTTCGACAAGGAGCTTTTCAGTGATATCTATAACGACGACAGTGGTTCCCGCGAGTTCCGCTACCGGATCGTAGGTTCCGACATTTCGCCAAAAGCGATCGCAATTGCCGAGAAAAATATCCGGAATGCCGGGCTGAAGAAGTATATCGACCTGAGCGTACAGTCTCTTCAGCAATATTCCGAGGCGCCGGACCAGAAGGGTGTACTGATTACAAATCCTCCCTACGGCGAACGGATAAAGGTGGATGAGCTTACGGAGCTGTACGGCATGATCGGTGAGCGGTTGAAGCATCTCTTTACCGGATATAGGGCCTATATACTGAGCTATCGGAAAGAGTGCTTCGACAGTATCGGACTGAAACATTCCAGGCGGTTTTTCCTGTTTAACGGAGCGTTGGAATGTGAGATGCGCGAATATGAGATCTTCTCGGGAAAACGGAGCGAGCATATTGTAAAGGCTGAACCTCGCGAGAGGGAGGAGCGTGTAGCTCCCGATCACTACGAACGGAATTCAAGGGAGGGATACCGGCGTTCGAAGAGTGCAGGTGACGGGAAATCTCTTCCGCAAAAACGCTCTTTCGGCGATAAGACAAAGGGCGTGAAACGTTCATACGGGAAGGATGATAAGTTTCCCCGGCAAAAGGATGAGGGGCTTGGAAGGAAAAAGTTCTCATTGCGCCGATCTCCCGGCAAGGGAAGAGAGCGACAATAGGGTTGCCATCTTCTTTGCCGCAGCCCGGTCGGTTTTACCGTTGCCTGTCTGGGGAATCTTCTCCACCGTGAAAATGTGCCGTGGTTGTTGCCGGCGCTGAAGATGGCGGGCACAGATATCCTTCACCGTCGAGGTCTCCGACGGGGAGGTGACAAGCAATACCATCGCCTCGCCCAGTCTCGGATCGGGCACTGAAGTGACTGCATAAGCAGTGCCGATGTGTGGCCTTAACAGCTCCTCCACCGCTTCGATCTGTATCTTGATGCCTCCGCTGTTGATCACATTGTCGCTTCGCCCCAGGATACGGAAGGTGCCGTCAGGACCCATCTCGGCAATATCGTTGGTGATGACCGGTCTGTCTGATATGCGTGGAGCATTGATAACCAGGGTGCCCGTTTCAGACAGCGTTACACCGACACCCGGCAGGGGGGTATACCGGTCGCTGGCCTCCTTGCCGTTGATCCTGCGCAGAGCAATATGCGATACCGTTTCGGTCATTCCATAGGTGGAGTAGATGGGATTGGGAAATGCTCTCAGTGCCTCTTCCAGCTGTGAATCGACAGCCCCGCCTCCAATGATCAGCCTGCCGATCCTGCTTAACCGAACCCGCTCCTCCTCCCTGCCTAGGGAGTTGTGGACCTGTAATGGAACCATGGCGGCAAACTCCGTCTGCCGGCAGATATCCGATAATGGATATCCCGACGGTTCCGTCACCAGCAGGTTGAGTCCCCCATAAATGGCCCGTACCACCATCATCTTCCCTGCAATATACTCCAGGGGCAGGCACAACAGGGCGGTCATGCCTGCTGTCAGCTCCAGAAACTCACAGGTGATCGCAGCACTCTGCAACATCTGCTCCTTGCGTACGGTGATCGTTTTCGGTCTGCCGGTGGAGCCTGATGTATTGAGGGTAAGCAGTGGGGAGGGGGAGTACCACTCCTTCAGGAAGAGGGCCAGCCGGCGATGGAAGGGCGACACTCCGGCAAACGGGGGCAAGGTTTCGGCCAGAAAGGCTTCCCGTTGATAACAGATATCCTCAATCGTGATCTGTTCCATGCAGCATCAGGCTACTATCGGGAAAAGATCCCGAGGGGTTAAACCACAGATTCTCCTCCCTCACTTCCAGAGGAAGGGGAATATTGTTCAGGTAGAGAGAGCCGGTACCGAGTCCCTGGTGCAGCCGATTGTCGAGGGTGGCACACCACTGTGCGATGCTGTTGAGTCCGATATTTGACTCCAGGGCGGAGGTGATCCACCAGCCGATACCCAGCTCGCCGGCCAGTGCTATCCATTCGCTGCATCCGGTGATGCCACCGTGCAGCGTGGGCTTCAATACGATATAGTGAGGACGGATCGTCTCCAGCAGTTGCCTTTTTTCGTCCGGCCGACAGATGCCGATAAGCTCCTCGTCGAGTGCCACGGGCAGCGGTGATGCTTTGCAGATCCTGGCCATCACTCCATGCTGGCCGGCTTTGACGGGCTGTTCAATGGAGTGGATATCCAGTTTGGCCAGCCGGTGAAGTATCGCTTCACTATTTTCGGGTGAAAAGGCTCCGTTGGCATCTACCCGGAGGGTTATCTCCGGATGGCTTCTACGGATAAAGTGCAGCAGTTCCAGCTCCTCTTCGAAACTGATTGCCCCGATCTTCAGCTTGATACAGCGGAATCCCCTTTGCAGCAGATTCTCGGCCTGCTGTCTCATGTTGTCGAAACTGCCCATCCAGACCAGTCCATTGATGGGAAGTCCCTCTTCGCCCCGGCTGAAAGGGGTCTCCCAAAGTTGCCATGAACGTTGCCGGTAGTGTCGCATCGCACTCTCCAGCCCGAAGAGGATAGAGGGATAGGGCCGCAGCAGTTCGGTATCCAGTTGTTGCTGCTCTTCGACAAGGCGACAGAAGTGGCGGAGCCGCTCCTCATAGCGGTCGCCATGGTCGCTGCTCAGACCGGGCAATGGAGCAGACTCGCCGATGCCGATATGCGCCGGATCCTCCGCGTCTTGCAACACGACATACCAAACCCGGTGCTCGTGATAGATGCCGCGGGAGGTCCCGGCCGGCTTCTTGAAGCGGAGCTTGTGAGGAGTGATCCCGATCGTGAACATAGAGTTGTTGGCTTAGGGCAGTTTGGGAAATTTCTTGAAGTCGGGCTTCCGTTTTTCCAGGAAGGCCGCTTTTCCCTCCTGTGCCTCCTCGGTGAGGTAGTAGAGCATGGTGGCATCGCCTGCCAGCTCCTGAATGCCAGCCTGACCGTCGAGCTCTGCGTTGAGGCCTGCCTTGATCATTCTCAATGCCAGCGGGCTATGTTGCATCATGGTCTCGGCCCACTCCACCACCTCATCCTCGAGTCGGTCGAAAGGCACCACCCTGTTTACCAGTCCCATCTCGAGCGCCTCCTGTGCGTTGTACTGACGGCAGAGGAACCAGATCTCGCGGGCCTTTTTCTGACCCACGATGCGGGCGAGGTAGGAGGAGCCGAAGCCGGCGTCGAAGCTGCCCACGCGGGGGCCTGTCTGGCCGAAAATGGCGTTATCGGAGGCGATGGTAAGGTCACAAACCACGTGGAGCACATGGCCGCCGCCGATAGCGTAACCGTTTACCATGGCGATTACCGGTTTGGGGATGGAGCGGATCTGCTTCTGGACATCCAGCACGTTAAGGCGCGGGACGCCATCCTTGCCGATATATCCACCCTTGCCCTTCACGTTCTGGTCGCCACCCGAGCAGAATGCCTTGTCGCCGGCACCGGTGAGCACCACCACGCTCACCTCTTCCATTTCGCGGCAGAGACGCAGGGCGTCACTCATCTCGGAGGTGGTTGTCGGGGTGAAAGCGTTGCGGTAACGTGGGCGGTTGATGGTTATGCGGGCGATACCGTTATAAAAATCAAACAGGATATCTTCATACTCCTTGATTGGTCTCCATTCTCTTTTTGTCATATTCTATTCAATTTGAGTTGTTGGTAATAAGTGGCGATCTGCCGGCTGTTCTCTTCCATCGAAGTGAACACTTCCAGTAAAACAGGTCTATCCCCTTCACTGTTCATCAGGAGAGGCAAATGTTGCTCCAGCTCTTCTTCGTTGTGTGCGGTCAACACCCGGAATCCCATCTGCTCTGCCCATATGCGGGCTTCGGTAGTATGTGCCGCCGCCACGTACCGGTCACCTGTTGCCGACCGGTCGAGTCCCGGCAAGGTGTGGAAGATGCCGCCTCCCCCGTTGTTGTTCAACAGGATGCGGAGTCGGGGGGAGAGGTGTTGGTTCCAGAGGCTGTTCATGTCGTAGAAGAAGCTGAGGTCGCCCGTCAGCAGGAAGGTGGGCTCTTCCGATACGGCTGCGTAGCCTACTGCCGTTGAGAGTGACCCCTCAATTCCGTTGGTGCCCCGGTTGCAGAAGAGCTGCACGCCGGCAGGGAGGTCGAACAGTTGAGCCAGATAGACCGAACTGCTGTTGGCCAGGTGGAGGGCTGCCCCCACGGGAAGCTGCTCAAGAAACCTTTTTGCCGCAAAGAGATCGGAATAGGCCGGCTCTGGCGCGCTGATCCTTGCAACATGACTCTTCCACGACTCCAGGAATTGGGCACACGCTCCTTGAGGGGCCATTGATGCCAACCGTTGCAGAAAATGTGCCGGATCGCAACGGACAATATCGGTCAGCCGCCGGAAGGTGTCGGTCACCTCTCCAGATGGGGAGAGGTGCCAGAGTTCCCGAAGAGGAGCTTTGCGGATAAACTGCTTCAGGCTTTTGGAGGTAATGTGGCCCCCCAGCGTGATCACCAGTTCGGGTACCAGTTCCTGCTCTTCCTCCCGGTTACCGGTTCGCAGCAGTGCATCGTAGCGGGCGGTCGGCCCCGCGGGAAGGTTGGCGAGCCGGTCGGCCAGTACCACAACGTGCTGCTGTTCGGCCAGATGTTGCAGCACATGCGTAAGCCCGTGGCCGGGTGGCAACTGCCCTACAATCACCATTTTCCGGGAGTAGCCGGCAAAACGGTCCAGATACTCTTCCTGCTGATCTGCCGAAAGCCGTAACTCCGGTTGTGGCTGCCGGATCACCCTTGCCTTCGGGAGTTCTTCAGCCGTAAAGGTGAAGAGCGGTTCGGAAAGGGGTATATTGATGTGTGCAGGAGCGGAAGAACCATTGCAGCCCAGGCTCAGGATCGCTTCGTTGATCAGCCGGTTGCAGTGCCACTCCTCTTCCTCGTCCTTCACCTCCGGAAGCTGTACCGAGCGGCGAACCAGTGGACCATACATTCCCGCCTGTGGAATGGTTTGCCCATCCATCTGCCCGATCCAGGCCTGTGGGCGGTCGGCTGTGATCACCAGCAGTGGCAGCTGCTGATAATAGGCCTCTGCTACGGCCGGACCCAGGTTGAGTGCTGCGGTACCAGAGGTGCAACAGACCGCCACCGGCTTTCGTTGTGCCATGATCACCCCCAGGGCAAAGAAGCCGGCACTTCGTTCATCTACCACGCTATAGCAGGTAAAGTCGCCGTCCGCGACAAAGGAGTGGATCAACGGGCTGTTGCGTGAACCGGGGGAGAGCACGACCGAGGTGACACCATGCGCCTTGAGCAGCGCCAGCAATAATAATACGCTCTTCTTGTCAGAATACATTTCCTTTCTATTTTACGATGCTTGCCATTGTCTTGAGCTTCTGTTCGGTCTCCTTCCACTCCTCCCTGCAGGTGGAGGAGGCGAGCAATCCGCTGCCTGCATAGAGTGTAAGGTGGTTCTTTCCTATCTGCATACACCTGAGGTTGACGTAGAGGGTTGTTTCAGCCGACGGATCCAGCATGCCCAGGAACCCGGTGTAGTAGCGCCGGTCGTACCCCTCGTGTTCCGTGATGAACTGGAAAGCCTGCTCCTTGGGAAGGCCTGAGACGGCCGGAGTAGGGTGGAGCGCCTTGAGCAGGGAGCCGATCACCGCCTTGTCTGGCAGGGAAAAACTGAAGTCGGTTCTCAGATGAGCCAGGGCACCCGCCTTGATGGTATAGGGTCCGTTAATCTCCGGGGAGATATGGAAGGATGTCAACTGTTTCAGGATATAGGAGGTAACAAGATGCTGTTCACGGAGGTTCTTGTCGTCCCACGACACGTTTCCCGAGTTGGGATACCGTGTCCCTGCCAGCGATATGGTTTGCCAGTTGTTGTGTGAACCTGCCAGCAGAATCTCGGGGGTACTTCCCAGCCAGGTCCCGCTCTGCGGTGTGTGAAGCAGGTAGACGAAAGAGCGGGGATATTTTTCGGCAGCCTTGAAAAAACTCTTGCCGGGAGAGAAGGTCTCCTCCCGTTCTATTCTCTTGTTTCTTGAGAGCACCAGCTTTTCAATCTCACCGGAGAGTAGCGGTTTGTGAAAACGATGAAAAAGCAGGTTGTAGTCGGCTCTCCTGTATCTCTTTGCATCTTTTTCCACCGGTTTGACCCCATTTTCTCCCGCCGATGGAATCGTTACATTGTCAAGATCTGTAAAGTCGGGCCGGATCAGGATAAGGGGAGATGAGTCGGTTACCCTGAAAGGCGCCATCACGAACCCCTGCTGTCGGTTCAACGCTCCGATGTCGTTCAGCAACAACGGATGCCGGTCGCCCTGCATTACAAACCGGGGTGTCGGTTCACCGGGCAGCCGGTAGATTGCAAAGCAGGCATCCCGTTCAATCAATCTGTCCAGCGTCAGGGATTTCTCCTCTCCAATCATCGTCTTTTGATTATGGTGTTCACCACACGGACGGTTGAGACCAGTCCCCCTGCCGATGTAAAGATATCCACGTTCCAGATGTGTGTGGAGCGCCCCTGATGGATGAGGGTCCCTACTGCCTTCACCCGATCTCCTTCACGCGCCGGCGAGACATGGTTACCGCTAACCTGAACGCCCGCAGCTGCTTCGTCGGGACTGCAAAGGATTAGTGAACCCTGTCCCGCCACCGATTCCGCAAGGGCCAGCGAAGCCCCTCCATGGAGCAGGCCGAACGGCTGGCAAACGTTTCTGGTAACCGTCATTATGGCTTCTGACCGGCCGGGGGAGAGGTGGGTAAAACGGATACCCAGTGTATCCATCAATGTTCCCCGGTTGGCACCATTGATCTCTTCAGGTTGGATCTCCTGATATTTATCGTCCATGATCTTTACTTTGTAACCTACAAAAATAGTGAAATCATTTACATGGACAATTAAAGATATATTAAAAGCTATATTACTCCACCGAAAATTGGGCCTCCAGGCCGTTGTCGTCTGAACTTTGGGCTACCCAGAGCTTGAACTCTCCAGGCTCGCACTTCTTTCGCATGTCGCTGCCGTAGAAGGCCAGGTCGTCGGAGTTGATTTCAAAGGTGACCTCCCTGCTCTCTCCCGCCTTCAACGGCACCTTCCGGAACCCTTTCAGCTCCTTCACCGGCCGGGTGGTGCTTCCTATCAGGTCGCGTACGTAGAGTTGCACCACCATCTCTCCCTCCCGGTCGCCGCTGTTGGCGACGGTTGCCGTCACGGTGATCCGGTCGCCCTCCGCCTTCATGGAGGGTTTGTCGAGTTTCACGTCGCTGATGGTAAAGGTGGTGTAGCTGAGTCCGTAACCGAAAGGATAGAGAGGGGTGATGGAGCAGTCGAGGTAGCTCGACCTGTAGTCGACCCGCTCATCGTTCAGGTCCACCGGCCGGCCGGTACTCTTCCGGTTGTAGTAGATGGGCAGTTGTCCTATATTGCGGGGAAAGGAGATGGCCAGCCGGGCCGAGGGGTTGTAGTCGCCGGCAATCACGTCGGCGATGCCATGTCCGCCCTGGGTGCCGGGGAACCAGGCCTGCAGGATCGCATCCATCGTCTCATCCTCCCGGGAGAGGTCGAGTGGGCGGCCGCTCAGGTTGACCAGGACAATCGGCTTGCCTGTCGCCTTGAGGGCCTCCAGCAGCTGCCGCTGGGCCTCCGGCAACCGGATATCGGTTCGCACGGCTGCCTCACCCGACCAGTGATAACTCTCGCCCACTGCGGCGATCACAATATCTGCCCGCCGTGCGGCTGCTACTGCTTCGGCAATCTTTGCAGGTGAGGTCTCGGTGAGACTTGCCCCCTCCGCGTAGAGCAGCCTGACACTGCTCCCCCGATATTTCTCGGTCAATCCCTGGAGGATGGGGATACTCTTGTTGCGGTCGGCCAGCCCGGCCCACTCGCCGTTCAGATTGACCGAATCGTTCATCAGCGGACCCACCAGGGCGAGGGTGACCGCCCGCTCCCGGCCGATCGGGAGTACCCCGTTGTCGTTCTTGAGCAGGACAACCGAAGCAGCCACCGCCTTGCGGGCCGTCTCCAGAAACTCCGGCGTCAGCGTGTTCCGCTTTGCCCGCTCCTCGTCGAGGTAACGGTAGGGATCGTAGAAGAGTCCCAGCAGGAACTTCATCTCCAGGATCCGGCGGGCCGCGTTGTCTATGTTTTTTTCAGAGACTTTTCCCTCTTCGACCGATTGCTTCAGGTATTTGATATAGGTGGCACCGGTCATGTCCATATCCACGCCGGCGTTTAGCGCCAGCTCGGCAGCATGTTTCTCCTCTTCAGCCACGCCGTGTGGCACCAGTTCATTGATGCCGGTGTAGTCGCTCACCACAAAACCGTTGAAGCCCCACTCCCCGCGCAGGATCTCTGTAAGGAGCCAGCGGTTGGCCGTGGCCGGCACGCCGTTGATATCGTTGAAGGAGGCCATGAAGGTGGCAACGCCGGCTTTTGCCGCTGCTTCGTAGGGCGGGAGATAGACGTTCCGCAGGGTATGTTCGGAGAGTTCGGCGGTATTGTAGTCCCGCCCCGATTCAGCAGCACCGTAGGCTGCCAGATGCTTGCCGGTGGCCAGCACTGTCTGCAGTTCGCCCAGCGCCTTCCCGTCTCCTCCTCCCTGGAAGCCGATAACACGTGCCTCGGCCACCTTGCTGCCGAGGTAGGGATCCTCACCGGCTCCCTCCATCACCCGTCCCCAACGGGCGTCGCGGGCGATATCCACCATCGGGGCGAAAGTCCAGTTGATGCCGTCGGAAGCTGCCTCGATGGCGGCGATCTCCGCTGTTCGGCGCATCATCTCCAGGTCCCACGAGCAGGCTTCAGCCAGCGGGATGGGGAAGATGGTCCTGTAGCCATGGATCACATCCTGACCGAAGAGGATGGGGATGCCCAGCCGGGAAGATTCTACCGCCACCTGCTGCATGCGGCGGATTCCCTCTACCGATGTGGCGTTGAAGATACTGCCCACCAGCCCCTGTTCCAGGTATGGCTGGAAGTCGTCCGACATGACCGGTCCGGTGATGGACCAGTTGGCCGAGAACTGGGTAAGCTGTCCGATTTTCTCCTCCAGGGTCATCAGTTTCAACACCGAATCTACCCGCCGTTCCACCTCTCTGTCGCCGCTGTAACTTTTCCAGCCGCCGTTGCCGGCAGCTCCCGTCGGATGTGACCCGCAGGCGGCGAATAGGATCGCCGCGAGTCCACCCGCCATTGAGAAGATTATCCTTTTCATGGATCGTCCGATTAATGGTGATTTACTCCTGAGTTTGATATCCGTTAAAACCGAGTCTGCCCAGCCCCTCCCTGATCTCGGGGGCACCCATGAAGAGTTGCCAGGGCAACCCGCTGCGCCGGTTCTCGATCATCGGGGCGATGGTGAGCTGGTCGATGGCCAGGTACCGTTTGGGGTACCAATCCCTTTCAATGCTGAAGGCATCGTAAAACCCATATTTCCCCCAGATGGTCTCCCCCAGTTCGAAATAGAAATGTTTCAGTGCCTTCATCGATTCGTCGGGCGTGTAGGGAAAACTGGAGAGGGCTGCCGTGGGGGTGATCACCCCCAGGTCGTTCATCATCGGCATGTGAGCGGAGTAGCCCTCCACCGAATAACTGGCGGTGAGTCCCCAACAGTTGTCGCCATACCCCTTGAATCCCTTGGGATTTTGTACGCAATAGGCGTAGTTGACAAGTGTCTGGTTCCGGTTCAGCTCCCAGTAGTCGGCATACTGGTCGCTCAACCCCTTCGGATTGAGTCCGATGTAGGAGTAGTGTGCCCAGAAGAGGGGACCACCATACTCCTCCGCACCGTTGTGCTTGAGAATCAGTGGATATCCATAGGCGATGCTGCTGCTCCGGATGTTGCCGCCACGTGCCCAGCCGTTATGGTAGGCCGTTGCCGGAATGGGGTGGGTGGGGGATGAGGCGGCCAGGATATAGGTAATCAGACACTCGTTGTATCCCTCCAGCGGAAAGTTCATCTCCCAGCCGTAGTCGGGACTCCAGTGCCAGTAGAGCACATCCTTCCCGTTGAGGTACCAGTCCCACTCCACCTCACGCCAGAGGGTGTCGATCTTGTCGGCCAGTGCCTGCTCCTGTTCGTTGCCGTCCTTGAAGTACTCCCGTACGATAAGCAGCCCCTGTACCAGGAAAGCGGTCTCCACCAGATCTCCACCATTGTCTTTCGGACTGAAGGGCTTCACCTTCCCGGTAGGGCCGACTAGCCAGTGCGGCCAGACACCGTGGAACCGGTCTGCCGCCGCCAGGTAATCGGCAATCCGGTGCAACCGGGCTACCCCCTCTTCTCTCGGGATGAATCCCCGGTCGATACCTACAACCAATCCGGCCAAACCGAATCCGCTGCCGCCGGTGGTCACCACATCCGCATCATTCTCAGGGTAGATTCCGTCCATATGGATCCGTTCGGGCGCAAGTCCCGAGGTGGGTTCGGCTCCCTCCCACATGTAGTTGAGGTGGGTTTGCTGGATGAAGTCGAGCAGCTCCCCGTCTGAAGCAAAGGCGGCAGGTCGTTTTTCCTTTTGCGGAGCATCCTCTGTACCTTTCCTGTCGGAACATCCCGACAGAAGGGCGACCAGAATGATTCCCGCCATCAATATCCTGTTCATGGCTATTCTGAATCGTGATTAATAATCTCCTTGATCTGTGCAGCAGTCAGTGCCCTGTTGTAGATCCGCAGTTCGTCTATCAGGCTGTTGTCCGACAGATGTCCCCATTCGTTAAAGCGAGGTTCCCCCGATCCGATCGATAAGATGTCGCATCCCGCCCAGCTGATTGCGGACAGGTCGGTCGAGGCCACCTCCTCTCCATCGATATAGAAAAGAGCCTTGCCTGTGGTTATTACCAGTGTTATATATTTCCAGGGGGCGATGGCGGGATCGATGTCTGCCTTTTCTGCTCCGTCGAGCCAGCTGTCAGCCGTACCGTTACCTACGTTGGCCTTGATGCGCTGTTTTCCTCCGGCATCTTCCCGGAATATCCGAAAACCGGAGGTTCTGTTGTTC
>MTKW01014266.1_pt1 | contig 13828 bp, 14 predicted proteins | sample 1042761 | NCBI WGS metagenome assembly MTKW01 (sample SAMN06205366, study PRJNA360243) | anaerobic digester metagenome | biome: Wastewater treatment plant; feature: Anaerobic digester sludge; material: sludge; isolation source: anaerobic digester fed with sludge from wastewater treatment plant ...
TTATTTTGTCATTCAGAGCGCAGCGAAGAATCTTGTGAGAAAACCAACATTTCGCCCGGGATGATGCTGTATATGGCAATAAAACGTAGAGGTATACGGCAAGCAAGACAACGTCGGAACGAATTAATAACACAAGATAGTTTATATTGTTGCTTTAATACCATTTTGCGGTTAAAATATATGTTGTCTTTAAAGAAGTTATAAAGGGAGGGCTTAACAATAGGAAAGACCACATTATCCAGAAAACAATTAAAAAGGCAGCGCAAGAAGAGAAGAAGAGCCAAAAAGAGAAAAAGATTGAAAGGCCGGACCTGATAATTTAATATTATTGTTATTTGATGAGAGGCATGAGAGGCTTTTCCCGCAAAATTTATTTGGGAACATATCGTTAACCATTATAACCATAGCCTACCCTCAAATAATTAATAAAAGCGTTAGGTCTGTACTTAAAAAAGTACATCTTTTTATATGGTAATATCACCAAAAACATAAGTTAAACCACCTGTTTATAACAATAATCTTGTTACATAAAGTTACTTAAAGTAAATGCAACAGGATATACGATCTGTACATTATTTAATGGAGAATTTATCGGGCAGAGTTCCTCAAGTAATATTAATTATGGGAGCGAGCCCGTTCTTTTTTGGGCATAATTATTTTGTGAAGTGCTATTATGGTATAATAAATATTACCTTTATATAGAGAACATTAGTTTTGAAAGGATGGTTATATCCATGAAAGCGATGATCTTGGCAGCGGGGTTGGGAACTCGTCTTCGGCCTTTAACAAATTTGGTATCGAAGCCCATGGTACAGCTCGCCGGCAGGCCTTGCCTTGAGCATACGATAAGGCTGCTAAGGAGATATGGCATTACTGACATAGTAATCAACCTTCACTATATGCCTAAACCGATACGTAAACACTTCGCCAGAGGTGAACCTTTTGGGGTCAACATTACATATTCTTATGAAGAGGAGCTTCTGGGCACGGCCGGCGGGGTTAAAAACGTTGAGGAATTCTTTGGAGGGGATTCTTTTTTAGTAGTTAGCGGGGATGTTTTAACAGACATCAACCTCAATTTATTTTATAATTATCATCGATCTCATGGAGGTATAGCCACTCTGGCTCTAAAAAAAGTGCCTGATCCTACACAGTATGGCGTGGTTACAAGGGATAGTGAGGGTTATATTACACGATTTCAGGAGAAGCCGGCATTGAAAGAGGCGATCAGCACCCTGGCCAATACAGGGATATATTTATTTGAAAATGAGATATTTTCATATATACCCAAAAATCAGTTTTATGATTTTGGCATCAATGTTTTCCCCAAACTTTTAGAGAAGGGTGCAAAGATCTCCGGCTATGCGATGAGAGATTACTGGTGTGATATTGGTAATCTGGAGGTTTATCGGGAGGCTCATTATGATATGTTGACCGGATTGGTGGAAGTGGATATACCGGGCAAGCGGTTTGAATCGAACATCTGGCTCGGCGAGAGGCCGGTAATCCATCCCGAAACTGTAATCGTCGGTCCCGTCGTTATCGGTGACGACTGCTTTATCGGCAAGGGAGCCCAGATATATGGACCGGTAACTCTCGGTAAGAAGACCACGGTTAATGAGGATGTGATCATTAAAAGGGGCATTTTCTGGGAAGATGTAAGTATCGGTCATGGAAGCCAGCTTATGGATTGTATTGTGGGAGAGGGTTGCGAGTTAAAACCCGATCTGTTCCTGGAGAAGAAGATTATCGCCAGCGACCAGCATGAATATCTCGTGGAAGGCGATAAGAATGCCTTGCCGAACCAGAAATAAAAACCGATGGGGAAGTATTTAAATGTGATTATTCCAAAAGTAATTGAAGCTTTGAAGAGAAGAAGAATCGAGGCTTGTTTTGCAGAGAACAGGCACCTGGCCCGGGAGGAAATTTTAAAGATTATTCCCGAAGGAGAGACCGTGGGCATAGGCGGTTCCGTAACCATTCAGGAGATCGATATTATCAACGGTCTGCATCATAAAGGGTGCAATGTCCTCTGGCATTGGATCTATCCATCGGAGGAGATGGAAACAGTAAGGAAGAAGGCGTCCCAAGCCAAATATTATCTCACCGGAACAAACGCATTGACTTATGATGGCCGGCTGGTTAATGTTGATGGCATAGGAAATCGGGTTTCAGCCATGGTTTTTGGTCCGGAAACAGTGATTGTCGTAGCCGGAACGAATAAAATTGTACCGGATCTTGACGCTGCATTTAAAAGGATAAGAAACATTGCATCTCCGCTTAATGCCCGCAGGTTGAATCTGGATCTTCCCTGCGCCCGCCGGGGCAAATGTACCGATTGCCATCATGATTCCCGTATTTGTAATGTGACGACCATCATCGAAGGTAATCCCATGCGCACAAATTTGAAAGTGTTATTAGTTGGGGAAGAACTTGGTTTCTAATATAATAAATAAAGATTCGTTTTGGATTTCCCGAGAGGATGAATAATTCAAGAAGAAATGACCGGGATAAATTTGTTCCGGATAATTGATAAAAAGAGGCTGTTTAAATGCAAAACGAAGACAGGGTTGTTTTTGATGGAAATGCCGTACTGGATACCTTGCCGGATCCTTTGATTCTGACAGATAATCAAGGTTGTATTGTCTGGCTTAACCCGAAGGCAGAGGAGGTTTTCCATGTTTCCTGTGCCGAGGTTCAAGGGGTAAGGTTCATGGATGCGATTAAAATATATAAGATAGAAAGTCTTATCGAGGAAGTTCTAAAGACCCGGGCTCCTTCCGAAAGTTCATATGAGGCGGCTACGGTAAGATTGGAAGATCGGAATCTTGAATATTTCTTTAAAATCAGCGTGACTCCAATATTTCAAAAGGGGAAGCTGTCCGGGACTTTGGTTCTGTTATCTGATGTTACCAGGTTTAGTAAACTTGAGAAGATCAAGACTAATTTCGTGAGTATCGTATCGCATGAATTCCGGACGCCGCTTGCTTCAATTGCCATCGGGGTGGGTATGTTAAAGGAAGGGCTATTGGGCAATTTAAATGAAAAAGGCAAACAGATTGTCAGGGCTATCGAAGAGGATTGTGACAGGCTCAACAATCTTATTAATAATTTATTGGATCTTTCCCGGATGGAATCAGGTTACATCAATGTGGAAACAGAGGCAGTGGACCTAAAAGAGCTCGTAGAAGAATCGATCCGTTTTTTGTCTTTGCAGGCGGAAGCAAAAGGGATTACCATTACAGCCGATTTACCTCCGTTGCTTCCTCCCGTCGAAGCGGATTTCAATAAAATAATATGGCTGTTGACCAACCTGATCGGGAATGCCCTCCGTTACACGCCGGAAGGGGGAAACATCAGGATAAAAGTTAAACCATCGTGCAACCGCATGTTTATTTCAGTTATTGACACCGGATGCGGAATACCGAGGTTATATCAAAAAAAGATTTTCAAGAAGTTTGTTCAGGTTAAAGATAGTGAGGCTCCTGCCGGAGGATCAGGTTTGGGTTTGGCAATCTGTCAGGAGGTTGTAGAAGCACACGGCGGGCGTATTTGGGTGGAAAGTGTTGAAGGCCAGGGAAGTACCTTTACTTTTACGTTGCCTTTGAGTACCAAAGAAAGACTGTAACCAATTATGTTGGAGGTTGTTATATGGGAAAGATTTTATTGGTAGAAGATGAGAAAAATATTGTTTTGGGAGTGCGAACTTGTTTGGAGGCCGTAGGATATCATGTGCATGTGGTCGAAGATGGCGAGGAGGCCCTGGATTATGTTACCCGGCACCGGCCGGATCTTATTTTACTTGATTTAATGCTTCCCAAAGTAGATGGTTTTGAAGTGTGCCGTGCTTTGAAGAACAATGAAGAAACAAAGGATATTCCGATTATTGTTCTTACGGCCAGAACCGGCATGGAAGATCGGCAGAGGGTTGCGGAGTTGGGTGCGGAATCATACATGACCAAACCGTTCCGGCCACGAGAATTATGGGATGAAATCAAACATTATCTTCCTGATAAGAAAACAGAAAACTAAACCTTCATTCAGATTGTAAAGCGGATTGTAAAGATGTTTACATTGGTGGCAGGGGCGGTGTTTCCCGTGATTCCCAGTCAATATGGTCGAGCGGCTTGATCCGGTAATTATTATCCACCAATTTCCTGTTTACCGTTACTCCTTCTTCCGGGATAGATATCTCCATATCCGTATGGGTCCTTAAATCAGCCAATGTTCCAAAGCCTTCAATACTGATGACGTCGCCATCGGCTAATTCACGGAATTCATCTGCGGGTTCTTCGTTGATAGTTACGTAGGGGCGGATATTTACCTTCTTTTGTTTTATAAAAACATAAAAATGGTTATGGTTAATAACATCTTCCAGGGTAATGACAGCCTCTTCCCCGGGGACGGCTGCTTCCACCATGATCTCATCGTTGGACTGAACGATTGTTTCCAGACTTGCCGGTTCACCGTTTAATCTGATAATGGCGTTTTTGCCGGGTTTCCCCGGATATATCTTCTCCCGGCCGTCAACGTATATTTTTTTCGATGCGCCGCGTAAGGCGATTAAGGAACGGGGGCTGTAACCGGCGACGATTAATACCCTGCCGATGTTAACCGGCTCGGTTTCAAGCAGGCGGATGACTTTACCGTTTACGGTTACATATGAAAAACCGAAGTATTTCTTTCTCAAGGATGAGAGAGCGATACCCATCGGGGTTATACATTCCGGCCCTTTCAGTTTTTTACCACTGTAAAGTATATTTTTCAGAGAGCTAAAATCACGTATGGCGACCCTTTCCAAGGGTAGATTAAATTTTTGGGCAAATTTTTCACGCAACATGGGAGTTTTACTTCCTCCGCCGATACAGAAGAGGGCACTTGGTTCTTTTTTATTATATTTTAAAATTGCTTCGATTATCTGATCGGTAATTTTATCAATAACCGGCTCAATTACTTGTAAAATTTCATCGTAGCTGGTCTTAATGGTGTTGCCGATAATATCCTTGAAAGAGTAATGGGCTTTTTCGGCGGCAATCTGAACTTTCAGATTTTCAGCACTCTTAAAATCAAGCAGGAAATGCGCGGCTATCTTTTCGGTAATTTCATCACCGGCCATGGGCACCATGGCATATGCAATAATGGATCCTTCATCTGTAATAGCAATATCGGAGGTGCCGGCCCCGATATCCACCAGGGCGAGATTTAAAAGACGGTATTCCGGCGGAATGAGAGCATGCATGGCGGCAATAGGTTCTAAAGTGAGGCTATGCAAGGAAAGACCTATTTTTTCGATAACCGTCAACAGACTGTCAACAACCGCATTGGGTAAGAATGTGGCCAGAACATCTGTTTCGATTCTACGCCCCTTTTGCGAAATCAGATTCGAGATGGGATAACCGTCAAGCAGATATTGCACGGTAGTGTATCCTACGCAGTAATGGGATGATTCAATGTCATTATTGGAGAGTTCGTCCTGTGCTTTTTTGACCGCTTCAAGTTCCAAACTCAATATCTCCTCCGGGAGAATACGGTGTTCCGGATTCAATGTTTTTCCGGCCCTCTTCTGTAGTGTGGTTAAAGTTCTTCCCGCAACGGAAACGGAGACCCGGCTCAATTCCACCTGCAGCTTATTTTCAATCCGCTCTTTAACCTGTCGGGCGGTCTCGGCCACTCCTTCGATATTATGTATCTGGCCGTCAAGCATATTCCTTTCAGGATGCTCTTGAACCTCAACGTTCAAAACACGCAGGTTGCCTTCTTCAGGGTAACAGGCCAATCCCACTATGGAGCGGGTTCCTATATCCAGCGCAAAAATAATATGATCGGGATTAATAACGTATGGTTTATCCGGCATAAATTTTCCTCTGTTCGCAATTTAATTCTGGGATAATATTTCGTTATATTTTGCCGAATATCCTTTTTATATAAAACATTTGTAGTTAATTGATGATCCTTTGCAAAGGGAAAAAAGAGGTTTATCACGAAAATATATAAAAAAACATGGAGGAAGGATATCCAATGTTCAACAAAGTATTAGTGGCGATCGATTTATCAGGACCTTCTTTGGAACTGCTTGATGCTACGGATGACCTGAAAAAAATGGGGATGGAGGAACTGGTCATTGTCCATGTAGTCAGGTTGGAGACTGCACGGTTGGGGGTAGAGGATTGTCGCCAAAAATTCATGGAGATTGTGGAGGATAAGCAGAAAGAACTGAAAGAAAAAGGCTACAAGATAACTGTGCGCCAGCCGGTTGGTGATCCTGCCGAGGAGATTGAGAGGATATCGGAAGAAGAAAACGTGGATTTGATCATGATCGGCTCGATCGGTAAAGGTAGAGGTAGAAGGTTCAGGGAGCTTGTACAGGGAAGTACGGTTAATAACCTTATCAAAATTGGCAAAAAGCCGCTACTCGTTATAAAATACAGGGTCGAAGGAGGAAAATATATCTGCCGGGAGATGTTTCCGGATAAAAAGCCGGCTACTGCTTTATTGGCTACGGATTTTTCTCGAAATTCGATGGAGACATTTGATTTTGTTATTGGTAATAAAAAATATTTTGATAAAATTGTCCTGCTCCACGTTATAGATAAAGGCTATCCCTCGGAGCAGATTGAGGATAAAAGATGCAGAGCCCTGGAAAAATTGGCCCAATGGCAACAGAAATTTGAAGATCATGGGTATAGTACGGAAACTATTGTGGATATAGGAATTGCATCCAGAGAAATCAGCAAAAGGGCTAAAGAAAAAGGGGCCACGGTTATTGTGTTTTCCCGTGTGGGCCGGGGGATTATCAATGAGTATTTTATCGGAAGTACTGCAGATCCGGTCGTACGCCAAAGTATGATTCCCGNNCAATACTTATTTTAAATACCTCACTACACGGTACTGCTGTTTGGATAATTACGTAATATCAAAAGAAGAAAAATGATGGTCCGCGTTAATTGGTATGAAGATGGGTATATAATACTGCGCATATTAGATAAATGTTGTGCATAAGATGACCATCAGTTATACTTTAGAAGCAAGTAACTTCAGGAGGATAAAATGTATGATCATGCCTGTAGTTATGAACAAGGACCGATAAGACCGCCGAGCGAATCGAGGAGTCTGTTGATCCGCATCAGCCGTAATTGTCCCTGGAACCGCTGTTTATTCTGCCCGGTATATAAATTTGATAAGTTCAGCCGACGATCGGTGCAAGAAATTAAAAAAGATATTGATTTGATAGCCGGGCATATTGAAGGGATCGGAGAATTATCGTTAACGCATGGTTGCGGCGGAGTAGTAAACGATGAGGTAATAGGCATAGTTTATAATAAAAGGCCGGAAATGTTACCTGTGGCCAACTGGTTATTGCATGGGGATAAGACGGTTTTTTTGCAGGACGCTGATAATTTAACATATAGTGGTGATACCCTCTGTGAAATAATTGTTTATTTGAAGGAAAAGATTAAAGGGATCAAGAGGATAACCACTTACGCCCGTGCCAAATCCTTGGTAAAGAGAAGTCTGGAGGAACTGAAGTCAATTAAAGCCGCCGGGTTGGCTCGTGTTCATGTGGGGCTGGAGTCGGGTTCCAATCGGGTACTTGAATTTATGAAAAAAGGGGTAACGGCCGAAGAACATGTGGAGGCCGGCCGGAAGGCCAGGGCGGCCGGGTTAATTCTCAGTGAATATGTTATTTTGGGGTTGGGTGGAGAAGAATATTGGTTGGATCATGCTCTGCAGACAGCGGAGGTATTGAATCAAATAAATCCTGATTTTATCAGGGTTCGTACACTGGCCATCCATCCCTTTGCGCCCCTGATAAATGTGTGGCGGGATGGCTTATTCTCTCCACTGGCAGATGAGCAGATTTTAGTTGAGGAAAAAACATTGATTGAAAACCTGGAAGGTATCGAGAGTGAATTATACAGCGATCATATCCTAAATCTTCTGGAAGAGGTTCAGGGGGTGTTCCCGGGTGATAAAGCAGCAATGCTAAATACGATAAACGATTATCTATCTCTTCCGGATGCAGAGAGAGAATTGTTCCGTTTGGGGCGCCGATCAGGATTATTCCGCCACTTCAAAGATAGGGATAATCTTTATCTGAGGGGTAAGGCCGAGGAACTACTCATGCAAGTTAAAGGGAGGGGCCTGACCATAGATGAATTTATCAGTGATATTATCACCAATTATATATAAAAAACATTATTTTGAAGGAGTGATAAATTTGATTCCTGTGAAAGTAAAGGAGGTCGTTCTGGATCAGACGCATAGCCCCTTATTGCTGCTGGTTGATTTTGATGAGGCGATTGTCCTGCCCGTGGGGATCGGCTTTTGGGAAGCACAGGCGATAATAATGAAGTTGCAGGGGAGTTTGCTGCCTCGTCCCATGACCCACGATCTGATGAGTTCAATTTGCAGCCAACTGGGAGCTCATCTAAGCAAAATTATTATTAATGATATAAGAGATGATACATTCTTTGCAGAGCTGTATTTTGATAAAGATGGTGATGAGATAGTTATCGATGCACGTCCGAGTGATGCGGTGGCACTGGCATTAACCGTGGGTTCTCCTATTTATATAACCGATAAAGTTGCTGCTTACACGATATCTATTGATGACCTGGTGGAAGAGAAAGGTGTTTTTGATTTTGATGACTCCGATGAGAGCGGGCCGCATCTTCATTAAATTATATTATTGAACTAAATAATTAAAATAATATTTGAAGGAACGGATGTTATGATTGGGGTTTGCAAACTTGAGATATATATTGCAGAATCAGGTTCATTAAAAGATAAACGCAGGGTTGTAAAGAGCCTTTTACAACGTGTACGGCAGAGATTTAACGCTACTGCAAATGAAATTGGCAACCATGATCGTTGGCAGGTTTCGGAGATTGAGATTGCTACGTCGGCGACAGATAGAACCGGAGCAGAAAAAGTGCTGCAAGAAATCATCAAATTTACGGAGGCTGACGGCCGGGCGGAAATCATAAACCAAGAGGTATACTATTGTTAACATGTAGAAGGGAACGACGTCTTTAAATGGTTATCCACAAGGCGATCGAGTTTGCAAGTTATCTTATTCGGGCGGCGCTCGATTCCGGGGGACATGCTGTAGATGCTACTGCCGGCAACGGAAACGATACCTTGCTACTGGCTAAAATAGTCGGTAAGGAAGGTCGGGTCTATGCTTTTGATATACAGAAAAAAGCACTGGAGATTACCAGAAGCAAGTTGATTGCCGAGAACCTTTTGGATCACGTGTTAATGATAAATGATGGACATGAAAATATGGATAAATACGTCTCCGGGCGGGTTGATGTCGTGATGTTTAACTTGGGATATCTTCCCGGAGGGGATCATGATCTGGCCACCAACCCTGTTTTGACGATGAAGGCGGTTGATATATCGCTCCGACTAATCAAAAGAGGCGGTATCATTACCATCATGTCATACAGTGGTCACCCCGGCGGCATGGAGGAGAGAGATCAACTGGCCGAGTGGCTCGGCAAATTGGACCAGAACAAATATCAGGTCTTACATTATTCTTTTATCAATCAAATAAATAACCCTCCGCAATTATTTGCCATTCAGAAGTTATAACCTTTCATTTCGGTTGGTGTAAAGTTAATTGCCATTGCAAAAGTAATGCTTTTATCATCTTGTACGACCACGTTTGCGTCATCTGAGCCCCCTCCATTTACGTCATTCTAAGCGCCTTTTTTCATCATCCAGAACGCCCCCTACCCCTGTCATTGCTATAAAGCAAGATTAAAGCGGGACGAGAGTGGTTAAGATCCTTCATTCGCTGACGCGGCCGCTCCCTGATGACAATTATTATATTTTGTCATCCAGAGCGAAGCGAAGGATCTTGAGCGGAGCGAATAGTATCGTGCATAATCCATCGTGCCGTCTGAAATGATACTGTAATTTGGGAGTACAACGAGAGTTAGGCGGCAAGTAAGAAAACGCCGGGCTTTATCACAGCCTTTATAAGGCATACGGCCAGTAAGAGAACGTCGGAACGCCGGGTCGGGTGATTCCGTTTCGGGTGATAATGGCGGAACTGTAGTGGTTAAGATTCTTCGGTCGCGTCCGCTCCCTCTGAATGACAGAAAAAAAAGCTCCCTCTGGATGACAATAAAAAAGGTGGCCGTTCCCTCTGGATGACAAAGAAGGGGTGCCGCACCTTCAGAGTGGCACGGGGAGGGGTCACTCCGCTCTTTAGGAATGACAAGGGAAATGCCGCCCCTTATTAAATAACGGAAAATGCTTTCGTTTATCATGGCGTGGGCGGTGTATGAAAAATTCCAGCGTAGCGAAGAATCTGACACAGCAAGCTATGTGGGGTTCTTTTTTAGATCTAAAGTTTCTTGACACGATAATAATTTAACAAATAATTGTAAATATGATCAGAAAGTGATAAAATTTTAGATAATAAAAAATCACTTTTGTCCGTATACAACAACAGATGATTAATGATACTGGAGGAGATTATATGTCTCGGCAGTTGCCTCCAAAATGGGTAATAAAAAGGCTTCCTATATATTTGCGTATTCTTGATGATTTGATAAAGCGGGATATCACCATCATTTCATCGCGTGAACTCAGCCGGGAAACCGGTTTTTCAGCTGAACAGATCAGAAAAGATTTGGCCTATTACGGAGCTTTTGGAACGAGAGGAATGGGGTATAGGACAGAGTATTTAAGAGAAAAATTATTAAAAATAACCGGTCTGGATAAAGTCAGAAGTGCTGTTTTAATTGGGGCCGGGCATCTGGGGATTGCTTTTGCACGTTATATCATGATAAAAAACCCGTATATTGTTATTGCGGGTATCTTCGATAACGATCCCAAAATAATCGGCCAGCAGGTGATCGACCTCCATATTCAACCTATCACGGAGATCAAACAGACTATTGAAGAGAAAGATGTCAAGGTGGCTATAATCAGCGTTCCTGCAGGTTTTGTTCAAGAAGTTGTTGATATGATGGTTGGATACGGGATAAAAGCCATATTGAATTTTGCCCCCTTGAGAATCAATGTACCGGACAATGTTTTTGTGCATAATGTGGATTTGACCAATGAGTTGCAGAGCTTAATTTATTACAGTACAGCCGATAGGGGGGAAATTAAGGGCTTAAAAAAAGAGAAATAAAACAGTTGCCGTAATTTATAGATGATAATATATGATATAAACGGGTTCGCCAATTGACTTTAATTACTTTATCAGATATAATTCTGTAGTGCTCGGAGCTGTGGTGTAGCGGTTAACATGCCGGCCTGTCAAGCCGGAGATCGCGGGTTCAATTCCCGTCAGCTCCGCCATTTGCCGAGATAGCTCAGTAGGTAGAGCAGCGGACTGAAAATCCGCGTGTCCCCAGTTCAATTCTGGGTCTCGGCACCATATATATGCGGAAGTGGCTCAGTGGTAGAGCATCGCCTTGCCAAGGCGAGGGTCGCGGGTTCGAATCCCGTCTTCCGCTCCATTTTTTAGGCGACATAGCCAAGTGGTAAGGCAGAGGACTGCAAATCCTTTATCCCCGGTTCGAATCCGGGTGTCGCCTCCATTTTTTTTTGCCGGGGTGGCGGAACAGGCAGACGCAAGGGACTTAAAATCCCTCGGGTATACAATACTCGTACCGGTTCGAGTCCGGTTCCCGGCACCATTACTTTTTCACTGTTTTTTATCAGGAATATTCTATCCTGATTTCTTTTGTTTTTGGGCTATTTATCAGATATATTAGTTCAAATTGGAGAGGAAAGAACAAAATCTATCCTCTCCAATTTTGTTTGTTCATTAAATAAAGATGATTTAAAATAATAGTGTCACCAGTAGTGCAAACTGTGGGAGCCCGGTTCCCGGCACTACCTAAAATCATTAATGTCAAGGGNNACAGGATGCAAGGTGGATGCACCGCCGGGATAAAGTTGTTTCATCTGACCATGTTCATCCTTACAAAGTACCCGGATGGACAAATCGTCCGGCTCACCAACTAAAAACAGGTTGATGCCTTTTACATTCATATGGCTCTCGGTTTTGTGTTCAACAGAAATAACTGCCGGTGAATAGGTTGACCAGTATTGATACCAATAAATACCATCATTTAGTTTTTCGCTTCCATGGCCTGCCGGATCAATGGAGCCGGAAACATTGATATTTGTTCCTTTTGATTGCATATCCATCTCAAACCATTTAAGAGCCAACTCCAAAAAATCATGGTCACCGGTGGTCATATGCGCCCAGGCAAGCATCATCCAATGCAAGGTATGGTATCCCATCCCGATTTTTTCACCTTCAAGGGCAACATCGTAAATCGATCCATAATGAACATCATAATTATTCATCTTTGATTTAAGAGCTTGCAGCCCTTCTTCCAACCAGTATTGATATTTATTTTCACCGGTGATCATATAAAATCGTTCCAGCACATCCAGAACAAAAATGTGGCCGTTAAGTACATGCGATTGATTGCCCGGATCAGGATATTCTTCGAACCAGGAGGTTCCATCCGGCCACCTTCCCAGCCCCCCCGCCGTTTTCGATGGGTATAAAAAGATACTTCATGGCCCGATGGGATAAATCAAGGTACTCCTGTTCTTCAAACACCTCATGGCCAAGTAAAAGTACCAAGGCACACTGGGCATTAGTCAAGGAACTGTTCCATGGTGCGACTTGATTGAACGGGCTATAGTCAAAATCAAATGTCCAATAACTAAATTGTGAAGAATGCTCGGCATTTTCTAAAAGCCATTCTGCTACGGGTTTTAACTTTTTCTTATAACCGGCAGATCCCGTATTTAAATAATCTGCATATAGATCAAGGCCATACTGAGCGATCTGTGTGGGGTGGTAGCTTCCATTATCATGTATCGGTACCCCTTTATCATCAAGGTTATATCCCCCGGATCCCCCGTTGACGAAGAAACTTCCTTGGGGCAATGATAGATATGTAAAATCTTCAATCAATCCAACGATATATTTTAATACCAAAATCGCATCTTTGACATCTATGTTGCCATCAAGATTAACATCGGCTTTCTGCAGATCATCAATCTGTATCAATCCGACATTGTATTGCAAGATCATGATGGCATCATGTAGATCTATGGCACCATTGCTATTTACATCTCCTAAAATATATTCTTCCTGTTCTTCCTGCATATTTGAAAATGATATTTCTTCCCCTGTGGCAAGAACTGTTCCCGTGGAAATCAATATAACCATGATAAAAATGATAAGTCTTCTCATCGATAATAACATAGTTTTAACCCCTCAATCTCCAATAANNAGTTCAAACCAGGCCTTGGCGAGCGGCTCGCCCATGACCGATACCTGCCAGATGGGCTCGATAATCCAGTAAAGCGGGAATATCTTTGCAATCCACTGCGGCCAGTCCGGAAAGATATAGAAGACTACCGGCGCAAACAGGAAGATGCCGGTTCCCTTGACCAGTGAGAAAAACATCGTCGAGGTCTCTGAAATGACGCCCACGAGCAGCCCGATCATACAGTTAAGAACGGCGGCTACCGCGATCACGACGAGGACATCAAGCGGCCGCGGACCGAAAGCGCGGTTTAAAAGCAGCGTCACCGCCGCCATGAATACCGAGAAGAGAAACCCCAGGATCCATTTGGCCGCAAGCACCTCGTTTGCCCTGGCAGGGCTGACCAGCAACGCGGTGAGCGTGCCCTTCTCTTTCTCCTCGACCAGACTTGCCGCGGGAACCCAGACTCCCGCCATTACCAGGGCGTAGAATACCAGCAGGGGCACCAGGCGGATGGCGATCGGCAGCCCGGCTTCACCCAGTTGCACGGTCTCGACCTCAACCGG
>MTKW01017928.1_pt1 | contig 13820 bp, 23 predicted proteins | sample 1042761 | NCBI WGS metagenome assembly MTKW01 (sample SAMN06205366, study PRJNA360243) | anaerobic digester metagenome | biome: Wastewater treatment plant; feature: Anaerobic digester sludge; material: sludge; isolation source: anaerobic digester fed with sludge from wastewater treatment plant ...
TCCTCTCGCACGTACTTCCGACCGAACAATTCCTTCATGTTTTTCCAAATGTCCCAGGGAATACGGTAGACAGCACCCGATCCAAATCCTGCGATGACATAACAGAGAGCTCCTAACTGCTGGTGTCTTGTCAGGTAATCGGCCTGCCCTTCCTTGACCCGGCCTTGCTCCAGTCTGTCAGTCGTTGTGTACTTGGCCTCCATGACCACCGTCTTGCCGCCCCGAATGGTCCCTTTGTAATCTGGCTGCGCATGTTTGGCAAAGAATGCTACAAATTTCCCTCCGCCAAGGGGTTTCACGATCTGCATTGGCTCTGGTGTCTTGTCCACGATGGCCAGCCCCTTCATGGCGTAGTAATCAAACGACCTATCTACATACTGCTCGAAGTTCTTCCCCTTGGCCTTGTTGATGGCTCCCCGGAGTTGCCTCTTCGGATCCTTGGGTTTCATCCATAAAACCTCCCATGTATGCTGCTCCGGCCATAATCGAGAGCCCTATGATGCCATGAACCACAGCTTGTCCTAGCGTTAACGTGTTGAGATCCAACCCGCCGGCCACGCCAAGCACATAGAGAAAACCAATAAAGCTGATGATGGCCCATAGAGTTTCAAAACGCTTCTTCTTCATCTGTGTCGCCCTCCCATCGCCCTTCTAGGGATTTCCTTTGTTCACCAGGGCCAAGCATTCCAACGGCCGGCGTACTCTGCAACCGCCTAATCTCTCGCTTGCGGAGGTTTTCATACGCCTCCCTGGCTTGGCGGTACAAGGGTTCGGGGTTCTCACTGCGGCCGAGCCTCTCTATCCCCCCAACCGAAGCTACAGCCTGCATCAACAACTCGTTACCCTTTATTAGCTGATAACTGGCGGTTTGTGACGCCATCCTAATGAGCTCCATAGCAGTCTCTGGTGTAGGAATCACGTGTACCATCTCTACACATGCTTCCCGCAATTCCGCTATGGTGGGGAACCATCGTTCGTTGCGAATATGGTTTTGTACAACCTTGGAGGCTATCTGGTAATCCAGGTCTTGCAGGAATTGAGCGTATATCGCCGCCGTTTCTTCCCTCAGCTCCTGGCGAGGATAGGCAGCCTCCAGAATCGCCACTAACTTGAGGGCCTCCGCTCTAGTCACATCTATCACTCCCTTACTCCCACTCAACATCAATGATGTCCCCGTGCTCCATGGCCATCTCCTGGCGAAGCATCTTCTGCACAGCAGTCTCGCTCCTTGGTCGTCCACCATGGCGAGAGGGTACGTTGTCATAGTTGCCTTCAAGCACTTTCAGACAGTTACTGTCCTTCAGCAGCCATTCAAAATTGGCACCTTTCCACCTACCTGATCTCCCGGTCAGGAAATCACTGGCTTCGGCTTTTTCAAACAGAGTTCTCAGGCCATCCATACCGTGATCCTTGAGCCTTGCTCGCAAAAGCGTCTTTCGGTTCGTATTGAGCTTCTTGATTCTGGGTAGTGAAGGACACAATTCGTGGTACATGTCGACCAGGGCTTGGTAGTCCAAAACGTTTGTTTTGGACAATAGATCTTTAGGATCTCTTTCTTCTTCTTTTTCTTGATCTAGATCTATATCTAGTGCGTGACCGTCACGTGACCGTCCCGTGACCTCACCCGTGACAGCTTCTTCCTCCAGGGTTAGTTGTGCAAGCGCCAACTGCTGCGCTTCCAGTCTTTCTCTTTCCCTCTGCCTCTGCTTCCTGAGCCGGTTCTGCTCCCTAATACGCTCGAGCCCCTCGATGTTTTGATGTTTTTCCCAGTTGACTATCCTCAGGCGATGATCGTCAAACTCGATCATGTCAAGCCGTTTGAGCACTTCTAGGGCCAACTTCACGGTGGCTATAGGCCGCCGGAACTTGTGGGCAAGCATGTCTACGGTGTAGGGAATCTTCTCAGTCAGGAAGATAAAGCCACCAGCATTACACTTTCCGGCCATGGTCAACAGCTTAATCCACACAACCAGAATGGCATCGGCTTCGGGAAGACTCTCAATGAATTCGATTTTGTCATCCTCAAACATGGAGACAGTGATTTTTATCCACTTAACTTCTCCCATCCGATCACTTCCTTGTACATCTGCCGAATCCGTTTATACTCCTCCAGGGTATACAGATGGATCGGCTTTCTGAACGGTTCGTAACCGAGAGCATTTATTGCTCGGACAATGAACTTCTGCTGGGCCAGGTCAGGCCTCTCGTTGTTCGGAATCATGGTTCGCTCCATCCTTGTCACCCCTTATATGCATAATCAGAGCCATTTTGGGATAGGGTATGGTGGGGAGTGTGCGCTCCCCACTCCGAAACAGAGACTCAAACTCGCTCTCGACTGGCCCACCAGGCTCCGAATAGGAAGCTGGCGCTGCACAGTAGCCAGACTAACCACCAGGACATTGCTCTACCCCCTCAATACCTCTGACAAGGTAGGATCCTTCGCCGTAGTACGGGCCTCTGGGGCCGCCTTGACATCATCCTCCGAGGTTGTTGTAGCTCTGTACGAAGCATCGCTCTTCGGAATTGTCTGGTGTACCGAACTTCCTTGGGTTCGGGCAGCCTCAACCCGCGGAATCCAAACCATCCTAGCACACGCTCCCAGCTCAAATCAGTTCACCTCCGGATAGTCCTCTACGTAGTGAACATATCCGGACCTTGCCTCGGGTGGTTTCCCAGGCTTGATTCGTGGCTCACATGATAATCGTCTTCTCCCATGTTTCGCCTCCTCAATATCCCGGCCAGCCAATTCACTAGCCTGTCCACTTTCAGCTCATGCATCGCTACTAAGAACAAACCTTTAGCTGCCTTGCCCAACTCTTGAACCTGATAGTTTAAGCTGGTGACCAGCCCCGGTGAAGGGCGGTCACCTTGGGAATTAGAATGGAACATCATCGAAATCTGGTTCGGGCTCGAAAGCAGTCTGCCCATGCGAGCTTTCGCTCTGCTGGCCACCGCCGTCACTAGCCCGGTCCAAGAACCTTACATTGTCAGCAATTATCTCGGCTGCTTTGCGTCTGATGCCATTCTGATCATCGTAGGAGCGGATCTGCAGCCGCCCTTCCACCGCCACCAATCGGCCCTTAAACAAGTGATTGGCGCAAGTTTCTGCTAGCCTTCGCCACACTACGATGTCGATGAAATCAGCTTCCCTTTCACCCTGCTGATTGGCGAAAGCTCTGTCTACAGCCAGAGTGAACGTGGTCACGGCGATTCCAGATTGGGTATAACGTAGAGTTGGGTCTGCGACCAGACGACCGATTAAGATGATCCTGTTGAGCATTTCCCGGCCTCCCCGCTAGAGAACTGTGTCGTCAGTCTTCTTGGCTGGCTTTGCCAGGAAGGCCAGCGCCTTGTACAGAGTGTCCTTATCATAGCTGGGTGTATTGTCGTAGACGGTAGTGACAATGTTCAGTGTCACTTCTGCAGCAACCAGCTCGGTATATCTCTCCAAGGGAATGATGACATGCTCCTTGTCGATGCAGAGCTCCAGCGTTTCAAGTCTATCCTCCGAGGCCCCACTAGCAGCCTTTTGAACGGTCTCTTCAATTTTTTTGTCAATGTTCTCAGACATGATAATCTCCTTTCAAAATTGAACTGTGATATGCCAAACCAAAGGCCAGATACTTCGATGGACATCACTCCTCAAGGTAGTTCTTCTGAAATACAGCCATGAACCGTTCCCGACCATACATCTGCTCAAACCGCTGCTGCGCTTCACGTTTGAGCCTCTTGTCTAGCTCCGGGTTGAGATGCACGCAGTACGTGGTGTTTGTGTGCCAGTCGTGCCTGAGATATATCCAGCAGCCCCACTCGAGGGATAGTTGCCTCTTGTCAGCACCGAAAAAGATCTCATGCCGGTGGAGGCCTTTGGTGGCCCCAGTGATGTAACACTCCTTGCGAACCTGCATGATGCTCGGGGCCACCTTTGTCTTGCGCTTGCCCGCTTTTTTCGGCTTGGGTACCACCTGCAATCGATGTCCGCTCATTGGCCCCACAACTCTTTGTACCGGGCAATCTGCTCGGGAGTTTCAGTCTCGATGCCGAGGGCTTGAGCATCCTGGGCTAGATGATCGATTAGGAGGCTCATCTGCTTCGTGTCGTATGTGGAGGAGCCAAAGTACAGAATGACGTTCTTACACCCGGGCAGCTTGCTGTCCATCACCTCTGTCTGCCATCCCAGGCCCTGCTTTTCCCAACCTTCCCTGAGCCTGTCCACTGCTGAATCTAAAACACAAACAACCTCCGATACCCCGCCTATGCTCTTGATCGCATTGCGATAGACCTCTTCCTTGCTTAGGGACAGTGTCGCAGCTATACGGTCAATCAAAACCCAAGCGTAGGCGTTAGCATCCTTACTGCGTTTCTTGCGGTACTTTTTTATCTCAATCCTGACATCGATATCCTTGAACCGGTCAAACTGCTTTCTGAAATCGCCATCAAGCTCTACAGTAAGCCGTTGTTTCCCATTCATCGCAAAGGACAAATCGATTAGGCGTCCTCTCATGCTGCTTGCCACTTCTCCTCGTATATGGAAATCACGTCCGTGGCCTCCAGCCATTTCAGAAAATCCTCGATAACCGGGATAATGCTTGGCGTTTCTTCCCTGGTGTAAGTCTCGGTCCAAACCTCGCGGCCGTTGCTGATAACGTAGCTGAACTCAAATGCTTGCGGTATCAACTCCAAATACATGGGGTGCTGCGTGCCATCGATAAACATCCCTCGCTCGTAGTTAGAGGAGTACTTGATGTCATACACCACCCCCGCTCTAAGGGCGTCTATGCGCCCATAGAGCAGGAAGTCTCTACCACCGATGGTGATGTTCTTCTTGGCCGAATACTGGAGCAGGCTACCTCTCCGAACGATGTTGAATACCTTGTTGGCCGCCTCATACCATGGATGCTTTGCGTCTGCTAGCCCAAACATAATGTCTGTGACCAGTTCTTCAAAATCAATGCCCTTCTGCATGGCCGGAGTGACTGGCGTTGGCTCTCTATTCAGCACCCGGAGGAATTCCTGCGCCTTGTCCCGCACATCGGTGGTCAAATCCTCATAAGGGTTGTCTTTCATGGCCCACATCCACGAGGACAAAAGCGAATGGGTGACCAAGTAGCGCATGCTATCCCTCCTGATTCATGGGAACGTACTGCCTGGATGCTCTGTCAAACATGAGATTCAATTCTGCGATTTTGGCGTTGAAGGCATAGCTCAATTCCTGGTGCGATGTCAGAGCGTGTTTCAGTTCCCGCATTTTGGGGATGGCAGCGTTGGCTGTCTCCACATCCTTGATGGAGTCGATGATGGCCTGGCCCTCGGCCATGACGGCCTCGTACGCCTGCCGCTGCTCTTCCAGCATCTTTACTTCCTCATCAGTCTTCTGGGTGTACTCCTCGAACAGTCTGGTGAGGAAATCGTTGGGCTTGTCGGGGCCAAGCTCAGGGATTTTGTAGATGCCCTTGATGGCCCTAGTGGCCTTGCCGTAATAGCGGTCTGTGTTGCCAAACCCGATGGTGCGCTCGTTACCCTGCATTTCCATAAAGCCACCCAGGTCCATAGGCTCCCAGATGTTTATCTTGGTCTGGCCCTCCACCTTGATGCGGAGGCGGGTATCGTCCCCATCCTTTTCCTCAACGGCGTGAAAGACAACCACCAGGTGTTTGTTTAACTCATAGAAGCAATAGTCCATGAGTCTCATAAACTCGCGGGCGGCTGCTCCATACCCAGGAAGGGAAAGCGAACCGTCTCGCCTACCGTTCTTCGGGTCCTTCTTGATCAACCACATTCCCATCAAGTTGAACAACTGGCCACCCGTGTCGAACACGAGAGTGTCAAAGTCGCCCAGGTTCTCCGGCACCAGGTCGGCCAGAAGTTCATCGTAGTTCCGTGGCTGGATGAAGGGTGCCCGGTAACGTGCCTCGATTCTGTCAATGCCGAAGTCCGCATCGATGTGAAGTGGCCGGGGAGCGGACAAGGCCAGCGTTGACTTACCGATGCCCGGATAACCAGCAATGATGATCCTGATTTTTTTCTCCTTGCCGAGAATTTCGTTCGGGTTTCTGATTGTCACTTAAACGACCTCCTTTGTGTATGCCAATCCCAGGGTCTTACAGAGATCAATAATCGCCTTGACGTTAGCTTCCGTGTAAGCGGTAACCTTGATGATTGTTGCCCGCACTGGCTCATCGTCCACCAGTTCAAAAGGCATGGGTTCATATGGTGCCTGAGCCGGTTCGGGAACTGGAGGCGGTGGAGCGAAACGTGGTGGCCGTGCATCGTGCTGCGAAGTTTCAAACTCTTTTCGCCTCTGCTCGGCTTCCCGCTGACGCTCCAGCTCCTCTGCCAACCTTTCCTTGCGGGTCTTGACTGTCAACACCGACTGAGCCAAATCACGGTTCTGCTTGTACTCCACCAGGATTTCAGCGGAATGCTCCATTGTGGAGATGACGGCGAGGTCACCGGCCACCCGATCCAGCTCTTCACTTATTTGTGTCTTGAGCTTGTTCAAGCTGGCCGAGCGGTTGATTTTGAGGCCCAGGCTATCAAAGGGAATGAAGTCGATACCCTTCTCTGCTGCAACTTCTTGGAAGTATTCCTGGAGCTCATCTGTCTTTGCGTCTATGAGGATCTTGTCAACGCTGTCAATCTTCTTTTTGAGCTCTTCATCGGTGGGCTTGTGGATATCGGTGATGTACTTTTTGTACATATCCTCGAAAGCATCATAGGGAGCTAGGATGGCCTTTTTTACGGCTATCCGCCTTGCCTCGAGGTCGTTGAAGGTCTTGTTCAGTTCGGCCCGCTTTGCCCGAATTAGGGCCAGGTTTCCCTCAGTCGCTTCAAGGGCCAGGGCCTCATCGCGTTGCGCCTGAATCTCCAAGCTGATAGCCTGCAGATGCTCCTCGATAACGGGTAGCTGCTTTATCACAATTAGCTCACTGGGGTCTTTCTGCCGAACCTCAATACTCATTGTCATATGCACACCTCTTTTCATGTTCCCAGGCATCCTTAGTGGTCACGCAGTTGTCGCACCCAACTAAGTCACCATCCACGTCAAAGTAGAATAGATCTGTCTCACCGCCACAGGCCGGACACACTGGCCATTCCTCGCACTTCCCGTCAGGGAAACCTGTCCGCTCCATGTTGCGGATAACCGGGTGATCTCCTAGAGTGTGGGGAGGCATTGTTTATTCCGCCTTTCTCTTGCTCTGCGCTTCCTCCGAATGTACTTCTCAACCGTATCGGTCAGCCAATCTTGCATGGTCTTGAACCCGTCTGCCTTGATGAACTCCAGGAGTTCTTCGTGAACTTCATCTGGCAAGCGGCAGGAAATGCGGCATTTGAGTTTGTGGCCACTGCTCCGTTTGACCTGTTTCTGCTCCAACCGTTCTGGGGCGAATGTGGCATACAGAGCTTCCAGCGCATCCTCTCGGATCCTGATACCGTACTCGTCCCCTCTCTCACACTTGCTCTGCATCGTCTTGTCGTACTTGGGATAGAGCTGTCGTACTACGGCGACCATTTTCTTGGCTGGAATCTGCTTGCTGATCCGCAGTTCCCTTAAATCTTCAGCCATCACGACACCCCCTCTAACTCTTGACAGCAAGAATGCCACTTGATAGACTGACAGCAGATAGTTCTGATAGAGGCCGTACCCGTGGCAGCGGGGCGGTCTCTTTCCGTTCTAGTCATCTAGAGCCTCCTTTCTACCTAGCAAGCTGTTAACCAACTCGGCGTCTTCCTCGGATACACTGGTCATTTCATCGCTCCGGCTCTTGCAGAGAAACGCCGTCCCGACAATCCAGTCTGCTCCATCCCGGATAGGGAAGTTGGGCTCCAGGCCCTGGTACTTTCCCTCTTCATTGAGGACAAGCAATAGGTTTTGACCCCGTAAGGCTTGTCCACCCGGAATGCAGTCCGCTGGAACCACTTCAATGTAGCCCCCAACAACGGACTGCATCGAAGCTAGACTGTTGGCAATCTCGGTGACGTATGCCGGCTTATTTGGCTCAATGACAGCAATCCGGATCCTTTCCTCCATTGAACTCCCCCTTTCGTTTGGCTGCCTCTGCAGCGGCCTTTTTGCTAGCTTCCTAGCCTCTATAAACTCTCGCCCTCCTGGCTGCCGCAGGAAATCCTCTACGCTGGCCAAGGTGGCTGCTGCGAGATCTTCACGAACAAAATCGGGAATCGTATGCAGTTCAACATCTATCTCACTGCCACCCCGCGGGTAGGTGGTGGCCGTCATTGGTACACTACTCATTGGATCACCTTCCCTTTCTGGCCCCGGGTTCAATGCTATTGAACTTTTAGGGTAAAAAAATACTCTGGGATGTCTGCACCGGACAACTCAAGCAGCGAGCACGCCTTGGCTATCTCCGTCTGTTTCCAACCTCGTTTGCCGTTGAGCTTGAGTGACAAGCTCCTTTCAGACAGGTTCATAGCCGCGGCGAAGGCCGCTTGAGTACCATACTTTTCAATGATTCGGCCTAATAGTTTGCTGTAATCGTATGCCAATGTTCGCACCTCCTCGCCTTCATTTTGGTTCAAGCCCCTTGAACTTGTTTTCATATTACCACAAGGAAAATTCAAATGCAACACTTTGGGTAAAAAACTTTGAACTTAATTTCCGCTTTCTCTTGAACCTTCGTTCAACCCATATTATGATTGAGTTAGTTGGAGAGGAGTGTGGAGCGGATGAAGAGATATACAACTGCTCAACGGCTGCGGCAGATAATGGAGGCTCGGCAATTGAGGCAAGTTGACATTCTGGCCCTGGCTGAGCCTTTCTGTAAGAAGTATGGCGTTAAGCTCGGGAAGAATGCGCTAAGCCAATATGTATCCGGAAAGGTAGAACCCGGCCAGGAGAAGCTCACCATCCTCGGGATGGCCCTCGGGGTGTCCGAAGCATGGCTGATGGGCTATGACGTTCCGATGGAACGGTACACGCCCACCACCGAAGAGGGTAGTGGGCGTGTGAAAGAATTCGTGGAGTTGTTTGGGCTTCTAAGCCCAGAACAACAAACCCTTATTATCAGTCAGATAAAAGGGATCTTATCAAATCAATAATGGCTATTTGGGCTTCCTCGGGTAATTTCGAGAACAGCTCCGCAGCATGCTGGGTTCCCAAACAGGACGTGCCCTTTTTGGGCTTACTCTCGGCGGCATACTTTTGCATATAGCAGCTCCTCTCATAGTGATGCCTGCCGGCAGTAACATAATTATAACAAATATTTGAACGTTTTGGGTTAGAAAATATTAAATAACTAACAGCGGACAAGAAAACGTGATATCTTGAAGATGGGATTTTCTGGGAGTTTTTGCGAGGAGGGATGTAGTGTGGCGACAAACGAGGCGTTGAGAGGTCGGAGAACTGATCTGTCCGAGGTCAAGCAAAACCGGGCTGCAGGTATAGCCTTCATCGTTGCTGGGATTATTTGTGTGCTCGTTGGCATTCCCACGATAGTCATGCTGTTTGGCCTTCTTGTCATTTTCTCCGGCTTCTTCCTAATTGCCCTGGGGGTTCATAACTTAAATGGAACGCAGGAAGGGCCCTGTCCGTACTGTACCCATTCAGTAACTGTAGGAGCGAAAGCCAAAACTTTCAAGTGCCCCCACTGTAAGAAGGTAAGTACGAAAAAGGACGGCTGCTTGGAATCTATTGAGTAGACCACCGTTGATTTGAATGACTACATGCACCGCTTGTGAAGGGAGTGATGTCGGTGGCCAGAGGAAAGACTACCAATACACCCTCCGCGGTTGCCGTCATTTATGCCCGCTATAGCAGTCATGCGCAGAGGGACGTCAGTATTGAGCAGCAGGTGGCCGAATGCCAAGAGTACGCAGAGGCCAACAATCTCGAAGTAGTAGCCGTATATGCCGATCGCCATCTAACTGGAAGATCCGATAACAGACCCGAGTTCCAGAAGATGATGCGCCATGCAGAGAAACGACAGTTTCAGGTCATCATCGCCTGGAAATCAGATCGCATCTCTCGCAACATGCTTCATGCACTGCAATATGAAGACCGTCTGTCAAAGTATGGTGTGCGTGTAGCCTATGCCAAAGAGGAGTTTGGTGATAACGCCGCCGGAAGGTTCGCCCTCAGAACCATGATGAATGTCAACCAGTTCTATTCAGAGAACATGGCCGAAGACATTAAACGGGGCATGCTTGATAACGCCGAGAATTGCATGATCACTAATGGCCAACTGCCTTTCGGGTACAAAAAAGGAGAAGATGGCCGGTATGCGATCGATGAGGATAGAGCAGCGGTTGTCAGGGAAATTTTTACTAGGGTTGCGTGCGGAGAGGCCTTCGTGGATATTGCCGCCGATCTCAACAGACGAGGCATCAAGACCAGCAGGGGTAATAGATGGGGAAAATCTAGCTTCTACAGTATCTTGAAGAACGAGAGGTATACCGGAGTCTATATATACGACACGGTCCGCGTCGAAGGTGGTGTCCCGCAGATAATAGGGAAGGAGTTGTTTCACATCGTGCAAGAACGGCTCAGGACCAAGAAGAACCCCCAAGGCCGGCACCGGGTCAACGGCGACTACCTGCTCACCGGTAAGCTGTATTGTGGCAAGTGCAAGGCCCACATGATTGGCATGTCAGGAACGAGCAGAACGGGCGATCTCCACTATTACTACGCCTGCCAGACCAAACGCACGGAAAAGACTTGTGACAAAAGCAATGTCCGTAGAGACTGGGCAGAGGAAAAAGTGGCCATGGCCATTCGCCAGTACATCCTTCGGGATGATGTGATAGAGTGGATCGCTGAGAGTGTGCACCAGTATGGCAAGAAGCGAAAGAACGAATCTGAACTAGGTATCCTGGAAGAGCAGCTGCGAGATGTCAAGAAAGCGATCAAGAATCTGCTGGCTGCAATTGAGGCCGGAATCATAACCGAGACCACGAAGAGCCGATTACTGGAACTGGAAGGTGAACAGTCGAAACTCTCCGCCCGCATCGCCATCACGAAATCGGAGATCCCCGAAGTGAACAAAGAGGACATTATCGTCTGGCTTGAATCTTTCCGGGACGGAGAGATCCGCAGCAAAAAATACCAAGCCAAACTATTTGATACGTTCCTCCTCGCCGTCTATCTCTACGAGGACAACATTAAACTAGTGTTCAACTTCACGGGCAAAAATAGTTTCGTAGACGTTCCGATAGATACCGATGTAATCGACAATATAGAAAAAAACGAACCACCGCATGATGGTTCGCTTGAGTCCAATTTGGTGGGGCAGACCAATCCTTATACGAACCCAAACGCCTCCCTTTACATGAGCGAGGGGATGTTTGTTCTGGTCTGTTCACTTTGATAATAGTGATTTAAGCATAAAGTGACTATCAGAATTCGAGGATTTGTGATAGTCTCTTTTTTGTGCGCAAAAACCGGCCATATCATCAGCCATAACGTCATGCGTTATTTTCTAACAATACCCAGCCCGTTTCCGGGATAGCTGTTAGAATTTAGCGCAAAGGAGCATGGCTATGATTAGAATTTTACTTTCCACCAGGCTAGGCGAGCTGAGGTGGACACAAGCGGACCTCGCTCGAAAAACCGGTATCAGACCGTCCACGATAAACGACTGGTATCACGAGTTAGTCGAGCGAATCAACTTGGAGCATTTGGATCTCATATGCGAAGCACTAGACTGTGATATTTCAGACATCCTAATACGCGTGCCGAACACAGAGCCGCGAGTCAGGATACGTAGCAGACAAGACAAAACCAAATGAGCTAGCTCCTTGGCCCGGGTACACCCGGGCTTTCCCATTTTCGATTTGAGAGGCGAATGTGCCTTGGCATAGGTTTTATCCATTTCGTTCATTTTCTCACCAGGAAGGGCTGTTGCAACTCCTTAAAACAGAAAAAGGACCCCCACCGTCATGGTGAGGGTCGGTAGTCAGTTGGCAAACTGAACAAGGAAGTAGAGTACCGCTGCAACGCCCGCTCCTATTCCGATGTTTGCAGCCTTGTCAAAAGCTGAAGGTCGTGTGTTCTCATACAGGAATTTGTACTCAGTAACCTGCTGCCGCAACAGCAGGTTTTCTTGTTCGAGGAGCTTTATCTCACCGTCACGGGTTTCGACTAACTCCTCCAGTTTTATCACACGCTGCCTAGTTTCTTCGAGGGATTCTTCCAGAACGCTGATTTTGTTCTGGAGTGCCGTATTCTCAGCCTCCAGCTCCTGCACGTAAAGGATGAAGGATTTCATTTCATCCTCCGTTACTTGCTTCTGGAGCACATCCCAAAAGTTACTTTCGGCGGCTGCGGTCTTTGATAAAGCCAGCAATATCACCAGGGTCAGTAAGAGGATCAGGTTTCTCCACCTTCCCGGCTGCGGCAATCTTTTCATCTTGCTCCTTCACCACCTTATCGAAATCGGACAGGGACGACTTGATTTCATCCGCCTTGTCCTTCAGCTTCTCACGCTCGTCCTTGATCTTCTCAATTGCGCTATCCCGCTGCTTAATCTCACGTTCCTTTTCCTTAACCCATCGGGGTTTCTGGCCCAGTAAAAGCAGGCCGACAATGGCAGCCAACACAAGCCAGCCCCACTCTTTCACCTTCGCCCACACTTTCTGCCACATGATGGAGACACCCCCTTCTAGAGCACTCGCTCCTTGGACCGGCCCACTAAGTACGTGTCAACGCCTTCACTTATGGCCAAGGCGTAAGCATCCTGAGCATCGGGGCTTGCCAGCTTGTGTTCTTCATCCTCATTGCTGATGAACGCTAGTTCGACTAAGATGGCTGGCATTGCCGTCTCCCGCAAAACCTGGAAGTTGGCATGTTTTACGCCTCGATCCTTACCACCTGCTCGGCTAATTAGCTCCCTTTGTACCATTTCGGCTAGCGTCTTTCCTTCCGAACTTGTCGGATAGCAAAAAGTCTCCGTTCCTTGCGCAGCCCGGTTCTCGGCCGAGTTACAGTGGATGGAGACGAACACGCTAACTCTATGCAGATTGGCCAGTTTGCTTCGAGCTCCCAGGGATACATACTCATCCTCCGAGCGGGTCAGGATGGCCTCGTATCCCATGTTCTCCAGGTGCTTCGCCACCCTTTTGGCCACGGCCAGGTTCACATCTTTCTCCAGCAAACCGTCCTGGCCCACCGCTCCGGGATCTCGTCCACCATGGCCAGGATCAATGCAGATCCTCATTGTCCTTATCCCCCCCCAGTAAGCCGCCTATCCCTGGCAGCGGTATGTCGTGTTTCTTATCTTTCAACCGTTTGAAAGCACTGCGCAGACCATCGGGTATAGGAACCCCAAGGATACCTAGATTTTCGATTATACTCTCGCCTTCAACCGCAATGAAGCTCCAGGTGATCCATGTCTGCAGAGCCGGCACCGGAAGACTCAGGCCCTTGTCTATCATCCGCATAGCGAAAATGGCTACGAAATACAACCCCTTAACGAAGGCCCCTTCTCGGCCTACGCTGCTGTCTATCTCGCCCTTCCGCTTCGCTACGGCCATGCCTCCGAAGTAATCTAGGACGACTAATACGATTAAAGCTGCTAGTGGCATACTCCAACCTCCGAAGGCAACATGAAATAGTGTTGCGATGAAGGCAAAAGCCATTTTGATGAAGTTTCCATCATACTTGTCCATCGTCTCACCCCACTCTAAGAAGTATCAAAATCAAAGAACCAATCGCACCTCCTAAACATGTAGCCACGAAATCAAGCCACTCGGGATGGCCTCGCTTCAATAGCCAATCCCGGATAATCTCTTTGACGGCCCCACCCACCGCGGCCGTGAGCAGTCCCAAACCGCTAGCTCCTAGCGCAACCAGCAGCTGCGCAAAT
>MTKW01014277.1_pt1 | contig 13808 bp, 14 predicted proteins | sample 1042761 | NCBI WGS metagenome assembly MTKW01 (sample SAMN06205366, study PRJNA360243) | anaerobic digester metagenome | biome: Wastewater treatment plant; feature: Anaerobic digester sludge; material: sludge; isolation source: anaerobic digester fed with sludge from wastewater treatment plant ...
ACTAAAGGTCTCTGATATGATTACCTGTGCTCCCAGTTCCTCAGAATGGCGCAAGCTTGAATAAAGCCTGGCTGCCACAGGGGATAGGTCTTCACGGGAGCCAAGCAAAATCACATTGAATAGACCTTCTAAGAGACTTTTCTGAAACGGGGTGTAAAGGGGAAAATTCTCTTGTGAGGCAAGGACAACTACCTTTTTGCCTGAAAGGGCAAACCTGATACTGTGAAATATGATTTTTTGCNNGGGCGGTACCAGCGGCACTGAATGAAAAAGGCTTTCTACCGTGCCCACATGTATCACAGACATCATAGGTAACACGGGTAACAGCCCCGTTTTTGATACGCCCTGTACTGAGTGCTGCTTCGATATCCTCCCGGGTCAGTCCTCCGGGCCTGAGGATTATCGGACTATCTCCTGATACATCCAAAACCGTTGATTCCACGCCTATATCTGTAGGGCCGCCGTCGATAATAATATCAATCTTGCCATTTAGGTCGGCCAAAACATCCCTGGCCGAAGTTGGGCTTGGCCTGCCTGATTGGTTGGCCGAAGGGGCCGCCAGGGGCACTCCACACGCGTCGATAAGCCTTTGGGCAACTGGATGATCAGGCATTCTAATGGCTACAGTTGGCAGTCCTGCAGTAACAATATCAGGAACAATGTAAGACCTGGGGAACAGCAAAGTAAGGGGCCCGGGCCAGAACATCTCCATGAGTCTTTTGGCCCTTGGCGAAATCTCCCTTACCAGGGCATCTACTCCTTCCAACCTTGAGATATGAAGTATCAAAGGATTATCCTGAGGCCGTCCTTTTGCCTCGAATATCCTGGCAACTGCCTCAGGATCCAATGCGTTTGCGCCTAATCCGTAAACAGTCTCTGTAGGAAACGCCACAAGGCCACCTCGCCGGAGTACGTCAGCACACCTGGCGATTATTTCTTCATCAGGGTGGAGTGGATCGACTTTGTATATTACAGTATCCAATCTTGAAGCACCTCCAGGTACTGTTTGCTGCATCTATTCTAGCATGTCCGGCATNNAACCTGGATACTTGATAATACTTCCCGGCACCTGTCTGCCTGATCATGGCCAATTTCCACAAGCAGGTAGCCCCCGGGCTTAAGAAAAACCGGAGCTTCACAGATCAACTTATGTATGAATTCAATACCGGACCGGCCGCCGTTTAACGCAAGGTGGGGCTCAAAACACCTGACCTCAGGATCCAGGTGCGGGATTTCATCCCGGGGTATATACGGCGGGTTAGACACTATCATGTCAAGCTCACCTGCAAGTTTCCTTTGCCTCAAGGGCTCAAGGCCATCGCCGTGGAAAAATACAGGCGGTTCAGAAACCCAAAAGCAGCCTTCCTGCCTGTTGGTTTCAAGACCCCTTGCGTTTTCTTTCGCTACCTCCAGCGCCTTAGGGGAAATATCTGTGAGAAAGACTTTAGAGGTGGTGGGTTCAAGTGTCTCACCGGACCGGGAGTGGAGTAATTGATCCTGGAGGGGGCCGGCCCAGGCGGTAAATATTTCCGGGAGCATTTTTAGTATGGAAAGGCCTACTGCCCCTGACCCACAGCAAACGTCACATACTGTGATGGAACATGGGCCTTCCTTCCGGCCGTCAATTATTTGCCTTATTAGTGAAAGAGCCGTCTCGACAAGAATCTCAGTTTCCGGCCGGGGAATAAGAACCCTGTTGTCAACCTTGAACCTGAACCCCATGAATTCTTTATAGCCGAGAATGTATGCTATAGGCTCTTTGCCAGAGCGCCTATGGAGAAGGGAGGTATATTCGTTGTGCCTGTGGGGAGGGACAATATTCTCAGGGTAAAGATAAAGGGCCTCACTGGAACATCCGAGAGTATGAGACAAGAGCAACGCAGCATCCCGTGCTGGGTACTCGGATGTTTCCCGAAGCATCTCGCGCCCTGAAGCAAGAGCCTCCTTCACATTCATGTCACGGACCCCCAACTGTGAAACGTGGTTGAAACGCGGGGACGGTCCTATCGTTTCAGTCTCTGCATTTCATCCCCCGGTGAAACGATAGGACCGTCCCCGCGTTTCATTTCACCGGATTTCATCTTAACGATCTGCAATTTCAGCAAGCTTCTCCTGTTCTTCATTGCTAACCAGGATATCGACCACTTCATCAAGGCCACCGTCCAGGATTTGCTGAAGCCTGTGGGTGGTATACCCTATGCGGTGGTCAGTTACCCTGCTCTGAGGGAAGTTGTAGGTGCGTATCTTCTCAGACCGCTCCCCGGTTCCCACCTGAGACCTGCGTGCCATGGTAAGCTCTTGAGCCTGTTCTTCTTCTATCATGGCTTTTAGCCTTGAACGAAGAACCCGCATTGCCCTTTCCCTGTTCTGTATCTGAGAACGCTCGTCCTGGCAGCTTACCTGCAAGCCTGTGGGCAGGTGAGTGATTCTAACAGCAGAATATGTTGTATTTACGCCCTGGCCGCCATGGCCTGACGCGCAAAAAGTATCCACCCTGATATCCTTGGGGTCAATGACCAAATCAACTTCTTCTGCTTCCGGAAGCACGGCTACTGTTGCAGTGGAGGTATGGAGCCTGCCACTTGATTCAGTTGACGGTACCCGTTGAACTCTGTGAACACCGCCTTCGTACTTTAGCCGGCTGTATGCACCTTCACCTTCAATGGCAAAAATGACTTCTTTAAAGCCTCCCAAATCAGTGGGGCTGCTTGACAAAATCTCAGTCTTCCATCCTCTTCCTTCAGCATACCGCCCATACATGCGGAAAAGATCTCCGGCGAACAAAGCCGCTTCTTCGCCACCTGTTCCGGCTCTAATCTCGCAGATGACGCTTTTGTCGTCATTTGGATCCCGGGGAATCAGATCATGTCTGAGCTGACCCTCGAGTTCCCTTAGCTCCTCTTGCAAGGTTTTCAGTTCTTCTTCAAAAAGAGCCCTCATATCTTCTTCAGACTCGGTCTTAAGAACCTCTGTGCTGTTTTCAATATCGGCAATTACTTTTACATAGCGCCTGTATCTGTTCACAGGCCCTTCAAGGCGAGCCCTTTCCCTGGCAAGATCCCGGTACTTTATTGGGTCAGAAAACACCTCAGGATCCTCTAACGAGCTGCTTATACTCTCATACCTTTTCGCCAGGAGTTCAAGTTTTCCGATGAAATCATTACCTTCGATTTCAGCAGCAGACATTAAACTTTCACCCCTTTTCTTTGAACTTGCTTCCTTGAAACTCAAAACCCGTTTTATAACTCCATGATCCTTCAATATATGGCCCTTCAAAACTCATCCTACTCAGAACCCGGTGGTTGAGTTCATGTGAGCCCCAGGATTGGACTCTTCAATTATCAATAAAACAAGACTGGTAGCGGCCACTTCTAGCTGGCCTTTGTCGGGCTCCCTGGTTGTAAGTCTCTGCATGGCAATCCCCGGAGCCTTTACCAGGCCCCACAAGAAACCCTCACCCTTTGCCGACCGCCTTAGCACTTCATAAGCAAGGCCTGCAACAACAGGCAACATGGCAATTCTTGCTACAATCCTGACAATCAAAGATTTCGGGCTCATAAACAAGAACACAATCCATGTCACCAAAACTGCTATAAACAAAAAACTGGTTCCGCATCTTGGGTGCAACGGGGATTCAGGCTTTGCTTTTTCAACCAGAAATTCTACACAGTGCTCCAAAGAGCCGGCATCAGCCTGATTTTCTCGACTACACTGCCTGCTCTGAATGTCCCGGGTGCTTCCACCGGTTAAGAGCCCTTCCAGGTCTGAGTAATTCTTTTCATAGGCCCAGATAACCTTATGCTCTGCCCCGTGATATTCAAGCACCCTCTGGATATCCTTCATCCTGGATATGGATACAACATAAGCTATCAAGAACAACAGTCGCAAAGCTGATTCTATAAAACTTACCCAGTACCGGCCTGAAACTGCTAAGTACCTGACGAACCACGCAGTTACATAGGACGGCAGGATAACAAACAGCCCCAATCCCATTACTACAGCAAAAGCCACAGCAAGGGTAAGGGCATTGTCAGAAGGTTTTTCCTCTTCGGGGGCTGCAATCTCTGCTGATTTCATTAGCATCTGAATCCCAAGAGACAATGACTCAAACAAAGAAACCGCTCCCCGGATTACAGGTAACCGGGTAACTTTATTCTGTTCAGATAGGTTTTCCACCTTCCCGGTCAAAGACACAATATTACCTTCAGGATCCCTGACCGATAAGGCCATATGGCCGGGCCCGCGCATCATGACACCCTCAATTACGGCCTGGCCGCCATAAGACGGACGGTTGTCTTTACTCAATTCTTCCCACAACCCTTCCTGCCTTCTTGGGTCCTCGCGAACCGGTTTAGCCTTACCATAGCAGAAGCAAATAAAAAGGCAGAAACCTAAATAAAGTTCTGCCAGTAGTTTGTATATTTGCTAGCGAGCGTCGGTGCTCTCGCCCCTGGTGGGTTGAGTTTCTTCAGGCTTTTGCTCACCTTCAAGGTAACCATACTTCCTTCTGAACTTTTCAACCCGGCCTCCGGTATCCACAATCTTCTGGACACCTGTAAAGAACGGATGGCACTTTGAGCAAATTTCAACACGTATGTTTGGCTTGACAGAACCTACGTGATAGACTGCGCCACAAGCACAAGTCACTGTAGTCTTATGATATTCCGGATGAATCTTAGGCTTCACCTTAATCACCTCAGTTGAATTATATCGGCAGGATTGCACCATGCAAGCCCGGGATTACTCTGCGATCTGCAAAAACATCAAAACCATTGATGAAAGGGCCTTGCCCTGAACAGAGAAAGTATAGCACGTGGAAACGAGCCTATCAAGAACCCTGGTGTTTTCACCGGGGCAAAATGCGGGACCTGGATTCCCGGTTGGCCCCGTAAAAAGGCCCTTTCTTGCATACTACGTCTTTCCACGATGCAAATGCTTCAAAACCTGCTTGTTTAAGCACTTTTCCGGCAAGGCCCAGGTTCCTTGCCACTCCCAGGGGGTGGTGGGAATCCGAGCCATAAACAGGTGTGCGCCCGCCCATTTCTTTGTAGAGTCTGAGGACTTCCACCCTCGGCGCCGGCCAATACCCGGGTTTGTGAAGCACTGCAGCGTTAAGTTCAAGCCTGCTGTTGTGAACTATGGCATCCAGGGTGGAGGCCAACCGGCCTTCAAGTTCAGAATCCCCGAATACCTCGGGCCACCCCTCAGGGATGTGACGCTCATAAACTCCAAAGTGGCCTACTATATCGAAGAGTCCGGAAAGTGCCAGTTTTTCAACTTCAGAAAAATACCATTTAAGTGCTGCCCGGGCCTGCCCTGGATTACTCTTCACTATTCCGGCGTTTTGNNTTGTGGTAGTTAAACTGCCGGTAACAATAGTCTTCAGGGCTAAACTCAACATGCTCAGTAAAGGCAATTGCCTCCAGGCCCATATCAATTGCACTTTCACACATATCCCACACACTTGCATAGCAGTCACAGGAAGCCGAGGAATGCACATGCAGGTCGGAAACACCCATCCTTAATTATCTCCTCTGCAGTTTCTCAGAAAACGTACGTTCACACAGCATACAACATACCCAAAGTATACTCCGGGAATTTATACACATTAGTATAGCCGTGAAAGGTGGTTTTGATCAACTACTGCCTGTTTTTCGGCCATGGACTACCTCATAAGAGCCAGCCGCTTCCTAATGACGTTCCAGGTATCTCTGTTAGCCTTGGTCTTGCTCAGAACGTCAATCAGCGCTTCCAGCACTTTGTCCGGCTCAATATCATTGGTCATCTTGCGGAAGAGCCACATAGCCTCGAGTTCTTCTCTCGATTGCAGAAGTTCTTCTTTGCGTGTACCTGATCTTTTAACGTCTATGGCAGGGAATATCCTGCGTTCTGAAAGTTTCCTGTCCAGATGGACTTCCATGTTGCCTGTACCCTTGAACTCTTCGTAAATAACATCATCCATCCTGCTGCCTGTCTCTACAAGGCAAGTTGCCAGGATGGTCAGGCTTCCGCCCTCTTCAATGTTCCTTGCAGCCCCAAAGAATCTCTTGGGCTTGTAAAAAGCCGCAGGATCCATACCACCTGTAAGAGTCCTGCCCGACGGCGGCTCAATAAGGTTATACGCCCTGGTCATCCTTGTGATACTGTCAAGCAGGACCACAACATCCCGGCCGTTTTCCACCAACCTTTTGGCCCGCTCAAGAGCCATTTCAGTAACCCTGGCATGGTTTACAGGCGGCTCATCAAAAGTCGAAGCAATTACCTCACCCTTAACTGACCGCTGCATATCAGTGACTTCCTCAGGACGTTCATCTATTAGAAGCACCATGAGGTAAGTCTCAGGATGGTTTCTGGTAATGGCATTGGCGATATTCTTCAAAAGAACCGTTTTGCCGGCCTTGGGAGGCGATACAATTAACCCTCTTTGTCCCTTTCCCACAGGGGCTACAAGATCAAGAAGCCTTCCGGACAGTTCATCCTTGTAAGTCTCAAGTTTGAACCGCTCATCAGGAAAAATCGGCGTAAGGCCTTCAAAGTTCGGGCGTTCTCTGGCCATTTCAGGGTCTTCACTGTTTATGGCTTCTATTCTGAGAAGGCCGTAGTACCTTTCTGTATCTTTTGGAGGCCGAACCTGCCCTGATACAAGATCGCCCGTTCTCAGGTCAAACTTCCTTATCTGAGACGGGGAAATGTAGATATCATCTTTCGATGGGAAATAAAATGCCGGCCTCAAAAAACCGTATCCTTCGTTGAGGATTTCAAGGAGCCCTTCTGCGAAAATTAAGCCACCAGCCTGGGTTCTGGCTTTAAGGATTTCAAAAACCAGTTCCTTTTTCCTCAAGCTGGAGTAGCCTGCAATGCCAAGCTGCCTTGCGCCTCTTTGAAGTTCTACCAAAGTCATGTTTTCAAGTTCACCCATTGAGGGGCCCGGGCCTGCTTTGGTTCTTGGGAGAGGCCTCACCTGCTGCCTGGATTGATAGGATGGCTCAGATACAGTCTCTCCTTGCCTGCCTGCCTGCTCACGATCCTGGCGATCTCCGCGCTCTGGACGATCTTGCCGGTCGGAAGAAGGATCAGCAGGTTTCTTTTGCCCTTCGTCCTTGCCGGGATCTCCCCGGTGCTCTACTACAAGTACACTGTCAGTATCTTTTCCCTGGTCAGATCCAGGTGAATCCTCCTGTTCAATCTTCTCGGAGGTAAGTTCCTGTTTGGCTTGTTTAGTGCCTTCTTCTTTTTGAATTTTCACTTTATCCACTAACTCCTCAATTTCACCGACAGGCTTCTCAAGGGATATCGAAGACTGTCTTGATTCCTTATCCTGAACATCTTCCGTTGAAATCTTCGTGGCCGATTTTTTGGATGTCTTTTTGGGCGTGTCTGCCGTATCCTCTGCCTCTTTGGTTTCTTCTACAGGCGCCGCTTTCTTTGCACGTGTCCTTCTTCGCTTAGGAGCAGGTTCTTCTTCTGAAGTTTGGCCTGAGTCCCGGCCTTGAGTTGACTTACTTTCTTGCTCCTTGGCCATGCTGGTAGTTTTATCCGGTTCGTCCTTTTTCTTGCGTGTGGTGCGGCGGGCCTTTTTTACTGTTTTCTCCTCTGATTTGTCTGTTGGGTTGTCCAAATTCTCATCTACTGCTTTCAGAGAAGATTCTTCGTCGGGCGGAACGGTTTTCTTGGAGCGGGTCCTTCGTGTCCTGGAGGGTTTCTCGCCGGCGGCTCCGGCATTATCGGGGCTCACGTCTTCGGAAGTACCTCCAGAATGCTGGATAGTCCCTTGATCTTTGACGGAAATTCCATCTTCATTCATATCTAACACCTTCTTTTTGTAGAGTTGTAAAATCTTAAGGCTTTGCTCTCACAAAAAAACAAGGGTTCTCGGATGAGAGTGCAGCACTGGTTTTTCAGGAAAACAGAGATTCAACTCAGTTGTTGGAGGGTTACGCCAGTGAAGACTATAGCTTTTTACTCCAATCTGAAACTATCATACGTAGACATTTTTATCAAGATGCTCATCTGACAAAACTTTTATACAAAATATGGCCGGTTATGTAAATGTACGGTGTTTCGGATTTCGGGCGCAGGCTAATGCTGCGCCCTGCTAAGACTATATGCATAGACTATATAATGCGGCCGGATAACCTCTTTGCCAGGGTGGGGCCACCCACTGCGGCCCTAATTGACCCTGCCCCTCTGGACACCGGCTGAAAGCAAGGGAACACCACAATACCTGCTAGCCTTGTTCAAGTTCTTGCCTGGCCTTGGCCCAGTCGTCCAGAAACCGCCTTATTCCCTTATCGGTAAGAGGATGCCTCAACATGGCCTCAAGCACCTTGTAAGGAACCGTGGCTATATGACACGATACCCTTGCAGCCTCAAGAACATGCATGGGGTGGCGGACAGATGCTGCAATCACCCGGGTGGGAAAATTGTAGTTTTCCATTAGGATAACCAAATCTTCAACAATATTCATTCCTTCATTACCGATATCGTCGAGCCGCCCTATGAACGGGCTTATGTAGGTTGCTCCGGCCAGGGCCGCCAAAAGCCCCTGGGTTGCGGAAAAGACCAAAGTGACATTGGTCTTTACTCCCTCCTGGGAAAGAACCTTTACAGCTTTTAGCCCGTCTTTGGTCATTGGGAGCTTCACAACAACGTTAGGTGCGATTTTAGAAAGTCCCCTGGCTTCAGAAATCATGTCCCGGAAATCCAGGCTCAGGGCCTCTGCGGAAACAGGCCCGGGAACCATCTCGCAGATTTCTTTAACCAAAACCTTAAAATCCCGCTTTTCTTTGGCTACAAGACTGGGGTTGGTAGTGACACCTGAAATAACTCCCCAGCTGAGAGCTTCCCTGATCTCCTCTATGTTGGCTGTATCCAAAAACAGCTCCACGTATGTACCCCTCTTTCTACCATGTGTTTGCTATGTCACCGGCCACGTATGTGCCGCTAACTCAGGATGCGGCCAACCCAAGTATCTTGCGAGCCTCAGACGGCTTTGCCACAGGCCGCCCCAGTTCTTTGGCCAGCCTTGCCATCCTCGCTACGAGCTCACTGTTGGATTTTGCCCGCACTCCCCTAGAATAGTATATATTATCTTCAAATCCAACGCGTACATGTCCACCAAGAATTATAGCCATTGCACCCAATGGAAGCTCGTGCCTCCCAATGCCTGCCACTGTCCAGGTGCAATCAGATGGAATCATTGATATCATGTGGGCCAAGTTCCTGGGATCTCCCGAAATTGCGCCGGGAACACCCATCACAAAGTCGAAATGGCCTGGAAGGTCTACAAGTTTCTTCAGAGCAAGTTTCCTGGCAGTGTCAATCATACCTACCTCGAAAATCTCAAATTCAGGTTTGACCCCGTTTTCCTTCATGGCTTTGGCGAAAAACTCGATGTCTGCCTGAGAGTTAGTGAAAATACCATCGCCGAAGTTACATGTTCCGCATGTAAGTGTTGCCATATCTGGTTTAAGTGATACAGGGCCTACTCTTTCCCGGACTGTCATCCCCACAGCACCGCCCACAGATACCTGAATGATCATGTCGGTTTTCGCTTTCACACGTTCGATTATTCTGGCATAGACGTCTGGGTCCTGGGTGGAACTGCCGTCATCGTTCCTTGCGTGGATGTGGGCAAGGCTTGCACCTTCATTCCAGGCCCTGTAACATTCTTCTGCAATTTCCTCAGGAGTATAGGGCACACTGGGGTTATGTTCTTTGGTAACCTCGGCTCCAACGGGAGCGACAGTGATTATCAAAGGATCCATACAAACTAACCTCCTTTTGATACGTCTTTGGAACGGACATATGTTTGGAGCAGATGCAGTTCTGGAATAAACGATCTGTTTCTAGAAGGCCTATCTCCGGAAACATCACTCTTTTGGAATAACTACTGCACCTTTAGCCCTTGCGACCAAAATGGGTTCTTCAAGCACCCTGGCCTTTGAAGGGCCTTTTTCGTACTGAGGTTCAATTACCTTGTAAGCCTCCATTTCGATCTTCCTTGACCGCCTGCCTACATGCACAATCCGGCCACGCACCTCCAGAAAGTCTCCTGCAAAAACAGGGGCCTTAAACTCTACACTCTCGTATGATGCAAAGAGCCCTTCGTCACCATCATGGCGGATGCACAGTTCCGTTGCTACATCTCCGAAATACTCCATTATTTTGGCTCCGGCTACAAGCCCGCCGCCGTAGTGGGCATCTGCCTGGCTGATTCGAATACGCAAAAGGGCCTCGACAGGTTGGGTTGCTGCTGGTTTCTGATCCACAAAAATCACTCCCTGATTTGATCAACTGCAGCAGCCTGCAAAAGACTGCTTGCAAACAGGCCTAACAGCAGGCTGCAGAATCTTACGGCTATTGCATCCTGACCTTTCCCTTGCCTGCTCAAAGAAAGCCTCGTCTTCTCGAAAATATACCCGGCCGAATCCTTACATTCCAGAAGGGTTTGTCTATTGCCAGGCCTGTGATTTTGATATGTTCTGTGCTGATGGCCTTGAGGCAGGCCCCAACTAACATGTTACAGGTAAATTGATGCCCGTGGCAACATATTGCGGGGATTTGCATCTGTTCTGTTCTTAGGTACCCCTCGTGCCAGCCCTAATGGGAAAGTTCATCCGAATGGTACTCACCGTGATTGCTTATCTTTTGGTTGCTTGGTGCCAACAATTGGGTTATATTGATTTCGGCATATATGGTGCCATAGGCATCTGGTCAAAGCAGTCCAGATTCGGCCCATTCCCAGAAAGAAATCCAAAGTCACTCCAGCCAAACCTTGCACTTCTCACTGCAATACGATCCATAGACTCTACGAACAAATCTGTACATTTTAACAGTGAAGTAAAACAGGGGACGAGGTGATTCTTCTGCGTCAGCAAGACTTTCCAAATGCCGGAGAAGTAATTCAGAAACTTGAGCGTTTTTTCGCAGAAAGGCTCGACGTAGTATTTGCCTATCTGTTCGGGTCGGTGGCAACCGGTGCGTGTCACAGGAACAGCGACATTGATATTGCTGTGTACGTCGCTGAACCATACCCTGGCCATCGGCCGCAGCCTATATCAGAGCCAGAGCCACGGATATTACGCGGGAACACGCCGGCAAACACAGGTGGCCTGGGCGAGTATCAGGCCCGTCTATGGACAGACATGTCACAAGCGTTGGAAACAGATAACCTGGACCTGGTGATTCTCAACCATGCACCTGTTCTTTTGTGCCACCGGGTACTAAAATACGGCATTGTGATTTCCTCTAACGATGAAGAGGCCAGAATTGACTTTGCTGCCAGGACTATTTCTGAATACTGTGATACTGAACCCCTGCGGGAGCTAAACTACCGGTATTTGAGACAGCAGATTATTTCAAGAACATTCGGAAATGCCCCGATTAGTAGTTCCTCGAGCATTAGGGATATGCATCCTCTATATGACCGGCAGGTTGTCTCCCGGTACCTGGCAGATCTCAACCATACCCTGAATACATTGGAAAGGATGAAATCCATCGGCTTAGATGAATTCATAAGCGATCCACGAAACCACTGGGCAGTTGAGCGAGGGTTGCTAAGGTGCATTCAAGACCTCCTCAATATATCCAATCACATTTTAGCCGGCCTTGGCTTTCAGGTTCCTGAAACATACAGAGGCTCCATATTGGCTATGGCCTCAGCCAGGGTCATTCCCCGGGAATTCGCTGAACAACTGGCTCCTATGGCTGGCTTCAGAAATATCCTGGTTCATGATTACATCGAAGTTAACCTGGAAATTGTGTATTCGCTGTTTCAAGGGCACCTGAATGATTTCAGAGAATTTACAGGTTACATTGCACGCTTCCTTGGAACATAAACCGGTACCCCACGCCTTATTACAACCAGCAGGAAACCCTATTCCGGATCTGGCTCTATGACCCGCACCTTATCTGTATGGCGCTTTGACATCTGCTTTATAGCCTTCCTGTCTTCCTTGGACAAGAGGACGATGTTGAGATCGTAGTTTTCGGGATCAGGATAAAGATCTTCTCTTCTTGCAAGAAGATTTACCCTCTTCCGGTGAACCTTGATTCGCTTGTTTCTCACCAAAACGATCAGATTTCCCCGCTCATCTGGTTCACGTGCAACAACGCCTCTGTAATTGACAGTGTTAACCCATACCGAATCCCCTACAAGAAGCTGCTTTTCTCTGGGCACTTCAATGTCTCTGGAGCCTTCAGTGACCCCGGAGTCTTCGGTGATTTCAAAGTCTTCGGTGATCCCCGAGTCTTCATTGCCTCCCGAATCAATGACGGCCTTCTTTTTTCGAGAGATAGCAATACCGCCGGTATCATGCTCGTCACACTTTCCATGCCACACAGCGGGCACACCCGGCAGCTCATCTTCAGAATCAGGCCCTGACATCCACTTAACATAATCCTCTGCCTGTTGAATCACCTCTTCGGGTATTCCAAGCCGCCTGGCCACGATAATCCCCTGGCTCTGGCCTGACTCGCCAATCACAAGCCTGTAAAGTGGCTTCAACGTTTCGTGGTCAAACTCCATGCAGCCGTTTTCGAACCCTGGATGTGCTTCTGAGTAAGCCTTAATGTCACCATAGTGAGTCGTTGCCATTGTCAGACATCCTTTGCTATAGAGAAACTCTAGGATACCTGCGGCCAATGCCGCACCTTCACGCGGGTCAGTGCCAGTGCCAATCTCATCAAGAAGCACTAACGACCGGGCATCTACAGCTCCCAATATTCGACTGATGTTGGACATGTGTGAAGAGAAAGTGCTCAGAGACTGCTGAATACTCTGCCTGTCTCCGATGTCTGCCAAGACATGGGCAAACACAGGCACTCCCGAGCCATGCCGTGCAGGGATGTGCAATCCCGCTTGGGCCATAAGGCACAAGAGCCCTGCAGTCTTCAAAAGAACAGTCTTTCCCCCGGTGTTGGGCCCTGTAATCACAAGGGTCCGGTAACCTTTCCCCAGCCTGATATCAACCGGAACTGCATCTTTTCGCAGCAAAGGATGCCGGGCATTTATGAGATTCAGGAACGGTTCAGGGAAAATCGAGGGTTCAACTCCGCCAATCTCCAGGCTGTAGCGGCCTTTCGCCAGGGCGAAATCGCAGCAAGCCATGGCTTCAACAGTGATCCGGATCTCCCTCTCACGTTCAAAGACCATGGCGGTGAGTTCAGCAAGTACCTTGTAGACCAGATCCTCTTCCAGCGCCCTGAGGGTAATAAGCTCATCAACCAGAGGCTGCACCTGAGCAGGTTCAATGAACACTGTCATGCCGCTTGATGACGCCTGGACCAGGGTACCGGGAACCTTCTGTCTTTGTGAGGCTTTTACCGGTATCACGTACCGCCCGCCCTTTACCGTTACAAAGCCCTCCTGGATAGCATCTCGTAACCTGGGCGAATTCACGACGCTGTTCATCTTGTTGTGAATTTTGGCTTCTGTATTTGCCATGGACCGCCTGGTCTTCCTTAGTTCAGGGTCGGCGTAATCGCTCACACGGTCACCGTCTATTGAGCCGGTGATAATTTCCACCAGGCCGGTGAAGTCGGATATAGAGGCAGCATAAGCACACAGAAGGGGCATTTCNNTTGTCGCAAAGACGCTTCCCGAGATTGCTCACGCAATACTGTTTGAGTTCCTCTTTTATAAGGCTGAATTCCAGGGTCTCCAGGTCAAATGCTTCATTGATTTCTTCTGTACCTGCATCCGGATTGGTATTCACGAAAACTCCCTCCATCTTAAATGGCTTAATGCCTGGTTCTTGACTCACACTGCTTTCTTCCGATGTGTTGCCCTTTGAGCCTGATTGCTG
>MTKW01037119.1_pt1 | contig 13808 bp, 13 predicted proteins | sample 1042761 | NCBI WGS metagenome assembly MTKW01 (sample SAMN06205366, study PRJNA360243) | anaerobic digester metagenome | biome: Wastewater treatment plant; feature: Anaerobic digester sludge; material: sludge; isolation source: anaerobic digester fed with sludge from wastewater treatment plant ...
CAATATTCCGGAGTTCGTGAATGTGACCTGCCCCTCGTGCGGCGGCCCTGCCAAGCGGGAGACCGACACTATGGGTGGGTTCGCGTGCTCGAGCTGGTATTTCCTGCGGTTCGTGAGCCCGCACCTTGACGACGCTCCGTTTGACAAGGACCTTGCGGCCTATTGGCTCCCGGTGGACCTGTATGTGGGCGGCGCGGAGCACGCGGTGATGCACCTGCTGTATGCGCGTTTCTGGACCAAGGTGCTGCACGATGCCGGCTGGGTGCCGTTTGTTGAGCCGTTCCAGAAATTGATGAACCAGGGAATGGTGCTTGCCTATACTCCGCATCGCACGATGGAGGCAGGCGAGGCAGTTGAAATCGAGGCCGAGGAAGAAGAGGAAGAGCGCGACCTGATCCCGCTTTTCCCGGAGGAAGTGGCCTCGTATGACCCCGAGAAAATCGTGTGGAAATACGTGAAGATGAGCAAGTCCAAGCGCAACGTGGTCACGCCTGATGCGATGGCGGAGAAATTCGGCGCGGACTCCCTGCGCACCTATGAGCTGTTCGTCGCCCCGTTTGAAGACGCAGTGCAGTGGAGCGAAGAGGGCATGAACGGCGCTTTCCGGTTCATGGGCCGCGTGTGGAGGATAGTCAACGACTTCGCGGAGACCTACGACCCTGATTGGAAACCGAAGGCTGCCCAAGAGGCCGCGTCTGACCCGAACGCGAAGGCGCTTCGGCGCAAAGTGCACCAGACCATCCGCAAGGTGGGTGAAGACATAGAGAAATTCGCCTTCAACACCGCGGTCGCCGCGCTGATGGAGATGACCAACGAGATGTATGCGTTTGCCAGTAAGGCAGGCGACTCTGCTCGCCAATCCGCCGTGATGAGCGAAGCGATAGAGATGCTGGTGCTGTTGATCAGCCCGATGACTCCGCACATCGCCGATGAGCTGTGGGAGACACTGGGCAAGGAGGGCTTCACGCTCCAGCAGAGCTGGCCAGAGTATGACCAGCAAGTTGCGAAGGCGGATGAGGTGGAGATCGTTGCCCAGATCAACGGCAAGGTGCGCGGCAAGATGGTGGTGCCGGCAGACGCGGACGAAGAGACTCTTAAGCAGGTTGTATTGGAGAGCGACAAGATTAAGGGCGAGCTTGCGGGCAAAACCGTGCGAAAGGTGATAGTAGTGCCGGGTAAGCTGGTCAATATAGTGGCGAACTGAGCAAGCGCTATGAGGGAGGCGTACGATGACGCGCATCGAAGTCCAGCAGGCAATAGATGCCATCGTGGAAATCTGTGGAAGATACCACGTTAGGGAGCTATCAGTCTTCGGGTCATCTGCTCGCGGCGACTCCTCCGAAGGCAGCGACTGTGATTTTCTGGTAGAATTCCTGCCCGACGCGCGGCTTGGTTTCCTTACTCTGGCGGCAATGGCACGCGAGCTGGCAGCTATACTCGGCTGCCAGGTAGACCTTGTGCCAAAGGGCGGCCTTAAGGAGCGAATAAAGAACACAGTCCTTGCCGAGGCAGAGGTATTATATGCGGCGTGATGAATTGTATCTGGCTGATATCATCGAGGCTGCTGATGCCATTGCCGGGTTCTTGAAAGATGTCGACAAAGAGACGTTTGCCGGCAGTGATCTTATTCGCAGCGCCGTGCTGCAAAAACTGATGGTCATAGGCGAAGCCGTCGCTCGAGTTTCGGACTAATGCCGCAGCAGTTTTCCGCACATCGAGTGGCGTGACATAATCGCATTTCGCAACATCGCGGTTCACGCATATTTCGCTGTGGATTGGAGCATTGTGTGGAACACGGCTACTGGCGAAGTTCCCGTGCTGCGCGACCTGATAGCTGACCTAATCAAGGAAGAGGAATGATAATCGATAACATCTCTAACGCATCCCAATACTACAGCCTCGGTCCGCGCATTAAGCTCGCGCTGGAGTATTTGCAGAGGTTCGACGCCGAATCGGTCCCGCCCGGGCGCTACGAAATATCCGGAGACGAGGTCTTTGCCCTGGTGCAGGATTATGCCACGAAGCCACGCGAGGCCAAGCGCTGGGAAGCCCACAGGGACTACATCGACGTGCAGTTTGTGGCAAGCGGCTCCGAACTGATGGGCTATGCGGACCGCTCGGCGTTGGGCCCTGCCGAATACGATTCCGTAAAAGATATAGAATTCCCGGATGGCGAGGGCGGCGAGTTTCTGCGTGTCCCCGCTGGCACCTTCGTCATCTTCACGCCGGATGATGCGCACATACCGGGGGTCTCAATCGATGGCCCGGAGGAGGTGCGCAAGGTTGTGGTGAAAGTGCGGGTGGGAGATGTGCTCTGATGCAGCAGGTTCATCGTAAACCTTGCTGGATTCATAGAATGCTGATTTATTTGCTGGCTGTGCTGATTCCGGTCGCCGTCATAACCGCTCTTGTGTCTCGCGCACTGGCCAACTCCGTTGAAACTATAAACAAGAATATACCTGATAATTTTCCGGTTCTGGTGCTTACTTACACTAACAAAAGCAGCGAGTATGACGCCCGAATCGTCTTCAACTGGGCCCTCGATAGATATCTAAAGGACAATCCAAAGCATTCTTTTCTGGTACCTCCCGGCCAACTCGATACCGTTAATAAGAAGTTGAAGAGACAGATAAAGGCCATATTGACAGATTACAGCAATAATCGCAAGCAGTTCGGCGCGGGAGAAGTGGCGGCACTTCGCTCCCTGCCGGGAGGACGACAGCATCTGAAGGTGCGGGGGACCTGGGATGACGACCGGGAGAACGTCGGCTGGTATGTCGCCGGGCCTTCAAGCTTCACACTGGAGCGCTACCAGGTGTTCTTCGGTCCTGGCCTGTGTATTATGGTTGTGATGTTGGGCGGCCCGATGCTGCTTGTGTCTCTGGTAATCGCCAGTGTAATAGATCGCATACTGTGCAAACGGGCCACTTCACCTGAACCTACCTAACAAGTAATCCCGCATAATCTCACCCCGCCCAAACCGGTGACCACGCCGCCAGCTCGATTCGTCGATAGACAAGTGTAATCTCCGTCGAACTCAAGATGCTTCGTGTGAAGGCCACTCATCGGGCGTAAAAGGCCAGTCCAACTTGTCGCAGACCTCGCGCCAGCGGTCGTGCATATCTTCATCGAAAAGAAACGGCAAGAAACCAAGTTTGAGATATGTCTTAATTGCGGGCAGGCGGAAATCGTCAGTGCGCAGGTAGACTCTTTTATAGCCCGCGTCCGCAAAGCGTCTTATCACCGCCGCGCATACGGTTGCGCCCAGGCCTTTGCCCGAGTGGTCCGGATGTCCCGCTACCCAGCCAAGCTCTCCTCCCGATGGGTGATGCACACTGGGATTGTGCGTGGCCATCGCGGTGGCGACCAGTATGCCCGATGAATGTTCTATAACAAACAGCCCGTCCGGCAGCACGTTGCGCACGGCATTTTCCAGCATCGGTGGGTCCCAGTTTGTAAATCCGGCAAGATGCATCAGGTCCAGATAGTTCGCAGCATCGCCGGGCGAGTAGGTACGCAGCACATATTCATTTAGGATTCGGGGCATTTCACAGGATGAGAGAACATCCTCCCGCAGCAGCATTTGCAGTTGTTGTTTTGAACCCAATTTTAACTCCCGCCGTTGTAGCTTTTGGCGCCTGCGGATGACGCCTATGTGGACTGCCTTAGTTCCAAGTGGCAAAGCCGAGATATCCAGTTTCAACAGCCTGCAGGAGGCAAAGATGACTGCGGACCTGCTCAACAGCGGCACGCTGCCGGTTAGGTTGAAGGTGATAGCGAAAAATGTCCCGTAAGGGGCTCCGGCGCAGAGTTGCGCCGGAACGCCTCATCATCGATGAATTGACGAGCCTGGCCTCGTTATGGATATACCTGTTCGCCCTCTTCGTCCAAGAGGGTTATTGCTTCCAATGGGCAGGATTCTGCAGCCGCAAGGATGGTGTCGTCGTCCGCCCCCTCGCGGCTTATCACCACAGCTTTGCCCTCATTATCGATCTCGAAGACTTCCGGAGCTATTCCCACACATGCCCCTATGCCCTGGCATTTGTCTCTATCGACGCGGATCATGTAGGTCAATATACTCACCTCAATGAAAAGTCCATAGATATCAGGCCGCACCGGTTCGCCGTAAGTCGTATACTCGAAGAACGGGAACCGATGACAGGCGGCTTGCTTCATTATAGTGTTCGCCAAGCGATTTGTGATATCCTGTACGGCGAAGACATAAGCTGTGGGGAGGCATTGGATTTGCGGAATCTTGATCTGACAAACTGCTCGATCCTATCATCACCGGACACACCTGAGTTCGTTGAGCAGGCCATATCCGATCTTATTGAATACACCGGCGGTAGGCGCATAAACGGCACAAGGGCGGATGCCGGTGTGGTAGTGCTGGTCGGCAAGAAAGCGGTGCGCCAGGCGGCGGAAAACAGCCAGGCCTTGTCGCGGGTGGGACTCGATGGTCTCAGCGACCAGGGCTTCATCTTCAAAACCGTCAGCGAAAAAGACACCGCTTTCGTTATCTGCAGCGGCGGCGGGGACAGAGGCAATGCTTATGCTGTGATCGAGTTGATCAAGGCGCTGCAGCGCAAAGACGGGCAGCTTCTGTTGGAGGCCACCGACCGCCGTGAAGAGCCGTTTTTCATCCGCCGCGGAATGTATGCGCACCAGCACTGGGCATATGAGTACCCCTATGCTCTGCGGAGTTGGGGATTCGAAGACTGGCGGCGATACATCGACATGCTCGCCTACCTGCGCATCAACTTCTTCTCCATCTGGAGCATGTGTGGAATTCTGCCCACGCCGCTTTCAGAGGGTGACAGGCAATACCTGGAGAACTACCGCAAAGTCATCGACTACGCCAAAAACAAGCGCGGCATGGAAGTCTTCATTGGTGAGTGCGGCAACAATGTCGCCGAAAGTGATGGCGGAGTGCCGGTTCAACAAAGAGACTACTTCCAAGTAGAAGTGCTCAAAGACCCTTCAGATCCGAAGCAGTTCGCGGATATCATGGAAAATCGCCGCAATCTATATTCCACTGCAAATAACGCCGATGGTTATTGGATTATTGACTCCGACCCGGGTGGCTGGGAGGGCAGCCCGGTGAGCGAGTTCGTAGATATTCTCGAGGGCAACAGGCAGCTCATTGATGAATGCACTATCAAGGGCAAAAACGCCAAGCTGGCCTACTGGATGTGGGCGGGCTGGGGGAAGGGCCTGTCGCGCGATGAATGCCAGGAAAGAGTGCGCCAGACTGTGGAGATGATGCGTGACCGGCTGCACGAACCCTGGTTGCTGTTTCCCTGCTGGGGCAACCACCTGGACTACGCGCTGGAGCTTGGCTATATCGATAAATCGATCTTCTTCCCCTATGGTTCCATAGAAGACGAGCCTGCCCCGCCCACTACGCGGCTCCGCTTCGATGAAATATATTTCCATCTCAACAACTGCATATCATTCTGGGGCGGCAGAAACGCAATGGGCAATGCGCAGTCGCCGCTGGCCCAACTTCCCAATATCTTCTTCTTCGCTCAGACCACGTGGTATGGTGTNNCGTGGTATGGTGTGCCGCCCGCGGAGCGACTGGAATCCGAAACAATCGAGCCGCTTGCGAAGCAGATTGCCCCGGATATCGCCAAAGACCTGGCTAAGGGCTGGCTGCTGCTGAAAGGCGCCGATGTTGCTGAGGTCCTGGCACAGGCGGACAGGCTTGATCAGATAGCCGCTGAAGGCCGTGTGGGCGAGCCGGGAACTGTGGGACGTTTCTTCTTCCCCAACATAAGCAAGCTGATAACGGATCTCGCCCTGCAATTACGGGTGCATGCCAAGGCGGTCCAACTCGCTGACGCGCTGGAGCGCACCGAGCCTTTCGATAAAGTGTTTGGCTATCTGTTCGATTACGAAGATGCTGCAATTGCCTGGCACAGCGTTCACAACTTCCGCCGCTATACCTGCTACGGCCCGGACATCAACCGCATCGCCGAACAGTGGAGAGCTTACCGGGACAAAATTTCGCTGCCCGCGGATTATAGCTCACGCTTGAAGTCCGACCTGCTGGGTAAAGGGTATGATGAATGGATGGTGGAAGGCTATCTGGCCCTGACGCCGCCCGAATAGCGCAAAAGCGCGGAGGATGTGGTTTATGTATGAGCAGATTCTTGGCGGTTGCTGTCTGCGCAGCCGTTTTACTGTGCGCTTGCAGTGCATATGCCGTAACAATGAAATCAAACAACCGGGTCACAATTGCGCAGGATCAACCGATAGATGATGACTTGCTGGTTGCCGGTAAGGAAGTCGTTATTCGCTCTGGAGCCCAGGGTGACGTAACGGCAGCAGGGTCCATGGTCACAGTCTCCGGACCGGTGGCCGGAAGTGTGCTTGCGTCAGGCGGCCAGGTGAGCGTGACCGGGAGCGTGGGCAACGATGCATATCTTGCCGGTGGCACCGTTGCGATCACGAGTTCAGTCGCCGACAATGCATATCTCGCCGGTGGTATGGTGGTTGTAGATGAAGATGCAACAGTTGGCTCTGATTTAATCGCGGCTGGGAGACAGTTGCGCGTGTTGGGTGATGTGGCCGGAGATGCGAAGGTCTCCGCAAGAGACCTGGTGATAGGCGGCACTGTAGACGGGAGTGTTTATGCCAATGCCGATACTGTTCGGGTGCTCGACGGAGCAATCATTCGGGGCGACCTGAGATACACCAGCCCGAACCGTGCGCGGATATCTCCCGGAGCCCGAATAGCCGGCGGAACGGTGCATACTATGACACCCAAGCCGAGGTTCGCAGCAGCATTCTTGACGTGGCTCTGGTGGCTGCTTGCGATATTCGTTTATGGTGTGGTTCTCGTCCTGGTGTTTCCCCACCGCACGCAGGCAGCAGCCGATACTGTGCTGAGTGCGCCCGGGATTTCAGCGGGAGTGGGTATTTTGGCGCTTATTGTCGTGCCCATTGCGGTTACGATTGTGGCAATCACGCTTATTGGCATTCCTGTTGCGCTGGTCGCGCTTGTCATATATGCCATTTTGCTTTTCTCCTCCACCATATTCGTGGGACTCGCAATGGGTCGGTGGGCGCTGGGGAGATTCCGCCCCAATTACAACAAACCGATCATAGCCATGGGTATCGGCGTACTGGCACTTTCAATACTCGGGTTGATCCCATTTATCGGATGGCTGGTGAAGCTGATTGTACTGATAATGGGACTGGGAGCGTTCCTGATCAGTTGGTGGCGCGACAGGCAGCACGGGCGTGCAGAAGTCCCGGGCGCCATGGGAGCCGTTCAGCCGGAACCCGGAGCCTAAGGCATTCCTGAATATGGTGGTATGGGATCGAATGGGGCGGCCCCTGTGTTGGGTACCAGGGGCCCCATTGCCATTCCCAGCAATACTGCAAATAGCAGCAATAGAACCACATAGGCCAGCACGTAGCGCTTTCCGAACAACACCGCAAGCGCGGAGAGTGCAGTTACCCGGGTTGCGGGGCCCACGATAAGAAATGCCAGCGCGGCGCCCACACCCATACCCATAGCCTGTGCTCTGGCGATGAAAGGAATTGTGCCTCCGCCGCAGATGTAGGTGGGTATCGAGACCACTGCCGCGAACGGCACCGCCCACCACTTTCCTTCCCCCACCGCGGCAATCACTGCGCCAGAGGGTATGAATTCGGCCGCCAGGCTGACAACCACTGTGCCCAGCACGAAGTAAAATCCCACGAACTCCGCCAGATCCAGCACGTTGGCCAGGAGCCGTCGGGGCCACGCAAGCTTTCGCATCATCGCGTGCTTATGATGGTGTTTGGATGAATGGCCATTATGAGGCTGGTGCTTGTGAGTGTGGGGGCTGCGCTCTTCTTCGCTTTTTCTCGCGGCCTTGATCTCGGAGCTTTCCAAATCCACTCCACGGGCTGCCGCGCGCGATATTAGTATTCCTATGGCCACTGCAAATGCGAATGATCCCACTGCCTGTGCCAACGCCACCCACATTCCGAGCGCGCCCGCGGTTAAAAGGAACATTTGAGGATTCACGAGTGATGATGCAATGAGAAATGTCGCGGCCGGGGCCATGGGTGCGCCGGACTTGATCATCTCCACGAAGATGGGAACTGTGCCGTATGTGCAGGCGGGCGAGACGAGCCCCACGAGCCCGGATATGGGCAGCATCCACCATTTGTGTATTTGCAGAATTCGAGCGAACCTGTCACGCGGGGCGAAAGTGTTAATGACGGCGGCGATTAATATGCCCCCCACAAGATATGGGGCCAGGTATTTTATATAACTCCACGCCCCCAGCAGCGCGTAAATGACGTGGGATTTGAAATCAGCAGGCACAGCATCTCCTGGAGCAGTGAACATTCAGCGTAACTACCATATCTAACATACCATGCCGGCCGCGAAAAGAACAGGAGAAGTGATTGAATGCTCAGTATTCTGGGTTTTCAGTTGTCAGTCGGCAATCTTGATGCCTTCAGGTATCCCTACCTGGAGGCTGCCTGCATCAGCATGATCGCCCTTCAGGTAAGATACCTGGAGGGATCGAAGTGTGAACCGACGACTGACAGCCAGTAGCCAAAAACTATTCCTCCGGTCCTGGCTGCACGGTCGGGCCGACCGTAGATACATCTATCTGTCTGAAGCCCAGCTTGAATGCGGGCGACTCCGGCTTGAGAGTGAAGTTGCCGTTTGCCGGGTCCACGAACATCGGGTCGGCTATCATGCTATTGAGGTCATGGCCCCGCTTGCGCCATTCTTCCAGTGTCGCGCCCGCGAAGGTGACCGGCCTGCCGCTGGCGTCGTAGTAGAGGTTGTAGTCCATCTTGTAGTGGTCATCGCTCCAATTGCTGCCCAGGAGTAGTCTGGACTGTACCCCATTAAACAGACACCAAGTTAGTAGTCCTTCGTTGTAGTAGACTATGTTGCGTTCGAAGATGAACGAGGTGTGCTCCTCTATTCGGGTGCGTTGAAGTTGTTGTTCTTTGGCGAAGGCAAAAATGTTGTTGCGCAGAATGTTCTCTTTGCCATAGTGCTGGTGGAAGCCGCCGGTCTTTGTGCGATAGACAACGTTGTTCTCGATCAGAATTCCAGTGCTGCCCTCGTCAGTGTAGATTCCCCATCCACCATAGCCATAAGAGATGGAGTCGTGAATGAGGTTGTTGCGCAGGCGCGTGCCGGGCGAGATCCCCAGGCTGTATATACCGCCGAGGTCGCTCAACATTCCGCGGCCTACGTGATGTATGTGGTTATACTCTATCCAATTGTCAACGGCCTTGCTCTCGCCATAGCCCCACCGCCATCCGACGGAGACTCCGGTGTAGTATAGATCGTATATCGCGTTATGCTGGACGCGATTATGCGGGCTATTGCCTATCCAGACTCCGACAGCACTGGTGAATATCTTGCCGCCGTCGAATATCTCGTTATCCAGCACGCAGGTGGACTCGCTGCCTTCGTTCATCTTGATACCGCCCGCGCCCAGATCGAAGATGCTGCAGGCAAGTACCGAGTTATTCTTGCATCCGTCGCCGAACTCCACAGCGTAGGTTCCGATGTGCGCTATCTCGCAGTTGGGTAACAACACATTTCTCGGCGTGCTCGAAATGCAGCGCTCCAGGCACGCTTATTGCCGCCTGGGTCGCCCCCGCCTTGTCTGGGGGAAGAATGTGCTGTGTGTGGGCGAAGTGCAGGTTGTTGAACGTGATGTTCTTGACCTTCTGCCCTTCTTTGGCAGTCCCGGTGACGCGCACAAGCTGCTCCAGTATGGGAGCCACTACACGAAGATTGGAAGTGTCCTCACCTACATAAGGATAATAATATAAAACGCCCTGGGGACGGTCCAGATACCATTGGCCCGGGGTATCCAGTGCCTCAAAGACATTCTCGATAATATACGGCGCGCCGTCTTCGCTGAAATCTTTGGTGAGCCGGAACGTGTTCTTTTTCTTCAGTCTCACAATGCGCTCTTTCTCGTCCACGCTGTCAATGGACATCCGGGACTCAATCCAAAAATGCAGTGCCACGATGTCCACATCCGACAGGTTGCGCCAATTTCTGATATCGCCTTCGTTGAACCTGAATTGATTTTGTCCCTCCTGCCAGGGCGCTTCAGGCCGAAAACCTATGATCTCGGCGACTTTATAAAAACCTTCTTTGGGAAGTCGGGTCCGCGGCCTGCGGCGGTCGTTTATGAAAAGCTGAGCAAAATTCCACTTGCCCTCCCTGACCTCCGGAATATCGGCTGCCAGCATCTTTCCGCCATTGACCACCACTTCACTAAAGCCCGTGATAAGTTTCCCACCGCTTATAACCACCTTCTCTCCCGGATACGCGGAAAAAGAGAGATTGGAGTCCTGCGGACCGAGCGCCAGAGGTTTGTCGAGGTAATAGGCGCCCTTTCGTATGATGATGCGCGCAGGAGAAGAACCTCTTGCGACCATACGGGCTGCATCGCGAGCTTTTTCCAAGGTGGCAAATGGGCCGTCAGTGCGGGACTCATTCGGTTGAGCGAGTTTACCGCTCCAGGTGTCACTGCCGTTTGTGGCAACGTAGAATGCCACTGCTGTATCCGCGCAATGCGCGGACGATACCAAAAGCACCAGCATTGCAACCAGGCTCCCCATCCTCAACATAATCCACCGGACTCCTTGATTCTGCTTTTTAGTTCAGCTTATTCATGAACAACCGGCAATCCTGCAGAATCCGTCCGAAGAGCACGCAGCCTGGTACGCAAAAAGGGGGCAAAGCAGATGCTTTGCCCCTCAAGCCAGTTTCAGCTGATTCTAATTTTACTTTTTGTAAAACCTTCTCAAACCGGCAACGCTGCCCAAGCCCATTACGGCCAGCATCACAGTCGATGCTTCCGGAATAACCGGGCCGCAGGTAACGCCACTGAAACCGAACGTGTCAACTGCCGAAGCGTTCATCGTCATCGCGGCCGGCTCCCACAGCGTGGAGAAACCGAACACGGCGCTGGCGCCAACCGGCAACTCATCGTCAATGACGCTCCACATCACCTGATTGGCGCTGGTGATGTGAGTCCAAGCTACTGGCGCAACCGGATCGATTATGTTCGTCAGATCCGCCGTAAAGAAACCATCGGGCAAAGTGAGTGTGAATGCCCTCAGGGTATCGTTCGCCAGCGTGTTCGTCAGCGTGTAAGTGATGTCATAGCGGCCTGTGCTCGTATTGAACAACCAGTCACAATCCAACCGCAGCGTTTCGGGCGACAGCGTATTGGTCAGAAACGAGGTTTCTGCTTGCGAACCAATTGCGGCGCTCAGGCACAACAGCACAGACAGAATCACCATCAACTTTTTCATTGATCTACCCTCCTTTTACCTCTGTAAATTGGCTCAACTCCAACAATCTGCGAGACTCATGGCGAATACATTTGAGACCTTATGCAATTCGCCACGTCCGAATACGGATTATCAACAACCTACTGTTATTCAGCAACCAGCTATATAACAGCCAAGCTGCTATATAAGCGCATTGTAACTGATGTGCTTATCCAGAGTCTATAGGTTGCTGCAAAAACCAGTAACTATAACAGGGACGCTTGCCATAATTGATAACCACGTGACCAAAATTGGCTCGAATTTCCCTGATACAACAGACTTTGGTGTCGGGCCACAATAAATCCGGCATACATAATGTAGCCGGACAGCTTCCATTGTGAACCAACAGGAGCGCACAAACCCGCTCCACTCTCACACCGGCCTTAAGCCGGTTATGCCGCTGCCTACTTCAGCCCCAGACGGTCCATCGAACAACTCGCGTTGTGATGTGTTGAGTTTGTACCCTATGCAAAGGTACAGCTAAACGTTTGCACGCTACTTAATCACACTTTTTTCTGCGAATGGCTGCAACCGTCGAAAGCCCCAAGCAGGCCAGTATTATACTGGCCGGCTCCGGAATCACTTCCTGGCTGGGTTTTGTGGTCGTGATAGTCAGGCTGATTCCACAATTGTAGTAGTGACAATCCGGATCAAAACCGATCCCCCAATTGCCATCGGAAGCATAAGCCATAAGCTCATCCAAAAGACCCAATTGTTTGAGGTCATAGTTCAGGTCCACCTTTCCGGGACCAGGATCGGAGTACACGGCGATCAGCGGACCCTCGCCCGCGAACTCATCGCCGCCGCCCTCTCTGTCATACCATCTGTAAGTCTTTCCGGTGGCATTGCTTCCGATCAGTGTGCCGCGGTAAAGGGACGGATTATCCAGCAGGTGCATATAGAGCCAATCGGGTTCAGGATGCTTCCAATCATCAATATCTTTCAACGACAACACAGCGCCAGTAATAATCTCGCCCGCGGGAACAGCCCAACTGATCTTCCACAGGTAACTGTAAGCGTGGTCCAATTCATTGAGATCCACAGGACTTGGCTTCAGAACCACCTGCGCTGCGCTCTGGCTCTGCAAACATATAGCCAGCACGCACGCAAGCAAAAGCAGCACGAACACTCGCACCATTCTCACCTCCTTTCCCCAAACAAAAACGAGCGCCGGGTGCGACTACCATGTCGAATGTTGTCGCTTCCAGCGCTCGCCTATACCTTTTTTATCTTGCTACTCGGGTTGTTCGTTAACCCAGCGGGCAGGCTTTATTTTCCTGCAATCGTATTATTATATGCAATCTGCTTGTTTGTCAAGCGGTAGCGTACGCAAATATGCACATTGGTGCGGTTAGTATACATTATTGCGAAAACGAACGGAATCTAGCGGAACAGCCAGCCAAACGGCAGGACCATCTGGATTATCTCCATTATGCCGGGTTTGCGCTTGTGCTCCGCCACATAAATCACGTCGCCGCGTTTTACCAGCGGCTCCTGCTCGTTTCCGGCACGCACCTTGTTGATATCGACCGTAAAGGTGTCCCCTGGCCCATCCGCTGTTGCTGCGCGTGTTACCTGCACCTTGCGCAGGTCTCCAAGGTTGGGGATGGCCCCGCCCGCAAGGCCGATGGCCTCGCTGAGAGTCAGGCGGCCCTTCAGCGGATACTGGCCGGTGCGCGCCACTCCGCCGTAGATTGTAAAGAAAGCCGTCTCCACTTCCGGCACAAAAATCTTGTCGCCGGGCATCAATACGATATTGGCGGACGGATCATCATCCATTGCACGCTGATAGTCCACCTTAATCGGTTCAGCCTGACCCTCGCGCGTGATTGTTATCTTCTCTCTGTCGGCTTCAATCGTCACATCGCCGACAAGTCCCATCAGGTCGCGGAAGGTCATACCTGTCTTGATCGGTATCGAGCCGGTCTTGCTCACCTTGCCCAGTACCATAACGGTGCCGCTCATGTCGGACCTGCGCACCCTGATCGTATCTCCGGACTGCAGCTTCACATTGACGCTGATGTCTTCGCCGGAGAGATACTTGGTCAGGTCCACTGCAATAATCGCATCTCCCCGCTGAATGCTGACATCAGATAGGTCCGCAGTGTCATCATAGCCTGCCTGAGCCAGCGCCTGTATCACACGGTCACCCACGCCCACCTCTATCAAGCCGGGCCTGGTTACCTGCCCCACAACGAAAACCTGCATCTTGCCGCGCTCGATAAATGTCACGGTAACCTGTGGATTCACGAGCAGATTGCCCAGTTCCTTAGCTATGGCCGCGGCGGCATCGGTGGTGTTGAGCCCCTCCACTTTCACCGAACCGACTTGCGACAGGCTTATATAGCCTTCATTATTTATCTGGTAGGGCTTGGTGAACTCTTTTTCGCCGTCGACAGTTACGCCGATGATGTCTCCCACGGCAAGCCGGGAGCCGTCAGCCAAAACCGCGCACGAGGCGCACACAAGCACCACTGCGC
>MTKW01017410.1_pt2 | contig 13805 bp, 10 predicted proteins | sample 1042761 | NCBI WGS metagenome assembly MTKW01 (sample SAMN06205366, study PRJNA360243) | anaerobic digester metagenome | biome: Wastewater treatment plant; feature: Anaerobic digester sludge; material: sludge; isolation source: anaerobic digester fed with sludge from wastewater treatment plant ...
CGCCTCTTCTGAACGTTCAGTCCGAAAGATATATTCTCGAAGACTGTCATGTGCGGCCAAAGTGCATAGCTCTGAAATACCAGACCAAGATTGCGTTTCCCCGGAGGTACATAATGCCCTTTCTCAGAAGAGACAACGCATCTGTTTCCAATCCAAATCTCGCCTGAAGTTGGGTGATCGAGCCCTGCAATCATCCGAAGGGTTGTTGTTTTGCCACATCCTGATGGCCCAAGCAGAGTAGTGAATGAACCTTCTTTGATAACAAGGCTGAGGTTGTCAACGGCTGTCACAGAGCCGAACTTCTTAGTAACATTCTTCAATACGATCTCAGCCATGCGATGTCAACCTCCTATTCCTTTGGCCAGGTCTGTACCCATGAGTTTTCTGCTTATCCACGTTGTGGCAAGCACTGTGAATACTATTAGGACCATTACCGCGTTGGTGTATGGATACCATCCTCTATCCGTGAACTTCAGCGTTATGCTGGTAGCCAGCTGAGTGCCTGGGGTAACCAGAAGCACGACCAAGCTCAACTCCCGCATGGCTGATATAAATGGCAGTAGAAGTCCGGAGAAGAACGACGACTTCTGCAGCGGGAAGATAATGCTTGATATTCTCTTGAACCATGAGGCACCGGCCATGGTAGCTGCTTCCTCAAGTTCCGGACCGATCTGCATCATGGCGCTTATCCCCGCTCTGGAGCTGTAAGGCAGGTACTTAACTGCGCATGCCAGAACAAGGAGGGCAAGGGTTCCGTACAAACTCGGTATGGGTCCTCTGGGAACTGAGAAAAGAGCGAGAAATGCAGATCCAAAGGCTATACTGGGCATCAGATACGGCATGAAGGAGAGCTGATCCAGTGCAGCTGCAAACCTGGTGCCTCTCATTCTCGCTACTGTGTAGCCAATAAGCATTCCAAGTACGCCGCAGACCAACGCGGTTAGGAGGCCCACCTTGAGGCTATTGCCCAGAGCGCGCAGTATCTCCGTATTTCTCAATATGCCTGCCTCTCCCGTCCGCAGCCCNNGATTCTATGGCCAGCACTCCAAAAGGAACGAAGGTAACGCATACCAGAAAGATCATGACCAGCACTGTTACAGGCCACTTTGCCTTGCCCAGGCTTACAAGGCCTCTCTTGCCGCCCTTTCCTGAGATAGTCACATAGCTCTTCCTTGCACCCAGCAACTTGCTGTCCATGTAGAGAATGAGGCTTCCCATGAGTATCATGACGAGCGCTACCAGGTATGCCATTCCGGGACGCTGTCCTACCAAGTTTGCATGTAGCAATGTTGAAAGTACGTACAGGCGGACGGGTCCTCCCAGAAACGACGGTGTACCAAATGTTCCAAGGCCGCGAGAGAAGGTAAGAAGGAACGTCGACAATATTGCAGGCATCACGAGAGGGAACACAATCTTACGGAGAGTCAGCCGCCTCCCGGCACCCAATAGCTCTGCCGACTCTTCAAGCTGCGAATCGATGTTCTCCAGCGCACTGGAGATCAACATGAATCCAAACGGGAAGTAGTGGACTGCCAGGGTAATCACAATAGGAAACATTCCGTAAGAAAACCAGTCTGGCAAGGTTATCCCGGTGAGATACTGAAAAAGCCCCACCGATCCGCCTATGCGCGGATTCTTGAACAGCGTTATCCAGGCCAACGACATTGTCCATGATGGCATTATGTATGGTACTATAGCCAAGTTCGAGATGAACTTCTTGCCCGGAAGGTCAGTTCTCACAACGAGCCACGCCAGGATTCCCCCGATCAGCATGGCAAGTATCGACATGCTGATCGACATTATCAACGTATTCATGAACGGCTTGAAGAAAAATGCCCCTGCAGAGGAACCCGTGAACGTCTTCTTCCAGTGATGCAAAGTGGCATCTCCTGGCATTGCGCCTGGAATCTGAAATCTCTCCATAGGATGAACAATGAATGTCTCCTTGATCATCACTGCGAGAGGAACTACCACCACGTAGAGTAAGAATGCGATGATTACTACAGACAGAATCGTATGAGGCGTAGCGTTGCGCCGAACTCTGCCCAGGAAGGCTGCTGGATTCAATGAGGTTCACTCCTCGCTGCAAAAGGGTGTGCCCAGATCACAGTCTGGGCACACCCAGGACTGATATGAATCACTTAGATACGCTGCGAATCCAAGCGTCGAGAACAATACCTCTGTTCTGTATCGCGAAGTCCGGGTCATAAGTCCACAGGCGGCTTTCCCACCATTTCCANNTCTGCAAACAGTTTTGCGGCGTTAGGATGCGCCGGTTTGCTGGAAAGCTGCAAGTACATGTCGTAGTAGTAACCTGCAAACGGCTTAAGGTCAACAGCAGCCTTGATGGCAAGATTCTTCGCTTCGGCATCGCGGTGTTTGGAATAGACATAGAAGAATCCTACCGGCGGATCCTCCTGGCCCTTCTTGCCCACAGCTTCGGCAATTCTGGTATCGCTGGTCATGATGATGATATCGTTTTCGGACAGACGCCGCAGGAACTCCAGCCCGGCGTTGTCCTCACGAAGCTCAAGCTTCTTGCCAAAGCGCTTCTCATAATCTGCAGCCAGTTCGTCGGAGCGACGTATCAGCTCAGTAAATGCATTCTGATGCTCGCCCGTAAGAGCCAGGTCACGTATCATTACCTTGCCCTTCCACTGGGGAGTTGTCAGATCCCAAATGCTTTCAAACGGAGCTGTTTTATACTTCTCGCTGTTGTAGCCTATAACCCGCGAAACATGCGCAAAAACAAGGGGATTGTGCATGGTTTCAGGCACTGCCTTACGCGCAGACGGAGGTATGTAGTTGACCAGGTAGCCTGGAGCAACAAGTAGTTCCTTCATGCTGGGGAAATCCTCGATCAGAACCAAGTCCACCGACTTTATGCCTGCGCGAGCCTCCCTGTACACACGCTCAATCAGCTCGGTCTCAGAGAGGCGATGTGCTTCGACCTTGATGCCAGTCTTCTGTTCGAAAGCCTCTGCAGCCGCCATGATGCGGCTCGTAGTTGAGTAGACTACTACTTTGCCTTCCTTGTTGGCCGCCTTGACGATGTCATTCCAGTTTTCAGTAGTTTTCGCCGAACCCACAAGCGAGAGCGACATCAGTAGGGTCACAACCATCAGAATTGACACACTCAGTCGTACAGTTCGTTTCACAATAATCCTCCTTGACAACTATTCTTCAGTTTTGCTTCACACACGAACCACACTTGCGCAACACACGTTCCACATGCATCCTAATTGCCTCAGCAGTTGACCTTTCATGGTAGTATTCTCCATGGTTTACGAAATACCTCCTTCGTTTGTAAGAAAACTTTCAGACCCGGGCGTTGCCTGGCTCCTTACCCGCCTAACAGCCCTGTAATTGCGCTCGCGGATGATATCCACAGAGCCCTTCCAGGAGGCCGTCGAACTCAATCTACAATGTGCCTCATTCGGCTACAAGGCCGGAGCGTGTACAAGAAGAAGGCCGGGGCACATGCGCCCCGGCTCGAATTAATGACGGTATCCCCTGATAAATACCAGGGTTTATATTAAGCTTACATTCTCCGTTTGGAGTTCGCATCGCTATTTACGAAACCAGCTACGGCTTCAGCGAGTATTGCAGCGCCATATACAAGAGCCTGCAAATCAAATGACGCGTCTGGATGGTGAAGCCCGGGGGAGAAGTCAGCCCCAAGGCCTATGTAAGCTGCGCGCAGTCCTGAGCTTCGCCTGGCGTACCAGTGGAAGTCCTCAGATCCCGGAGTAGTAATTCTCTCTACAACTCCCGCCTCACCCAGTACTGATACTATAGCTCGGCGGGCAGTATCAACCATGCCCTCATCGTAGCATGGAGCTGGCATCTGCTTCTCCCTCTCCAGTTCTGCCTGGGCACCATTGGCAGCAGCCGCAGCCTTGACTGCCCGATCTACCCTGGACCCGAGTTCATCTGCGATCTGATCAGACTCACTTCTGATGTTCACCGTCAGGGTGCCCTGCTCAGGTATGACGCCGCCTGGTCCCTTCCCCGCGCTCAACGCTACCACGTTGGCAGTTGCACACTTCAGCGGGTCAGGCTTGACACTATTCACAGCCAGAGTTGCCATGGCGACAGCATCCGCCACATTCACCCCAAGATGAGGCCGCCCCGTGTGAGACGGCTTTCCGACCACTGAGTAGCTGAGGGTTCTACCGGCCGAATGCCAGAGGCAAGGTGTTGCCTGCCCCAATCGGCACTCTGATATTGGACGCAGGTGTATGCCGAGTAGAGCATCTACTCCCCGGACCGCGCCTGCTTCCACCATCCTGCCGGCGCCCAGCCCTGTCTCCTCACCGGGCTGGAAGATCAACCTGAGCCTGCCCCGGGCCGCGCCACACTCCCGGGCAAGCATCATTCCTGCTGCCATGACCATGGTTGAATGGGCGTCGTGGCCGCATGAATGAACCCATACCTTTTGTCCCTCTACGCGATGCCCCATTGCATCCATGTCGGCCCGAAGTGCAATCACCGGGCCAGTCAGATCGCTTCCAGCCACATCTGGAAGTTCAGCTACCAGCCCCGTATCTGCCAGACCCTCCTTCACGTTAAACCCTGCTTCTGCAAGCTGGGACGCTATGAAACCCGCAGTCTTCGTCTCCTGGAACGGAGGCTCCGGCATTCCATGGAGTGCATTCCAAGTATCTTCGATCTCATCTCTCATCTCAATAGCTGCCTTAAGATAGACGCTCATGGCGCGCCCTAACCTCCTCCCATGATCTTTCGAGATTCTCCTGCACAACACTATCAACCTTCACACCCGCACTCAGCAGTGCCAATATCACCGCTCCCACCACAGGAGGAAACGGCGCGCTAACCACTTCGGCTGTAGGAGCTAGACGACCAAGCTCCTCCTTGAACGGACTTGTTATGACGTCGCCCGCCTTGAACACACTTCCATTGGGAGACACCGGAAACTCAGTGGAATCCATGCCCAGACTGCGCGCAGCGGCCCAAGCGGCAAGAGCCAGTTCGCGACCGGCCTGCCCGATGATATCCATGGCAACCTCATCGCCCTCCCAGGCGGCAGCTACTACCTGTACACAAAAATCAGCTATGTCTCTGTTGTTTGTCGGCTGCCTGTAAAGGACAGAACGAATCTCGTCAACCGTTTCTATACTGAAATGCTCTAGCGCTCTTGCCACCAGAGATGTCGGCCTCCCACGACCGTCATGCGCTCGGGCAGCAGCCGCAAGGCCCAGGCGCCCTATCCACTGGCCGCTACCTTCATCTCCGATACGATACCCCCATCCACCAGACCTCGCCCTCCGCCCCTCTCTGTCAACTGCCACAGCGATACTACCTGTGCCGGCAATAATCACTACACCATAGAGCTGACCAGTGGCTGCCGCAAGACCTGCCACCGCATCATTGTCCACGATGATCTCCTCTGCGTCTAGAACTTGGCGGGCGGCGTCCATCATCTTCACGTTCACGCCGTCGGTTCCCACACCGGCCAGCGCCAGGTAGGCCTGGCGCACCCGAGCGCCGGCCATTCCGGAATCTGCAAATGCGGCTTGCGCGCCTTCAAGTACAGCCTCTGCCGCCTGTGCGTGGCGGCCGGGAAGGCGCAGATGGTTGGATGGTCCGGCGTAGCCCAGTCCAATGATTCTTCCGTTCATCTGTGCTATGGCGCAGGCAGTCTTAGTTCCCCCGCCATCGGCGCCTATTACAAGGTCCATTCGAAACCCTCCGGTTATGTGTAATTCAGGCCCGGAACAGGCAGTGGGATCGCGTTCGCACCGCCGAACAGCGCCTTTACAAGCTCGGCCCCTGAGAGTGCCGACAACGAATCATCCCGAGTAGCTCCATCCCTTTCTGCAAGGATGGGTTCAACGCTATTCAGAAGTGCAGCAGAATCCAGCGCCATCACCGTGTAGCCGGGAAGCACCGTTCGGCGCAAGGGCAGTTCTGCTCGGCGCAACGTTTCAATCATATCCAGATCTGATGCGCACACGGTCATGGTGAGCATATCGGGAGCAAGCTCAGCACAGGCACGTTCCATCAAACAAGCCACAGCCCATCTTGGCCCCGCGAACTCAGGCACATGCAGCCTTACTCTGCCGTCATCCAGGGTGCGCAGGCGGGTAACAATGTAGGCCAACATCTCCCGCCCTGTCGATGCGATCCGCATGCTCTCGAAGGCGAAGAGACGCTTCATCTCAGGTCTCCACCAGGTCAACTCGGAGAAATTCTTCACCGACCTGACATGTCGCACCGGTTCGCGTCTGTAAACTGCCGCCATCGCCGGAACGTCCTCCGGTTTTGCCTTCCTGCACACGATCTCTTTACCCTTCAGCCACGCACGCACAGCCTCGCGAAGCCGAGGAAGCTCCTCTCGACGGGCCCCGACCCTCACAAAGTCACCGGTTTCAATGGCGCCCAGCCTCTTATATACATTGGAGTCACCTGATATCAGCATCATGACGAGCCCCTCAGAGCGAGCCTGTTCCATGATGCTCTTTACAAGCCCCGATGCAAGGCCCCTGCCTCGAAACTCAGGCAGTGTGCACACCGACCCAAGTGCTGCAACGGGAAGCCTGCAGCCCTCAACGACCAACTCCTGCGCAACATATCCTGCATGGGCTACGGGAGTTCCTGCTCTCGAGTCAACGAAAATCCTGAGCCGGGCCAGATTATCGCCGGAAAATAGCTGCGGGAACTCAAACCCCATGCTGCGATTTTCAGGGCTAAAGACCGTATTTACAAGTCCTATGACCCGATCAAGCTCTTGCAAGTGAGGGATACGAGGTCCATCCAATTGTAACGCTCCCTTCGTTGTGATGTGTAGTCGCCTCCGGATGGATCACATGGCAAGCATCGTCTCCACAATGGCCAGAGCCACGAGATTCGCTTCCAGAACCTCGTGTAGCCTCATGGCGTTCATAGTGAGGATTCCTATAGCCCCACGTTCGGTCGCGGCGGCTATGGTCTGAATCGGATCGCCGTCTTCCCCGCCATAACCGGTGCGAACGGTCTCCTCCGTGCTGTCCTCACTAACCCAGTACCTCCAATTGAGCCCGCCTACAAGCTCGATTGCTATCATATATTCTCTGATGTTCAGCCTCCACCAGTCCAGTTCCGTGGGCACGGCCCCTGCCTTCTCCCGGGCAAGGAGGGCATCGACATCACGTTCGATCTCTGCCATGCCCTCGGCAATCCTCCTCCACAGCGGCTGCAATACAGCTAAATCCCTGCAAACAGCCTCAACGGCATTCCATGAGCGGAGCATGCACTCAATCACGCTGTAGCCGGGAAACTCGCACACCTCACTCTCAAAGGTTGCGACTGCCTGCTTCAGCTCCTCATAATCCTCTGCCAGCCGGGTCAGCTTCACTGGAAGCTCGCATATTCGCCTGACAGGCTCCTTCATGGTCCATCCGAAGTAGCAGTAATTCCAGAAGAACCTGGAACGTTCAGTCTTACCATCAAGACGAGCAGAGATGTCACAGGTCTGACTGATGCAGCAGCTGATCTCATCAAGAGCGGCCTCTAGATCTTCAATCCGCTTGCAGACGACAGCGGCGTCAGGCAGATTCGCCGAAAGCAGGCCGCCTGCGTATTCGCACGACGCCACGGAGCCCGTTAGATCCGCTTCCAAATCAATCTGTTCAAGGTCACTGGAACCCATGTAGAAGATGGCATTCGCAAACAGCCTCGGCATGCCAAATGCACCCTCCGCGCCCTGAGAGTTCTCAGGGTGAGGCCCCATGAGCAAAACCTTTCCCTTGCCGCATGTATCCTCGATGAACGGGGCTGACCCTTCAAGGCTGCTCTTCCAAAACGGCGGAACTCCATTGAGAACTGCAATCGCCCGATGGTCAGCTACGAAATTGGGGCCGCCTCCGTAGTAGAGGTCGAATATTACATCATCATACCCCCAGAACAGCGGATGCCGGTCTGATCGTTGGCGAATCGCTATCCGAGTTCCTACGACTCCTCGTCCTTCGGACGGCGCATCGACGAGGTTGAGTTCAAATCGGGACGTCGACGCCAGATACGCCCCTGCGCAAATGCCTATGTAGCCGCCACCGGATTCCACAAACGACCGTATATGTGCCTTCCCCACAGGCCCAAGAGCATATGACTGCACATCCTGAGCGCCTCCGGGCATCACAAAGATATCATAGCCGCCCAGGGCTCCGCGCCTGATTTCGGCATCTGTCACATAGCGGGGGTATGCGCCGACGAGTTCCAGGGATGAAGCCACATCAGAGGCGCCGGAATATGTCCGATCGCCCTGGTAAACCGCAACCCTCACGGGCTTGAGGCGAAAAGCCCGAATCTGCGATGTGACACCGGTGCCGCGCCCGGCATGAATGGTTGTATAGGGAACCTCCATCCTGCCAGCAAGATCCTTAGCGAGCCGGGCAAGACCAGGCGTACTGTCAGGCATGGGAACCCAGAAACTTCCGCTGGGAATAGTATCGTCCCCGTACTCGAAGGGCTCAGCTATCCAGAATGCCGGAAGGCCCAACCTCATGAAGATATTCACCAGTCTGCAGGCGCGAAGTTGCCCTGCGTATGCCGGGAAACCGTCAGCTATCGCTCCTACGGGAAGAAGCAATCCTGAGATCCTCCCGCTCTCCGCGGTTTCGGCTGCGACGCTGGTCCCAGCTGCACCCAGAACCATCACGAGAGTCAGGCCTACGGCGATGCACGACAAAGTCCTCATCCTCATCTCCATCCCCCACCATCACCGTTCTTACAACGCAAGGGTGGGGCAATAGCTCCACCCTTGCGTATCCACACGACTGATAACTACTTAAGAGCGTCACTCACCGCCGACCAGCGTTCTTCATTCATTGTGCCGAATCTGAACAGCGCAACACCCTCAGCCCCTGCTTCCAAGCCAGCAGCGATGGCCTCTTGCACCGCATCGCGATCGGCCTTGTTGCCGTAAGCCTGAACTCCTATGTACACCGGCACATCACTTCCTACGAGCTCGATCGTACCGCGCGCCACATCGCCGACCCACGCAGGAGACTTGCCGAAGTCAAGATGATAAGCCATGGGGCAGACGAGATCGTAGAGCTCCCCGGCGTCCTCGTAGCTCTGTCCGTAATGGCACATTGCAAAGGAATTTGTATCAACAAGGGCTCCTTCAGGCATCAGGCTTGCGGAGAAGATCACGTTGGGCTTTGCTTCTCTGGCAACAGCACGCATGCTGGCGGCCGCACCGCGTATCTCAGACTGGCGCATCTTCACCCAGGCCACCACATCCGCGTCGCCCGACTCATATGCCTCGAAGAATCGATTGGGATTCGCATTGCTCGCATAGGAAGTCTCGAATATGACCTCGCGGACTCGGTCTACGCTTATCCCCAGGTTGGTTGCCTTTTGAACATGGTCAGGGCAGAAGCAGTAGACCATGTGCCCGTAGCGTATGTAGTCCAGATGAATCCCATCGACGTCGTAGTTCTCGAGCACTTCTCTGATCATGTCATTCATGTATCCAAGATGAGCTTCAGACATGGGGCAAACCTTTCCGTCCTCCATACGATACGGCTTGAACTCAGTGTTCGCCTTTCCGTGATGCCACATGCTATCTTCCGGATGGAGGTCGATGTAGGCCTTGTCCTGGTTGAACACGAACCAGGCATGCACTCTGATTCCCAGTGGGCGACAGACTGCCATCATATCGCCAAGAGCGTCTTTGTCAGCCTCGGCCGGGGGAGCGATTGCGCTGGCGTAGTCGGCCTTGCCAGCAGTGCCTCTTACCAACAGGAACACGTCGGTCACGTGGTTCTCAGCCAAACCCTTCACAACGGCTTCAGCGCCCTGCGTCCTCACAGTGCTTCCCCACAACCAAACTGCCAGATTGCTCTGGCCATTTGCAGCTGCAGGAGTCACGCAGAATGCCAGCATGAGACAACCAATGACAAAGTACAACATGAGTCGCGCATTTCTAAACATACCCCTAGATCCTCCCTTTGCCACTATATTCTGAGCCAGGCGGCACCATCTGCGCCAGCCTAGCTCTCGAGCCCGTAACCGCGGGGATAGAATCCCGGTATCTCCACAGGAAGCCTGCCCTTTGGCGCAATCTCGCCGAACAACACTTCCACCATCGCCCTGATGGAACATGGCCGGTACCCGTATGTCACCAGGTAGGTCCCTACTTCCGGATATGCCCTTATGTCGTAGGGATTGCGAATCCCGCACGCCACAACAGGCGCCGCAGCCGCTCTCCTCAGCGCCTGCACAAGCCTTCCCTGGGCTTTCTCCTGTTCACCTGTCTTGCAGGACGTGGCAACCACTACCGCATCAGCGCGCCCTGCCGCTGCAAGAGCCGCATCAATTTCAGCTCTTGTGGGAGCCAGACTGACGCCCACTTCGATGACAGCCACTCCTCGGGAGGCAATCTCCTTGCCCAGTACCGTCTCTCCCTCTGTCAAGTCCTCAGCGCGAAGCCTTGGCATCGTGGCAGGGTACACTACGGCAACAGTTTTCAGGCTTTCGCGACGGAAAGGCAACACTCCGTCGTCGTTTCGCACAAGCGTAATCGACTGTCGGGCAATCCTCTTTTCGGCTTCAAGATGCTCTGTGCATCCCACAACGTCTAGAGACGGACGCCCGCCCGGCCACATTCTCCGGCGTGCTTCTTCAAGTTGGAGTTTAGTCCTCAGGATACGCCTGCACGAGGCGTCTATGTTCTCTCTGGGGATCCGCCCGGTCAGCACAGCCTGCTCAATTCGGTCAATTGCCTCCCTTTGCAGCTGCAGAGTGTGGGCCATCAAGACTATGTCGGCACCTGCCTCCACTGCCCGAACCGCAGCCCGAGGAGTGCCTATTGTGTCCTTGATCGCCCCCATCTCCAGGCAGTCGGTGATTATCAAGCCGTGAAAGCCCATCTTGTTGCGAAGCAGCTCAGTCAGGATTGGGCGCGACATGGTTCCAAACGTGCCTGTTTGATCGAGAGCGGGAACCCGAATGTGCGCCGTCATCACCGCCGGGACGCCAGCGCATATAGCTTCTTGGAACGGCGGCAAGTCCAGGGCTTCAATCTCTTCGATGGGAGAATCGATAAGCGGGACTGAAAGGTGGGAATCTACAGAAGTTCGTCCATGTCCGGGGAAGTGCTTTGCCATGCATAGCGCTGCGCCTTCAGCATATCCGCGCACCGCAGCGCTTCCGAAACTCCCGGCAATCGCAGGGTCGTCACTGTAAGCCCTTATGCCTATTATCGGGTTGTCGGGGTCAGCATTTACGTCAACATCAGGAGCGCACACAGCGTTGATGCCCATAGCCAGGGATTCAATGGCGATTATTCGGCAGGCCTCATACGCATTTTCTGCATCCCCGGTAGCTGCAAAAGCCATGTTGCCCGGGAAGACGGCGGTCCCATCTGTGACCTGCATGACTATCCCACTTTCCTGGTCAGCCATGATGAAAAGGGGAACCTTCGCCCCCGCTGCGGCCGCGGCGTCCTGGAGAGCCGAGGTAAGCTCGCGCATCTCTGCAGGACCATGTGCATTGCGCGCGAAAATGGCCACACTGCCCAGTCCCGGGTCTTTGAAGAGCGAGCCAATACCTTCAGGTAGTTCGCCGTCGAAATGATCCTCAAATCCTGCCATAGTCATCTGCCCGATCTTCTCACGTAGGCTCATAGACTGCAGCAACTCATCTTCTCGGCATGTGCCGATCCTTTTCACGGTGTACTCCTCCCCTTGACTTCCTCTATCGCTTGACTGCACCCACTACGATCCCCTGTTGCAATGAGTCTGCACAAGCAGGCATACCTGACTATCGTAGCATTTTGCGTCTCTAGCGCTTGCCAGTGCAGTGGGGAATGGCCGTATCTCTGTGTTCCATTGTTCCCGCTCGACATGATTCATCTGGCTAATCTACGTCAGAATGCGGAATACGGAGTATTGCTCCATGGATTCAGAGTTTTCAATGCAGAGATTCTACACCAGTTGGAGTTTTCCTTCCCCTGCAATGCAATATCTTGTGGAGAATCTCTTCAATCTCCATGCAATCTGGTGTATACTGCGAAGGGAGGTGTGAGGACAATGAGTCGCATAGGTCCTGGAGGCAGTTCCCTCCGTGAGCTTGCCATCTTGAGAGATGGAAGAAGGAGACGCGCATCAAGCTACGACCGCACCGCAGGAAACGACGATTGGATTAACATAGGTCCACAGGAGACTGCAATTATTGCGGACATAGCAGGAGCAGGCTGTATTACGCACATATGGGTTACGATGTCGTGCGAAGAAGCCGATTTCCTGCGCAAGACAGTATTTCGGGCGTTTTGGGATGGAGAGAGTGATCCCAGTATCCAGGTGCCGATAGGAGACTTCTTCGGTATGGGGCACGCCATGCACCGAAATTTCACATCGCTTCCACTGGTAATGAGCCCTCAGGACGGCAAGTCTTTCAACTGCTGGTTCCCCATGCCCTTTGCGGACGGCGCACGATTGGAAGTTACCAATGAGTGCTCCGACACTCCAGTGACTCTGTATTACTACGTCGATTATGAAAGCTATTCTTCCATACCCGGCAACATGGCTCGCTTCCATGCATGGTGGAACAGAGAGAACCCCTGCACAGGGATATCAGATCAGGGCATGACCAATAGAGAGTTCCAGTGCAGCGGCAAGAACCTGAGCGATGAGGGCAACTACGTAATACTAGAGGCTGAAGGCCGCGGCCACTACGTGGGATGCAACCTCAACATACACAATCTTAGAACCACTGACAAATGGAACTGGTACGGTGAAGGCGATGACATGATATTCATCGATGGAGAACCATTTCCACCGTCTCTGCACGGTACCGGCACTGAGGACTACTTCAACACCGCATGGTGCCCCACTCAGGAAGTCTGCACGCCATACCATGGAATAATACTGCCCGGCGGGCCCAACTGGTCAGGCAAGATAACACTCTATAGATACCATATCGAAGACCCAATCATGTTTGAGAAGTCAATTCGTGTCACCATTGAGCACGGTCACAACAATCACAGGAGTGATGACTACTCAAGCACTGCATACTGGTACCAAGTAGAGCCGCACAAAGCGATGCCGCCTCTGCCGCCAGTTCACGAGCGCCTACCAAGACCAGAGTAAGTGTGCAACCGGGGAGAGCCCACGGTGGACTACCCGTCGCAGGCTCTCCGCTTCTTCTCCATTCATCTGACTATCCTGGAGCATCCACGGAAGCCCGCCTGAGTAGAGTGTTCGCCTTCGCAGCGATTATCCTGGCTCCGGTTTCCCTCATCGTGCTCAATTACCATGCCGAGGTACCCGTGAACGGCTTCGGCAGCATGCAGAAAGAGCGCCGGTGTGCCTGTACTCGAGAGCGTGATCATGTCTTTCATGCTCCGACTAACATCAACAGCCTACTCATAGAGAATCAGCCCTTAACAGCGCCCATCGTTATTCCCTTCTGGAACGAATCCTGCATCAACAGGTAAACAATGACCATGGGAATTGTGGCTATTGTCATCCCAGCACACAGCGTTCCCCACTCTGTCACGTTGAGCCCCCTGAACATGGTGAGCGCCAGTGGCATTGTCTTCATGCGCATGTCGTTGATGATCAACAAGGGCCATAGGAATTGGTTCCATGACCACATTACCTTGAATATTGCCATCGTTCCAATTACAGGCTTTGCAAGCGGCAGCATGATAGACCAGTAGATACGCCACGCCGAACATCCATCGACCAAGGCCGCGTCTTCGAGATCCCGTGGGATCGTCTGAAAGAACTGCTTGAACATGAAGATTCCGAAACCCGATGCAAGGAACGGAACGATCATTCCTTGATAAGTGTCAAGCC
>MTKW01018340.1_pt1 | contig 13803 bp, 14 predicted proteins | sample 1042761 | NCBI WGS metagenome assembly MTKW01 (sample SAMN06205366, study PRJNA360243) | anaerobic digester metagenome | biome: Wastewater treatment plant; feature: Anaerobic digester sludge; material: sludge; isolation source: anaerobic digester fed with sludge from wastewater treatment plant ...
AAAACTGCCTCTTCTTCCTCTGTAAGAGGAAACTCAGGAAAAACCTCAAGGCTGACTAGACATGAACCTACGTCAGGCGGCGGCATAAAGGCTCCACCTGGAATCTTCTTTTCTACCTTCACTTTTGCCCGGTACTGGCACCATAGAGACAACCTTCCAAAGTCCCTGGACCCGGGTAGTTCAGCCATTCGCCTGCCCACTTCCTCTTGGACCACAAATACCAGGCGTCTCCACACAGACCTGCTAACCAGGGCTGAGTACAATACTTCTGAGGTGACATAGTAAGGTAGGTTCCCACACATGAGAAGGGGCGATTCAGGGTGTTCTTCCCTAATACTCTGCCCGGATAGGTCGAATTTGAGGGCATCGCCCCAAATCCATGTCAGATTGTTGAGGAAATGGGTGGTTCCGGAAACAGGGCCTTCCAGTTCTCTGTCGATTTCAAGAGCATATACCCACTTTGATCTTTTGCACAGCTCTCTTGTAAGAGTCCCGAGGCCTGCACCTATTTCCAAAGCCACCCATGACTTATCAGGGACAGCCAGTGACGCAATGGTATTTAGGAGCCCGGGATCAGTCATGAAATGCTGGCCCAAGCGCTTTTTAAGCCTGACACCGTACTGTTTCATGACTTGCCCGTAAGATATGTTTTTCATCAGCGCAGGATATATACCTTTGTCTTTTTTAGCCCCCAGGCAAGAGCCTCTTGGTGTGTATCAAAACATACATCTATCTTGTTTTGCTTTATGGCCGAGCCAACGTCAGCGGCCACTGCATATCCATAGCCATCTACATAAACTCTGGTGCCCAACGGAATTACCCTGGGATCTACTGCGATAACTCCCTTGGTAGCAGGAATGCCTGTCGAAGTGGTTCCCTTTGCTGTAGGGCCACAGCATTTTGCACAAGGGCAATATGCAGTGGCAGATACTTCTATTGCCCTGGCAAACCGAATGTTCTGCCCATCACGGGAGACTACCTGCCTGGAACCGACAAGCAGTACCAGAGGAGTTGGGTCCTTTATCTGGGCCCTAGACTTTTCCTTGCGAGACACTTCACTGCCGTCTTCATACTTGACCTCATATGTAATACTGACAACGCCGGAAGTTCCTTGTCGATACACCTTTGTAAGGCCTGCATCCAGCGAGCCATCCTCCCGCTTCTGGGTATCATAAGGGATATTCTGATGCTCACTTACTTCTGCGTAGGTTACTTCAACAACTTTTATGATATCTCCGTCAGATATCTCTTCTTCTAAGCCAGGATGAACTACATCGTTTTCTTCTCGTTGAATGCCTGCAATCGATAGGATTGAAGATACGCTCTTTTCTGCTGTGAGGACTGGGAACCTCGTGCCTCTCCACTGGACAAACACTGGCTTTGCCCGTTCAACCGTAATCTGCATATCATCTGCAATCTCAGTTTCCACAGGCGGGTCCACCAGGTCTCCCGGGCCCAGGGACAAGTTAACACTCTGTAATACATCGCCTACTGTAGCCGCCCGGGTAGCCAGGGTAATTTCTCTATCCCACGCGTGTATACTTACGCTATTTGTTCTTGCTTGAACCACTAATCCTATGCATATTGCAACCAGAGCAGCCATCAGAGTGACAAATTTCACTATTGGTCGCTTGCTGCTAACTATCTCCCATCTGCTATGCAAGACGACACCCCCCTATAATGGATATTCCACAGAATCTAAGTGACTCCCTTTTAGGCATACCTGGCAATTTTTGCAATCTCTATTTGCTCCAGATTGCGAGATCTGCAGTATATAATTATGTCAATATTTCTCTGGAATATCCTTCTTTTTCCGTTTTGGTGCTTGTGTTGTCTCTGCAAACATAGACTCTACCACTTTTACTCCATAATGCCAAACGCACGTCTCCCGTTGTCCAACGTGAGCTGGGCGATTTCGTCAGCAGTACGTCCCAGTACTTCAGCAATAGCAGAAATAACCTCAAGTATGAATGACGGTTCGTTTCGCTTTCCTCTTCTGGCTTGAGGAGGAAGATAGGGGCAATCGGTTTCCACGAGCACCCGGTCCAAAGGAAGAAAAGCAAGCATGTCGCGAAGGTAACCATTTCGGGGATAGGTAAGGGGGCCACCAAACCCGATGTAGCCTCCGAGATCAAGGCATTCACGGGCATAGTCCAATCCCTGAGAGAAGCAATGAAATATCAAAGGGGTCCCCGGAGCATTTGCCCTGGCCATAGAAAGCAGATCTTCATGGGCATCTCGTTGGTGAATGATGACTGGCAGCTCTAGGCGCCTGGCCAAATCCAATCCCATGGCAAAAGCCTCAGCTTGAGCTTTTTTGGGCGATATGTTTCGAAAATAGTCGAGCCCAATCTCGCCAATAGCTCTAACCCTAGTAGATTGAGAAGCCAGGCCCTCGATAAACTTCCACCTTTCTCCGAGGGCCTGGCCTCGTAAAGCCTCATGGGGGTGAATCCCGGCGGCACAATAGATACCTATCTTCTCAGCAAGCAAAAGACTTGCCTGAGAAGAATCCTCATCAAAACCTACTTCCATGAAAGTAACACCCGAAAACTTGGCGCGTTCAATAACCTCATCTCTGTCTTCGTCAAAGGCAGGAGATGAGACATGGGCATGGGTATCAAAGATACGGGCCCCGGCCGAGTTCTCGTTAGGATATTTTGCTTCCATTCTTAACCTTTCTGTCTGGACTTAGCACTCCCAAAACTTCACTGTCCTTAGCCGCTAGGAGCATACCATTTGATTGAACTCCTCGTATCACTGCAGGTTTGAGATTATAAACTATTATGATCTGCTTACCTATAAGGTCTTCAGGATCATAATGCTTTGCAATACCTGCCACGATCTGCCTGTCTTCAGAACCCAGGTTAACTTGAAGTTTTAGTAACTTATCTGCACCTTCAACCTTCTCGCACCCGGTTACTTCTGCCACCCTGAGGTCAAAGCGTCGAAACTCGTCAATGGTAACGTAAGATTCTTTGTTCTGGGTGCTAAGGCCTTTGTCTGGTTCTGGAATGCTATTCTTTGCATCGGTTTTCTTCTGCATTGCCTTCTGGGGTATACCCGCCTGAGCCTGGCCATCTTCATCATCTAGATCTTCAGTCTCGATCCTCGGGAACAGAGGTTTTCCTCTGTGGATCTGATTACCTGCTGGACACAGGCCCCACTCAGCCGATGATTCCCAAGAGTAATGGTTTATGGGTTCGGGCATTCCAAGAGATGCCCAGATGATTCCGGGAGTCTCAATCAAGAAGGGCCGCAAAGTCTGGGCAGTTATTCTCAAGCACTCGCACAGGTTGTACATAACTGTCCCTAACCGGGTATCGTTCTGCTTATTCAGATTCCAGGGGCTTGCTTCGTCAATATACTTGTTTGCCGTTTTCACCAGATCCATTATTCTCTCTATGGCAAGGTTGATGTGCAAAGTATCCATCTCGTGCTCAACTTTGGTTTTCAGGCCAAGGCATTGGTTCTTGAACTCAGAATCCAGGCTTTCCTCTCGCCCCGGCTCAGGAATCTTCCCTTTACAGAACTTCTTGACCATAGTCAGGGTACGGTAGATTAGGTTACCCAGGTCGTTTGCGAGATCCGAGTTTATCCTGGCAACCAGGGATTCTTCAGTATAGTCGCCGTCTGCCCCAAAGGGCACTTCCCTTAGGACAAAGTAACGAATTGCGTCCAGGCCATATTTGGCTACAAGCTCGGCAGGATCTACTACATTTCCCATTGTCTTTGACATTTTCTTGCCACCGAGATTCAGCCACCCATGGGCAAAAATCCGGCCGGGCAAAGGAAGATCAAGGGCCATAAGGAGAATAGGCCAGATAACTGCATGGAACCGGAGAATTTCCTTTCCGATCAGATGGACATCTGCCGGCCACCACTTGTTGAACTTCTCCATGTCAAACGGGTAACCCTGGGCTGAGATGTAGCTGGCAAGTGCGTCCACCCAAACATACACAACACTCTTTTCGTCAAAGGGAACCTTAATACCCCAGTCGAAAGATGTTCTCGATATACACAAATCTTCAAGCCCTGCCTTGATAAACTGTACGACTTCATTCTTCCTTGAAACCGGCTGAATAAAGTCTGGGTGTGACTCGACATAGTCAAGCAGCCTATCCTGGTACTTTGAGAGCCTGAAAAACCAGCTTTCTTCTTCTACTCTCTCAAGGGGCTTTCCGTGGTCAGGGCATATCATGCCTGGCATAGCCCTTGCCTGAGTCTCAGTGTAGAAGGACTCACAACCGACACAGTACCAGCTTTCGTAATTCTTTTTGTATACATCACCATTTTCATGCAATTTCTCAAATACCCACTGAACGGTTTTCACATGGTTGTCGTCTGTTGTTCTGATAAAACCGTCGTAGGAAATGTTAAGTGTGTTCCATAAATCCTTTATATTCCCAACAATTTTATCGACATATTCTTTAGGGCTGCAGCCAAAAGATTCGGCTTTTCTCTGAATTTTTAGGCCATGTTCGTCGGTGCCGGTCAAGAAAAAGACGTCATACCCTTTCATCCGTTTATATCTTGATATAGAATCAGCAGCCAGTGTAGTATAGGAATGACCTATATGCAGGTCACCGGATGCATAGTAAATTGGTGTAGTTATATAATAGGTATTGCTCATACCGCTTGTAACCTCCTAATCTATGATTGTCCTAAGTTTAACACTTAAAACCTAGGGATCAAAGTTTTGTGTTAAAAGCCATTTTTTTTCGTAAAATGTCTTGACGATTTCTGGCACATCTGGTATCTATTTATTGATGCCATTGTCGAAATATGGAGGGACCGGCTGGGAAGAGAGGTGAATAGAAATGATGAAATCTACCGGAGTAGTCCGAAAGGTTGATGAACTGGGAAGAGTGGTTATTCCCATAGAGCTCAGGCGCACCTTGGACATCGGCGAAAAAGATTCTTTGGAAATTTACGTCGACGGGGAAAGCATTATTCTCAGGAAATATGAACCTGCCTGTGTCTTCTGTGGAAACGCTGCTGGCGTAGAGATATATAAAGGCAAGCGCGTTTGCAAGGACTGCTTGGCTGAGCTGTCAGACATTAAGTAAACGCCAGGTACAAGCTCATCTATACATAGATAGACGTGGGTTTACCGGGCTGAGCATAATCAAATGTAGTACAAGCTTATGGCCATAACACAGAACATAGCGTAGACCGTGATCAACAGGAAATCTTATAAGGAGGCGGAGCCATCTGCCTCCTCTTGATTTTGACGAGAATCCAGGTAGGCAACAATAACCCATTCGCCTTGGATCCGGCTGTCTTTCATCTGGGCATAAATCTCATGCACCGGGCCTATTATTGCACCTTCGTATACCTTGGTCATCTCGTGGCACAAACTGACCTGAATCACAGGAAATACCTCCATGAGATCGGCAAGGCATTTCAAGAGCCTGTACGGTGACTCGAAGAATACCACGGGTACATCAGGCTTTATCCACTGGGCAAAGAAGTCCTGCCTTTTCCTGGGCTTGCGAGGAGGAAAACCTGCAAAAATAAACTGGGATGCATAGAACCCCGAAAGAGCCAGTGCTGTGGTTACAGCTGACGGCCCTGGAACCGAAGCAATTTTGATTCCATGTTCTCTCACTGCACGTATCAAATACGCTCCGGGGTCGGATATTAGTGGCATGCCTGCGTCTGATACCAATGCCACTGCCTTTCCCTGAGACAGTTGATCGAGAACCATGGTTGTGCGTTGTTCTTCTATGTGTTCGTGAAAGGGCCAAAGAGGTTTCCTAATCCCGTAATGGGTAAGCAATTTCAAAGTCCGCCTTGTATCTTCACAAAGGATGAGGTCAACCTGGCTCAGAACGTCAATGAGCCTGAAAGAAGCATCTTCAAGATTTCCGATAGGGGTTCCACAAATGTACAATACACCTTCATGTGGGTCTACGCCCTCGATGCCGGAACCGGCCTTGTCAATGGCTTTCGCCTTGGCCTCTCTCAGCATTTCTTCTCGTCGACTTCCTCTTCGGGAAACTCTGATACAGTGCCATCTTCCAGTTCCACAGTGAGGATTCCCTTTGATTGGTTGTACCCGGTTACTTTCCCTTCGCCTGCCGGGGTAATGACGCAGGTCCCTATCTGTATTGGCCAAGCAGGTGGCCTCCCTATGTCTGTGCTTTCAGACTCAAATCTAAGACAACACAAGAGACGTCCACACGTACCTGATATTTTCGAAGGGTTAAGCGAAAGATTCTGCTCCTTTGCCATCCTTATGGAAACAGGCTGGAATTCACATAGGAAGCTGCCGCAGCATAACTCTCTCCCGCAAGGGCCCAATCCGCCAATTAGCCTGGCTTCATCTCTGACGCCTATCTGTCTTAGTTCAACCCTGGCCTTAAGCGCAGATGCCAGGTCTTTTACCAGCTCCCTGAAATCTACCCGGCCGTCTGCAGTAAAGTAGAGGGTTATCCTAGACCCGTCAAAGGTATACTCGGCATCGACGAGCCGCATTTCCAAGCCGTGTTCCTCAATCTTCTGTCTGGCAATATCCATTGCCTCGCAGGCTCTTTGCTTGTTCTGGCTTTCAGTGATGAAATCTTCTTTCTGGGCTAAACGCAAAACTTGTTTCAGCGGCAGAACAAGCTTATCTTCCGGTACCTCCTTAAGGTCCGTAGCTACAATGCCAATTTCAATTCCCCTGACCGTTTCGACAAGCACTTTCTGGCCGGCTTTCAGCGGAATATCACCTGGATCAAAATAATATACCTTACCTTTTTCTTTGAATCTTACTCCTGCAACCAATGGCATAAGTCTTTTCCCCTCTTGGAGATATAAACACATCTTATCATTTCAATTCTACAACCTAAAAACTCGCTTGAGGTCCATGAACAATACACAAAACGCCAAAAACGCGTTTGTGTTGGCATTCAAGCTTTGCCGCAAACCCATGACGGCCCTTAGTCCGGCCAGGCTCTGGTTCAAGAGCACATTAGAACTGCCGCCTTTGTGGCTTCCGTCGCTTCCGTCTTCCCCGGTTGATTCCAGGCCTTCATCACAAATTCCTTGGTTATGCTGAACAGCACGGAGCAAGCTTCGCGCAAATTCTACTTCAATGGCAGAAAGCATCCTGCCTTTTTCCTCGGAATCAGTTTTTGAATACTTAAGAGCTAATTCTACAGGAGAAGTCGTATGTATTTCTTCAAAAAGAGCTTGTTGGAAGAATTTAATTTCTTCATCCTGAGATAAAAGCCATAACGCCCTTTCAACACTGCCGTTGGAAAAGGCCGCAATCTCATGACTTTTGTCTCTTGATACTCCATGTTCTTTTTCGAGGAACTCGGCTATGGCCCTGGACGGCAGCGGCCTGAATGTAATTACCTGACACCTTGAAACCACCGTGCTGGGAATCGCTGTTTCGTTTGCCGTGGTCAAAATGAAAATCACATAAGGTGGCGGTTCCTCAAGCAATTTGAGCAAAGCATTAGCTGCCTCGGCAGTAAGGTTTTCAGCGTCATATATGACGAAAACTTTTCTCCGAGATAAGTATGGCTTTGTCAGAGCCTCTTTCAGCATACCATGGGAAGCTTTTATCTTAATGGTTGTCCCGTCTTTTTCAATTGGGTAAAGATCAGGATGGCTGTCCTTGTCAAAAGCCTGGCAGGACCTGCACAACCCACACGAAAGCCCTGCATTATCTTTAACAATAGAACCTAAGCCTGATTCCGAACCCGAACCGGCAAATCTACTTTCATCCATGCACAGGAGTGCCTTGGAAAACTCCCGGGCCAAATCCTCCTTACCGGAGCCTGTTGGGCCCTTGAATAGATATGCATGGGCTATTCTTCCTGATCTCAGTATAGCTCTAAGAATCTTTACCGGGACCGCTTGTCCGCCTAAGACATCATTCACGAGTTAACTAACCTACCTATAATATTGCGATCTTACCGTCATACTTTTACGAATTTCTCTACGGGCAACATGAAAATCGTTGCGCCTCCTACGACAACTCCAACAGGATACGGAACGTATGACTCACCGGGGCCTACCGGGGTAATCGGTGTAACCAGCTGCTCACGGGCACGGCAAGTTTTCTTGATCACATCAAGGACCTTGTCTGTCTCGTCATTATCTACTCCTATCAGTACAGTGGAGTTGCCTTCCCGCAGAAACCCTCCTGTAGAAGCAAGTTTCGTTGCGCTGTAGCCTGCTCGGACCAACCCATCCATAAGCTTCGGAACATCTTTGTCCTGGACAACCGCAATAATTAGTTTCACAGGCCTTCCCTCCCATACTCTTCCTTTAAAGATCATAACCTTTCTTATACAGAATGCTCACAATTTCTTTCCAAACTCTAGATTCAACCTGGGATACGTCTGAACTGGCATCTATGACTATTGCACGATGTGGAAACCTTCTGGCTAGTTCCCTGTACCCCTCTCTGACTTTTTGATGATACCCCTCGCTTCTGGACTCGATTTTGTCTTTTACTTTGCAGGCAAACCTCTCCTTAAGAACAAGTGGGTCGTCGATGTCCAGAATCAAAGTCAGATCCGGTTCCAAGCCGCCGGTTGCTATGGTGTTAATGCTTTCTATGTAAGAAGGTGAAATTCCTCCCGCATAGCCTTGATAAACCCATGTGGAATCTATGTACCGCTCAGTAATAACTATGCGTCCTTGAGCAAGTGCAGGCCTTACAATTTTGGATACGAACTCAGATCTGGCAGCTGCATACAAAAACAGTTCTGAAAGAATTGTTCTGTCAGGGCTATTTACATCAAGAAGTAGATCCCTGACTCTTTCCCCAAAAGGAGTCCCACCCGGTTCCCTGGTTACCAAAGGGTTTAGCCCCATAGATTCAAGCCTGTCTGTAAGCCGGGCAATCTGGGTAGATTTCCCCGAACCGTCGCACCCCTCAAGGCTTATGAATACACCGCTGTTTGCATTTGTTATGGCTCCACACAAAATACTCTCAACTCCCTTTGGTGATCCGAATAACCTCGGCCCAGGACCTCAAGGCCGCAATCAATGGCAGCGTTCAGGTACTCTACAACCGATTCGCTTATCCTTTCCCCCGGGACAATTATAGGGGAGCCTGGCGGATAGATAAACACAGTATCAGCGCTAATCCGGCCAAGTGAATCTTTTAGAGCAAAAGGTTTGCTCTTCGAATAGAACGCCTGTGCAACCGGCATGGCCGCCTTTGGCCTTGGAGGTTCTTGTTCAAGGATTCTTGTTTGTATCTTCGAATCTGCCGTTTCTCTGTGTGAGAAACCGGCAGGCCGTGCAACATTCCGTGCAACATCATGGGCACCAGAGCCCAAGCATACATCTGAGATATCGTGAAAACCCTTTACTACCCTATCAATTATGTTTGAATCATCAGATCCTGTGACCATGAGAAGAACATAATCAGGGCCGGCCATCTCAGGGACAATCCGGCTTCTCTCCCAAAGGTAGGCCCGTGCCTGAGGGCCTGAGATCCCTAATCCCGATACGCCCACAAGAGCCTTTCCCGGATCCCACAAAAGCCCTCTGTCCCTTTGCCGGGGCATACGAACTTCAATGCCTGGAACCTTCGACAGTCTGGATGTGAGTTCATGGCCGGATTCAATCACTGTGCGTACCCACTGCGAATCCTGTTGAAAGTCTCCTATGGCCTTTTCCAGAGACGCAAGGAGCAAATATGAAGGAGAGGTCGACTGAACCAGTCTTAACGCCTCCTGTACGTTTACAGCCAAATCGGGAAACGCTTCAATACAACCCTGGGTTACGTGGAGCAAGCCTGTTTGGGTAAATGCCTGTGACGTCTTATGGGCTCCGTGGACTACAAGGGCAGCACCGCATTCAATAGCTGAAGGTGGCATATTCTCTGAAAATGAAAATAGGGTACCGTGAGCTTCATCGGCCATAACCGGAATATCCATTTCGCCGGCTAGGAAGCAAAAGTCTGAAATATCCCTGGCTACCCCGAAGTAAGTGGGGTTGACTACTACCATGCCTTTTATATCGCTTATTCCGCCAATTGGCCCGGACTCTCCTGGACTGTCAAAACCCCCAACTTGGGCCTTTATGTCTGAAACTGTAACAGGCAAGTAGCCGCCGAAATAGCTGTCGTATTCGGGATAAACAAATAGCGGTTCCAGTCCAGACAGTATAAGGCCAGAGATAATTGAACGATGGACGTTTCTTGGAACTATTATCCGCCCTTGCCCTAAAGTCATCCGAATTGCCAGAAGGGATGCAAGTATCCCTGAAGTTGCCCCGTTTACAAGGCAATACGAGGTTGCTGTGCCAAATGCCCGGCTTAAAGCCTTTTCGGCTGCCTTTATAGCTCCCCTTGGGTAATGGAGATTATCCAGCCCGGGAACTTCAGTAACATCCAAGGCCTTTGCAGCGTCGAGTACGTGCTCAGGTGTTTCAAAACTTGAACTGGGGAATGCCAAGCCCTTATGCCCGGGCATGTGCATTCTGACCGGTTTTTCGTTTATGTATGAAGTAATGCTCTCAAGAATACCATGTGGCAACTTGTCCATAGTATGCTTCCTCTTAGTTACATGTTGGTTACATGATTCAGCCGGTCTAGATTCAGCCGGTCAATTACATGATTTGCCGGGAATTCCCGAACCTGAATCTATCATATAACAAGCGGCAAACATCATAAACTACCGCTAAACCAAAGGCTTTCGACATCCGGGATACTATTGCTGTTTGTTAAGGCAATTTTATCCACAACTTTTGCCACTTATCCCCAGACTTGTCAACAGGATTCTCCGTCAGTAGACCATCGCCCCTATGCAACAACAGATGACGAACTTCCGGTGACGAACTCTGCTGGGTTGAAAGGGAAAACAATGCTGTTCCCTGCGGCAAATCGTCTAGGAAATTCCTATGCAGCAATTCGCGGATTTTGCGAAGGGCCTCAAAAAGGCATATTGGCATTCCGAAATGTCTATTTTGGTTCTACAGTCACCTTAAGCATCTTGTCACCAATCTCAATGCTGTCAATGACCTCCATGCCAGAGACCACTTTGCCAAACACTGCATAGTCTCCGTCCAGCCACGGCGCATCTGTCTTGAGCACATAGAACTGGGAACTTGCTGAATCCGGGTCCATAGATCGGGCCATTGCCACAGCTCCTCGTACATTCTTGAGATTCTTATTTGTCTCAAGTTTGATGGTCTTCCCGGAACCACCATACCCTGTTCCCTGAGGATCACCTGTCTGTACCACCCAATCCTCGACCCTGTGCCATATTATTCCGTCATAGAATCCGGATTTGGCAAGGTCCAGGAAGTTCTGGGATGTTACCGGCATCAACTTCGGATAGACCTCAATTACTATTGTGCCCTTTTCCATTTCGATCTTGACCGTTTCTGTCACTTGAGCGTCAGCCCTTTCTCTCCTTGCTTTGACCACAAATAACCCTGTTATTACAGACGCCAAAAGGACCAAGGCAACAAGGAGAACAGGGCCCAGCCTGCCTTTGAAAGGTTTCCCGGCTGACTGGCGTGAGCCTTTGGATTGCCGCTTGCTAGATTGCCCTTTGCCCGACTGCATCTTGCTAGATTGCGGCTCGCTTCGTATCTGCTTGTTGACTTGCTTTTCAGATGTTGCCTTCCCAATGTTCTTACTTGATTTTCTGGCCATCAACAACACTCTCCGGTACATTTTGCTTCTTATATGGAATTGTCATGCCTGTGGCAAAAAAGGGCAAGACCTTAGCCATGATTCGAACTACTTTCACACTTGTGAGCCCCACCCTCACATTAATGCCGGCCGGAAGCATCGCAATTATCATAGAAGTAGATGCAGTATTTTGACGCCAATCGCCTTATCCAAGGGACATAACTATGAGGCCGATCAACATTGCTCCGCTTCCTATAAATTTCAATATGCTTGGCTTCTCAGACAGAAGACGTGTTCCCATTATGGTGCCAATCAAAATGCTGATCTCCCTTGCAGGAGCAATGTAGCTGACAGGACTGACTACCATTGCAGTAAGGACCAGGGTGTATGCAAGAGGGCACAGTGCCCCAATGCCAACGGCATTGGCCCAGTTAACCTTCCATTGCTCTGCTACCTCTCCCCTGTGCTTCATTATGTACGGCGTAAGCATTATGAACCGCGCCAGGTTAGTTCCCCATTCCAAAAGTACAGGCGGCACCATAATCCGGCTTACCGCAATCTTGTCACATATTGTGTATGCAGCTATTGAAACCCCGCAAAGTAACGCGTAAACGATGCCCGAGTCTGCACCTGATTTCATGATATCCAGCGGATTGCCAGTCAATGCCATAATGCCTGCAGCCATAAGCCCTATACCAAGAAAGCCCATCCATGTCGGGCGTTCACCCAAAAAGGCTATGCCTGCAAAAGCAGCAAGTAATGGCCCTGTACCCCGAGAAACTGGATAGACTATCGACATGTCACCTTTCTCGTAACCTTTATCCAGGAAAGCAAAATAGAACGATTGCAGAAAAGCAGACAAAAGGACAAATCCTACTTGTGGCCAACCAATAGTGGGCTTCTGAACAAATACAATCCAAGCAGCAACAGGGGCCCATATAGCTACTGACATACCAGTGAACAGCCAGATAAATTCAGTTCCCCCACAAGCTTTCTTGGCCAGAAGGTTCCATGTTGCATGTGCAAATGCTGCAATTAGAATCAACCCTAGTGCGACGCCTGTCATGATCCAAACCTCCAAGCTGCATTTCGAACCGTTATCCCCTACCTACCCAATCCTATCCACTATACCATTATTAAACCTGCTAGGAAACACTTTGCCCTCTAAGCCCATGATTTGCCTGAAACATGGAAACCGTTTCCACGTTCACGATCCGCGCCAGTCTGAATATGTTGATGTGCACGTGTTTGCGTGCTACACTTGGATCCGTGAGGTGAGGAAATGGAAAAGCAGAATATAACCCTGTCCCTTTCAAAAGGACTGCTTAGGAAAATCAAGGTAATCGCGGTTCAGAAAGACAAGTCCGTTTCGGGGTTGCTCACCGAAATGCTCGATGACCTTGTCAGCCGAGAAGATGCCTATTTGCAGGCTAAAGAACGATATTTGGCCGGCTTACAAGCTCCCTTCAATATGGGAACGCAAGGCCAAATTGCATTCAAGAGGGAGGATCTTCATGACAGGCAGGCCTAATCGTCATTTCGTGGACACAAATATCCTGGTCTATGCACATGATGCCTCTTCTGGTACTAAGCACGAACGGGCGAAGAGTGCAATCCTGGACCTGTGGAAAACCGGAACAGGTTGCCTGAGTATTCAAGTTCTCCAGGAATTTTACGTAGTAGTAACACAGAAAGTTCCAAATCCAATCCATTGGACAGAAGCACAGCGGATCATATCAGACTTATCAGTGTGGCAAATACACATGCCCAGTGCTACAGATGTTCTCAGGGCAATTGAGATTCAACATCAGCAAAACCTCTCCTTCTGGGATGCGATGATCATACAAAGTGCATCTCAGCTTGGTTGCTCCTGTATCTTAACTGAAGACCTCAACTCAGGACAAATGTACGGCAGCGTAAAGGCGATCAACCCATTATTGGACCCTTGTGAAACGCTGGGACGGTCCTAACGTTTCAGGGATCATAAACAGAGTAATTGATTGAAAACATGTACGATACGCAGGGACAGCCCTGATTTCTCAATAGTCAGCCAGTAAAGTAATTGACACACAAATGAAATATTAGGACCGTCCCAAGATTTCCGAACCGTCCCCCCGTTTCAAATGCAAAAGCCCCACCCAATGCGGTGGGGCTCTCAAATTAGATCCGGCAGTGACCTACTCTCCCAGGCCGTTACCAGCCAAGTA
>MTKW01023457.1_pt1 | contig 13798 bp, 12 predicted proteins | sample 1042761 | NCBI WGS metagenome assembly MTKW01 (sample SAMN06205366, study PRJNA360243) | anaerobic digester metagenome | biome: Wastewater treatment plant; feature: Anaerobic digester sludge; material: sludge; isolation source: anaerobic digester fed with sludge from wastewater treatment plant ...
CACCAATGCCCATCTGAAATATCTTGCGGCAGCTTCTTTCCTGCAGGCATACTCGGCTAACAGGAACACTCCCAGATACGCCCCGTATTTGATCGCACCGTCAATGGCAGTGCCTTTACCTTTGGCCCACAGAACAGAAAGGGCGTACAACCCGGACACGGAAACTAACAGCAAGCCAGGCAAGCCCCTGAGCACGCTTTCGCCATCAAGCAGCAACACAACGGCCAGGCCTGCGAACAACCAAGATACCTTGGAGATAAAAGGCAGGTAATCCTCCCTGAAGAACATTCCTCTTTGAAGGGGTGCGACGATCAGGATGATGGCCAAGAAAAAGACCATGCAGTACCCTAGTGTAGGTGTTTTTGAAATACCCATAACAGAACCTCCCTAAAGTCAACACGAATGGTATTCTTCACGAGGGGGAAAACTCCTTGCCGGGGACCCGTGTCTCATCTTTCCAACTTTGTTCGTGTTGACCCCTTAGATGATATATACTACGGTCGGATGGATCCAAGGAAGGGCGAATGAAGATAGGACATTGCCGGTAAGAAGGGGAGAAAGCAAAACATGAAGCTGTTTCTTGACACTGCCAACGTAGATGAGATCCGTGAGGCGGCCAGCTGGGGAGTCATTTCGGGCGTCACCACCAACCCAAGTCTGGTAGCTAAGGAAAACCGGGGTTTTGAATCCGTAGTCAAAGAGATTTCCGACATTGTGCCGGGTCCCATTTCCGCCGAGGTGCTTTCGGAGGACGCGGCAGGTATGATTGAGGAAGCTAGAAAGCTTTCCGGGATCGCTCCCAACGTGGTGATTAAGATCCCTATGACAAAAGAAGGGCTCAAGGCCGTTAAGGTTCTCAGTCAAGAAGGGATCAAGACGAACGTGACGTTAGTGTTTTCCGCAACTCAAGGGCTCTTGGCGGCTTTGGCCGGCGCCACTTATGTGAGCCCCTTCGTGGGCCGTCTCGATGACATCAGCAACGAAGGCATTGAGATTGTCGCTGACCTGGTTACGATCATAGAGAATTACGGGCTTGACACACAGGTCATTGCTGCGTCCATTCGCCATCCCATGCACGTCCTTGAGGCTGCGAGAGTTTCGTCCCACATAGCTACTGTGCCATTTAAGGTGTTGGAGGCTATGGTGCGTCATCCTTTGACCGATGTGGGCATAAAGAGATTCCAGGATGATTGGGCTGGGATTAACAAGAAATCGTGAATCTTGACCGGTGTTTTTGTGTATGATAGCTTAAGCAAGGAATGGAAATACAGTGTCTTCACCAGCGGTATTCTTCCAATCTGAACAAGCATTTGTGTTACCCGTATTATAACTGTCTGGCCCCGGTCCCCATGCTATTTCGGGCACCACGCGTATTACCCATGAGATGTCAGGCAGTTTCCACCGACAAAGAGATCCCAAGGAGATGTGACAGGATGAGTAAAGACAATGAGGCAGGCACACTTGTGAGCGATGCAGAACGCCTCGAACAAGAAAGCCCCCCGAAGAAAACACGCAAGACCACGAGACGAACAAAAGCAGAAACTCCAGAGATAGTCGGCGTTGAAGAAGCGTTGGACCAGGGGGATGCTCCCGCAGGTCAGCCTGAAGAACCCGAGGAGACCAGGCCCTTCGTTCAGGTAGTTAGGAGGCCTGAAACCGGCCTGTCCGTCAGGGAACTGGGTAACATGACCTTGGTGGAACTGCAAAGAGTGGCGAGAGGTTTGGGTATCGCGGGGTACTCAGCTCTCCGTAAAAAAGAGCTGGTGTTCGAGATCCTGAAGGCACGGACACAGGCCGGCGGTCTCATCTTTGCGGAGGGTCTTTTAGAGATCCTAAACGAGGGGTACGGGTTCTTGCGGCCCGCCTTTTACTTCCCAAGCAAGGACGACATCTACGTTTCCCCGTCCCAAATACGCAAATTTGACCTAAGAACAGGGGATCTTGTCTCCGGGCAAGTTCGTCCGCCTAAGGATACGGAACGGTACTATGGCCTCTTGCGCATAGAGGCCATAAACGGGGAGGATCCGGAGGTTTCCAGGGACAGGCCGAACTTCGAGGGTCTCACCCCCATTTTCCCCGACGATCGGTTCACTCTGGAAACTAATAGGAGGGAAACCTCCGGGCGTCTGCTCGACCTGGTAGCACCGGTGGGAAAAGGCCAAAGAGGTCTCATCGTATCCCCACCCAAAGCAGGTAAAACCATACTTCTGAAACGCATAGCTAACGCCATAACAGAGAACCACCCAGAAACGTACCTCATGGTCCTTTTGATCGATGAAAGGCCCGAGGAAGTCACGGATATGCAACGTTCTGTGAAAGGGGAAGTCATCGCCTCCACGTTCGACGAACGCCCCGAAAACCACGCCAGGGTCACGGAAATGGCCCTTGAAAGAGCCAAAAGGCTTGTGGAAAACAACAGGGACGTCGTGGTGCTTCTCGACAGCATAACGAGGATGACCAGAGCTTACAACCTAATAGAACCCCCGTCGGGCAGGACTCTTTCCGGCGGCATGGACCCCGCCGCGTTTCACAAACCCAAGAGATTTTTCGGTGGGGCTAGAAACATAGAGGAAGGCGGCAGCCTCACCATTTTGGCCACTTGCTTGGTGGACACAGGTAGCCGTATGGATGACGTTATCTACGAAGAGTTCAAAGGGACAGGCAACATGGAAGTTCACCTGGACAGAAAGCTGTCGGAAAGGCGAATCTTCCCGGCCATAGACGTGAAGCGGTCCGGCACGAGGAAAGAGGAACTGTTGCAGACCCAAGAGGAGCTCGAGGCTATGTGGTTGTTCAGGAAGATGACAAACGACATCGAGCCCGACAAGGTGCTCGAAAGCCTCATCGAACTGCTGAACCAGACCAAGAGCAACAAAGAAGCGTTCCCGCTCATAAAGAAACGGCTTTCGTATCTGCGCTAGCTCTGCTATAATCAATCTGTTTGATTATCATTCGGGGTGATTTAAGTGAAACCAAATATCCATCCAGAGTACGAGAAAACGACGATCACCTGCGCTTGTGGTGCTGTTTACCACGTGGGTTCCACGAAGAAGAACGTCAGGGTGGACATCTGTTCGAAGTGTCACCCGTTTTTCACGGGTGTGCAGAAGATAGTTGACACGGGCGGAAGGGTTGAAAGGTTCAGGCGGAAATACGGTTTCCTCGAGGGAGAGGAAAAGGCCGCACCGGCTGCCAAAAAACCCAACACCTAGCGCTCTTTGCGGGTTACACATACGCAGAAACCGGGTATGACGGTTTCTGCTTCTTGCTTTTCAAGGAGACCCAGCGTTTCGTCCCTATAGTAATATGAAAGGGGGGATGGGGTTGTCTGAGAACAGAAAAGTTTACGGGGGTCAAGCGGTAATAGAAGGTGTGGGCATGCGGGGTCAAGGGCACCTGTCGTTGTCCGTCAGGAGCCCCGAAGGCAACATCGTATCGGAGGTCACAAAGATTGACGGGGGCGGACACCCCCTAAAGAAACTGCCTGTATTGCGGGGCATCTTTGCCTTTTGGGATTCCCTTTCTTTAGGGATGAAGATGCTTTGGCGATCCGCGGAAATAGCGATGCCGTCTGAAGAAACCCCCGAGTCAGGCGCCCTACTCGTCATGTTGGGCGGAATAGTCTTGGCCGCGGGGCTTTTCATAGCCCTGCCAACTTTAGCGGCGTCGGTTTTGCTCAAAACCTTGCCCGGGGGACTTGGTCACAACAGGATTCTCGTCAGCTTTACAGAGACAATCATCAGACTTTTGATCCTGTTCAGCTACGTAAAAGCTGTATCCAGGATGCAGGACATACAGAGGGTGCTTGAGTATCACGGTGCGGAACACAAGGTCATTTGGGCGTGGGAAAGCTGTGGCCAAGGGCACTATGACGAAAGCAAAGAAGCTCTCATAAAACACCTGGTGGGAGCGGGGCGAAACCAGAGCCGCCTTCATCCAAGGTGTGGCACCAGCTTCCTGTTCATGGTCGCCCTAACGGGCTGGCTCCTCTTCATATTCGTGTCCCCTACAAACATTTTGTTGAGAATAGTTGCGAGGCTTTCAGCCCTTCCGCTTTTGGCGGGCCTTTCCTACGAGGGGCTAAGGGCATCGGCAAGAAAGGATGGACCCTTTTGGAGGGCCCTGAGGGCACCGGGCATGATGTTGCAGTCCATGACTACGAGAGAGCCCGATGACGAACAGCTGGAGGTGGCGGCCCACAGCCTGGCCCTGCTCATAGAGGCCGAAAGGGGTGAACAAATATGACAGATCAAACAGGGGGACTAGTTCCGGGGCTTGAAGCGGTGGCACGAAGGTTTGCCGAGATCGACGCGGCCTTGGGGAATCCCGAGACCTTCAAGGATCCCGATAGGTACAGGGACCTGGCCAAAGAAAGGGCAAGCATAGCGGGGATAGTGGAGAAGTACGCCCGGTACAGGAAAATCACCGAGGACATAGGGGGGTGCCGGGAACTTTTGGCCGTGGAAACAGATCCAGACATGATAGACCTGGCCCAAGAGGATCTCGGTAATCTTGAAAGCGAAAAGGAAATCCTCGAGGACGAACTCAAGCGCGCCTTGATTCCCAAAGACCCCTACGACGACAAAAACGTCATAGTGGAAGTGCGTGCGGGCACAGGAGGCGATGAAGCCGCGCTGTTTGCCGGGGAACTTTTCCGCATGTACGGTCGCTACGCGGAGAAAAAAGGTTGGACTTTGGAAGTGCTCACGGGTAACCCCACGGACATCGGAGGGTTCAAGGAGGTTGTTTTTTCCCTCGAAGGCCAAAATGTCTACAGGGCCATGAAACACGAAGGGGGCGTCCATAGGGTGCAAAGAGTGCCCGTGACGGAATCGAGCGGTAGGGTGCACACGTCCGCGGCCACAGTGGCAGTCTTGCCGGAACCGGAAGACGTGGAGGTGGACGTTGATCCCGATGACCTCAGAATCGACACTTACTGCTCCTCGGGCAAAGGGGGTCAGGGGGTCAACACAACGTACTCGGCCGTGAGGATAACCCACCTGCCCACTAACACCGTGGTGACCTGTCAGGACGAAAGGTCCCAAATACAAAACAGGGAAAGAGCTATGAGGATTCTTCGATCCAGGTTGCTTGCTTTAGCCCAGGAGGAAAAAGATCAAGAACTGTCGATGACGAGGCGCTCCCAAGTTGGCAGCGGGGAAAGGGCTGAAAAGATAAGGACGTACAATTTTCCCCAAAACCGTGTTACAGATCATCGCTTGGGTTTCACATCTCACAGGCTGACGGAAGTCTTAGACGGGGATCTTGATGAGTTCGTTGACCTGCTGCTGGAAGACGACGAAAACAAAAAACTTGCCCGGGCCCAGTACGATGCAGGTTAAAGATATGTTGAACTGGGGCAGGCAAACTCTGCGGGGAAAAGTGGAGCATTCCGCGAGGGATGCCAGCTGTCTTCTTTCCCACGTCTTGAAACTGCCCCAGGAGCATCTTTACGTGTACCCGGAGACCCCCGTTACAGAAGCTGACCAGGCCCTGTACAAGGACGCGGTCAACAGGCGGGCTCAAGGTGAACCGTTGGCCTACATCAGAGGGTACAAAGAATTTATGGGGATGCGAATAAAGGTTAACAGGCATGTTCTCATACCTAGGCCCGAGACGGAGCTGCTGGTGGAGACAGCCCTCGATATCTTAAGGGGGCACGCAAAAGAAGGCGGCATCCTGGCTGACGTCGGGTGCGGTTCCGGGGCGATCGGGCTGTCCTTGGGGAAAAAGGCTGGAAACCCCGTGATTCTCACGGACACGTGTCCCCACGCCTTGCAAGTGGCCCGGGCAAACGCCCGGGATTTGGGGGTGTCCTCAGTGACCTTTCTGCAGGGGAACTTGCTTGAACCGCTATTCTCCGCGGGGTTTGAACGAAGTCTTTTCATGTTGCTTTCAAATCCTCCGTACGTTCCCCGGGAAAGCCTGGATTCCCTGCCTGAAACGGTCAAACGCTTTGAACCGCGTCTTGCGTTGGACGGAGGAGTCAGAGGCCTCGACTATCTGCCTGAGATCGTGCGTCACGGGCCCAAGCTTCTTGTGCCCGGTGGCTACCTCTTGCTTGAGCTAGATCCTGAACAAGTTAACGCGTGCAAAGATGCTGCCGCGTCCCGGTGGGAAAAATGCAGGGTGATCAAGGACTACGCAGGCCTCGATAGAATTTTCGTGTGTCAGGGGGTGCGAAAGTGAAGACACAGATTTTTAGAGTGGATCCTGTAAACCCACAGGTTGAGATCCTGGCGGAGGCCGCCGGGGTACTCCGTTCGGGGGGCCTCGTTGCATTTCCCACAGAAACCGTGTACGGGCTAGGCGGGAACGCCCTGTCCCCCCAGGCGGTGGACAAGGTGTACCGAGTCAAGGGGCGACCCAAAGACAACCCCCTGATAGTTCACGTGGCAGATCGTGAAACTGTTTTGACCCTAGCCCGAGAAGTGTCCCCCCTTGCGTCAAAACTCATGGATGTCTTTTGGCCCGGCCCCCTCACGTTGCTGTTTCCCCGGGGTCCCGGGGCCCCCGAGGACGTCAGTGCGGGGCTTCCAAGCGTGGCCATCAGGATGCCCGATCACCCCGTTGCCCGGCAGCTCATTCGTTTGGCAGGGGTACCTTTGGTGGCCCCTTCCGCAAACATTTCAGGAAGACCAAGCCCAACTACATGGGAGGAAGTCTGTGCGGATCTGTGCGGCAAGGTTGATGTCATCATTGACGGCGGCCCCACGGGAATCGGTGTAGAGTCCACGGTTTTGGACCTGGAAGGCCCGGTTCCGGTCGTGCTTCGCGAGGGGGCAGTCACGGCAGAACAGCTTTCTGAAGTGATAGGCACGTTGAAGCTTTCACCGCCTGATGGCACGGACCGGTACGTTCTTGACACAGAGATGAAGCTGGTCCAAGGTGACTGTCAAGAAATCCGGGAATCGATCACCCTGTATGCTTTTCGTTTGCTTTCGGGTGAGGTTTCGTCCCTGGCCATTTTGTCCTGTTCCGAGAACATTCCCTTTTACAAACCCCTGATAGAGTCCTTCGAAAGCCGGGTGTACCTGGTGGATGTCGGTCCTAGGGCAAATGTGGCCCAAGTGGCAGGCAACCTGTTCAAAAACCTGAGGTACGCGGATGGCCTGGGTGCCGGGGTGATCCTGGCGGAGCTATTTCCGCCCGAAGGGCTTGGTCGGGCGGTGAACAGCAGGTTGCTGGCCGCTTCGGGTCAAAAAACGTTGCCCCTGAGGGAGAAGGGTCCCTTGAACGTGCTCATGGTGTGCACGGGTAACACGTGCAGGAGCCCTATGGCACAAGGCTTGTTTGAAAACGCCTGGCGGGAACTTGGCAACCCTTGTCCCCTTAAGGTATTTTCAAGGGGAACAGCTGCTGCCCAGGGATCGCCAGCTACGAGGCAAGCGCAGGAAGCCTTGCGCAAAATGGGCATCGACATAAAAGGACACCGGTCGGCGCAGGTGAGCTGGGAGGACCTCAGAAAAGCTGATCTTGCGGTCACCATGACGGAGGCTCACAGAACGGCTCTGGCCGGGCGTTTCCCAGAGTTCTCGGGGAAGATCAAGGCCTTGTTCCGGTGGGTTCCAGATGCGGTCAAGGGGGATGTGGCGGATCCTTTTGGGTTGGGGCAACAGGATTATGATCGGACAGCGTTTTTGCTGGAAGGAGCCACCCGCGCTTTGGCACGAAAGCTTGCGGATGTGTGGTGTAGGCAGACAGGGGAGGAGAACACACAGTGAAAATCGCATTTGGTAGCGACCACGCCGGGTTTTGGTTGAAGGAAAAAGCGAAAGGCTTTGTCGAGGAGATGGGCCACCAGGCCCTTGACCTAGGCACTACCAGCGCAGACTCTGTCGATTACCCGGACTTTGCTCGGGCTGTGGCCGAAACCGTCAAACAGGGCAGGGCACATCTCGGGGTGCTCGTGTGCGGCACGGGGCTTGGCATGGCGATATGCGCCAACAAAGTCCCGGGGATACGGGCGGTGACATGCTGTGACACCCTGTCCGCCCGGATGTCCAGACAGCACAACAACTCAAACGTTCTTTGCCTGGGCGCCCGCATTGTCGGTGAAGATTTGGCGCTGGATGTGCTTTCCGCTTGGCTTGGTGCTACGTTTGAAGGGGGCAGGCACGAACGTAGGATTGGGAAAATCGCGGATGTGGAAAAGGAATACATGAACGTCGTGTCGGGGGGAAACGAGCGGTGTCAAGGCAAGAATCCAACAAACTGATCGCAATAGAAGGGGAAGTGACCCGGGCAGTCAAAGCACTCCTTGATGTCGGGGGCTTTAAACCGGGGCAGTTGCTTGTGGTGGGCTGTTCCACCAGCGAGATACTGGGCAACAGGATAGGTTCCTCGGGAAACATTGAAGTGGCTGAGGCGGTGTTGGACGGGCTTTTCCGGGGACTTTCGGGGTCCGGTCTGAACCTGGCCGTACAGTGCTGCGAGCATCTCAACAGGGCCCTTGTCGTTGAGAGACCCGTGGCGGAGACATACGGGTTGACGGAAGTCCAGGTCATGCCTGTTCCGGAAGCGGGGGGAAGCGCCGCCACGGCCGCGTACAGGAGATTCGGCGACCCCCTTGTTGTGGAGACAGTGCGCGGCCACGGGGGTATAGACATAGGGGATACGTTTATAGGCATGCACCTGGTGCCCGTGGTGGTGCCCGTCCGTGTTGACGCACCTCACGTGGGCCAAGCGCACCTCACGTTGGCCCGGACGAGGCCAAAGCTCATCGGTGGCAAGAGGGCGGTCTATCCCTAGGAGTGATGGCGGATGCTGGTGAAAGGTCAACGTCCCAGCTGGGATGAATATTTCATGGAAGTCGCACAGGTTGTCGCCAGGCGTTCCACCTGCCTCAGAAGAAACGTAGGTGCCCTGTTGGTGAAGGATAAACGGATCCTGGCAACCGGGTACAACGGGGCCCCTTCCGGACTGCCCCACTGCACAGAAGTGGGATGCGCGAGGGAACAGGCGGGCGTGCCCTCAGGCGAACGTCACGAAATGTGCAGGGGTCTTCACGCGGAACAAAACGCGCTCATTCAAGCGGCCAGACACGGTATCTCTGTGAAAGGTGCCTGCCTGTACAGCACCACGGAACCTTGCAGTTTGTGCGCGAAAATGCTCATAAACGCGGGCATAGATAGGGTCGTCTACATGGAGCCCTACCCCGACAAACTGTCTAGAGAAATGTTGAAGCAGGCGGGCATCAGAGTGGAAGCCTGGGGTCCTCAGGTTGACCGGGTGGACAGGCAGGGTTAGAATACTTCTAACGCCATCTGGCCAACTGGAAGGGGTGGAGGGTTGGGTACGGCGTACACTTTTTTGATGGCTCTAGGTCTGTCCTTGGGGCTTACCCCTGTCGTGAGGGCGTTGGCCCGAAAAACAGGGGCTTTGTGTTACCCGAACGAAAGAAGTGTCCACCGGGTTCCCGTTCCCTACCTGGGCGGGGTGTCTATTTACCTTGCCTCGGTGCTTGCAGTCTCACTGATCAAATCCCCCAAAGACCCCGTTTTAGTAAGAGCCCTAACGTACGGGGGAGTCTTCATCCTGATCGTTGGTTTGGTGGATGATCTTGTTGGGTTGAAACCTTGGCAAAAAGCCTTAGGTCAGATTCTTTCGGGCGTTTTGGTTTTGGCCCTGCGGATAAACATTTCTTTCGTGAGCGATCCTTGGTCAAACACCGTCAAGGTGTTGGGGTTTTTGGCGGTGCCCGTTACGCTTTTTTGGATCGTGTCTTTTGAAAATCTGATCAACTTCTCCGACGGGTTGGACGGGCTTGCCGCCGGTGTGACGGCTATCACGGCCACCGTCATTGTCTTTGCCGCGAACAAGGCGGGGGCACCCAAGGTATGCCCTGTGGCAGCCGCCATCGCAGGAAGCGTCTTGGGGTTTCTCCCTTACAATTTTCACCCTGCATCCATCTTCATGGGAGATGCAGGTGCTTTGTACTTGGGGCTTGCCTTGGCCTCTTTGTCCATACAGGGGCTGGTGAAATCCGCCGTGCTCATGTCCGTGTTCGCACCGCTGCTTGCTCTGTTGATCCCCATATCCGATGCCGCGTTTGCCATCATTAGAAGGAGGTCCGCGGGCATGCCTGCCTCGAGAGCTGACAGAGACCACCTTCATCACCGTTTGCTTGAGTTGGGACTTGGGCACAGGCAATGCGTTTACATCATTTACTTCGTGAGTATGGGGTTTGGGGCCTTGGGGCTTGTGGCAAGCTTCATACCCCTAGCCCAGGGCGTCTCCATCGCCGGGGTTGCCGTAGTGGCCTTGCTCCTGACCATGCATCGGACGGGGCTTCTGTCCGTGAGGCAAGTGAGAAACCGCACGGATGATCGTTCTTCTACATAACAAAGCACTGAGGAAGGGGTGGGGTATTTGCCCACGACTCGTCGCCTGAAAGTCCTGTCTGTTTTCGGAACTCGTCCTGAGGCCACAAAGATGGCTCCTTTGATCAAGGCCATGCAAGAGACCCCCCGCATTGAGTCCAGAGTCCTAATCACGGCCCAGCACAGAGAGATGCTGGATCAGGTACTGGACGATTTCGGCATAAAAGCGGATTTTGATCTGGATATCATGGAGCACAACCAAACCCTTGCGGGTACCACCGTTAGGATTTTAGAGCGCATGCCGCCCATTCTTGAGAGTGAAAGGCCGGATTTGATGCTTGTTCACGGCGACACAGCGACCGCGGGCAGTGCAGCCTTAGCGGCCTACTACCTCAAAATTCCGTGCGGTCACGTGGAGGCGGGTCTGCGCACTTGGGACAAGTACGCACCTTTTCCCGAGGAGATCATGAGAAAGATAGTTGATGCGGTGGCGGATCTTCATTTTGCCCCCACCCAACGAGCGAGGGACAACCTCCTGAAGGAAGCTGTTCCTGAGCACGGCATATTCGTGACGGGCAACACAGCGGTGGATGCCCTCTTGATGACCGTGAGATCCGACTACGTTTTTAGGGAGAAGGTTCTCAACTCCGTCCATTACGACCGCCACAGATATATTTTGGTCGAGGTACACAGGCGGGAGAATTTTGGAGAAGGCATGGAAAGCATAGGGAGGGCCTTGGCCAAGATAGCGACGTTTCCCGGCGTTAAGCTGCTCGTTTCTCTACACAAAAACCCCAACGCGAGGGAGCCGATCAAGCGCCATTTGTCGGGCCTTCCCCAAGTTGCGTTGTTCGATCCCTTGGACTACCCCGATTACGTCAACTTGATGAATCGCTGCTACATCGTGGTGACAGACTCCGGGGGGGTCCAAGAAGAGGCGCCTTCTCTTGGGGTTCCCGTGGTAGTCTGTAGGGAAAAGACCGAGCGTCCCGAGGCTTTGGCCGCAGGAACCATCGCCTTGACAGGGACTTGCGAAAAGACCATAGTGGATACAGTGTGTTCGCTTTTAGAAGACAAACGTAAATACGATTGTATGTCGAAAGCGGGAAATCCGTTCGGTGACGGCGAGGCTTCGGCAAGGATTGTAAAAGCTATCCTGTACTGGTCTGGGTCATCTTCTCAGCGTCCCCCGGATTTTGAATTTCCTGTGAACTGATTTGGAGGGAGGGGTGGCGCCTTTTTTCTGTCAGGTGAAAAGGCGGCGTAAGGTTGGCCAAACAGGGATTGGAGATAATTCTCAAGGCTGAAGAACAAGCGGAAGCGCTGTTGGAGGAAGCTAGGGCCAAAGCCCGTGAGATTTTGAAGCGAGCCCAGGAAGAGGCATCTCGCTTGGCGCAAGAGGTCGCAGCGAAAGCTCAGGAGGAGCGCCAAAGAGTTCTCCTTGAGGCCCGGGAAAAAGCCTCCAAAATGCAAGAAGATGCGGAAAAGAGGGCGGGCTCTGCCATAGAAGAGATGAAAAAGGTGTCCGCCAAAAGGTTTGATGAGGCGGTAGCCCTTGTGGTGGAGCGTCTCAAGAAAGCCATGTAGGGAGGGGGAAGTCGAGGGAGCTCTTTTGGGGCAACCCCGGCAAAGGTTCATGGCTGTTGCTAGGATGAGAAAGGTTACAATATTTGCGTTTCAAAGGGCCCGAGAAAACGTGCTCAAGACGCTAAGGGATCTTGAGATAATGCACGTGACGGCTACCAAGGAAGGACTAGGGGCCTTCGATTCTGATGACTCCATAAACAAACTAGCTGCTGTAAGTGCGTACATGAGCGAGTTTAACCCCATGAAGAAGGGTTTCATAGAAATGTTCACGGGCCAAAAGCCCGAAATCTCCGCGGATGAGTTTGAAAGGGTAGTCAAAGAACAGGACGTGGATTCCCTTCACCGGAAGTTGGTGCAAAGGGGAGAACAGAAAAACAGCATCGCCCACGAACTTGCGCAGATAAGAGCGGCTAGGGAAGTTTTGTTGCCTTGGGAAGGGCTTGACGTCCCCCTGAGGGACGTGGGACCTACAAGGACTACCGATTCGTTTTTGGCTGTCGTCCCTTCATCAACGTGGGAGGAAACCTTCGGCGGATTGCTTTCTCAGGCAGTTCACTGGGAGGTCCTGTGGCAACAAGGTTCCAGAACGGGCCTTTGGATCATTGCCTTTGCGGACGAGTCAAGCCGCGTTAGGTCGTTAGTGTCTTCGGCGGGTGGTTCTCTGGTGGATTTTCAGTCCGTTTTAGTGGATTTGCGAGAAGACCTGGGGCTTGCCGCGGACATTTTGGAACGACTGAATGCGAGAGAAACTACCTTGAAGGCTCAAAGTGAGGAGATCCTGGCTATGGACCGGTCGGATTCTGAGGATCTCATTCATGTCCTCGCCTTGGCGGATCACTACGCGGATGCGAAGAACCTGGAGGATGTGGGGGAGCGTCTGAGCAAGACCCGTTACACGCTTATGGTTGAAGGGTACGTCAAAGAGAAAGATGTCCCCGCGCTGAGGGAAGCCATGTCACAGTTCGAGGAAGTTTACGTGGTAGACGAGGAGCCTGAAAACGTGGAAGAGGTCCCCGTGTACCTTGAAAACCACCCCATCATCCGGCCTTTCGAGGTCATTACGAACATCTTTGGGTTTCCTCGCTACGACGAGGTGGATCCCACCCCCGTCTTGGCCCCGTTCTTTTGGGTTTTCTTCGGAATTTGCCTGGGAGACGCGGTGTACGGTATCCTGTTGTCCCTAGGCGCGTGGTATTTTCTTAGAACGCAAAAATTGTCGGATGACAAGCTTGTGAAGCTCTTGATGTACTCAGGTATCTCAACATTTTTTGCGGGGGCTCTTATGGGCAGTTGGCTGGGGGACTTGCCCTCTGTGTTCTTCGCGGGTTCTTTGTTTGACAGATTGACGGGAAAAATTGCCCTCATCAACCCCGTGGACGATCCCCTCACACTTCTGGTCATATCGGTTGCTTTGGGGATCTTCCAAATCTGGGTGGGGATCATCATGAAAATGTACACCACCATCAAAGAGGGGGACGTCAAAGAGGGGATTTTGTCTCACGGATCTTGGGTCCTGTTTTTGCCTGGGCTTGCGGGAACGGTGCTGGGGAAAATGGGAGTCATTACGATGGGGCTTCCTTACTACGTGATGATAGCCGGGGCTCTCATGGTCATGTACTCGTCTTCCCGGGGGCAGAAGATAGTTTTGCTCAAACCCTTCGCAGGCGTGTTCGGCTTCTACGACATAGTCGGTTATTTTTCCGATGCCTTGTCATACTCTCGTCTGCTTGCTTTGGGTCTTGCCAGCGCCATCATAGGCGTTGTGGTAAACAAGATGGCGGATCTCGTGTCCGGCATGATACCCATCGTGGGATGGGGTTTGGTTCCCTTTGTCCTGTTGGGCGGGCACCTGTTTAACCTCGTCATAAACGTGTTGGGCAGCTTCATCC